>ENA-OVGB01002442-OVGB01002442.1-human-gut-metagenome-genome-assembly--contig:-NODE-2442-length-13342-cov-3.893881_pt1 | contig 13342 bp, 5 predicted proteins | sample MGYA00237767_ERZ505413 | MGnify/ENA primary metagenome ERZ505413 (study PRJEB26158, sample SAMN06016410) | human gut metagenome | biome: human gut; feature: ankylosing spondylitis patient; material...
GATGATTTTTTATTTTATGAAAAACTACAGAATTTTAGCTGTTATACAACATCGGCTGTAATGCTTCGAGTGCCTGCTGATATGAAAAATTTGCACTCATGCCGAACAGGGACGAATCCAGATCGTACACCCTGCCGTTTTGTACTGCCGCAAAATGCTTCCAGATGTCGTTTTTTTCAAATTCATCGGCAAACATCTGCTGTACCTGCTCGGGCATTGCATGGGATGCCCGTAAAATCACATCGGGTTCTTTCGTTTTGATATCCTCTGTGTTAGCACTTAAAAATTCTTCATCAGTGCCCGCGTATACATTCTGTCCGCCTGCCATTTCCACAAGGCTGCCGACATAGCTGTTTTCGGTTGCCACGATATAAGAACCCGGCAGTCCCATCAGAATCAGAACCTTCGGGGCTTCTTTTCCTGCATTTTTATTTTTGTATTCCTGCATAAATGTGTTAAATTCGTCCACCATTTCCTGTGCCTGCTGCTGCCTGTTAAATTTTTCACCGAGGTCTGCAATTGAAGCATACATGCCGGATACACTTTTTAAATTTAAAAACAGGGATTTCACCTGGATTGACGCATATTTCGGCTGTAAATCGCTTTGCAGGCTGTTCGGGGACAGCACATAATCCGGCGATAAGGATTTTAAAATCTCCATATCCGGCGACATTGCCGTTCCGACCTGTGTAACATCCTTATACCGCTCTGGCAGTGTACCGGAGGTCCGGCATACGCCCACTAAATCTAATTCCAGTTTGTCACAAATCTGTGCAGCTGCCGGTGACGTTGCCACAAGACGCACACTGTCTGCCTGTGATTGTCCCTCTGTGGAATCCGGGTGCTGGTCTACACAGGCTGTCAGCGAAAGCGATGCCGTAAGAACAGCAACGCCCGCTAACAGCATACAAAGTCCTTTTTGAACAGTCTTTTTTACCTGTCGTTTCATTTGTCTGCTCCTTTAATTTTTCTTTTTATGATATACAAGCATGTACCATGCCGCACCTGTCACAACAATGGCAATTACAACACCCATTCCGATAAAAATGCCGGTGCTGGTGTTTTTTTTGCTCTCCTGTGCTTCTGCATTGACCTGTTTTCCTGCCGCATCATATTCCTGAATTCCGGCATTTTTCGTCTGTGTGTTTTCTGCGGTCTTTGCCTGTGCGGCACTTGCTTCTGCTGATGTAGTCTGTCCGGCTTCTGTCGTACTTTCTGCACTTTCACCTTCTGCCTGCTCTATGCGCTGTGTTCCGGCATTTTCCTGACTGCCGTCTGTTCCGGCTGACACACCGGTTTCACCCGATAAGCTGTCCGTGCCTGATGCGGTATTTTCAGCCTGCGCACTTACACCGCGCTCTCCTGAACTGCTTTCTCCCGGGTTGCTTTCCTCACTGCCACTCTCTGCGATGTCCGAACCGGCACTGCCGCCCTTTTCTTCAACGGTCACACTGGTAATAAAGTCGCCTGCGCCTTCACTCAGTCCCGAAAATGTAATGTAGTAAATAATATCACGACCCATGGCAGTTACGTACATATTTACACGTACAACCGAATTTTCACTGTTGATGCGGAATCTGTAATCTGCGGTATTGCTTGAGTAATCCTCCTGCATTAACGTTGCGGATACCGGACTTCCATCTACCTGAAACTGCGGATTTTCGATATTGTCCATTAACTGCATACGGATTGTGGCATGAGTGTTTCCCGCCGGGTCTGCTTCGATAAGTGCCTTACCATATGTCGCGCTCTCTGTCATGGACTGTCCTAAAACCGCCGAACCCTCTCCGCCGGAATCTTCAATCGCACCGGTGGACGGATTTCGGTAGCTTGGATTGGCATTGGCAAGATAAATGCCGTTTTCTGCCGCATATACCGGATTACTGTTCTGTGAAAATACTGCCGCCGCCGATAAAATGCCCACGGTGACTGCCGTCAATACTGCCGCTGCATGCTTTGCAAGCCGCTGAATCTGCATTTTAAATTTCTGTTCCATGTCTGTACTCCTGCTTTCATTTTTATATGTGACAAACAGGCACCCGCCCCTTTTCGGAACGGATGCCGTTGTTTTGTCTTTTTTACAGCTTAGTCTTCTTTTTCTTCCGGTCTTTTCTTTCTTTTAAAGATTGCAAGACCTGCGGCACTTAAGGAAGCAAAGAATGCTGCTGCCCACATGCCCATTGCGGAAGAATCCGCTGTCTTTACGCCGCTGTTGCTGTTGTCTGCCGTATTGGCTGAGCCGCATGCCGTATTTGAATTACCGCCTGCTGCCGAACTGTTATCTGTTGTTGTCTTTTCAACAAGTGCATAATAGCTGAAGCCCTTTGTTGTCACAACATAATAGCCGTTTTCCACACTGCCCTTTATGAGAGTCTTTGAACCGTCATCATTGATACGGTATAAAACAACGTTGTCTGCATTCATGCCTGCCGGAATGAGATACTTCACAACAACACTGCCGTTTGGCTCAACTTCCTGTCCGTCCTTTTCAAAATGAACTTCATACAGTTCAAAATTGCTGCCGACGTCTGCAAGTGCATTTGCCGCCTTTGTATATTCTGTTCCTGCACCGACCTTTGTTACCTTTAACTCAGAGCCTGCCGGAAGCACGCCCTCTGCGGCTAATACATGAACGCCTGTCTTTTCATCCGTCACATCAACTGCCGGTGACTTTTCTTCTGTCTGGTCTTCTGCCGGTACAAGAGAAGTATCGCTTGTTGCTGTCAGTGCTGACCAGTTGAATCTTAATCTCGCACTCATCATGGTGTCGCCCATTGGTGTATCCGGTACTTTAAAGCTTACATCTGCATAAGTAATATCTGCAACAGATGGCTGTGCACCTTCAGGAAGTTCAAATGTTACCAGTCTGATTGCATCGACTTCATTTCCTGCGGAAGTTGTAATCTTTTCTGTCTTGTCGATTGTAACAGTTACGCCCTCTACCTCAAATGCCGTAACGGCGCTGTAGATTGATGTTACAGTTACTGGATTCATGGCAATCTGAACTTTTACAACCTTGCCATCCTTTACGGTGATTAAAGCACTGCTGTTCTTTTCAAATGCCGCATTACCCATAGAAGCCTTATCGGATACCGCATTCCACAATGCAATCGGTACATAGTAGTTACCGTCAGCAATTTTATTGTCAGAAGGGTCCGGTGTCGGAGTTGGTGTCGGTTCCGGTTCCGGTGTCGGGTCAGGAGTCGGAGTCGGTTCCGGTGTCGGGTCCGGGTCCGGTGTTGGTGCCGGGTCCGGTTCTGCTGTCTTTACCGCATTTGCATAATCCAGTGCCAGATAAGCATCCGGGCTGTAATTCATCGCATCGACAAACATGTTGACATAAACACCGTCATAGCTGTTGTCCGGCAGTGTAAATGTAATCTGTGTCACTCTGCCTTCTTCGTCTGTTGTGTACTGTGCATCTACAGTCTTACCATCTGCTGACGTTCCCTGATAAATCTTCCAGTTGCTTGCGTAAGCTGTCAGTCCCGCAAAGGATACGGACTGTAAATCTACGGTTACAGCTGCTGTTCCGTCTGCCGCAACAGTCATCTGTGCACTCTTAATGCAGCCTGCCGCCATAGAATCCTGTGAAACATTTCCGGCATTCTTTAAGCTTGCAGGGATTGAATAAGTACCTGCTGTCAGAGTGGTCTTTGCTGAACCGAAAGTTGTTTCCTTTGTTGTATCATCGGACTTATTATTATCAGATGATGTCTTTGTTAAGCTGTCCCAGTAAACCTTTACGAAGCAGTCTGCGCTGAAACGTCCCTGCTTGAAGTCAATGCCTGAAACGAAGCCGTTTAAATTCTTCATTGCCGGTACATAGATATCTGCATTGGTGTTGTAGATTGCCGCAAAATCACCTTCTAACGGGAAGGAAACCTTTGTTACAACCTTTTCATCTTCACCGAATACATCATCGCTGTATTGAATGTCATTCATTTCGACCGCAGCTTCCTTTAAGCTCTTAGAAGTATCATTGCCTTCATAGTAGCCGTTGAAGCCATAGATATATAACGGTTCTTTTGATGTTCCGTTAATAATGTCTGTTACGAGTGTCATGTTGCCATCTTTGTCAACAACAATCTTTGCCTTTGTCTTGTCATTTTCCACAAGACTGTGCTTTACTTTGTCTGTGTAGTATGCAATGTCTACGCTGTATTCGCCTTCTGCAAGCTTTTCTGTCGGAAGGTTAATGACTTCTTCTTCCTGCTTTAATTCGAGTGCATTTAAAATCGCATCGCGGATTGCATTGGATGAATACGTTGCGCCTGAAACCGCATCAACACCTGTGATTTCCTTTACATCGGTTGCGGACTTATTGATGTAGCTGCCCTTTAAGCCGTTGACTGCCTTTTCAAGCATCATCTTATTGGTTTCAGCATAAGTTCCCGCAAAATTTGCACCTGTTACTTCAATGTCTGTGATAACATCATCTGTAACTGTTACGTTGACAGTAACATCATATTCACCGAACTGTGAAATATGGGCTGTACCTGTCTTTACAACCGGTGTGTTGTCTTCATTTTTTGCTGTCAGCTTTAACTTTAAGTTCGTATCCTTTGACATACCGTCGATAAAGCCTGTCAGATAAATTTCATTGTTGTCTGTCAGGTCGAAATAGTCCGGTACATCTACAACTGCCTTACCCGGATATACGAGTGCATTTTCAAGGTCTGTTGTTGTGGACGTTGCGCTAAATTCTGTTCCGTCTGTTGTGTAGTATACATATCCTCTGCTGTCTGTGACTTCTACAGGTGTCTTATCATATGCCACGCTGTCTGCTTCGGAATTAATCTTGTCTGTATACCAGTTGCTGTAAATTGCTGACTTTAAGCCGCTTGTATCATTCTTTGAGATTGCCTTAAATGCATTTTCCATGCTGTCTGCATTGTATACACGAAGGCTTCCCATATGTCCGTGTAAGCCGAATACGATTGTTTCGCCTAAGTCAAATACGAGCTGTCTGCTTCCGTCTGCCTTTGTTACCAGTGTTGCACTCTTGATTGCATCAATGTTTGCAGGCGGTGTCTTTGTGGCACCCGGTTCGCACGCTGTATAAACAGATACATCTAATGCCTGTGTTGTTTCTTCTCCCTGGTCTGTATCACCGACTTTTTCAATCGTTGAGAAGTCCATACGGAACAATACTTCTGAAATGTAAGCCATTTCTGTGATGTATGTTGTAAATAGCACATTCTGGTTTGCATAGTCCGCATCGTTTTTAATGTAATTGATACCGGAGAATGTCAGGTTAAACGGTGCTACCTTACTGCTTGTTGATGAAGCGAGTTTATCCAATGTAACGGATTCTACATTTTCACTGTTATAGAAGCCGCCGACCTGCTTACTTCCCTGCATAACCTTTGTAAAGTAGAAATCGCCTGTGTTTTCTGTCTTTACGTTGGTTGACGGATTAATCTTACCGGTCTTTGTAACGGTTGGTGAAATGGTGTATACCTTTGTATAGTTTTCATACTTTTCGGCATAGTCGCTGGATTCTGCAACGCCTGCATCATCTGCACCCTTAATCTTGCCGTTATCGTTGGCATCCGGTGTCGGTGTGGACTTAATCCAGAGTTCACCGCCGCCTGCGTATCCAATCGGGCTTTTTACACCCGGCATTTCATAATCGTCCACGGTTACATTGCCTTCTGCATCAACGCTTACGGTAATGTCTGTGTACTGTTCTTCATAGCCCATTGCACCTTCGATTTTGTCGGTGTCAATGTAATAGGTACTGCCGAATACTGCCTGCATTTTATATGTACCCTCTTTTAAAGAACCGTCTTCGTTGTAATAGCTGCTGACATCCTTGAAGTTTGCCATAACCGTTACAGCTTCTTCCGGCATGGTAAATGTATACTCATGGGCATTTGTTCCGTTAATTGCCTGCGTTGTTGTGGCTTCAACCGTCTTGCCGCTTGCCGTTGTTACGGTTACACTATCCATTGTGTAATACTTTAAGCGGTCCGGTGTTACGGTAACGGTTACGGTTTCGCCTGATTTTGCCTTATCGGAAGACTTTGTTTCAGCCGTTAATACGCTGACTGTACCTTCGCCGTTGGTTTCTGCCGTAATTGCATAAGAGTCTTGTGCATACTCTGTGCTTACGGTTACTGCGGACTTCGGCATTGTGAAGCTGTAGCTTCCGTCACCGTTGTCTGTTACGTCAACTTTCTTTCCGTCTGCTGTTTCTACGGAAATGCTCTTTACTTTGCAGAATGACTTCGGTGCTGTGTATACAGTTACCTTACTGCCTTCTGCGGCTTCTTCGTCAACGGTTGTTTCGCCGTATTCACTGCCTGTTACGTTTGAAGTGATTGCATATTTCTGTGAAACAACAGATTCTTCGGCTGCCTTTAATACCGGTCTGCCTGTTGTCTTGTCTGTTTCCCATTTGCAATACTTGTTATCCTCTGTCTGGTTCTCATCAACCCAGCTGTTTAAGTATGTAACCAGTGCAATCCTGCCGACCTTGTTGGTTGTGCCGTCAACTGCCATTAAGTTGTCGTTTTCATAACCCTCGGCTGTTACCGGTGTGATGTATGTAAAGTTCTGATTAAGAGAATCCAGATTCTCTCCTGTAACAGTCTTTGCAATTCCGTAAATTTGTGCATTTTCAGGGAAATTATTTAATGTTGTACCTGTGTAGCAGTTTGCAGTCTTATCTTTTGCCTGTAAAGTAGCGTCCACACCGTAATAAGATACATTTGCCGGATTTGCATTTTCACCCATGGTAATCTCTGAAATATCATAGCTGTTGACTGCTCTGTCTGAAAGTCCATAATATGAATAATATCCGGTTAAATTTACATTTTCCAGTGTTGTCTTGCCGGTTACCGCACTGTTTACAATTTGTGTTGCACTATTTGTAATAGGGTAATGCAATACCGTACCGCCTGTCGCACCGTCAATGGTCACATTCATATTGTTTACGACCTTGTTGTAAGAACCGCCGCCATAAGCAATACCACCTAAATAGCAGAATGTGCCTGCAACGGTATGGACTTTTTGTGTTCCTTCAAATGTCAGGTCGTTGATAGTGACATCTGTGAAACTGCCTATCTGTGCGATAAATGCACTTGAATATACCCATGAACTTGATGCCGTTCCTGTCATGCCTTCTACATTCAGTCCCTTAATGGTATGTCCGTTTCCGTTAAAGGTTACTGTATTATTGTAATTTGTATATGTCATCGGCACCCATGTATATGCGCTCATATCAATATCTTTTACAATATTAATGGTTTTATCCGTAAGTGCGCTTGGATTATCACGCATTAATTTACCGACAGCCGCAAGGTCTGCCGCATCGGAAACAATCAGTGTGCTTGATGCTGCCGCATATACATCTGCATCATAATGTCCTTCTTCAAACCAGTTGTCCGGTGCAACTACCGATACTGTCACTGTACCTGACGGCATTATAAAGCTCGTTGCAGAGTTTCTTATATATTCGACACTGCCGTCTTCCTTAATCACTTTGATAAATAAAACCTTTTTGGCTTCGTCTGTCAAAGTAATGGTAACATTTGCGCCTTCTCTTGCTTCTGCTTTATCCAGTGCAATATAAGACTTTGCTTCATCTGCAACGGTAACAGCCTTTAATTCTTTCTGTGTAATTGCAGAACCATCAAAACTTGTTGTGACACCCTTTTCAGGCATTGTGAATGTAAATTTTGCAGAAGATGTTGTGTTTCCTGCATCTGCTGTTACGGTTACTTCGTTGCCGTCTGCGTCTGTTACCTTTGGCAGTGTTGTACCGTCATAGTAATATCCGTCTGCTGTATTTGTGGAAAGCAGTAATGTTACGGTATCGCCTTCTGCCGCAAGTTCACCGTTTGATACGGTAAAATCGGCACCTTCAATATTTGCAGACTGGTTTGTAATGTTATACGCATCTGTTTCAACGAAGTCTACTCTTAAAGTAACGGCTACCGGGAATTTCTTTGCTACGGTATATGTTGCTTTTCCGCTTGCAAGTGATGATAATTCTCCCGGCTTTACTGTTGTATTTCCCTGTGTACCGGTTACGGTTACTGTATGCTTATAATACTTGCCGTCGATAATGCTGTCTGCTACAACATTCATATTACCACTCATCATCTGTCGGCTGCTGTAACTTACATGGCTTGCAAATTTACTGTCGTCATTGGTTTCTAATGTAATTGCACAATAACGGTTACTCTTTTCTGTGATTGTAACCTTTTTCTCCGGCATTACAAAGGTGTATACCTGTACAATCTTATCTTCATCAATCACTGTACTTTCAAGTGTTGTATCAATACCGGTTCCGTCTTCATCTGCAACAGTCGGCACATAATTTCTTGTTGAACTGTCACTTGTTGATGTAATCTTTACGGTTTCACCCGGCTTTGCACCATACTTATCTACACTTAAATATTCGCCTGTTGATTTTATCTCATACTGTCCTTCTTCCAGAACCGGTGCAAACTGCACATATATCATAAATGTTCCTACTGAGCCGTAAGCATATGCATCGTCAGGAATTGTGCATGTATACTGGTTCTCTTTGCCGTCTACCTTTGTAATCTTTAAGTCCGGTGTTGTAAAGCTTGATGACATGTACATAACAGAATCTAATTTCCAGCCGTCCTCCGGTACAGCTTCAAATGTAATTGTGCTGTCTTTTTCAGCCGTGTATACTTTTTCACCATCATCACCGGTGCTTTCTGTCACACCTGAGATTAATTTGATACTTCCCTTTCCGTATGAAACACCCGGTGTAACTGTGTAGGTTACTTTTTCTGTGCTTTCTGCATCTGCTGTTACGAGATTTTCCTCTGCCGGTGCGGCTGTTTCAAAGCCGTCCGCTTCTGTTGTCTGTGCCTGCTGTACTGCCTGTGCAAATGTCTGCTCCGGACTTGCCGCCAATACATTGTACGGCATACTGCTCATTGTCATTGCGACTGCTAATGAAGCAGATAATAACTTAAAGCTGGTCTTTCTCATTTTTCTTTCCTTTCTGCTTTGTCCCTGTTTACTTGTTTCTATCGTGCCTTGTTGATTTTACGAATGTACTAATGCTTTGTTTTGTTTTTTGTTTTATGGCATAGTTTTGTTTTGATAACTTCCATTAGTCTTGTCTAACCGTGGCACTTAAAAAAAGAGGCTTCAAAGCCTATCTTTCGTTTGCAGTGGCAGTGTACCACAGACATTTGTTTTTGGCAAGCAGACATTTTTGTTGCAAACCTGCAACAAACAACGGTATTTTTTACCTGTTTTCTTTAACAATCCCTTTGATTTCCTGCTTTCCCAATTTGTTGCGCAAGTGCAACAAAAAAGTCTTATTGATAAATTTTATTGTTTAAAATGAGATTTTTTCAGACTGTTTTTGCGAAATTCCTACTTTGGTACTAGGAAAATAGAAATTTAAGAGTTGGGCGGCTTTTTTGTTTCAGATAAAATAAGGATTTTCATGAATTTTCTAAATCTTTTTGGATTTTAAGGGATATTAAACAGATGAACCCATAAAAATGTCAAAAAAAGTGCCTTTTATACACACTCTCCTGCATACAAAAGACACTTTTCCACTATTTTTTTGATTTTTCCTCTTTACTGCACGGTCTGCTGTGCGGCTTCCACCTTCGTCACTTCATTTAATGACTCGTTTTCATGATATGAAAATGTAACAGTATCGCCTGTATTGTACCGTACAATATCCGCATTATCCGATAACGGCACATCAAAGATACGGGACTGACCCTCTAAGAGTATATAAAAATGCGAATTGCCGTCCAATACCGTCTGCACCATTTTATCGATTCTGCCGGTTATCTGCCTGCTTTCCTTTGGCGTTTCTGCCGCTGTTTCATCTACAATGCCGCTGTCTACCATCAGCTGACGGTAATTTTTCTCACACTCATTGACTGAATCGCCGATTGCCACCGTCTGATACTTCTCGATATTGAGCATGGCATAAGATTTTACCAGTCCCGAGCTGTCCTTTAATGCCATAAAATATGTCGGCTGTCCGCCCACATTAATAAGCAGTGGAAATGTCGCCTTATATCCTAAATGCTGGACCTTTCCCTCTGCCGAAGACATCGCCGAATTTTCCTCTGCACCGGAAATCACATAATAGCGCGTTTCCATTGTCCGCTGGTTCATCAGCACAAAGCCCACATTGGATTTATCCTGTCCGACTGAGGTAATTCCTGTATACACCCACACATCATCGTCCAGTGCAATATAATTGTAGCCGTCTGTCGTTACCAGACAATCCTTCTGGCTTAACACACTGTTAAAATAACCGTGCTTTAACGTACCGTGGTAATCATACAGCGAAATAAGCATATCTGCCGAATACACACGGTCTACCCACTGCGGAACATCTTCCACGGCATAATCCGTCATTTCCCCGGTGACTGCATTACAAAGCACCACCCTGCCAATCGTCACACCGCCAAACAGTCCGATATTATATTTTTTCACCGGACAAATCCAATAAGGTGTACCGCTCTCATCAATTTCAAAGCTGATGTCATCAAACATATAGGTCGGATACGCAAACCTCAGATGTCTGTAAATGTTTCTGCCAAAATGGTCGCTCATCGAATAACGGATTTTCTGCTCCAGACGCACGCACTCCGCTTCCTGTGTCGTCATATCAATACGGATATACGCAGGAATTCCATCACTGTGATTGGTAAACCATTTAATCAGGCTGCCGTACTGAAGCGGTGTCACACGCACCGGCTTATTCTGATAGTTAATCTGTGTATACATATCGCTAACTTCAAACTGGGAAACCATATCCACCATTGTTCCCATAACACGGTTGCCGATGGTCGTTGCCGAATCTTTATCCAGTACCGGAATCTGGTCATAGGACACCTCATGAATATCATCGGTAAAGCTTCTGGTTTCCACATTTAACAGTTTCTGATAAGCCGAAGCATTGACAATTTCAGATGACAGCAGTCCGCCTATTAGAAAAATAACAACCAGTGCCGCTGTAAGTACCGCACATAAATAGAAAAAACGTTCTGCCTTTTTGCTCTTAAATTCAGGCTTTGACTGCTTCCACTGTCTGCCTGCCCATTCCTTGTAGTATTCTGTCATTGTCATACTGCAAAGCCCGACAACACCCGTAAATACCGCCGCCAGCACAATGACAAATATCCAGAAGCCCGGTGCATGGATATTGATTGGCGGAAGCACCACATAATAATAGGCAAATGCAACCAGCAGCACTGCCGCCACTGATAACACCCCTGTAAGTAATTTTGCTTTTTTGCTCATAAACTCCCCTTTTCCTGATATTTTATTTTTCGTCTGTTCTCCGTGCTTTCATATTCTTTATAATCGCATCAAAAATACAGCCTGCCACTTCAAATTTACTCATTTTCGGAAATTCCGTACAATCCGTCTTTGTAATCATCGTAATCACGTTTGTATCCGTTCCAAATCCTGCACCGTCTACTTTCAGATTGTTGGCAATCACCATATCCAGATTTTTCTTTTCCAGCTTCTTTCTGGAATTTTCCAGTACGTTCTGCGTTTCCATTGAAAATCCGCACAAAAACGGTTTGTTTTCCATCGCTCCGAGCGTTCCGATAATATCCTTTGTCCGCTCTAAGGCAATGCTCATCTCTCCATCGCTTTTCTTGATTTTTTCATCACTGACTGATGCCGGTCTGTAATCCGCAACTGCTGCCGCTTTTACAATAATGTCTGATTCCTTTGCCGCCTCTGTAACCGCTTCATACATATCCTGTGCCGATGTAATATGCACCATTTTAACAAACGGCACGTCAGGAAGGTTTGTCGGACCTGCAATCAGTGTCACCTCTGCCCCGCGCAGCATCGCATTTTTCGCCAGCGCATATCCCATTTTTCCTGTTGAATGGTTGGAAATGTAGCGCACCGGGTCAATCGCTTCCTGTGTCGGACCTGCGGTAATGCACACGCGGTATCCTTTCATATCCTTTGTCAGGGCAATATCGCGTAAAATGTATTCAAGCAGTTCAGACGGCTCCGGCATTTTTCCCGCACCTGTATCACCGCACGCAAGATACCCGCTTGCCGGTTCTAACACTTCGATGCCAAACCTTCTTAACTTTGCAATATTATCCTGTAGAATCGGATTGTAATACATGTTGGTATTCATTGCCGGAACGACAATTTTTTTGCATGTACACGCCATAAATGTCGTTGTCAGCATATCATCTGCAATTCCCGATGCCAGCTTGCCAATCACGTTGGCACTCGCCGGTGCAATCATCACAATATCTGCCTTTTTTGCAAGGGATACATGCTCTACCTGAAACTGGAAATTTCTGTCAAATGTATCGACAACACATTTATTACCGGTTAAGGATTCAAATGTAATCGGATTAATAAAATTGGTCGCATTCTGTGTCATCATGACATCTACATTACATTCCAGCTTTTTTAAGCTGCTGGCAAGTGTCGCAATTTTATACGCTGCAATACTGCCGGTTACGCCAAGCAGTACGTTTTTCCCTTTTAACATAGTCCTCTCCTATTCCACATTTTTATCGTAAATGATTTTTAAACCTTTTAAAAGCAGTTTATCATCTAATATAATTTCATTGTGGCAGTATGGCACGATCACCCTTGCCAGTCCGCCGGTTGCAATGACTTTGACCTGTTCCTGTTCTGCACCCGTCATTTTGCACAGTTCTTCACGGATTCTGTCAACCATGCCATCGATACAGCTTGCATTCCCGTAAACCGCACCGCTCTGCATACACGCAATCGTATTCTTTCCAATCACGGATTTTGGAGCTTCCAGACTGATTCGCGGAAGCTGTGCCGTCCGGGATACCAGTGAATCCACCGATACGCGGATACCTGGAAGAATCGCACCTCCCACATAATTTTTCTTGTCGTCAACCGCACTGATGGTCGTTGCCGTTCCCACATCAATAATCAGCACCGGTGCACCATATTCGTGAATAGCCGCAACTGCATCTACAACCATATCCGTACCGACCTGCTTTGGCTGGTCCATTAACAGATTCAATCCCGTCTTCACACCCGGTCCTACAATTAACGGCGTAATGCCGATGATTTTTTCAACTGCCGACTTGATAACGTTTACAAGCTGCGGTACGACCGATGAAATGATTGCACCGTGAATCTGTTCACTTTCAATATTATATAACTCCAAAACGGTCTTAAAACCGATTGCATATTCTAATTCCGTCTTTGAATAATCCGTGCAGAGCCGTTCCTCAAAATAAATCTTTTCATCGTCTACACAGCCGATTACAATATTGGTATTCCCCATATCAATCGCAAGAATCATGCCTTTTTGATTTTGTCTTTTCATTTTCTTTAAAGAAAA
>ENA-OVGB01002448-OVGB01002448.1-human-gut-metagenome-genome-assembly--contig:-NODE-2448-length-13302-cov-3.537178_pt1 | contig 13302 bp, 9 predicted proteins | sample MGYA00237767_ERZ505413 | MGnify/ENA primary metagenome ERZ505413 (study PRJEB26158, sample SAMN06016410) | human gut metagenome | biome: human gut; feature: ankylosing spondylitis patient; material...
CGTCGGGGGTTATCTTGTACTGCTTCCAAGGCGTGGATTCCCGCTCCTTGAAGCGGCGCAGCTGTTCATCCTGGGAGATGTGCAGCCAGAACTTCACGAGCACGTTCCCCTGACTTATGAGCTGTTCCTCGAAAAGATTGATCTCCGAATAGGCCCGGCTCCAGTCTTTCTGGGGCGTCAGGCCTTCCACGCGTTCCACCAGCACGCGGCCGTACCAGGACCTGTCGTACACGGTGATGAATCCGGCTCTCGGCACGTGTCTCCAGAAGCGCCACAGATAGTGATGGGCCAGCTCCTCGTCGGAGGGCACGCCTATGGGAATGGCCCGGCTGATGCGGGCGTCTATGCCGTCCATGAGACGGCGTATGCTTCCGCCCTTTCCCGAGGCGTCCCAGCCTTCAAAGACAAGGGTGCTCGAAATGCCCTTGCGCCAGGCGTGGTAGGTGAGATCGTGCAGTTCCGCCTGCAGTTCGGCAAGATCCTTCTTGTAGGTGTCCGGATCGGCCTTTGCGCTCAGGTCTATAGCATCCAGCGTGGAAATGACGTTCTGCGGCGCGGCGGCGCTCTTTTCCTCGGAAAGGGCTTTTGCGGCCTCCTGAGCGGCCACGGCGCGCTCCACCGTGGAGATGACGGCTCTTGCCACGGCAAGATTGCGGTAGTTCGCATCGGCGGCGTCGATGATGGTCCAGGGAGCGAAGGCCCTGTCGGTCAGGGTGATGGCCCGGGCCGCGGCGCTCGCAAGGCCCTCGTAGTTTTCCGAGGCCTTTTTGTCGTAGGGCGTGAAGTGAAGCAGTTCCTTGTGGGCCAGACGCTTTTTGAGTCGTGCCGCATGTTCCTTTTTGTCGAGATGCAGCCATATCTTGGCTATGGCCATGCCCGAGGCGGCGAGACTTTCCTCGAGGCCGCGGCAGTGATGCATGTGGGCGTTGAAGGCCGTTTCGCTCATGTCGCCCGTGCAGAACCTGCGCATGGCAAGTCCGTACCAGCCGCCGAAGAAGACACCCACGCTTCCGGCTGCCGGGAGCCTGCGCCAGTAGCGCCAGTCGTCGGGCCGCTCGCGCTCTTCATCGGTTTCCATCCAGAACACGTGGTTGTGCACGTGCTTGCTGTCCATCCATTCCGACAGGAGATTGATGACTGCGCCGCGGCCTGCGCCGTCTATGCCGGCTATGATGATGAGCAGGGGAATGTTGCGGGTTATGCACTGCCGCTGTGCCTCGAAGAGCTTTATGCGGAGCGCTGGAGCCTGTTCCTTGTAATCCTTGTCGCTGCAACGTCTGCCAAGGACGACTGTCTCAAACATGGGAACCTCGTTTTCCTGAAAGAAGGATACGGCTTGGTGCCGCGTTTCTGCCGGTAACTGTAGGCGGCCTTCCGAAAAAGGCAATATGCCGGAACCATGAGAAATCTGGCATCGGGGAAAAGCGTTTTCCGCGCTTTTTGCCTGCGTCTAGGAAAGCACCGTTCTGTAGAGGATGGAGCATCCGATGAAAAGCCCGAACAGGGAGAATCCGCGCTTGAGCGAGGTCAGGGGCAGTCCGGACCAGTGGGCCAGTCTGGCTCCGACCACGGCCATGACGATGCCCGGAATCATGAGCGAAAGCGTGCCCGGAAGGTACACATAGCCGAGAGCTCCGGTCGGCAGTCCCGGCTGGTTCCAGCCGAGGACCATGTAGCTCACGGTGGCGGTGAGAGATATGGGCAGCGTGAGGGCGGCGGATGTGCTTACGCTGTCGCACCAGTCGTGCCCCGCCCACGAGAGAAAGATGAGAAGCTGCATGGAGCCCGCCACGCCGGTCATGCTGGCGATCATGCCTACGAACAGGCTCACCGGCACATAGAGCTTCTTCATTCTTGCGTCGGGACGCGGCGTACGGCCGATGAAAAGCTGCAACGACATGAGAATGACCATGACGCCGAAGAGCGTTTCCAGCATACGGCCGTTGATGTGATGGGCCAGCAGAGCGCCGGAAACGGCTCCGGCAATGATGCCGGGCAGCATGGTTTTCCAGACGTCCCAGCGCATGGAGCCCATGCGCGTGTGGGCGATGAAGGTCGTCAGAGAGGTGATGAGCATGGTCGAGGGCGCGGTACCCACGGCGAGATGCTGGACCAGATCCGGAGAAATGCCCGTCTGAGTGAAGACGATGTTAAGCAGAGGGACGATGATGAAGGCGCCGCCCATGCCGAACATGCCGGAAAGAAGCCCCACGAGAGAACCGCCGCAAATAAGAACAAGAACGATCTGAAGCAGACTTGACATAACGACACCGAAGAATTTTGAGGAAAAGGAATATCGCCGTATCTTATCACAAAACGCTTTTTCCAGCAATCCTGAGGGAGAAGGACGAAGACGGCGGTTTGACGACGCAGGGGCCGACGGGAGCCGCCGTTCTTTACCGTCCGGCCGTCATATGGCATATTCCTCACAAGCGTGCCAAGGAGTCTCTCATGTCCGCAGTCACCGTTCCCGAGCATTCCCGGCCCCTTCTTGAGGCCATATCGGCAGGTCGTTCCTTCGAGCTGGACAGTCATATCTTCGTCGCCCAGGACGACTGGCTCATGGCCATAGGCTATCCGCAGGAAGGAGAGTTTTCCGTGAGCAGGTTCGAGTCGGCTCTCGACAAGGCCATAGAGCGCGTCAGACCTTCCGACTGTTTCGCCATAGCGCCGCAGATGCCCGACAAGCTCAGGGAATATGTGCAGGACCGGGATGTGTACTATACGCTGGATGCCGCTTCTCCCGTGCCCTCCAGGCTCCGCGGACCGGTGCGTCACGCGAGGGAGCGTCTTGCGGTGGATGAAACAAAAGAGTTCTCTCCCGAGCACAGACGGCTGTGGGCCGAGTTCCTCTCACGGATGCCTCTTCCGCCGCGCATACGTCAGCTTTATTCCGGCACGGCTTCGGCGCTTCGCGGCGGCGCGGACCTTCGGCTTCTCAACGCCTGGGATTCCGAAGGCCGGCTTGCGGCCTGTCTGCTGCTGGACTATTCCCTGCCCCGGCATGTGAGCTATGTGCTCGGCGCCCATTCCAAGACGCACTATGTGCCGCATGCTCCGGATCTTCTTTTTGCCGAAATGCTGGAGAGGGCCCGTGCGGAGGGCAAGACCGGCATACTGCTCGGGCTCGGCGTGAACGAGGGCATCACCCGCTTCAAGAAAAAGTGGGGAGGCGTGCAGGATGCGCCGTATGAACTTGCCGCATGGCAGCCTGCCGCAGGGCTCTCCGGCAGCGGAAGCTTTTTCGACATGGCGGCGTATCTGGCCATAAGCATAGGTTCCTCCTCAAGCAGCTATGAGATGTCGCGCTGGAAGTTCTTCGATTCGCTTCCCCAGCAGCGCCCCTGCGCCATGCTCTGGAGACTCGACAAGAACGGGCGCACGTCCTGGATAGGCGGGTCCGCGCACTTTTTCTGCTATTCCTTCGAACATTCCCTGCGGCGCCTTTTCGAGAACGTGGACACCGTGCTTCTGGAAGGCCCCATAGATTCCGACAGCATGGACGAAGTGGCCCGCATCGGCCGCTCTCCCGAGCCGGATGCGCCGCGCGTGGCGCAGTTTCTTTCCGAAGAGGACATCGTCCGTCTTGAGCGCATGGTCTACGGGCCGGAAGGCTTCTTTGCCCGGCTTGCGGGCGTGCAGCAGGAGCGCCGCATCGACGTGCGCGCCGTGCTGGCGGAGAGCCGTCAGTGGTATGCGTTCTTCTCCCTCTGGACCTCGTATCTCGAGCGCAACGGCTGGACGAATTCCGTGGATCTCGAGGTATGGGACATCGCGCTCGACATGGGCAAGTCGGTCATGGGCATGGAGAGTCTGGCCGAGCAGATAGCCTCGCTTGAATCCGCGCCCATGGAGCGCATCGTGAAGTTCATGAAGGAGTGCTCCTTCTGGCCGAAGCTCATGAAGAGCAACCGCTCACGGTATCTTGCCGGAGATCTCATGGGCATGATGGGCACGAGTGCCGAATTTCCCACACGTACGGGCACCATCATAAGCGTGCGCGATCAGCGTTTCCGCGAGAGGATGCGGCCGTACATCGAGCGCGGAGGCACGGCGGTGTTCGTGGGGTCGGCCCATATGATAAATCTGCGGCACATGCTGGCCGAGGACGGCTTCACGCTCACCCGCGTGCTGCCGACGTGGAAGCATCGGCTTTCGGCCTGGATACGGCGCGACGATTCCGTGGTTCTGCCGGGCAACCCCGACGCTCCCGTCTGGAAAAAGGCTCCGGCCGAGAACGTGCGCTCGTCCGCGCTGCGCCGGGAAGAGACCGCGGCTCCTGCAAGGCGCCCTGCGGCGGCCCGCGGGCCGTCTTCCGGACGGGCTCTTGCCGATCTCGGCGCACGGGCCGTGGTACCGGAACAGATTCCTTCCTATGTGCGCGCCGTGTCCGGCCGCACGCTGCGCTCGTGCGAGGGCTTTGCCGCCTGGACCACGGACGACAGCTGCACGCTTGTGGCCTTTCCCGCGCAGGATGAGCTTGCCGTGTGCCCCATACCCTCCCCGGAGTGGGAGGCTCGGCTGGAGAAGGCCGTGGCCTGCGCGCTTGCCATGCCGAATCTGAGGCGCATCACGGTGCTGGCGCCGTCCGTGCCCGCCGCGGCGCCGGGCAGGGCCGTGGTGGAGCGCGACGCGTGGTGGTGCGTGAACCTTCCGGGCACGCCCGGACAGAAACTTCGCAACATGCTGCGCCGCGCGCAGAGGGAAGCCGTGATCGGCACGGAGAGCTGGGGGCCGGAGCACGACGCGCTGGTGGACCATTATCTCAAGGTGCGCAAGCTGTCCCCCGGCACGAGGTATATTTTCGGCAGGGTGGGCACATACGTGAAAAGTTCGCCGGACACCGTGCTCTTTGCCGCGCGGAGCGCCTCGGGCAGGCTGCTTGCCATGGCCGTGGGCGACTACAGCGCGCTCTGCACGGCCTTCTACATGTTCGCCTTCCGTCAGGATGACTGTCCTCCCGGCGTAAGCGATGCCCTTTTGCAGGCGCTGGCGGACGAAGCCGTCAGGCGGGGGCAGAGCGTGCTGAACCTCGGCCTCGGCATCGACGGCGGCATAACCTTCTTCAAGAAGAAGTGGGGAGCCTTCGAATTCATGCCGCATCTGGAAACAAGCTGGACCGTCTAGCAGGAGGAAGAGCATGGCAACCGACGTCAAAAGGCTTTTCGCGAAGTTTCGTGCTCCCGGCCTTCTTCAGGAACTGCGGGATTTTCTTCAGCCGCGCGAGCTGGAATGTCTGCAGGTGGAGGTGACATCCTGCTGCATGGGAAAGTGTACGTACTGTCCGCACACCACGCGCTCCGACGTATGGAAGAGCAGACATATGAGCGCGGAGACCTTTGCGGCGCTCTGGCCCGCCATGACGAGGGCGGGGCGGGTGCATCTTCAGGGCTGGGGCGAGCCTTTTCTGAATCCGTATTTCATGGATTTCGTGTCTCTTGCGCGACGGGCCGGATGCGCGGTGTCCACCACCACCTGCGGCATGGTCATGACCGAGGATCTTGCGGAGCAGATAGTGGCGAGCGGCATGGACATCGTGGCCTTTTCCCTCGTGGGCACGGACGAGGCCAGCAACGGTGCCCGGGCCGGAGTTCCGTTTTCCCGCGTGGAGAGCTCCGTCAGGCTGCTTCAGGAGGTTCGCCGGAAAAGAAATGCCGTGCATCTGGAGATACATCTGGCCTATCTCATGCTTGCGTCCAACGTGGAGGCCGTACGCGGACTGCCGAAGCTCATGGAAGAGTGGGGCGTGCATGCGGCGGTCATCAGCACCATGGACTACATCCCTTCCCCAGACATGGCGAAGGAGGCCTTTGCCCCTCATGAACGGGAGAAGATAGAGGCGGCACGTCTGGTGCTGGAAGAGGTCGGAGCCGAGGTTCTCGCCGAAGGTCGTGATTTTTATGCCTCGCTTCCTGCGCCTGCGCCTGCGCCGTGCTGCCGGGAGAGGGCTCACAGAACGCTGTATGTGGATGCCGAGGGAAGCATTTCTCCCTGCGTGTACCTGAACGTTCCGCTGACGGAGAGCCAGCCGAACCGCACGGTGTTCGGCAGTGTCGGGGAGAAAAGCCCCGTGGACATATGGGCCGTGCCGGAATACGCAGAGTTTCGTGCGTCCGTGCAGACGGCGACGCCGCCGAAGGCCTGCGTGTCCTGCGCCAAGCGATTCGAAGCACCCTGCGCCCTGCAGGGAGACTCAAGGTAGCCCGCTGCGGCTTGTCTCTTTCGACGGCCGCTTCCGCGAGGCTTTTCATGATGCCGCATGTCCGGCATGAGAACGTCGCCTGACGGGCGATGGGAAAAACGGTTTCCTGCGGGCATGACGGGAAGCCTGGAGGAAGCATGATCATAAGAAACGCGACCATGGACGATCTTGCGGCCGTATCCGAGGTGGAACGCCGCTGCTTTCCGGCCGCAGAAGCCGCCACGGAAGAGGAATTCAGGGAAAGACTTGAGGCCTATGCCGACTGCTTCTGGCTTCTGTTTGACGAAGAACGTCTCGTGGCCTTCATCGACGGCATGGCTACGGATGAGCGCGATCTGCGCGACGAGATGTACGCCGACGCCTCGCTGCACAGACCGGACGGACGCTGGCAGATGATCTTCGGTCTCAATACGCTTCCCGAATTTCGAAGAAGAGGCTGCGCCGCCATGCTTGTCAGGCGTCTGCTGGAAGAATCCCGGAAGCGGGGAAAGATGGGCGTCGTGCTCACCTGCAAGGAAAGGCTGATCCCTTATTATGCCTCTTTCGGGTTTGAGGACGAGGGCCTTTCCGCTTCCACCCACGGCAATGTCGCCTGGCATCAGATGCGTCTGACCTTCGGGGAGGCATGACCTTCACCGGTGTGCCTGTCTGCGGCATTGTCGTGTGATTCTCGTGAGTTGTCTGATTGTTTTGAGGCGGGGAGACGGCGCGGGCCGTCCTTTTTTCATCCCGAAGCGGCCTTAAAAAAATCTAAGAAAAATAAAATTATGTAATATGGCCTGATTAGAGTTTTTTTTCTCAAAAAGTTCAAGGGCCGGTCAATTTACCGTCTTGCATAAATTTGTCAAGTGGACTACTTGGCATCTCAGATTATCGGCATGCCTCTCCGCTTTTGTACTGCGGAGAAGTTGCAGGCCTACGAGAGGTTGATAGTATGATAAGTTTCTTTCTGTGCCTGGCCCTGCTGATCATCGGTTACTTTACCTACGGCAAGATGGTAGAGAATACCTTTGGTCCTGATGACCGGGAGACCCCTGCCGTGGTCATCAATGACGGCGTTGACTATGTGGTGCTTCCCCAGTGGAAGCTGTTTCTCATTCAGCTTTTGAATATTGCCGGTCTCGGTCCCATTTTCGGTGCTCTTCAGGGCGCGCTCTGGGGCCCCGTGGTGTTCCTGTGGATCACCTTCGGCACCATCTTTGCCGGCGGCGTTCACGACTTCTTCTCCGGCATGACGAGTGAGCGCAACAACGGCGCCTCCGTGTCCGAAATCACCGGCATCTATCTCGGTTCCACCATGAAGACCGTCATGCGCGTCTTCTCCGTGGTGCTGCTCGTCATGGTGGGCACCGTGTTCGCCGTGGGCCCTGCCGGACTCATCGTCAAGCTGTGCAGCGAAGCCGGAGCTTCCGGCATCCTGCTGAACGCTTCCTTCTGGCTGACGGTCGTGCTGGTGTACTACTTCATCGCGACCTTCATCTCCATCGACAAGATCATCGGCAAGATCTATCCCGTCTTCGGCATCTGCCTCATCATCATGGCCGTGGGCGTGGGCGCCGGCATCGTGGTGAATCCCGCCTATCAGATCCCCGAACTCTGGGATCATTTCACCAACATGCACCCCAAGGGCACGCCCATCTGGGCCTTCATGTTCATCACCGTGGCCTGCGGCGCCATTTCCGGCTTCCATGCCACGCAGTCGCCTCTCATGGCCCGTTGCATGAAGAGCGAACATCAGGGCCACTTCGTGTTCTACGGCGCCATGGTGTGTGAAGGCATCATCGCTCTTATCTGGGCCGCCGCCGGCTGCACCATCTACGAGATCACCGACGGTCAGACCACCGGTCTGCTCGCCAGCCTAGCCGCCGGTCAGTCCGCCGCCATTTATGACGTGTGCAGCAAGACCATGGGCGGCATAGGCATCGGCCTTGCCATGGTCGGCGTCATCGCCTGCCCCATCACCTCCGGCGACACGGCCTTCCGTTCCGCCCGTCTGGTGCTGGCCGACTGGTTCAAGGTGTCTCAGACGAGCTACAAGAACCGCCTCATCTTCTGCGTGCCGCTGCTCGGTGCAGGCGCTCTCATCAGCCAGCTCGACTACACCATCGTGTGGCGCTACTTCAGCTGGACCAACCAGACTCTGGCCATGATCGTGCTGTGGGCCGCCTCCATGTACCTCTTCCTCAACAAGAAGAACTTCTGGATCACCGCCGTGCCCGCCACCTTCATGAGCGCCGTGTCGAGCACCTACTTCTGCATGGCTCCCGAGTGCCTCGGTCTCGTGGTGAAGCTGCCTGTCGCCGTTTCCTATGTGATCGGCGTGGTCGTGGCCGCGCTGTTCCTCAGCATGTTCCTGCGCGCGACTCGCAGTCGTCGCGCGTAATGCAGACGCCGCTTCGTTTCCCTGAAGCGGCATGACGCAAGGATCCGCCGTCTTTTCCGAAAAAGACGGCGAGGAGAGCTGAGGCGCTCCGGTATCCTCTTCGTCGAAGTATGTGGGGGTCGCCTTTACGGGCGGCCCCCTTTTTCGTATGTCTGTTTTGCGGTGCTGAATGCACGAGCGCAACATTCATCCTTCTGGAGAGCTCATGATGCTGTATTTCAAACCGGCCAGGCTGGGCAGCCTGGGACTCGACGACAAGGAGCTGAAGGACGACAGAAAGTCCTGCCTTGTGTTCGGTCCCTGCGGAGTGGGACACAAGGCCCTGTATCTGAACAGCCTTTTCATGGATCGCCGTTTTTATGTGCCCGTGTCCAACATCCGGCGCGCCTACAAGCGCGTGGCCATGAGCAAGGGCGGCTTTACCGGCAAGGGCATCTTCGGCTCCATTCCTTACCTTGTGGTGGAGTTCGACAAGGCGGAGAGCGTGCAGTGCACGTTCAAGCATGAAAGCCATGTCGATATGATGATAGCGGAAATCCAGCGCCGTTTTCCCCATATCAGGACCATGTCCGAGGCTGCGGCCAAAAGGCTTGCCGAGGCCAAGGCCGCGGAAGAAGCGCGGTATGTCAGCCATCTTTCTTCGACGGCGGAGGAAAGCCTTGCAAAACTTCGCGATGCCGCGGCCTTTCTGGAAAAGCGTCCGGATCTGTCGACGCGTCTTGCCGCCGCGAGCAAGGCCAGACGCGTCGATATGCTGACCAATCCCGTGCATAAGTGGGTGGCCCTCGCCATTTTCTGTCTTGCGATTGCCGCCTCCGCCTACGGCGCGTATACATGGTTTTCCGGCGAAGGAAACTACGGCATGTACGTCACGCTCATAGGTCTGGCCGTGCTGTTCTTCTTTGCCGGCGCCAACGTTCTGCCTACGGTCCGCAACAACAGCAGGGCCATAGCGGCCGCGCTGGAAAAGGCCCGTGGCGATATGGCGGACTACATCGGGAAGTATCCCGACTTCCCCCTGCCTGCCCGCTATGCGCATCCCGCCACGATTTCGCGCATGATACGCTCCATTCGGGAAGGCCGGTCCGAGACGATACCCGAAGCCTACGAAGACATGAAGGCCGTGCTCCGTTCCCTCAATTCCAGCGTGAAGGTCAGCCAGACGGAATATGATGAGGTGGTGGCCATCAAGCCCATGTTCCTGCTGGAGGACTACAGGTAGACTTTCGTCTGTTACGGGAGGAAAAAGCCGCGCCGCATAAAAGGGAGCGGCTTTTTTTGCAGCTGGCAGTGCTCCGTGGCGCTCCGGGCTGCCGTTGAGAGGACCTCGGAAAGATCGGAAGAGGCGGACGGAACGGGAGTCGATGAATCGTCGGAGAAAAAGCCGGACCGGTTCTTTGCGGGGCTTCGGAACAGCGGATTTTTATATGCGCATCCAAAGGACGGATGGCGGCATAAGGATTTTTTCAGGCAGAAAAAAGGCCGTCGCCCTTACGGGCGGCGGCCTTCATAGTATGGCCTTTAGGCAGTTGAGGGAGCGGAAGCGACCGAAACAGAAACCCACCCGCTAAGCGGGTGGAACACAAAACGGTTATACCTAAAAAAACACCTTTTCGATAAGACGGAGTTGTTCAGGCTCCCGTCCACATTGAAAAGGTGTTTTTTTATGGCGAAAGAACAAAATCTGGCACATACGAAATGGCTGTGCAGGTACCATATTGTCTTCACTCCGAAGTATAGGAGAAAAGTGATTTACGGGCAATACCGTGAAGAAATAGGAAAAATCATACGACAGCTTTGTAATTTACAAGGGAATTGAAATTATTGAGGGACATATGATGATAGACCATGTGCATATGCTTGTCATGATACCGCCAAAGTATGCGATATCATCCGTTATGGGGTATATAAAGGGTAAAAGTTCACTGATGATTTTTGATAAATTTTCCCAGCTGAAATACCGGTATGGCAATCGGAGATTCTGGAGCGTGGGATATTACGTCAGCACAGTAGGTTTGAACGAAGCAACAATCAGAAAATATATACGGGAGCAGGATAGAGAAGATATTATGCTCGATAAGAGGACGTGCAAAGAATATACGGATCCGTTCAGTCCAAAGCAGGGAAAGCTCCTTTAGGAGCAGGCTACGAGTCAAAGTACATGGGGGCTTGAACTGTTGAAAAAGAGAGGGCGCCGACCAGAGAAGTTCAAGCCGGCGCCCTTAAGGCGCGAGTAAGTAACAAGCCCTTATAGGGCTGAACAAGCCACCCGTTTTACGGGTGGTCCTGACTCTTGGAAAGGACCGGGCTATTCAGCGGGCTTTTCCGTGGCGGATTCCATGACCGGTTCTTCGTTTTTTTCATCCCTGCGGGCTTTTGCGGCGTCGGCGGCTTCAGGATCGAGCTGGCGTCCTCTGCGGCGCAGAATGTAGGTGTAGGCCGGACCGGAGATGACGTAGCCTATGAGAATGAGGAAGCAGAACAGGCGCGGCAGCGAGAACACCATGCTGAGCACGATGAGCGTGGCGACCATGGTCTGGAACGGATGAGCCTTGATGAAGCCGAATTCCTTGAAGGAAAAGTAGCGTACCCGGCTCACCATGAGCAGCGGCACGATGACGGAGAGGATCAGCGTGAGGCCGGGCAGAACGGGCATGAGGAAATCGGGGTAGTAGGGCATGAACAGCACGAAGGTGGCCATGACGCAGGCACAGGCAGGGCTGGGCAGACCGACGAAGAAGCGCTTGGACGTGGTGGATACGCCCACGTTGAAGCGGGCGAGACGCAGGGCCGCGCAGCCGCAGAACAGGAAGGCCACGGCCAGACCGAGGCGGCCGAAGTTGTGCAGCTGCCAGGCATAGGCCAGAAGGCCGGGAGCCACGCCGAAGGTCACGTCGTCGGCCAGGGAGTCGTACTCGATGCCGAACTGACTGGCCGTGCCGGTGAGCCGGGCCACCTTGCCGTCGAGGCCGTCCATGGCGGCGCCGACGAGTATGGCCCAGGCCGCCATGTCGAACTGATCCTTGAAGGCGAGAATGATGCTGAAAAAGCCGGCAAAGAGGCTGGCGGTGGTGAAGAGATTGGGCAGAATATAGACGCCGCGGGGAACGGGCTTGTTGGGATCGCGCATGAGAGCCTCTTTTACGCTTCTTCGGAAGCGGACTTTTTGGCCAGAACGCTCTGACCGGCAAAGACATTTTCGCCGATGGAAACGGAGGAAGTATAGTCGGCGGGCAGGTAGACGTCAACGCGGGAACCGAAACGTATCATGCCGAAACGCTGTCCTCTTTTCAGCGTGTCGCCCTGTTCGGCGTGGGGGACGATGCGGCGGGCGATAAGACCGGCGATCTGCACGAAGGTCCATGTGTCGCCGTTTTCATCGCGCATGAGCCAGAGGCACTGCTCGTTGTCCGTGGAGGCCTTGTCGAGGGCGGCGTTGAAGAACTTGCCGGGCAGATAGCGTATGCCGGTGACCGTGCCGGAAACGGGAACTCTGTTCACGTGCACGCTGAAGATGTTCATGAAGATGGAAATGCACAGTCTGGTTTCGCCCGTCATGGGATCGGTGCGCGGCTCCATGCGCACGACGCGTCCGTCGGCAGGGCTGACGGCGATATTATCCTCCTGCGGGACCACGCGCTCGGGATCGCGGAAGAAGTGGACGGAGAACCACAGCAGAATGAGCGCAAGAACGGTGACGGGCCACCAGTCCAGAACGGCGGAGCAGAGAGAAACGACCGTAAGCAGACCGATAATGGGTGCACCTTCGGGAGCAAGGCCGATGCCGGGCTTGTTCATCAGAAACTCCTTTTTGAGCGTGCTGCTGCAAAGTATGACGCTCAGACGGTTGGGGCGGGGAGCCGCCTCCGGATACAGAAAAAAGAGAAGACGTTCCGCAATGCGCGCAAAAAGCGTGATGCGTGAAACCGCACATTCCGGGAGGCATCTGTTCTAAACCAGGAAGCGTCGTCACGCAAGGGAGCGACGGCAGGAAAGAAGAGAAGACACGGTCCGACGGGACCGGGCATGCTTTCTTTTGCGCCGGAGAGAAAAATCGCCCGGCAGAGGCGCGGTCTGCCGGGCGTTCATGTCAGTCTTTGCGGCGCAGGATGACGACGTGCTTGAGCGGCCCGTCGCCGGAACTGCGCGTCTGCACGTCGGGATCGTCCTGAAGAGCCAGATGGATGACTCTCCGCTGATAGGCGCTGAGAGGACGTGTGGTCTGCACCTTCCCCGTGGCCTTCACCTTTTCGGCAAGGGACAGGGCAAGTTCCTGCAGACGGGAGTCCTGCCGGACGTGATAGTCTCCGGCATCCACCTGCAGACGAACCTGAGAGCCCATGGCCCGCGTGATCATGCGGGACGCGAGATACTGCACGGCAGCGAGATTCTGGCCGTCGCGGCCGATCAGAAGGCCGGTGTCCTCGCTCTTCACGGACACCTGTACGCGGTCGTCGCCGATCTCCAGAGAGAGATCCACGTTTTCGGCATCCACGTCGAGTATGGGGGCCACAAGATTGCTGATGATGTTCTTCGTCGTGCCCGCAAGTCTTTCCTGGTCGAGCTCCGCAAGGGGGATCCTCGGAAGCGTGCTTTCAAGGGCGTCGGCTTCTTCGGTCTTCGGTGCGGACTCCTTGCGGGAGGAGCGGCTCTGACGGGAACGACGGGAGCGGGGAGACTCCTCGGCGGAAGTTCCGGCCTCTTCCTGAGCTTCCGG
>ENA-OVGB01002449-OVGB01002449.1-human-gut-metagenome-genome-assembly--contig:-NODE-2449-length-13297-cov-4.407265_pt1 | contig 13297 bp, 21 predicted proteins | sample MGYA00237767_ERZ505413 | MGnify/ENA primary metagenome ERZ505413 (study PRJEB26158, sample SAMN06016410) | human gut metagenome | biome: human gut; feature: ankylosing spondylitis patient; material...
CCTCTGTCTTGACATAATTTCTTATAATATTAATTTAGCACGAAATTCTTGTCCACTAGGGGACAAAACTTATAATCAATCTATTTTTTATTACTCTTATTGCTAAAATCTGCAGGACAAACAAGAGTAACTTCTTTTGTTTTCTTGTTATATTCTACAGCTTTGCAATGTGTTTGAAGAGATTTATATTCATTAACAAAATCATTAGATGTATGAAAATTAGCTAGCCACATAAAAAACGTAACAACAAATATACCAAGCAAAGCTTTGGAAGCAAAACTAACTATACTTTTGTATAGTGTATTCCTTCCATTACCAATCTCATGATTAGTTATTTTTAAAACTAACATCATAAATGCATACATAACTGCCACTATGATCAATCCGATAAGCGAACCACCACACAACATTTCCAGTAAAGGAATTCGATTTAAACCAGAATAATCAAATAAGTTATTTAACAAAGACATTCCTCCGAACATAACAAATGATATTGCTACAAATATACTAACAATTGATATCAATTGCGCATATATGTCTTTTTTTGTATTATCGATTTCGGCAATTAAATCTTCTTTAGATTTTTCAAATTCACATTTAGATTTATCAATCTCCTTTATCGTTGGATCAATCCTTTTTTGAAATTCTTTGTCCGACATTTTCAATTTAACTATCTGAACATTTGCTAAATTTACATGATCCCATAATTTAATGATTACTTTCTTTAGTTTTTCATTTCTCGCTTCATCTTCGCTTAAGGCCTTATCAAATTGATATTCATAAAGCTTATCTAAATTTGACATTAATGTAGTTAATTTTTCGTCATCTTTTTCATAAAGTTCATTAACTTTCAATGTAATCTCAGAATAAAGCAATCTTTTATCACTATCTATATATTCATTCAATTCATCAATAAAAGTTTCCGGACTAAACGATTTAGAGTTTTCCGTTAGTTTTTCTAACAAATTATGTAAATTCTTTTTTGTTTTCTCTATGGAATTACTATCAGAACCAAGATAATCAAATGCTTTAGCGAATTGTTTAAAAGCATTCACTATAGCTTTTTCTGTTAAATCACTCATTGACAAATTCCTCAAAACATTCCTTAATACTATCTGTACTTATTATATTATTCATATACGGCTTATAAACATTTTTCCAAGGTGCCTGATTATGCGTAATTTCAACCAGTCTAGTTGCCGAATACTTTGACATATTATCAGTAATAACATTAATTAATCGTTTATCCAGTTCACCAATGCTATCGATATATTCAATAAAAGTTTCTTTTTCATAATCATATACAGTAGTTACTTTTGGAATACTGTTCGAACCAAATTCCTTAAAGTTTCTATATACCACTGGTACTACAGGCCCAAAATCCCAAGCTTCAATTTCATCAGAAAAGCAAGGCCGATCCAATAAAGCCAGGAAAAAGCCCTGGACAAAATAAAGTAGCTTCTGCAATTTAAGATTCGAAACTGTTTTCCCTTGTTCATTTGTATAATTAACAATATAAAGTGCAACATCTATCGCTTTATACTCTGTGTTATTCATTGTCATTTACCCTCTAAGCAAGCATATTGTAACACAAAACTTACACTACAATAAACATTGTGCTTATAAAGAGATTTAAAGACATTTATAGACATTATCAATGTCAATTAAACCAATTTTCCAATTTCTCTGCGAATATGTTTGTACATTCCATTCTTAGTGTAACCGTATTTTTCTGCAACATCCCATGCATTCATATTCCAAAAGTATAGATCAAACAAAATGTTTTGGTCTTGCAAAGATAAAAGCTCAATGGCTCTGCATTCATTTAAACGTCTACGATAATAATTTATTTCTTCCACTTTTAAAGTTTCTTCTTCCATCATTCCTAAAGGACTTGTATAAGAACCATGAAAGGTCGGCATAGGAGCACTGGATTTCTCCTGCTCCTTTGTCAACCTAATTGGATTATGGCTTAGTCCTAACATTTTATGATTCAGAACCTCAAGTTCCTCGTTTAGTTCAATGATCCTATGGCAACAATAGTTTGCCGACTTAAAATCATTCAACATTTGATTTACTTTTAATTTGTTCATTTTGTACACCTACTTCTTCTTTGCGACAACTGACCCTCTATGCCAGGACTCTTCCCCTGTACGATATCTTCTTTCTCTTTTGCTAATTTTTTATATTCATTGGATATAAACTCATCCATTTCTTGTATTGTAAAGCCTAGATTTAATAATTCATCTCTGCGTTTCATTCCATAACCACATGAATTTATATTCAAATAGCGTTAGTTGTCAGGATATGTCCTTACTACAATTTACATTTTCGATTCCTCCTTTAAAACTTCACCATTCTTCATCAGAAAGGCAAATCATCCGATGCAATCTCAAGGCCATTGACTTCGGCTTGTTGTGTCAAACTCTGTGCATATTGCACATTCGATTGATTGTAATTCTTCGCGTGAGCTCCATACGATTGATTCTGAGTGTAACTTTGACTGCCATAGGTATTTGTAACTCCTAGAGCATTTTGCTCGTTAAAATCATTTCTAGGTGTCAAAAACTGTACATTCTCTGCAACTACTTCTGTGACATACACTTTCTGCCCTTGTTGGTTGTCGTATGAACGTGTGTTGATTCGACCTTCAACTCCTAGCTGATTGCCTTTCTTCTGGTACAGTTGGATGTTGTCGGCCAGTTTGTTCCATGCTACGCAGTTGATGAAGTCTGCTTCCTGCGTTCCGTCCTGGTTTTGTCTGCGGTTGACCGCCAAAGTAAACGAACAGACACTCATTCCGCTTTGTGTCTTTCTGAGTTCTGGATCACGTGTCAATCGTCCAATCAGAACCACTCTGTTGATATCTTGCATAGACTCACGCTTTCAGTTCGCAATAATTTGCGATTGCCTGCATAGATTCGACCATCATCTGACGCATCTTTTTCGTGTCGGCAGTAACAAGCTCCACCAGCTCGTTGAATTCCGCTATGTTGATCGTGCTCTTAAAAGCCTGATACTTCTCGACAAGTGTTTGCTCGGCCCCTTGCTCTTGCTCATGAACCTCGTTGCACGATGGTTGCTGAGGTTGTTGCAGTGGTTCTTCTTCCTGGATGGATTCAACCATCGGAGTTTCTTCTGGTTTCTGCTTAGGCTCTGCATTGACTACGACCTCCGGTTTTTCTTCGACTGGTTTCTTTGCAGCAGGTCTGCCTCGTCGCTTTGCGACCTTCTCGATGATATCCGCTTCACGAATGTTCATCCCGTTGATTCGGTATGATGCTACGTTGTCTGTGTCGTCAACGTAAGCGATAATCCCTTCTCTGTCCACTCCTGCACAGTGATAAACAACTTTGTCACCAGGAGCGTATTTAAGCTCTTGTTTTTCGGTTTGCTTTTTAGTTTTCATTTTCACAGTTCTCCTTTTTTGATTTTTTCTCTGTTTATTTTCACGATACAATCTCTTTTTTTGTGCCCATCCGGTTTCTGATCCGATCATCGATTCGTAGTTTGCAATCTTCATCACATTGTTCTCAGATACTACAATCAGTCTTCAACTTGATCCAATAATAAATTTTGCTATTATCCTTGATTTCCGACATAAGCAATCTCCTTTCTATTCTTCTGATTCTTTGATTTCGTTAATAACAACCATCACACATGGTTTCTGTGCATATCTCTTGAAGACATGCAGGTCTGATACTTGCTTATCATCTTCGAAAGCCACTTTGTTCAAAGAGTCCAGTACAACCTTTGCGATGTTGTCGGAATCTGGCTTCTTTTGTGGTTGTATTTCATTTGCAAGCATCTTATTTAGTTTCACTTTTGATACATTCTTAGGTGGTGAGAAATACGCGAAAATCTTCACTTCTAGGGAACCTTTCAGCATGCTTGGAGTGCCACACTGTTCCATGAAGCTTAATCGTACTAGATTCTCATATTCTACTGTTTTAGGTGGTGTATGCACGCTTACATACTTACCACGATTAGAGAAGCGAGGTCTTCCTTTAGACCCCGGTTCTCCAGGTATTACAAATTGATAACGCATTATTCTTTGATTTCTCCAGTGACTGGATCTTCACCAGGTTGCTCCTGATACTCTGCATCAAAGAATTCGTTTGGAACATCTGTCATATCTTCATCAATCGTTGTCTTGATTGATTCATCCGTATTGAACTGTTTAACAAATTCAGTTTTTAATGGCGCATATTTAAGTGCTTTTTTAAGAACTGTTTTCTTTGCCATTTCATCAAAGTTTGTTTTCCACGGACCGCTGCTATATGACTTAGAATACTTTTTAGCATGTTCTAAGACATCTTCATATGACATGACCTGGAATCCCTGGCCACCATTCACCAATTTGAATGTAGCGTAATAATAGACTGGCTTTCCTCGATTTGTTCTTGCAGGTTTATGTTTAAGCACTGGATCCATTCCAAGTTCATACTCAAATTCATCATTTTCATAAACTACCTGCGCATCAATCATCTTGACTTCACCTGAACGATAGGCCAAGTCTAATAATCCTTTATATCCAACCTGGAACTGACAGACGCTTCCATATGGAATCAAGTATGCCTGGCCAAGTGGTGTATTAGGCTCCAATCCTAATTGTGCAGCATTCATCATTGCTGCTAAGAATGACTGTGGTGTACATGATGCCAATTTCGGATTATTAGATACCGCAGACAATGCGATTCGCGTGAATCGTTCTGGAGTCATCACACTAGGCAATGCCTTCGCGATTTCTCCTGACATCACTGAGATGTACTCCTTGATGGTCTGTTGTTGCTTTTTAGCCACAGTGTTTGATTGCTTCTTTGCAATCATTCCTTGTTGATTTGTTGTTGTCATGTATATTTATCCTCCTACTGTTCTTTGACTAAAAATCTTCTTGTTTTTCTTTGCATCAAGTATTGATCATAAAGCTCAGGTTCATCTTTTCTGAACTCCTTGGAATCAAATACATTTGATGTGGTAGTTCTCCAGGTAACTTTGAATTTGTCAGATGTTCCAATTCCAGAATCACCTAAGTAATTCTTTACTTCATTCTCATGTTTTTTCTGAATATCCTGAAGCACCTTGATTTTATCTTTGACAAGCTTCAATGCATCCAGTTCCTGCTGCAATGGAGTTAGATCCACGATGTTGTCTTCATCATTCTCGACCGGATGTAGTTCGCTGATGGCTTGTGCAGTTGAATCTGAACCATCGATTGGCGGTTCAACGTCATTCTCAACACAGTTCCAGAACTCTTTCTCCTGCTCGATCAGTGCATTGACTTCATCATCACTTCTTAAAACTTCATAGCAGTACAAGTCAACTCCTGGAATATAAATAGCTATATACCACTTAGAAAGTCCCGTAACCGCCATATAATGCATGCACTGTGCATAATACTGAGGTGGAATGTTTCCTTTGGAATATATGTCTTTGTTGTATTCAGATGTTGTCTTGATTTCAAGACCTGCATCCTCTCCAACAACCAATCTGTCAACATTGGCCAACATGAATGGATGGTCTACAGATTGAAATGAGAAGCCACTCTTTCGACATTTCTTGCCGGTTTCTTCTTCCCAACGTTTGGCCACATAATCTTCCATGTCTCGGCCAAAACGCATACGCTCATTGTCAATGTTCTTATGGATTCGGCCGGTCTTTTCACACCATAGCGCATAAGCCGATTTATATTTGTTCATGCCTAGAACAGAACCGGCATCAGATCCACCGATTCCTTTTAGACGATTATCCAGCCACTTCTCATGAGTAGCTGGTAATTTATGTTTGATTACTTTATTCATCTTCATTTGATTCATCCTCTTTTTCTTCTTCTGATTCACCTGAATCATCGATGTCTTTAAAGAATGGCATTCCTTCGGCACCTTCTTTCCACCATACGTATTCTGTGATTCTTTGATACATTTGATATGCAACACTTCTTCTAGATCAGCTTTCGTTAATCCGAACTTTACACAATAAGCACCAATGGCCAATTGTTGTTTTTTTTGTTTTTTCTAATTGCTGAAGCAAAAACATAAGTTACCTCCTATTCATGTAAATATTCATCAAACCGATCACCAAACAAAACACTCGGTCGAAGATTACTTTTCATCACTGGATCCGTTAACCAGGCATCACACTTCTTTTCGATTACTGTTTTTAAATCATTCAATGTGTAACCATCACGAATCAACGCACTGATCAATTCAACATTTTTCTTTGCCCTAGGAGAAAATCCTTCCCCGTCTTCTTTGCCAGTTTCGACATTCAACATCTGAATGATCTGTTCAACAACCTCTGTGATGTTTTTATCTTCAGGTAAAGAAGTATATATATTCTTACTTTCTTTATTTCTTTTATTCTTTATTTCTTTAGTTGTTGTTGTTTGTTTGTTGTTCGTTTGTTGCTCGTTTGTTTTTTGTTTGTTTTCCGTTTGTTCTTTGCTCGTTCTTTGCTCGTTGTCCTCAAAGCCCAAACCTTGAAAATCTGCGTATTTTACAACATATATGACAGTATTTTTGTTCGTTGTGATACGCTTAATTTCCCCAGTTTTCGTTAGATTTTTCAGAGCCCTTTTTATCTGTTCCGGACTCAACTTGGTTTCACTCGCTAAAGTGGCATAAGAAGTGATACAAGACCCTCTTTCAATCGTTTGGCCATGCCAGCTTTTTTCGGCATAGTTTGCCTTCAACAACAAATGAATAAACAACCTGCACGTTGGTATATCGTCATACCACTCCCAATCAACAATCTGTCGAAATAGCTTAATATAGCCACCAAAATTTTCCATTCCATCACCCCCTTAACGTGTGGATCCAATCAAATTTCTTTTTTTCTATGCTTAGTCAATTGTCTTCGCAATTCCATACCAAAAGCCTTTGTACATTCTGTGAAACACTCTTTAACTTCATCCGAATTCATTCCCTCAATGACTTGTAGAAAAGCAAAACTAGCATTTGCCTTACAAGTAACAATAGGACCTTCTAACGTAGGAATTACATTCAGCTCAAACGCAGGACCATATTTATCCATGAATTTTTCGAATCTGTTCACAAATTCCTGTTTCTCTTCAATATTCTTTTTTTCCTTGCATTCTTTATTAAAACGCTCAATTTCTTCATTTATTTCACGCATTTTTTCTTCTTCTTCAACAATCTCTGAAGATTCTCTATCAACATATGATGTTTTCATTATGGTCGGTGATTGACTAGGGGAAGATTACATTGTTGCTACAGATGCTTTGACCATCGACAGGTCGGAACACATCGAAATTTATTTTGTGATATAATTGGTTTGGTTAATTTTGTGCGCTATCAGTTAGTGATTATTCATTGATTGATAGTGTTTTTTGCGTTATCACGTACGTGTCTTTTATTCTTGCTTCCGTTAGGCCGAGATACTTGATCAGTCGGCTTGTAAGGATAACGTTCTTGTCAAGATTTTCTATTCCTTCGGTGGCAACATTGCTTTTGATTTCTTTCATGATCTCTCTTGCCCTTTTCTGACCGCATGGAACAAACCGCATGACATCGGATTGATTGAGGTATCCTCGCATCATTAATCGATATCTTGTTGATACCAGTTCTTCTACAGTTGGCATGATCATCCTCATACTTTCACCTCCTTTCTATAACCACGTCAGCAGCATCTGAATACCAAGTACTGTCATACATCCGGTAGTAAAGGCCACAATGTAATAGATCCACACCGGTGTGTCCGGTTCTTCGTTCAATAAAGCCTGCACATCTGCATGACGGTTGACGTTGGCCATCATCTTCAACGTTTCACGTTCGTGCTCTAATTCCTTTTCTTTTTTTGTCATGCTTTTCACTCCCCTTTCGTTATGCCGTTGGCATACATCTTTTACTTCCCTCCGTGCTACGATAAATAGTTAGGAGGTGATAATATGGCAAAGAAATTCAATCTATCTAGCAAATCTGATATGCGTAAGTTAGAGAAAGCACTAATGAATGACGCAAAGAGTATGGCTAGAAAGTAAGCAGAAAGTATGACCTTTGATGTTGACTGCCCACACTGCTCAAAAACGTTTAAAGCACATAAGGGTTCAAACATCTGTCCTTTCTGTAAAAACGAAGTGGACGTAAATTTGGAATTTAATTTTTAACATCCCACTTAGTCGATTCATCTGCCAATGAATCGGCTATTTTTCTTTAGCTTCGTTTGCCTTTTCTTTGACCGCATTTGCACTCGACTCATGTAGCTGTTCTACCAGCCCATGCACCCAATTCTCGATTTCTTCCTTGTTTTCGATTTCCAGTTTTACTTTGATTGTTTCCATTGGTTTCACCTTCTTTCATGTTAGAATTGAAATAGATTGTGAGGTAATATTATGGACATCCACATTTCTATTGATACCCTTATTTCTCTGTTAGCTTTGCTTGTCGCTCTTTATAGTGTTTGGTACACAAGACGTTTTAATCGTCCTCGTATCCAAATCGAAGGATTTGAATGTGATTTGAAATCCTATGACTATCCGTGTATTGATTTCACTTTGTTAAACGTTTCCAACGTCCCAATTACAATCAAGTCCATCATCTTTAAATCAAATGAAAAAGTAGTAGATCCTGTTTTGGATTATGAAGGGCCAACGTATTCATTGACCGGTCCGTTAGGTATCACCCAAACTTATCCAGTGCTTGACGCTGATCCGATTATGTTAGATGAGCCGATTACTTTATTACCTAACTCAAATGCAGACTTTAGATATTACTTCCCTGAACTTTCCGGAAAGTTGGAAATCGTTATAAACACAAATCGATTTTTGTCGGTATTTTCTAAAGAGAAATCATTTGTTTTCCGAACGAACAAACGCAACTAGTATCATGATTTGACATACCAGCGTACCAATGTTGAACAACAAATTGATTGTTTCCATTACGTTTCTCCTTTCTTTACATCCACAAAATGTGGACACGTTAATCAAAAAAAATAGACTCCACACTTACCCCGTAATGATTTGCAATTTTGATTTTCATCTCGTCTCTAGGGATGCGTTGACCAATCTCCCACATGGATACTGTTGATTGGCTAACTCCTAGAGCCTTAGCAAATTCTTCTACAGGCGTTGACCCTCTCAATTTTTTTAGTTTTTTTCCGATACGTACTGCATCCATTTTAGCCCCTCCTTTCATCCACTTTTTGTGGACATCTACATTATACACCCACAATTTGTGGTGTCAACACATTTTGTGATATTTTTGTTTGTATTTTTATCACATTTTGTGATATATTGTTTTTGGAGGTAATGACATGAGAACTTTGGGGGAAGTAATAAAATCACTACGCTTAGAGAAACATTTGAGTCAGGAGCAGTTCGCGAAATTATTTGACGTGGCCACCAGTACAGTAGGTATGTGGGAAAATAATAAAAGGTCACCTAATGAGGAAACTAAGGAAGCTATTGCCGACTATTTCAATGTAGATATGAACTATTTATATGGCAAGACACCAATCCGAAATAGTTATAGAGAAGGGGATTTAGATAATTGGGCCGACGAGGATCCATTTAAATTATCCGGTATCGATTTCTTTAGATTGCCCCTTTTGCCTCCCGTATGTTGTGGCAATGGCGGTTTTGCAGACGATAATATTATTGAATATGTACCTGTACCATCTAAAGGTCTATCAAACCCATCAAACTATTTTTGTCAGATTGCTCAAGGTGACTCGATGAAAGACGCCGGCATTGATGATGGAGATTTGCTTGTCTTTGAAAAGACATCATCTGTATATAATGGTATGATCGGCGCTTTCTGCGTGGATGAAAACGAGGCTATGTGCAAAAAGTACACAGAGGTTAACGGTATGATCATTTTACAACCGATGAATAGCGATTACGATCCTATTCCAGTAGATCCGCTGAATGAGCATTTTCGATGTGTGGGTAAGTTGAAAAAATCAATCAAGAATTTCAATGAGTGATAGAAAGTAGAATGGTGTTTTATGAAGCTATATCATGGGAATATTTATAATTACTTTAATTCAGAAACAAGCACAAATGAAATTTGTATCTATATGTGTGACACAAATTTAAAGCATAAGGTTTGTATTATACCGCTTTATGACTCAGGGAGGTTTCAAAATTCTTATCCCATAAAAGGATTAAAGAAAGAGGCCTATCCTAATTTATGGAAAGAGATTGACCGGAGTAATATTAAAGGACCGCTTCGGATAAAAGGCAATATAGCTAAGGTAGAATTTAGTGAATATGTAACTCTGTCAGACATAGTATTAGACGCCCTAGCAGACAAGTTATTACAAACCTTTAAATCCTACAGTTATAAACGCGTCATTTCAAAGACTAAGAAATATGCGTTGACTGAAGACTTTTACAAATACATGACATGGTTCGAGCATAAAACTAATTTGGAGTTTGGCAAAAATATCAAGACTCAACCAGGTTTTGTTAAACATGGTCTGTATTATGTTGAAATCGGAGAAAACGTCGGAACAGAGTTAAGAAAACTTAGACCAGCCGTAATATTTAAAAAATGCCAATCAAAAAAAGAACCTAACGATAGCAGCTATATTGTGCTCCCAGTATCTTCAAAGCAATCCTGTGCTAACTATAAATTCAATGTTCCAATAACGGTGAACGGCCAGACAAACTATATAAAAATTAACGATATAAGAAGAGTAAGTATAAAGAGAATTGTTTGTCCTCTGATTGATAAAAACACTAACAAACCGATTATTCTGACAGCAGACGAGCAGAGCAGATTGAATAAAGAGTTTGAGGATTATTTCTTAAAGTAAGTCTATCTGACACCTAAATGCTTTTAGTTGACTCTAAATCGATAATTGTGGTACTATACGAATGTAACTACGGTTATCCACTGTAAGTGGTAATTTTGGAGGACTTCATAAAAGCACTAGGTAAAACTAGTGCTTTTATGCTTTTATGGGAATAATAACATTATGCTACCAGCATAACAAAGAAACCCTTTAACGGGTTATTATAAAAAGTAAAACATGCAAGTAAGGAGGTAATTATCATGAAAAAAGTATTTGCAGCGATGCTCGCCGGGGCTTTGATCCTGACAGCGTGTGGAGGTGGAGAGAGACCAGAGGAAGATGTAAACAAGGTTGAACTATCCGAGGAAGACAAGGCGTTAGAGAGTCTCGCCATAAATAGAGGTATGCTTTACACAGAAGCCAAATCTATCATTGAAAAAAATGGATACAAAGCATCTTATATCTACGGAGGAGAAGACTGGGGAGAAGTTTTGGATCTCTATCCAGAAGAAGAACTTGCAGAGTATTTAGTAAGGGGAATCGAAGATATTGATCCGGAGGATAAAACCATTACAGTCGAACTAGATACAAAAACAAATGTTGCCTACGCTGAAGCTGAACAAGCATTAAACGAAAAGCTGAATCAAACTAGTGCTCTAATCGCTGTTAAGGAATACGGGCAACGTCAGTATGGTGATGACTTTGATTTGCACTATATGATGGGCCTTAATGACGCCTCTGCTAAAGATGAAAATACATGGTCATTTAAAATCGAAGCAGAACTAGACGATGAAAATAAAACTGTCGATGCTGAGGTTACGGGGACTACAGACAGCCCAGAAGTGATTTCTTTTGATATGTATTAAAGCTTAATAAAAAAATCCCCGGTGTTACCAGCACCAAGGGATAGGTTGGATGTGTTACCAGCACATCCGGGATACATAAAAAGAATGACTCGCGATCATTTAACTTTTTATGTACCCATTTTAACAGATATTTCTAACAAAGGAAAGGAATGAGTACTATGGCAGTATATAAGGTTAAGAATGGATGGTGCTATAAGGGCCGTATTCCGGTCCCTTTTCAAAGAGGCAAATACAAGGATTATTATAAATCCGGGTTTAAGAAAAAGTCGGATGCCATTAAGGCAGAACAGGCTTTCCGCGATGGTTACTCGACCAACATGGGGGGCCTTACGCTCGATCAGATCGTGATCATGTATCACGAAAGCTATCGGATGCAGAACGTGAAGGAATCAACATTGATCGGGGACGAATCGTATTATAGACATCATATCAAGCCTATTCTTGGCCATTACAGGCTTCATGACATCACGCCTCAGGCCGTCGAACGATGGAAGTCATACATGATCGATAAACCTAAAGCTGATAATAGAAAAAACGGTAATACCCACTATTCTGCCTCTTCCGTCAATCACGCAAAGAATGTCCTTAGCAAATATCTATCCTATGCCGTGAGACTTGGGTACATACCATATAACCCATGCCACAATGTTCCTGGGTATACGAACAAGGAAGAAATAAAAAATGATAGGCCCGTTAATTTCTGGGAAGTTGATGAGTTCCAAAAATTCATCCAATGCGTAGATAATGATAGATACAATGATACTTTTACATTTCTTTTTTACACGGGCCTTAGAGAATCAGAAATGTTCGCTCTGCAATGGAAGGACATAGATTTTATCGGGCAGACCGTGAGCATAACAAAATCAATCACATCAAAAACAGCAGATCATGCCTGGAAACTTACGACACCAAAAAACAAACAATCTATACGTACCATCGACTTGCCAAATTCAGTTAACGATATGCTTCAAAAAAGGTTTGAGCACGAAAAGAATAAAGACGGCTTCAATATGGACTACTTTGTTTTTAGCGATGTACGACCGATGAGCCGCAGTGATCTGGCGCGCAAGCTCGACATGTATATAAGGGAATCGGGAGTGAAGCGTATCACGCCACACGGCTTCCGTCACAGTCACGCTTCTTTCCTTATAATGAATGGCGTCGATGACAGTTTGATAGCCGAGCGCCTTGGCCATACGGTCGCAGAACTCAGGAAGACATACGCCCATATTTACAAATCGATGAGACAAGACATGAAATCTTTGCTGGATGAAAAATGCAGTTTTTAGGAAAAATTAGGAATTTTTTAGGAATTTGAGTGGCAAATATAAGAAAAACCCTTTATATAAAGGGTTTTATTTCCTTTGGTGGAGGTGAGGAGAGTCGAACTCCTGTCTAAGCAAAGTCCCACGAGACAGCGTTTACAGCTTTTCCATCTAGTTATCCAAAAGTTTTGGATGGAAACAAAAATTCTTTTGGGTTAGCTATAGTTGATTCAAAATAAGCAGCTAGCCAATACTTATTTCTATCTTCTTTTCTTTAACACTCAGTCTGAAATAAGAAAGCGAAATTTCAGAAAGGGGCTGCGAAGCCAAACGTAGGCAATAAAATTAAGCAGCGAAAGCCATGCTTTGGTTCATACCAAATACATTAGCAAGTTTATTTTTAGCAATTAA
>ENA-OVGB01002454-OVGB01002454.1-human-gut-metagenome-genome-assembly--contig:-NODE-2454-length-13259-cov-3.085201_pt1 | contig 13259 bp, 5 predicted proteins | sample MGYA00237767_ERZ505413 | MGnify/ENA primary metagenome ERZ505413 (study PRJEB26158, sample SAMN06016410) | human gut metagenome | biome: human gut; feature: ankylosing spondylitis patient; material...
CAACAACTCTGTCGGCCCAGCGGGAAGTTACGGATTTGCCGAAGACTTCCGTAAAAACGGTGCATTCTGCCGGGAAAATCGAGGTTATAGATCCTGCAGGAGCCGTTGTCGCAGCTGCGGCCCGTGTCGTCCAGTCCGCAGCCGAGGTTGACGACCGCCGCGTTCGGATGCTCGCGCAGATAGTCCCGCACCTCCCATGCAAGGTCGTTCTGGCGCATGGCGGCCTCCAGAAAACCGAACTGCTGCATGAGGCTCTTGGACTTCTGGGACAGAAGCGAAAAATCGTAATCGATCTGATCGATCATGCGCAGGGCCGTCTCGTCGCGGTAAAGGTTCGGATACAGCTCCGAGCACATTTTCCGCCCGTAAAGCGGAATGACGAGCGTTTCCTGCACGGTATTCTTCTCAATATGGTATTTCATCGCTTCCTCTGTATCAGTTAGTTGCATCTAACCGTTGTGCTGTCAAAACACCGCCGGGGCGGTTTTCTTTATTTTGACACAGCTTTCGGCTTTTTTCAAGAGGGTGGGACAAATGCGGTATATTTTTTTCAAACCGCTTGCAAATCACGCCCATATCGTGTATAGTAGCAGACGGAAAAGCACAAGATTTTGCTTTTTCTAACAATTTGATATTGCCATCCGATGTACAGTAACCGAAGCACGCCGCAGGGCAGGCTTCGGCGCAAGAGAAAGGGAAAACCACTCGACCGGAGCTGTGCGCACAAGACCGTTCCGAAGCAGCGAAAGCTGTCTGGGTGAAAGCCAGTCATTGCGGATTTATCCGCGAGAAGGCAGGAAACGGGCGCGGAAACAGAGGTTCTGTTTCCAGAGTGCAAGTCAGAAGAACTGCTGTCTGCGCCGCATTCGCGGCGAAAAGGATGAATGCGTGGGACGAGCTCTGCCTGTAGCATTCGGAACAGGTGCGCCGTTTTTCCTCACAGGAAAAGCAGCGTATTTTGTTTCTTTGGAGATCCGCCCGCCATTTTGTCAAAATGGCGGACTTTTGTTTCTCCCAAAGCCGTCTGCGCCCCCTGTTTCCGCTCTTATTTAATAAGGAGCTTGCGATAGATATTTTGATTCTGGAGGAAAAATGTATGAAGAAACGAATTCTGAGCCTGCTGCTCGTGCTCGTGATGCTGCTGAGCCTGCTGCCCGCAGGCGTTCTGGCAGCAGAGGGCGATGTCAGCGTCACACTGTCCGGTATGCACGACGCACAGGTCAAGTCCCTGAAGCTGTATACCTACATGGACGGCGTGAAGGGCGCGGACGATCTGCTGGCTGAAAAGACAGCTGCAGACGGCGCGTATACCATCGACCTTGCGCCCGGCGCTTACTGGGTTGACGGCTATGACGCAAACGGCGACTGCAACGGCGGTGTATCCATCAACGTCAGCAGCGACAGCAGCAGCTTCAAGCTGCAGCGGATGTATCAGATCTCCGTCAACCCCAATTCATGGGTTAAGGACACAGACTATACTCTTTCGCTGCGCGTAACCGACGCCTCCGGTGCGGAGCGTAAGGCGGAGTTTGGCTCGGCCGTAAATTGGGGCAAGACCTACACAAGCTGCCTGTTTGTCGTTGGTGATACAGTCAGCGCGACAGCCACGCCGAACGCGGAAACGCATCCGAACTACAACCCGGCTACCGCTTCCAAGACCCCGACGATGAACGACAGCCTCAGCCTGACCTGCAAGGAATTCGTCACGGTCACGGTCACAGCGCCGAAGGGCTCGACCATCGACGCCGGTACGCTCGCAAAATACTATGTGTTCAGCTTCCTTGAGCCGTTCGCGCGTTCCGTCGAGGACGGCACGGCCACGTTCCATCTCGACAAGAACACGGATTACTTCTACCGTGTCCGCCATCCGGAGGGCGCGACCTACTGGAACTACGTCAGACTGAGCGCCGACGCAGCGTACACGGTCACGGATGAGGATCTTGGTCTGACCGGTGATTTCAGCAAGGACACGATCTATCATTTTGAAAACAACGTCTACGACCGTGCAGGCATTTACCTGAACATCAACACCAAGGGCTATAAAAACATGGCCGTTGGCGATACGTTTGAACTCAACTCCTTCCGCAACTGGTTCGCGATCGAAAGCTTTATGAACGCCAAGGTCGCACTGCCGGAGATGCACTATCAGGTCATCGATGTGAACGGCAATGCCAGCGACGTCGTGACCATCACGCCGAACGCGCTGAACAGCAACGTCGCCGTGATGGAGGCCAAGCACGAGGGCACGGCAATCGTGCTCGTAACCTATGACGCAATGACCCATATGGCTGGCCAGACCAGCACGCCCTCGCATCGCTTCTCCGCCATCTGGCCGGAGTTGACGGGCGTGTTTGTCGTGAATGTCGGCGCGGACGGCAGCGCTATCCAGACCAATATGAATCTTGACCGCATGGATGCGGTCATCGAGAAGGATGAGGCGCGGCAACTCGATGCGGAGCATGACATTCTGTTCTACACTGGAACAGAGGGTGCAAGTTACAGCTTCAAGCCCGAAGCGGGCTGCACCGTGAGCGTCCTGCGCCCCACCGTGACCGCTGCGTCTATGACGTATTCCGGCGGCTTCACAAACACTGGCGTCACAACCGCTGAAGACGGCACTGTGACCGTCAGCGGTCTGATCACCGGCCGCAATATCATCAAGGTCACGAAGGGCGGCCTTTCGACCTATCAGGTCGTGACGGCACGCGGCGTGAGCTACAAGTTTGTCAACGCGGAGGGCACGGAGCTGACGCAGGAAGAGCTGGCTGCCATCAAGCCGGGCGATTCCGTCACGATCCAGTTCTCCAACCTGATCAGCCCCAAGGAAAAGCTTTCCGGCGCGTATAACTTCAACTTCTCCCTGTATATGCAGGGCCCGGACGGCACCTTCTTCAAGAGTGATCCCGGCGGAAACTTCGGCGTTTATGACTTCAGCGGCAACCCTGAGCGGCAGAAGCTGACTGTCACCATCCCGAAGTTCTGGGCTGAGGAGACCTACACGCTGAGCGGCGCGATCAAGCAGGCGGGCTGGCCCGGCGTTCCGACGCACCGCGGCATCACCTATGCTGTGGGCACGAATCCCGGCTTCGACGCGCCCAAGACGGCAGGCATTCTCAGCCGTCTGCCGGAGATCACGATCCCGGTCGTAAAGCTTGACTTCCTGACCGGCAAGCTGATTTTCCAGGATCAGAACGGCACGGCCATTGACCGCAAGAACCTGACCGTCACGCTGGCGGACAGCGCAGGCAACGGCATTGCGGTCGCGGAAGACGGCACGTTCAAGGCTTATGCCGAGGAATACTTCTACACCGTTTCCGGCGCCGGTGTTGAATACGCCACTGGCAGCGTCACCATGACGGAGGAAGGCCCCAACGAATTCACCATCACCCTGCAGGCAACCGCAGCGGGCGCATGGGACGGCAAGACGCAGACCGAACCGCAGACCGACGAAAACGGCGTTTACCAGATCAGCACCGGCGCGGAGCTGGCATGGTTCGTCGCGAAGAGCAAGGACGCGGACGTTTCCGGCGTTCTGACGGCCGATATCAACCTCGGCAAATACGCATGGCTGAACATCTCCTCCAGCAAGAAGGTCGTGCTTGACGGCGCAAGCTTTGAGATCACCGGCCTGAACGCCACGGCTGGCCTGTTTGCGCAGATCGGCTCGAATTCCTACATCCATGATCTGACCATCCGCGGCGCAGTTTCCGGCAAGGGCAGCGCAGGCGCGATCGCCGGCTATGCCAGCGGCACTGCTCCGAAAATCGCGAACTGCTTCAACTACGCAGTCATCACCTCTACCGGCAGCAACGTCGGCGGTCTTGTGGGATACACCTATCAGAACGCCGTGATCGAGAACTGCGCGAACTTCGGCGCTGTCACCGGCGGCAGCAGCGTCGGCGGCATTATCGGCGGCACGGTCGGCAACGGCTCGACCATCACTGGCTGCTATAACACCGCAGAAATTTCCGCGACCGGCAGCAAGGCCGGCGGCATCATCGGCGGCACCAGCAGCGAAATGACTGTTACAAGCTGCTACAACACCGGCAAGATCTCCGGCACGGCCTCCGGCGGCATCGCAGGCGAGGTCAAGGGCAATGTGAACTGGAGCGGCACTGTGCAGGGGAAAATCACCATCTCCAGCTGCTACTCCACCGGCGAAGCGGGCAGCGCCGTATTCGGCACGGTTGACACTGCTTCCTCCGAGATTTCCAAGTGCTATTATCTGAACACGCTGAACGCGGACGCGAACGCCGAAGCGCTGAACAAAGCTGACCTCAAGGACGCCGACCTGTCCGACGCGTTCGGCCCGGTCTGCGGCGGCGGCTATCCCGCGCTCACATGGCAGACCGACGTGACCTTCCACAAGGCGAACGGCGAGGGCACGGTCGTTGACCCACTTTGCACCGTGAAGGGCTATACCCGCTTCACCTGTAGCGAGTGCGGCGAAAGCTACCGCACGACTTATACTGCACCGCTCGGCCACGACTTCTGCGAGGACACGGAGGGCTGCGGCGACTGCGTCCTGACGCCGCCCACCTGCACGCAGCCGGGCAAGATCGTCCGTACCTGCCGCAGAGACGGCTGCTCAGAAACGAAGGAAGACCTCGTTCCCGCCAAGGGCCATACACCCAAGGACGGCACCGAGCAGGTCTTCACCGGCTATAAGACCTACGAATGCGCCGTCTGCGGCGAAACCTACACGGTCTGGGACGACGACCGCCTCGGCCACGTCTCCTACCCCGAGCAGACTGTCACCTCTATCAGCGTTTCCGACAACGGCAATTACCCCTGGGTCTACAATGCCGATCTGGACCGCTTTGAGAGCAGCAACCAGGAGCAGGACAAGACCAGCTCCACGACCTCGTTCGCCTTTACGCTGAGCGCCCCCACTGTTCTGCGCTTCGGCTACGGCGTTTCCTCGGAAAACGGCTATGACAAGCTGACCATCACGCTCGCAGCCGACGGCGGCAGCACGGAAACGCTGGCTGACGCTGTCAGCGGCGAGAAGAGCGGCAGCATCAAAAAGCAGCTCGGAGCCGGCAGCTACACACTGACGCTCTCCTATGTGAAGGACGACGCCTCCAAGGGCGGCTCTGACACGGCGTATGTCAGCGTTCTGACGCTGTCCGGCATGACCCGCGTGATCGTGGAGAACGCCACGTTCCCGAAGGCGGAGGGCGCTGCGTGGGAAGGCACGCTGGCCGACACCTGGATCGAGCTGACTGGCGAATCGACCATGATGGGCTGCGTTGTGGAAGCACTGGATGGCCACACCGTCGTCGGCGCGGAAAGCAACTACATCTCCTCCATTGACAACTTGAAGGCGTTTGACGGCGGTACCATGTCCGGCTGGATGGGCACACTCAACGACTGGTTCACAAACTTTGGCTTTGGTGAATTTACCGTTGCAAAGGGCACGCTCTGCGCGGGCGACGAGATCCGCATCATGTACACCCGTACCGTTGAGGATCTTGGCGGCAGCTGGAACAATTCCGACACCCGCCTCAAAGCGCTCACATTCAGCACCGGTAAGCTGGCGCCCAAGTTCAGCGGCGACACCTTCACCTACACCCTGACTGTGCCGGAAGGCACGACCTCGCTGCTCGTCACACCGACGGCGGCAAACAAGAACTATCAGGTCCGCGCCTATCTCGGCACGCAGGCTACGGGCCGCGAATATTCCCGCACGTCCCTGATCCCCATCACAAATGGCAGCGTCATCACCGTCGTCTGCGCAGACGACAGCTGGCCCACCATGAATGAGGGAAGCGACGGCAAGCGCACCTACACCATCAACGTGGTGTTCGGCACAGCTCAGTCCTCTGACGCAGGCGTTGCGTCCGTCAAGGTCGCAGGCGTTGAGGCAGCAGCCGGTACGGCTGAAAACAGCTACTCCGTAACGCTCCCGGCTGGCACGGAGGTCACGGCAGCCAGCTTCGAGATCACACTTTCCGACAGCAAGGCCACGCTTACCGGCCCGGCCAAGGGTGAGGACGGCGTCTGGACGTTTACTGTGACCGCTGAGGACGGCACCGCTGTGACCTACACCGTCACTGTGACCGTCGCGGAAGCGCCGAAGTCCTCTGACGCAGGCGTGACCTCCGTTTCCGTCGCGCACACCCCGGCCTCGAAGACCGGTGAGACAGCCTACACGGTCAAGCTGCAGACGAACGCCGAGGTTACGGCAGACAGCTTCCAGATCGTTCTGTCCGATGAAAAGGCCAGCGTCTCCGCTCCCACAGCCAACGGCGATGTCTGGACGTTCACCGTTACCGCCGAGGACGGCACGACCACCGCAGCGTATACCGTCACCGTGACCCGCAGAAGCGCATCTGAGACGACCCCACTGCGGACGGTTACGCTCTCCATGCTCAAGGCAAGCCTGGAGGATACGACAACGCGCAGCTTTACGCTGCATCAAACAGCGGGCAGCAATGTGCTGACTTCTCCGTATCGAATCGTTTCTGGCGCATCCGGGATTCAGTTCCAGGTTAAGGTATCCTACAATACGGCATATTCCGCCGTATATGCCTTCACGACGACCGACGGAACTGCAAAAGCAGTGGACGCCCCGCACGCGAAGAATGTTGCCATCATCAATCCCGATCTTTCCGGCAGTCTGGTCGCGGTCATTACGCTGACGAACAAGACCGACGCCTCCGACGTCTGGGTCTACGAGCTGCGTATGCCGACCGAGGCGAACCATGCCCCCAGGCTGAAGGACGGCGTAATCACCCCGGCTGCGGCCTCGATCAACCTTGGCGAAAGCTATCAGTTTGATATGACGCAGATCTTTGAGGACGAGGACGCCTACGATAAGCTCACCTACCGCGTCTGGCGTGATGTCGAGAATCCGTTCTATGTACCGGCCTCCTACACATATACGCCCAGCGCTGCCGGTACGTATACGCTCGTCTTCAAAGCAAGCGACGGCAAGGCAGAATCTCCGGAATACAAGTTCGTTCTTACTGTGATCGACCCGAACGCGAAGTCCTCTGACGCAGGTGTTGCGTCCGTCAAGGTCGCAGGCATTGAGGCAGCAGCCGGTACGGCTGAAAACAGCTTCTCCGTAACGCTTCCGGCAGGCACGGAGGTCACGGCAGACAGCTTCGAGATCACACTTTCCGACAGCAAGGCCACGCTTACCAGCCCGGCCAAGGGTGAGGACGGCGTCTGGACGTTTACTGTGACTGCTGAGGATGGCGTGACCTCCAAGACCTACACCGTCACCGTCTCGTTCACCGAAGCCCCGAAGTCCAATGACGCGGGTGTCAGCAGCATCACCGTTGCGGGTTTCAAGGCTGTGGCCGGTGCGAACAACAGCTACACCGTCACGGTTCCCTATGGCACGGTCGTCAAGACCGGCAGCTTCGTGATCGTCACGAGGCATCCGCGCGCGACTGTCAGCGCTCTGACAAACACCAGAAATATCTGGAGCTTCACCGTCACCGCTGAGGACGGCGTGACCACCGCAGTCTACACCGTCACGGTCAATACCGCCGCGCTTCCGGAGCCGATCACTCCGGGTGTCGACAATAAGAAGCCCGCTTCGAAGCCCGAGGTCAAGCTTCCGTTCACCGACGTTTCCACGTCCGACTGGTTCTATGACGACGTTGCGTTCGTATACGAAAACGGCCTGTTCTCCGGCACGGACAGCAGAAGTTTCAGCCCGAACGCGTCCATGACGCGCGCCATGCTCGTCACGGTTCTCTACCGGCTCGAGGGCGAACCCACCGTCACAGGCAGAAGCAGCTTTACCGATGTGCGTTCCGGCGCGTATTACGAAAAGGCTGTCATCTGGGCGGCCGCCAACGGCATCGTCACCGGCACGGACAGCACCTCCTTCTCTCCCGATGCCAAGGTCACGCGCGAGCAGCTTGCCGCGATCCTGTACCGCTATGCGCAGTACAGGAAGCTGGACACCGATGCGAGCGCAAAGCTGAACAGCTTCACCGACGCGGACAGTGTTTCCGCCTATGCCAGCGAGGCGCTCGGCTGGGCTGTCTCGGAGGGCCTGATCAACGGTGCTTCCGGCAAGCTCATGCCGAAGGGCGACGCGACCAGAGCACAGGTCGCCGCGATCCTCCACCGGTTCGTGAAAAATGTACTGAACTGACCTCATAATCCCAATTTGCAGCACAGGACTGCCCCCCTTTTTGGGGGGCAGCCCTGCGTGCTGTATTTCAGAGCATATCTGAAAGCCGGTAAACCAGACCGGCAGCAGCTATTGCGCCACTGGACAGATTACCGGTTTTCAGATATACTTGAAATGATACAACACATATGGAGTTGAATTGCGTGAACGTCTGGAAAACAAATAAAAAGGCCGCCGTCTGGGTGGTGCTGGCGCTGGTGCTGACGGCTGCGCTGCTGACCGGGTGCGGAGCGCCGCAGGCCGGGCCGAGCTATCACTGCACCGTCTCCATTTCCTGTGCATCGATTCTGGAGCACATGGAGCTTTGCAGCGAGGAAAAGCGGGAGCTGGTGCCGGAGGACGGCTGGCTGCTGGAGTCTGTAGAGGTCAGCTTTCAGGAGGGCCAGAGCGCTTTTGACGTTTTGCAGCAGGTCTGCCGGGAGAATAAACTCCATCTGGAATTTTCCACGACGCCGGTTTACGGCTCGGCTTACATTGAGGGCATCGGGAACCTCTATGAATTTGACTGCGGGGCGGAATCCGGCTGGATGTACGCGGTGAACGGCTGGTTCCCGAATTACGGATGCAGCCAGTATGCGCTGCAGGACGGAGACACGGTCACGTGGGTTTATACTTGTGATCTGGGCAGGGACGTCGGCAGCGGCGGCTGGACAGAGGGCGAATGAGAAACAAAGACGCTTTTTCGGGATATCATCCCGTGATCAATTTTCTATATTACGCACTGGTGCTGCTGTTTTCGATGTGTTTGATGCATCCGGTCTATCTGGCGATCTCGCTGACCGGGGCACTGGCATATGACATTTATTTAAAGGGCCGGAAAGCGGTACGGTTTGCCGTCATGGGGCTTCTCCCTATGGCGGCGCTTGCCGCGCTTGTCAATCCGGCCTTTAACCATGAGGGCGCGACGATTCTGACGTATCTGCCCTCCGGGAATCCGCTGACGCTCGAATCCATGCTCTATGGTGCGTCGGCAGCGGTCATGCTGGCAAGCGTCGTATTGTGGTTTTCCAGCTACAACGAGGTTATGACTTCGGACAAGTTTGTGTATTTATTTGGACGCGTGATTCCGGCGCTGTCGCTTGTTTTGTCCATGGCCCTGCGGTTCATTCCGAAGTTCAGGGCGCAGATGCAGACGGTTTCGGAGGCGCAGGCTTGTATCGGACGCGATACGAAAAACGGAAGCGTATTCCGCCGCGTTGGGAACGCCGTCAAAATCTTCTCAATCATGGTCACATGGTCGCTCGAAAATGCCATTGAAACGGCGGACTCCATGCGCTCACGCGGCTATGGCCTGCCGGGGCGCACGGCATTTTCGATCTATCGTTTTGACGACCGGGACAAGTCCGCGCTTGCGTGGCTGGTTTTCTGCGGGGCGTATCTCATTTCCGGCTGGATGGCGGGCGGAACGTATTTCCGGTATTATCCGACGGTGAAGGCCGCCGCATGGACGCCGATGACAGTGATCTTTATGCTCGTGTATCTTGCGCTGGTGCTGACGCCGGTGATTCTCGACCGAAGGGAGGACAGGCTGTGGAACTCTTTGCAATCAAACATCTGAATTTTGCGTATCCAGAACAGGCAAAGAATGCGATCTCCGATTTCTCGCTGTCCGTCCGGCCGGGAGAATTTCTGGTGGTCTGCGGTCCGTCCGGTTGCGGGAAATCGACGCTGCTGCGGCAGTTAAAAACCGTCCTTGCGCCGCACGGACGAAGGCGCGGTCAAATCCTGTTTGACGGAAAGAATCTTGATGAACTTTCCCAGCGCGAACAGGCTGAAAAAATCGGCTTTGTGCAGCAAAGCCCGGAGAATCAGATCGTCACGGATAAGGTCTGGCACGAGCTGGCGTTCGGGTTGGAATCGCTCGGCTATGACACACCGACGATCCGCCGCAGAGTGGCGGAAATGGCGTCATTTTTCGGCATCCAGACATGGTTTTATAAGTCTGTTACAGAACTGTCCGGCGGACAGAAGCAGCTTCTGAATCTTGCGTCTGTGATGGTGCTTCAGCCGAAGGTGCTGATTCTCGACGAGCCAACAAGTCAGCTTGACCCGATTGCAGCGTCGGACTTTTTGGCAACGCTCGGCAAGATCAACCGGGAGCTTGGCACGACGATTATTCTGACCGAGCATCGCTTGGAAGAAGCGTTTTCCTTCGCGTCGCGCGTGGCGGTCATGGACGGCGGCAGACTGCTTTGCAGCGGAACGCCTGCCGATGTGGGCGCGGAATTAAAATCCAGCGGGAACGCGATGTTTTTGGCCATACCGGCCGCCATGCGGATATGGGCGGCGACGGATTCCAAGGCGGCCTGCCCGGTCTCCGTCTGCGACGGCCGAAACTGGCTGCTCGACTATGCAAAAACGCATGAATTGCAGCCTATCCCAGAAGAAAATAAAAACGCACCGGACACGGAAACCGTTGTCTCGGCGCAGGAACTCTGGTTCAAGTATGACAAAGACTTGCCCGATGTGGTCAAAGGTCTATCCTTGGAACTGCACAAGGGCGAATTTCTGGCGTTGCTCGGCGGCAACGGAACGGGTAAAACAACGTCTATGAAGCTCCTCGCCGGACTAAAAAAGGCGTATCGCGGGGAGCTGACCATCACGGGAAGCGTCGGAATGCTGCCCCAAAATCCGCAGGCATTGTTTGTGAAATCCACGGTGCGCGCAGATTTATTGGAGATTTTACCAAAATCCGAACGCAAAACCGAGCGGCTTGCACAAGTCGTTTCCCTCTGCAAATTGACCGAACTGCTCGACCGCCATCCGTATGACCTTTCCGGCGGCGAACAGCAGCGCGCGGCGCTGGCAAAAATCCTGCTTCTGAATCCGGACATTCTGCTCCTTGACGAGCCGACAAAGGGGTTGGACGCGGAGTTCAAGCAGGTTTTCGGGCAGATTTTGCGGACGCTGCAAACGTCCGGCGTTGCCATTCTCATGGTCAGCCACGACATCGAGTTCAGCGCGAAATACGCCGACCGCTGCGCCCTGTTCTTTGACGGAAATATCGTCACAGAATCTACCCCAAAAACGTTCTTTTCTGGCAACAGCTTCTACACAACGGCTGCGAACCGCATCGCTCGCGACATCCTGCCCGAAGCGGTCACGCCGGACGATGTCATTGCAGCCTGCGGCGGCGCAATCGAACCGGAACCACCCTTACCGGAATACCAGCGCATCCCGCCCGCACCGGAGAAAGCGACGCGGACGGTGAAAAAGCTTCCGATCTGGCGAAAAATCCTTGCCGCCGTGTCCGGTGCCGCTTCGCTGGTGCTCATCGCGCAGGCCCTCGGCGTGACGGATTTGACAAAGCTCATTGACGCAAACGGCATGACCGCGCTGGCAGGCGGGCAGCTCAAGCTCTACGGCATTTTGCTTGCTGCACTTCTTGTGTTTGCACTGTCCATTGGCCGGAAGGCCGAACGTCCGGATTACCTGATTCAAACGCCCGTGGAAAAACGCAAGCTCCAAAAGCGCACCGTGACTGCCACGCTGCTCATCCTGCTTTTGATTCCGCTGACGCTGTTTGTCGGTGTATATTATTTCGCGGGGCGAAAATATTACTTCATTTCGCTGCTCATTCTGCTCGAATGTATGCTGCCGTTCTTCCTGATTTTCGAGGGCAGAAAGCCGCAGGCGCGGGAGCTGGTTCTGATTGCCGTGCTCGTTGCGCTGAATGTGGCAGGACGCGCTGCGTTCTTCATGCTGCCGGAGTTCAAGCCGGTCGTTGCGATGACGATTCTCGCAGGCGTGGCTTTTGGCGGCGAAACGGGATTCTTGGTTGGCGCGATGACCATGCTGGTGTCCAATATGCTCTTTTCGCAAGGCCCGTGGACGCCGTGGCAGATGTTTGCAATGGGCATCATCGGCTGGCTGGCAGGTGTCTTGTACCGCAAAGGCGTTCTGCGGCGCGGGCGGCTGAGCCTTTGTATCTTCGGCGTGATCTGCTCGACCATCGTGTATGGCGGCATTATGAATCCCGCGTCTGCCCTCATGTGGGCGCACACGATCAACTGGAAAATTATTCTTAGCTATTACATTACCGGCCTTCCGGTCGATCTGGTGCGAGCTGTTGCCACATTCATCTTCCTGTGGCTTGGCGCGGAGCCGATGCTGGAGAAGCTTGACCGTATCAAAGTTAAATACGGATTGGCGTGCTGATAAATTTAAGAATTTATAGTATTAGTCTAAGCGATATGCCAAAAAGACCATAATTATCCCAATAGGGGAATTGCGTTTTTGTAGGAAATACATTAAAAATTGACGATGGAATATTCTGAGCAGATTATCTCTTCCGAATAGGTTTACCAGATATTCGGAAACAACGTCAAGGCGTACCGCAAGGTGCAGAATAAGACACAGGAAGCGCTTGCTGCGGCCTTGGAATGCGACCAGAAATACATTTCCCGGATCGAAAACGGGCAGGCGAAACCGAACCTCGCAATCTGTCTGCGCCTTGCCAACTTCTTTCATGTGACTCTGGATTTTTTGCTGGAGGGCGCGTGCGAAGTGCAATGCTCGCCAAAGGACCGAGAACGGCTCTGCAGCCGTAAGATGTTAGAGGAAATCGGAAAAGTAATTACGTCCTATATGGGCTGAACCGCAGAGCGTATGCCTACGGACAGTTGGATCGTCGGTGCGGATGGTCATGACGCCGTGCTGCGTCCGCTTTACAAAGTATCCGCGCCATGCTTTCAGAACATAGAATTGTTTCAGCGTATCAAACTTTGATTGCTTGCTGACACGCGGCGGATGGTAAAAGCTGCGGCAGGAATCAAAACGGATGTCAACATTCTGCTCGCCCATGCGGGAAAGCGCAGCCAGAAATGCGTCTGTTGTGGCAGTATACGTCGTTTTCTGCGTGTGCCGATCTGTGAGGATGATGGAATTCCCGTATTGACGGTATTCCTCAAGCGTATGCGCGTTCTTCAGGCCCGCAAGAAACCAGCGCTGAAACTCACCGGCTTCAAAAGCGCTGTTCCGGCTCTTGCGCATCCCGCCGCGGTTGCCGCTGCTGAAGCCTTCATAGGTTTCTGCGATCTTCTGGAGCTCATCGCTTGTAAACAGCAGCCTGCCCCGATATGGGAGATCCAGAACAGACCAG
>ENA-OVGB01002456-OVGB01002456.1-human-gut-metagenome-genome-assembly--contig:-NODE-2456-length-13256-cov-2.523066_pt1 | contig 13256 bp, 10 predicted proteins | sample MGYA00237767_ERZ505413 | MGnify/ENA primary metagenome ERZ505413 (study PRJEB26158, sample SAMN06016410) | human gut metagenome | biome: human gut; feature: ankylosing spondylitis patient; material...
GTACCCGCGTTTCGATTCCAAGCCGCGAATAATTCCAGATCCGTTTTTCCGGCACTGCGCTTCCCTTCTGTGCCAGAACGATCACTGTCGAACCACCGAAGGCAAAATAGCCTTTCTCTTCGCCGCGCTGTACACGTCTCGCCGCTCCGGCATTTTCATTGACAATCTTTCCGACCATCAATGCTCCAACTTCCATCTGAAGTGCATCTCCAAAATGTTTTGTCTTCATCAATGTATATTCTCTGGTATTCTCTTTATAGATCTTCACATGATCATTTGCGATTGGATTGACGGTATGATAAACTCCCTCAATCCTATGATTCTCACTCTTAATTCCATCATCAAAATAACAGTATCTATGATAATCATCTACCGTCAGACGTAAGATCACGGCATAACCACCCTGAAAATGCCTTGCGATCTTGCGGTTTCTGATCAATGAATCCAACGTATACTTTACAACAAAAGATGTCTTCTCTTCGATCGGATACACGCTTACTTTACAATCGCAAGGACTTCCTAAGATTGTTTCATCTTCAGGAAATGGGCGTTTGCCTTCTTTGATCTTTCTTGAGAAGAATTCATTATAAGATTTGTAATTCTTCTTCTCGTATTCACTCATATCAATATGATTATTCTTGATAAATCCTTTGATCAGACATTTTGAAATGGGAGAACTTAAGAAAGCTCCCCCTAATTTGGATACCCAAGGTCTGATTAATATTTTTAGACTGGCTCGTCCTGCCATAGTTGTATACATCCAATGAAGCAAACGATCTTGCCCATTCTCTTCTTCGTAAATATTCCCATCTCTATCGGCGTATCTCATCTACGATTCTCCTATCATCTTACAGTAAGAACATCTTTACTGCGATCAATGCTCCAATAACTACAAATGCAAGCATACATTTCTTATCTGGTTTAAAGACTTTAAAATCAAATACAAATAAGAAAGCGATCACTGCTAACATTGCAACATATATGTATGGAAATTCTTCTGGAAAGAATCTTCGAAGCTGATATACGATCGGAATGATCAGTGCAACCGATGTAATTGGCAGTCCCTGATAATGTTTTCTTCTGGAACTACTGTGTGCCTGACGCTGTTCTTCTGTAACATTAAAATATGCCAGACGAATAACTCCGCCTAAAACATAACACATATAAATGATCCTTGCATACCATTGGTCCATTCCAAGGCAGTAACCGATCACAACCGGATACACTCCAAAACAGACAAGATCACATAAAGAATCAATCTCGATTCCAAACTTCTTGGCGTCTTCGCTTCTCTTGATCATCTTTGCGATCGTTCCATCATACATATCTGTTAATCCTGAGATCATCAAACATAAAATTGCGATCTTAAAGTTTCCATTGAATGCCTGTGACATTCCAAATACTGCACTGACAACTCCTAAATATGTCAGTATTACAGATGCATTATAAAATCCTATCATACCTTTTTCCCTCTATTCTTTACGCTTTATCGTAACATGTGCGACTCCTGTCATCACTGCACTGATCAATACCAGTGCATAATAACTGATTCCTCGGCTTAACAGCATTGCCGGATATAATAATCCGCCAACAAAAATCTTCTTAAAGATATTTAAAAATAAGCCTTCACTGATTCCCATTCCGCCTGGCAACGGAAGCATATCCACAGAAATTGAAATAACACTCTGTAAAGCAACTACATCAATAAATCCTAATGCAGAAAGTCCCATTGCTCTGTATACAAGATATGTAATTGAAAAATGGATCAGTCTCTGAATCAATGTGACAACGAACATCCGAAAAATAAAAATCCGATGTCCTTGAATGATTGCTGCTGCTTTATGATACTCGATCATAGAATTCTGAAGTTTTTCAAGACGTTCTTCTTTTTTCTTTAAAATATGGAACTTTTCTAATTTCTGAAACAGCCATAGCACGATTTTGGATGCTAACGTTGGCTCAAATACAAGAATCAGCATGAACGCAACACAAAACACATTCAATGCCATTCCAAGGTAAAAGAAGAATGCTGCCTTCCCAATATATTCTGCCACAAGAAAATGACGGAATAAAAAGATCAGTGCTCCTAAAAATACCAGAACAAATTTATATAAAATGGTAACGATCATCAAAATGACGGTTCCCACGGATATGTCAACTTTATCGCGGTTCATGTAGTAAAGCTGCATTGGCTGTCCGCCAGTTGCAGACGGTGTAATACAACTGAAAAAGAAACCTACAAACGAATATTTGACGCAATTTCTCTTCGGCACATCATTGTAATGAAGCAGCCGTAGCATGCGATAAATAATATACGACTCGCAGCACACAAACACAACGATCATAATCAATCCCGCAATATAATATGCAGGTTTTACTGATTTTAGAACTTCCGCCAGCTCAGAAAGTTCCTTTCCTTTCAATACGGCATATGCAGTCAATCCAAATAATGCAAAGAAAAAGACTGTATTACCGATGACTTTTTTCTTATTCTTCATCTTTCCTACCCTTTGATCTCCGATAATTTCCCTTTGTATTTCACAGATCTTCTCTCTAAACCAACTCGTTGGTTGATCTTCTCAAACACCTTCCAGAGTCCTTGATACAAATTGGTCTTTCTTCCGATCAGATAACAAACTTCACTTAAAATGATTCCGCCAAACACATCTATGATATAATGCTGCTTGGTTACCTGCGTGGAAATACAGACTAAAATTGCAAAAACAAGTGAAAATCTCTGATACCACACTGGAATCTTCTTCTGATGCCTGATCCCAATATAACAAAACCAGCTTACCAAACAGTGAATCGATGGAAATAAGTTTGCCGATTGATCGATCGAATACACAAATCGTAATGCCTGATCCCAAAATCCTGTTCCTGTGATCTCTGGTCTTACCAGCGTTGTTGGCAAAAAGACAAAGAAAATCCCACATACGATCCTTGACAGATAATCTGCTGTCAAAAATCTATACATATGTTCTCTACTGATTCTCGCAGTCATAATGTAGTTCACAACCCAAAACACATAACATATCAAATAAATACTTGTAAATTCTGGGATTACCGGTACCATCCGGTCAAATGCTGTTGTAAAATCATGATGATATAATCCTTTACAAAGCACCATTGTTCCACTGTAAACCAACGTATTCAGTACTAACGCTGTAATCAGCGGAATGATAGAATACTTCGGAATCCATCTCAGAACATAATCTTTTTTCTGATTCATATGTCTGCTCCTTCCAATGATCTATCCTCTTTCTTTTCTCTCTTATGGTTCTTCCATATATCAAAGAATCATGTCAATTCTGACATGATTCTTGTACTATTATATCTTTTCTCTTTTTAAAAGTAAAGGAAAGCGGTCATATTTAATAGTTTTGTAAGATTTACTCTGCTTTCTTTTTTCTTCTATTGAAGAGTCCATAAATACATGGAACCACTAATAATGTTAGTAAAGTTCCATAAATCAAACCACCGATCGTAACGATCGCCATCGGCTGCATCATCTCGGCACCTTGCCCTAAACCAATCGCCATTGTAGATAATCCAAGGATCGTTGTAAGGGCTGTCATCAAGATTGGGCGTACACGCATCGTACCTGCTGTCAGGATTGCTTCTTCAAATTCGTATCCCGATTCTCTTAACTGATTGATCGTATCTACCAGCACGATACCATTATTTACAATGATACCTGCAAGCATAACAAATCCGATCATTGCGATCGCACTTAAGTCTTTTCCAGTGATCAGCAGTCCTAAGAATCCTCCTGTAAATGCCATTGGAATCGTAAATAAAATGATAAATGGCGATTTCAGTGACTGGAACTGTGCTACCATGATCAAATACATAAATGCTACTGCCAGCAATAACATCAGGCCAATCTGTCCTGTTGTTTCCTGAATGGATTCCATCTCACCTTTCATTGTGATACTATATCCTTTTGGTGCATTGTATTTCTTAATCTTCTTTTGTACAGCGCTGCTGACTTTTCCTACATTGTAGCCATCTTTGATCTCTGATGTTACACTCAATGTTCTTTCCTGCTGGTTTCTATTAATAGAAGATAAACTGTCACTATTTCTGAAGTTCGCTACCTGGTCCAATGTAACTTCTTTTTCTTTTCCACTTACTGTTCCTGTAAGTTTCACTTTCTTAAGATCATCTCTTGTCAGTGTATTCTTTGCACTATTTCCAACATTGACACTATACTCTTTTTCATTGATCGTGATCGTTGTTGCTTCACTGGCATCTTTTAATTTCTCACTTAACTGTTGATAGATCGTTGCAACTGTTAAACCATTTTTTACTGCCTTTTTCTTGTCTACCACAACATGAAGATCTGGTGTTGTCTCTTCACTTCCATTCGAGATGTTCTGTGTTCCTTTCGTATCCTCTACAATCTGGGCAATATCTTTTCCAATAGATCTTAGTTTATTTAAATCATTTCCTTTGATCTGTACGGAAATACCGCTTCCACCAAGTGCACTCATATCCATACTGGATTCCTGCACTTCAACCTCACAATCAAATTTCTTTGTTTTCTTTAGGATTTCTTTCTTGATCTCTTTGTTTGTATGTTTCTTCTTTTCTTTTAATAAAACATACATACTGGATTGGTCTTCATTTGAAGATCCTCCTGATGTCATTGAAGAGATTCCAGAAGAGCCAGAAGAAATCATTCCTGCTACACTATCAACATCTTTGATCTCTTTTACTTTCTTCATTACTGTATCTGTCATCGATGCTGTTTCTTCCATTGAAGATCCCTGTGGCATCTTGATCGTCATCGTCATCTGTGTGCTGTCCATGCTTGGCATTAAAGAACTTCCAATATTCATTGCTCCAAAAATACTTCCCGCAAACAATGCAAGTGTTACAGCTACCACAATAATCTTACGATTTAACAACCGTGTCATAACTTTACGGTATAATATCTGCAGTTTATTGATCACTTTACTATCTTTTTGTGTGACTTTGTTGAGTACTCCAGCTGACATCATTGGCACAAATGTCACCGCTACGATCAGGCTGGCTACCAGAGAGTAACCGATGGTTAGTCCCATATCCACAAAGAGCTGTTTTGTAAGCCCTGTCGTGAATACGATCGGCAGGAATACAGAAATTGTTGTTAGTGTCGAAGATGTGATCGCTCCTGCAACCCCTCTTGCTCCTGTGATCGCTGCTTCTTTAACTGGAACTCCTTCTTTTCTTAATCGATAGATATTCTCAATAACTACGATCGAGTTGTCCACAAGCATTCCCACTCCAAGTGCGAGTCCCGACAAGGAGATTACATTTAGCGTAATTCCTGTAAAGTACATCAACACCACTGCAAAAATGACGCTTAACGGAATGGAGCATGCAATAACGATCGTCGGTCTGACGTCTTTCAAAAATAATAATAGGATAAAGACTGCAAGGATTGCTCCCATTAACAGATTCTGGATGACAGAACCTGTCACCATATCAATGTATACACCCTGATCCATAATATTAACATAATGGAATCCTTTATTTTCTTTGGTAAGTGTCTTCATCTTCGCTGCAACTTTGTCTGCTACATTAGCTGTAGAATAATTATTCTGTTTCTGGACTGTTAATACAACACCGTTATTTCCATTCACACGACAATATGTATCTGCTGAGTTATCTACAATCGCTACGTCTGCTACATCACAAAGTTTGACCGGTGGGATTCCTTTGATTCCAAGATCTAATAATTCCATATTGGCAAGATCTTTTTGATTCGTCACCTTATCTCCAACACGTACCAGATACTGTGTATTCCCTTCACTGATATATCCTGCCGGCATCTCAAAGTTCTGTGCTGTTAACAGTGCTTTGACATTCGCAACTGTCAGCTTATTCTTAATATTTGCAGCTTCTTTTGCCTGCTCTTTGCTGGAATCAAGTTGCTGCTGGCTGGAATTCAACTGTGCTTCTCCCTGTGCCAGTTTGATCTCCCCATCATTCATCTTCTGGGTTGCCGTTGCTGATTGTACATTAAACTGTGTCAGTTTAGAATTGATCGTTTTCTTTCCTTTTTTGATCTGTTTTAATGCATTGTTTAATGTTTTTAAATTCTTATCCAATGCTTTGATCGAACTTTTTGCTGTTGTCTCCTGCTTTTTCAGTTCTTCGATCTGAGCCACAAGCTGCATCTTTGTTGCTGCATCCGGAACTTGTTTTGCCTGTTCTTCCATCTTGGCGATCTGTGTTTTTAATGTCTTGAGGGATGTCTGCAACGATTGTTTCTGCACCTTCAAATTCGTGATTGAACTCGTTACCTGCACCTCTTTCTGAGCAAGATTTAACTGTCCATCCGTAAGTGCAGTCTGAGCTTTCGCAAGCTGAGTATTAGCCTTTGTTCTCTGTGCATCTAATGTGTTCTTTCCAGATTCCATCTGGGCTCTTGCCTGATCAATCTTATTTTGAGCTTCATCAAACTGACCATTCAATGCCTTCTCGATCTTCTCATTTAATTTATTGATCTTCTTCTCGCTGATGATCGCATTGATCTGTTCTGTTACAAGTCCTGTACTACTTACAGATGCGACTCCGTCAACAGCTTCTAAAGATGGTTCAATCTTATCATTGATCAACTCTGATAATTCCGTATTACTTAACTTATCAGAATCCATAGCTGTTACCATAACCGGCATCATATCTGGATTTAATTTCATGATCGTTGGATTGCCTACTTCGTCTGGCCAGTAGCCTTTGATCATGTCAAGCTTCTCTCTCATATCAAGAGATACTGCATTCATATCCGTGTCACCTTCAAATTCCAAAATGACCATTGACATATTCTCACTGGAAATTGAATTAACTTCTTTGATATTTGAAATCGTTGCCATTGATTGTTCCACTGGTTTTGTAACTGTCGTTTCCACAGTCTCCGGAGATGCTCCCTGATATGTCGTCATAACGATTGCATATGGCAGTTCCATACTTGGAAGCAAGTCTGTTGTCATCTTTGTAAATGACACGATTCCTAAAATGATAACTAGTACAACCGCTACAATGACTGTATACGGTTTCTTTACGCTGAATTTTGAGATCATTTTTTTACCTTTCTCACATTTCTTTTCTTATTCCTTATTTGTCTCTTTTGATGACCAAAGTAATTTAATGATATTCCTGTTTCTTAAAGAAGTCAATCACTTTTATTGATAATTGTCAATTAATGTATCGGATTATGAACTTTTTTCACACAACAAAAAGAAACCAGAATACATCTTCTTATGTACTCTGGCTTCTGTATATTCTTGATCTCTTATTCTACACTGTAGTTTGGTGCTTCTTTTGTAATATGGATGTCATGTGGATGACTTTCTTTTAAGGATGCAGCAGAAATCTTAACAAATTCTCCTGTCTCCTGTAATGTCTTGATATCTTTTGCTCCACAATATCCCATTCCAGAACGAAGACCACCCATCATCTGGAAGATTGTGTCTTCAACAGTTCCTTTATATGCAACACGTCCTTCGACACCTTCTGGAACTAACTTCTTAGCGTTTGTCTGGAAGTAACGGTCTTTACTACCATTCTCCATAGCTGCTAAGGATCCCATTCCACGATATACTTTGTATTTTCTTCCCTGGTATAATTCAAAGTCTCCAGGGCTTTCGTCACATCCTGCAAGCATACTTCCTAACATACATACATCAGCTCCAGCTGCGATCGCTTTTGTAAGTTCTCCTGAATATTTGATACCACCATCGGCAATAATTGGAATTCCTGCTTTCTTAGCTTCTTCATATGCACTCATGATCGCTGTGATCTGTGGTACACCGATACCAGCTACGACACGAGTTGTACAGATAGATCCAGGTCCGATACCGATCTTCACACAGTCAGCTCCTGCTTCGATCAGTGCTTTTGCTCCTGCTCCTGTTGCAACGTTACCTGCGATCACCTGAAGATCTGGGAATTTGTCTTTGACCATTCTTACGACTCTTAATACGTTTGCAGAATGTCCATGTGCTGAGTCAACAACGATAACGTCAACATGAGCATTCACTAATGCCTGCACACGATCTAAAACGTCTGCTGTGATACCAACACCAGCTCCACATAATAATCTTCCCTGATCATCTTTCGCTGCATTTGGATATTTGATCTGTTTCTCAATATCTTTGATCGTGATCAATCCTTTTAAATTAAAGTCATCATCAACGATTGGTAATTTTTCTTTTCTTGCTTTTCCTAAAATCTGTTTTGCTTCTTCTAATGTAATTCCTTCTTTAGCTGTTACTAGTCCTTCAGAAGTCATAGATTCTTTAATCTTCTTAGAGAAATCTGTCTCGAACTTTAAGTCACGGTTTGTGATAATACCAACAAGCTTTGTACCTTCTGTAATTGGTACACCGGAAATACGATACTTCGCCATTAAGTCGTCAGCATCCTGAATGGTATGTTCTGGTGATAATGAAAATGGATCTGTGATAACTCCGTTTTCAGAACGTTTTACCTTATCCACTTCTTCTGCCTGTTCTTCAATTGACATGTTCTTATGTATAATACCAATTCCACCCTGTCTTGCCATTGCGATTGCCATGCGGTGTTCTGTAACAGTATCCATGCTGGCACTCATCAGTGGAATATTTAACTGAATCTTGTTTGTCAATCGTGTACGTGTATCCACATCATTCGCAATCACTTCTGAAAATGCTGGTACTAATAAAACATCATCAAATGTAATTCCTTCACCAATTAACTTACCCATTTTCTTGTTTTCCTCGCTTTCTTGTATTTTAATATCTGATTTGTATTGTTAGATATGTTAACAAATAGTTTCTTTGATGTCAACAGATTATTTTATACTTTTTTTAAAACGTATGGATTATTTTCTGTACATGTATAAAATTTTCTGAATATTCTAAATATAATAATCCATACTTCTGTCTTTTTAAGTACAAGAAAAGGAATTACTGCTTTCACAATAACTCCTTTTCTATGATCTTGATATCAATCTGCATGATATCTCTTGTAATTTCTACTCTTCTACGATAGAAAGTTTACTTCCGATCGCAAGTTTTGGCATTGGTTTTGCCTCAACACAAATACTTCCAGGAAGACCTGCTTCTTTCGCTCCACTGAAGACAACGGTTAAATGTCCCAGTGTCTCCAAATTAGACTGGGCAATATCTCCTACGGCAGTGATGAGATATTCTTTCTGATCCACAACCAGTTTATCTCCTTTTTTGATTGTTCCGTCTACCTTCTTCTGATCGATGAAATGACAGAAATCTTTTAATGTATCTGGTACATTGTCTCCGAATAATACAAACATACCTTCCTCAAAAAAAGCATCTACCTGTTCTCCCAGTTCGATAATCTCAGTCTGAAATATTGCTTTTCCCATTTGGAATCCTCCTTTTATTTACCCTGTAATTTCTGATCGATTGCTGCTGCTGCTTTCTTTCCTGCTCCCATGGCAAGGATAACTGTTGCTGCTCCAGTTACTGTATCTCCACCTGCGTATACACCATCTTTGCTTGTCTCCATTGTCTCTTCGTTGACAATGATTCCACCCCACTTCTGAGTGTCAAGTCCTGGTGTTGTGTGACGGATCAGTGGGTTAGGGCTCTGTCCGATCGCAATGATGACTGTATCAACATCAAGATCATAGTTAGATCCTTCGATTGGCTGTGGAGAACGTCTTCCAGATGCATCTGGTTCACCCAGTTCCTGTTTAATGACCTCCATGCTGCTTACCCATCCGTTTTCATCTGCTTTGATCGCAGCTGGGTTATTTAAGAATTTGAAGATAATTCCTTCTTCTTTTGCGTGATGTAATTCTTCTAAACGTGCTGGTGCTTCTTCCTCGCTACGGCGGTATACGATATAAACTTCTTCTGCACCTAATCGTTTTGCTGTTCTGGCAGCATCCATTGCTACGTTACCAGCACCTACGACTGCTACTTTCTTACCAACTTTGACTGGAGTTGGGCACTCTGGGAATTTGTATCCCTTCATCAAGTTTACACGAGTTAAGAATTCGTTCGCAGAGTATACTCCTAAGTGGTTTTCTCCAGGAATATTTAAAAATCTTGGAAGTCCTGCTCCACTTCCTACGAAGACTGCTTTGTATCCATCTTCCATTAATTCATCAATTGTGATAGAACGTCCAACGATAACGTTTGTTTCGATATCTACACCTAACTTCTGAACGCTTTCGATTTCTTTTGCTACCAGATCTTTTGGCAGACGAAATTCTGGAATACCATAGCTTAATACTCCACCCGGTTTATGTAGTGCTTCAAAGACTGTTACATCATAACCTTTCTTGATCAGTTCTCCGGCACATGTGATACCAGCAGGTCCACATCCGACAACTGCAACTTTCATTCCGTTCTTCTCGATGTTAACTTCTGTTTCTTTGGCGTTTGCCATATGCCAGTCTGCGACGAAACGTTCCATACGTCCAATACCAACAGGCTCTCCCTTGATACCGCGGACACATTTTCCTTCACACTGGTTCTCCTGTGGACATACTCGTCCGCAGATTGCTGGTAATGCATTCTCTGTTGTGATAACTTCATATGCACCTTCAAAATCTCCAGCTGCTACTTTCTCGATAAATGCTGGAATTGGTACGTTAACCGGACACCCTCCAACACAAGGTTTATTCTTACAGTTTAAGCAACGAGCTGCTTCTTCCATTGCCATCTCTTTTGTATATCCAAGAGCAACTTCTTCAAAGTTCTTATTACGGACATTTGGGTCCTGTTCTGGCATAGCTACCTTCTTAAGACTCATATTTGCCATCGTTTACATCCCCCTTCCAATTCTACATTCATGTTCTTCTTCTCTGAACATACCCTGACGCTGCATACATTCGTCAAAGTCTACTTTAAATCCATCAAAATCTGGTCCGTCAACACATGCGAATTTTGTTTCTCCACCGATATTGACACGGCATCCACCGCACATTCCTGTTCCGTCAATCATGATCGGATTTAAAGATACCATAGTTGGGATGTCATATTCTTTTGTGATCTTAACCACGTTCTTCATCATGATAAGTGGCCCGATCGCGATAACTTCGTCATATTTTACTCCAGCTTTGATCTGGTCTTCTAAAACTGTTGTAACGAAACCTTTAGTTCCAAGACTTCCGTCATCTGTTGCGATATATACATTATCACAGAATTCTTCGAATAATTCCTTAAGAATAACAAATTCTGCACTCTTACCACCAATGATCACATCAACTGGTACTCCCATCTTCGCTAACTTACGAAGCTGTGGATATAATGGGGCTGCACCCACACCACCGGCTACACCGATGACACGGTCACACTTGTGCAAAGGAGCTGGCTGACCTAATGGTCCTACGAAATCCTGTACATAATCTCCTTCTGCTTTCTTGCTTAACAATTCTGTTGTATATCCTACAACCTGATAAATGATCGTTACTGTCTCTTTCTCACGATCATAATCTGCGATCGTTAAAGGAACCCTTTCTCCATCTTCATCTACTCGGATAATGATGAACTGTCCCGGTTCACATTTTCTTGCCACATAAGGAGCATGAATCTCCATTAACTCAACTGCCTGGTTGAGTGTCTGCTTCTTGACAATCTTATACACCACGTACACCTCTTTCTTAAAATATCTTCTTTTTATTATACATGGAATTTGCACAATAAGAAAGTGTTTTTTTATTTATTTTTTGTCGTCAATGAAATTTTATTTCGCATTGCGATATTTAATAAAATTTTATTTTATATTTTGTTGTTTTTTATGTAAAAAGCAGCATAACTGCTTTCTTTGCTGCCATGCTGCTTACTTTCTACATTATTATAAAGCTGCTTCGTAAATACTTACAATATCTTCTTTACTCAATGGTACAAAAGATCCCTTGCATCCATCGGCCGCTTTCTGTGCCATAATGTCAAAATATTCTTTATCAATTCCAACATCTGTTAACGTCTGTGGAAGTCCCATCTTCTTAAAGTACTCTCTCGTACATGCAATTCCTTCTTTGGCTGCTGCCATGTCATCGTCATTTACAACATCCCAGACATTTCTTGCATAGTCTGCAAATTTATATGCTGTATCATCATTCAGTGCAAAATCCATCCAGTGAGGTGTTAAGATCGCTAATCCTTCTCCATGTGTGATATCGTAGAATGCGCTTAATTCATGTTCCATTGGATGTACACACCATGCGACTTCAGCTCCATATTGGATCATTCCGTTAATTGCCATACTTGCTGTCCACATCAGATTAGCTCTTGCATCATAATTGTCTGGTTCTTCTAAAGCAACAGGACCATATTTAAAACAGTTCTTTAACAGTCCTTCCGCAAATCTTGCTTGAACGTCTGCATTCTTCACATTGGTAAAGTAATTCTCGCAAATATGACTGATGATATCTGCTGTTCCAGCCGCTGTCTGTTTTTTTGATACAGAATAGGTATATTCCGGATCAAGGATTGACATCTTTGGTTTCATATGATCACTTGCAGTTCCCCATTTTTCATTCTTTGACATATCAGAGATAACCGCAAATTTATCCATCTCTGATCCTGTGGCTGATAATGTCAGAACACTGTAGATCGGCAACGCTTTCTTGATCCATCTTGGTGTAATAACCAGATCCCATGGATCCCCATCATAGCAAGCTCCTGCCGCTACAACCTTTGCACAGTCAATGACAGATCCTCCTCCAATAGCAAGTACCATATCAATGCTGTTTTCTTTACAAAGTTTTACACCTTCTCTAACAGATTCAATCTTTGGATTTGGCGCGATTCCTGATAATTCAAAGATTTCCATATCTTCTTCTTTTAAAATCTTGACTGCTTCGTCATAAATTCCTGCTTTTTTGATACTTCCACCGCCATAGCATAATAAAACTTTGTTACCGCTCTCTGAAAGTTCACTAAGATGAGAAATCTGTCCTTTTCCAAAATGAATCTTTGTTGGAATAGAATACGTAAAATTGTTCATGGCTACCTCCTGTTTTTAGCGTTTCATTTATTCTTCGTCTAACATGACACTTACCCTGTACATTCCAGGTTTGCTTGCCTCTTCATAAGCTTCCTGCAGTCTGCTTAGTGGAAATTTCTTCTCTTCTACCAATTTAGACACATCCACAACCTTGGTACTTAATGCTTGGGCAGCTTCTTTGAAGTCTTCATGATCTGCCCCGAATGTCCCGATCAGTTCCATCTTTCTATAGTGTAACATATTTGAGTCAACTTTCAACTCTGGAACTGGATATCCTGCCGCAAATA
>ENA-OVGB01002460-OVGB01002460.1-human-gut-metagenome-genome-assembly--contig:-NODE-2460-length-13243-cov-3.763042_pt1 | contig 13243 bp, 9 predicted proteins | sample MGYA00237767_ERZ505413 | MGnify/ENA primary metagenome ERZ505413 (study PRJEB26158, sample SAMN06016410) | human gut metagenome | biome: human gut; feature: ankylosing spondylitis patient; material...
GAAGAAATCAAGCTCATATGTGTCATCAAATAAAGCAATAATATCCTTGCTTGTATGCGCAAAATCAATCAGGATATATGATTTAAATTCATTTTTAGCAAATTCTTCAACAATCGTCGACTTGCCGGTTCGCCTGGCACCTTTCACAAGCAGGGCATATTTGTCGCTTCGGTTGATTTTCCATTCAAGTATTTCATTATAAATTTTACGTTTAAATACATGTCTTTCCATATAAAAATCACCTCTTTGTTACTATTATATCCCGAATCCCCACTCGTGTAAACTGATATTTTACGCAAATCCCCATTTGTTATATCTATTTTTTTACGCAAATCCCCATTCATTTCTTCCGTTGCTGTTCTTCTTTCACAGAAAAAACCTCCCCTCACATAACCTGATGTGCGGGAAGGTTTTCACATTTTATTATTCACTTACCATCTCATCGCACTTAATCTGCTCGATATGTATGGCAAGATAGCCTGTTTCATTGTCCAAAAACTCATGATTTAAGTCCTTTCCAAGCTCCTTACATATCTCACTGGCCAGTGCAAATGACTCCGGGTAATTTTTCTCGATAAACTGATTGAGATCAACCTTTAATTTTTCTCCGGTCGCGGCTCTTGATACCATGTGGCGGATATGGTTCATGAGGCGGTTGTAGGCCATAGTAGTGACATCTATGTGCTTTCCGATCTTTTCCTCTATAAATGTGGCGCATTTTCGAACTGCTGCCGCCATCTCCATGGCATCCGATACCTTTGAATTGTTTAAGGATGTATGAATATGAAGAGTAATGTAGCCGATCTCATCATCAATTATATCAATTTGTTTTTTATCCTTTAGTATATGGCGTATATTCTCAGCTATCTTGTACTCCCTATAAAACATCACACGGATGTCATCGTTTAAAGGATTGCTGATCTGTTCTTTGTTTTCCATACGCTTTACAGCAAATGCTATATGATCTGCCATAGGAAACAATATGCTTCTGTCTATATGACCAAACTCATGCTCTGCATTATCGAGCAGTGTGTTTGCAATCTCCAGATACTCCGGCTCGATGGATTTTACTATGTCCTTTGCCGGACCTCTGTCCCTTGTCTGGGTCAGCTCATACAGTGAATCCTCTTCCGTTGGCTCGACAGACTGTGTAATTTTCTTTCCAAAACCCACACCCTTTCCGACTATAAGATATTCTCTTGCGCTCTTGTCCTTTACCGCAAGCACTGTATTGTGATTTAAGACCTTTGTGATTCTGTACATATCGTTCCCCTGACATCTTATTACTTCTCGTAGGTGTCAACTGCGTAGAGAGGCTCTCCCGCCTTAATCGCTCCGTCTGTGATGAGGCGGATTTTCTGATTATCCTTTAGCTCTGTGCAGATGACAGGAGTGGTAACTGATGGGGCGTTTGCCTTTAAGTAGTCAAGGTCAAGCTTCATGAGCACATCGCCCTTATTGACATGCTGACCTGCCTCAACCTGTACATCAAATCCTTTACCCTCGAGCTTTACTGTATCAATTCCTACATGGATTATCATACCAATTCCTGAGTCGGTTGTAAATCCCAAAGCATGCTTTGTATCAAAAACGAATAAAACCGTTCCATCCTCAGGTGCTACAACAACTCCCTCCTCAGGTGTGACTACCGCTCCGTCACCCATCATTTTGCTGGCAAATGCCTCATCCGGCGCTGTTGAAAGGTCTGCTGCAATTCCTGTCATAGGACTTGAGATGATGACTGTGCTTGTCGGCTCTTTTACGTCGCCGGCTTCCTTTTCTGCTTTCACATCAGATTCCTGTGCTTTATCTGAAGCTGCATTTTCATTCTTTGCTTCATCTGCGCCTGCTGTATTATTTTCTGCTGCATCATCCTCGAAGTGCTCCTCTGTCACACTCGCAAGATAATCCTCCAGGTCTGATTTTATCACTGTTACTCTTGGTCCATAGATAATCTGTACGCCCTGTCCCTTGTGCACGACTCCTGATGCTCCTGTCGATTTAAGAAGCGCATCGTTTACCTTGTCAGGGTCAATTACTGTGATACGAAGCCTTGTCGCACAGCAATCCACATCTGAGATATTGGCTTTGCCGCCGAGACCTCGTGATATGTTCTGTGAGAGCTCATCTGCTGCAGCTGCTTCTTTTCCGTCAGAAGACTTTACATCCTTAGCAGCCTTTCTTGCGTTTACATCTGCCTTGGTGTAGAGCTTTGTCTCTGTATCATCATCCTCACGTCCCGGAGTCTTGAAGTTAAACTTCTTTATTAAGAAGCTGAAAATAAAGTAATACAGCAGGAAATATACTATTCCAACCGGAATCACGAGCATCCAGCTTGTCTTTTCATTGCCCTGTAATATACCAAACAGGAAGAAGTCAAGTAATCCGCCTGAGAAAGTAAGTCCTACAGCAATGTTTAAAATATGTGCTATCATGTATGCGCTTCCTGCGAGCACTACCTGTACTGCAAAGAGAGCAGGTGCTACGAAAAGGAACGAGAACTCAAGAGGCTCTGTGATTCCTGTAAACATACATGCAAGTGTTGCTGAAAGTAAAAGGCTTCCTGCCTGTTTTTTCTTTTCCGGCTTCGCACATTTAAACATTGCAAGTGCTGCTCCCAGAAGTCCGAAAATCATAAAAATGAACTCTCCCGAGAAATATCTTGTGGCATCGGCACTGAAATGTGCAATGTTTGCAGAGTCTGCAAGCTGTGCGAAGAAGATGTTCTGTCCACCCTCGACCATATGTCCTGCAACCTCCATTGTTCCACCGACCGCTGTCTGCCAGAACGGCATGTAAAATACATGGTGCAGTCCGAATGGAATAAGTGCTCTCTTAATGATACCAAAGAGAAGTGTTCCGAAATATCCTGTTCCTGTCACCACTCCGCCGAGTGCATAGATTCCGTTCTGCACTGTCGGCCAGATAAAATACATTAAGATTCCTACAAAAAGATATACCACTGTTGATATGATAGGCACAAATCTTGTTCCACCGAAAAATGACAATGCATTCGGCAGCTCAATCTTGTAGAAACGGTTGTGCAGTGCTGCCACTCCAAGTCCTACGATAATTCCGCCAAACACGCCCATCTGCAGCGACTGGATACCGCATACTGATGTGATGGTTCCATCGAGCACATCCTTTGCAATGCTTCCGTCTGCAAGGATTTTTCCGGAAATCTTAAGCATCGCATTGATTGATACATTCATAACAAAATATGCTATGACTGCCGAAAGTGCTGACACCTCTTTTTCCTTCTTTGCCATTCCGATTGCTACTCCGACCGCAAAAATGAGTGGAAGGTTATCGAATATAGCACTTCCGACCGCATTCATGATTACAAGAAGTGCATGAAGTATAGTCTTATCTCCTAGCAGCCACTGTAAACCATAGGTCTCAATTGTTGTTGTGTTGGTGAATGAGCTTCCGAGTCCTAACAGCAAGCCTGCTACCGGAAGGATTGCAATTGGAAGCATGAAGCTTCGTCCTACTCTCTGCAGGACACCAAAAATTTTGTCTTTCATGAGCTTTTCCTCCTATAAATGCGGGGTATGTATTGATTTGCACCTATAATTCTTTTATGCTCCAGTGGCAAAAAAGGAGGCACCTATCATACACTAACCCTGTTAAAAGTTATGTACGACAAATGCCTCCCTAAAAGTAACACGTCTGCTTAAGTTTATATCATAGAAGCCTTATTATTTCAACACAATTTAGCCGCGAATTTATTTTTTGTTAATCATGCTGTTTTTATACATGGTTTTTTGTGAATTATGTCTAATGTCTTTTTTCTCCAAACGTCTCCATGTCTCCACTACCATAAAGCATTCTTCACCTGTGATACCCTCTGATGAATACACAGCCTTTTGTATGATGCGCATGTACTCGTCCCAGTGGATTCCACAATAATCCGGTCCGCAGTATTTTTCCTTAAGGTTAGCCAGATAAAGCTCATCTGTCCTGTTTTTTGAAGGATGTCCCAGTCCTTTGTAGATGCGGTTGTTTATCATTATTGCGGCCCTGCTGTAGCGGCCTTTTTTCACCCTTTTTTCAAGTCTTGCTTCCCACAAAATATTTCTTCGTCTTTTGATGTAAACTACGATAGCTGTAAATGCAGTCAGAAAAATCACACAGAGTGCGGTTTTTAAAATCACCGGTGGGATATGAAGTCCTGCTTTTGAGTTCTGAGCATCTGTACGTTTATCCGCACCTGACTGTGAACCATAAGCCTTCTCACTTCCATCACCTGACTCATATTGGTTTGAGGCACTGTTTGCTGTAGTATCGTTTGCTGTGCCATCATTTTTTACATCTGTATTTTCTGTATCTTCATTTACCGCAGCATCATTCATATTCTCAGTATCATTAAAAGCATCACCGGCATTCGTTTTCTTTCCTTTGACACCAATATAGTCAAACGGATTCTGACCTGTCACGTACTCAAAATATCCCGGTGTCATCTCCACCGGAATCCATCCGAAATCATCCAGATATATTTCAACCCAGGCATGCGACTGCGAATCCTTCACCTCGCATATATCCTCATCATTTTCACCGGATTTGAAGCTGTCCTCCTTTGCACAGTATCCGCTTACATAGCGGCATGGAACGCCCATCTGTCTGAGTATCATGGTACCCGCCGATGCAAAATGCACACAAAAACCCTGCCTGCTATTTGAGAGAAAATTTTCAACTACATCCTTACCGCCTGCGGAAGGAGGATTTTTGCTGTACTTAAAAGCCTTCGATGTCAGAAACTGCTGCACCAGCTGTGCTGCCGCAATCCTGTTGGCATCATTTTCTCTTATATAGCCTGTGTACATCATATCGCTTGTGAGCTGTCCTGTCCTAAGAAGCAGCTTCGCATCTTTTGCAACAATTCCGTCACCGCCCTGCTTTTCAGTATAGTTTTCCATTACATAATTATTGTATGCCGCATAGAAATCACTGTTGACCTCAAGAGGCTGCTCAGGCTCAAGGATAGACATTTCCAGACTACCATCGAAAAACCCGGGACACGCCGACACCTCGATAGTCTTTGTCGCTTTATCCTTTGTGATAACAAAGTCTTCGTCAAAATCTATGTCGCCCTTGGCATCTATACTGTACGGGTCGATACAGTACGGCAAATAGGCGTATTGAGTGGAAAGCTTCTCCATCGTGATTGTATACTTTTCGGTAGCCGGATTAGTCTCATCATCATAATAGCCATCGAGCAGCGTGGCTAATCCGATTGCATTCTGCCACGCTGTCATCCTTGAAGCATCGTGATACTCTTTTTCCATTCCTGAAAAATCAGACTTTTTAATCCATCTGCCATTCTCATAGGTATCACCGTAGAAGCTTCTCAGATAAATATTAGAAGATGCGCCTGATGATGCTTCTACCGTCATCACTGTTTTTTCACTGTAGCTTGGGTATTGATTACTCACCGTGCCATCCTGTAAATCAATCCCCACGCTGAAGAATGATTTTACGCTGCCCTCCAAGTCCTTTTGAAAGGCAAGCATCTGCGGCTTTTTATCGGCAAGCGTATCAGCAAGAGGTTTAAATGAAAATACACATATAAAAAGTACTGCAGACACCGCCGTCATGTATAAAAACGACGCCGCTATCCTTAAAGCCTCATTGCCCTGTGCACTGCCATTTGCATCATATCCTGCCACTGTGCGTGCGTTGCCATCTGCGATAAGACACCAGAGTGTACACAGTGTGAGCATAACGACCTCGCTGACACTTGGGCTTTTGCCTATGCATAGCTGTACCGCAAGCATAAGCGTTGGAAATAATGTGAGCATGCGTCTTCTTTTAATTTGAACCGCCAGTGTCACCAGCAAAAGCATAACTATAAACGATACAAAACCAACAAATGCCCCCGCAAAGGCTTTATCGCCCTTTGGACAGACAAATGAAGTGCCATAGTACACATTTATTATCTCAAGATACCTGCCCTTTACATACAAAAAGCCGTCTTTTATATGCTCTGCAGCCTGCCAGTTTGCAATAAACACTCCAAGCAAAAATACAAGCAGCAGCCCCGTATTTATCGCATGGCGCACCCATTTTCTTGTGTCAAGCGATGTAAGCCTGTTTATAAAGCCGCTTATCACCGAAAAAATAAACAGCCACACATACACATAATATGGGCATCTCACATGTGAAACAGTAGTATTCACAACAGACACTGCACACACTGTAAGAAATACTGCCGCAGCAGCATTGGCAAGCTCAGTAAGCAGGACACCAAACACTGTAAACGTATTATTGTAATCAGGCTTTATCTCATTTATATCAGACCTCTGCCAGCAGCTTTTCCTAAATGACAATCTCATTTTTTTCATCCGCTCTGCCAACTATCTCCTCTCCCTTTTTTATCTGAAGCTTTCCGTCCACGATAAGCAGACACACCAGCTTTTCTGCCCGGTACTTTTCCTCATACAAAAAAGCTGCATCCGTCTTTGTATCCGGCTTTATTTTAAGAAAGCTGTTCAAAAATATGTAAAAGCCCTCCTCGTCATCCACTCTGGCTCTCACAATATCGTTTATGGAGGTATCATACCATGCCACATAATGAGAGCATTTTTGATCCATAAGTGAAAATGAAAGTGAGACAAGAAGCTTTATAAAATCGTCCGCTTGTCTGCCTTTCTTTATTCCCCTTAAATCTGCTACTATGGCCACCGCACATGCCTTTGGCAGGCTGTTCTCCTTTACCATAAGCTCATCAGTCCTTGCAGAAAGCTTCCAGTGCACACTCTGCAGCCTGTCACCGTTTTGAAATTCTCTGACATCAAACAGCTCCGACGGATCATACCCTGGTCTTATATCATCATATATATCAGAATCCCCAAAGAAATTTCTTACTCTGTCCGTTATCCTCACAGGAATCTCATCAATCTGCGGCATCACCTCAACATTTGCATATTTTTTAACTCTTTTCGTGACATAAAAAAGCCTCGAAAAATCATATAGCTTTATCCTTACAAGCTCAAATTCATAATTGCCGCATAGGTTCACGCTGTACAAAAAATCACTGCCTCCTGACAGCCATTTTGTACTTTTTTCGCCGGATAAATTATTTTTCACCATTACACGGTATTTAACACCATCAAAGCCTGCCTCCTTCAGCCTGCAGGAAAGACTCACCCTGATGCTCTCGCCCTGTGTGGCGATAGCTATCGGAATGTTTATAGCTGCCACTGCCCGGTGCGCCTTTACAAGCAATGCTATAAATGTCAGCACCATAAACACACACATAAAGCAGCCAAGCAGTGCCAGTGCAGCATTACCGTATATCATCGACATATAAAAAACTATTGCCGCAGTAATTATTCCTATCAAAAAACTAATCACGATTACCTGCCTTTTTCACATAAGTTGTCGGCTGTTTAACAGCCTTTAGTATCTCATCTATAACTGAAAGCTCTGATACATGTGATACTCTCGCCTTGGTATTTAGCACGATTCTGTGCTTTGTCACATCCGCAAATACAGAAACCACATCAGATGGTATGACGTAGCTTCGCCCACTCAGATACGCATATGCCTTTGCCATCCTAACACACGCAATCGTACCTCTCGGACTCACTCCAAGCTCAATGTACGGACTTGTCCTTGTCGCATCAACCAGATCCACAATGTACGAATAAATACTGTCATGTATAAACACCTGCTCGACATCAGCCTGCATCTCAACAAGCCCCTGTGCATTCATAACAGGCTTTATCGTATACTCATCAGCCTTCACACTTTTGCCCTTTGCGATATCCACCTCTGCATCATGTGAAGGATATCCCATGCTCATACATATCATAAACCTGTCAAGCTGCGACTCCGGCAACAGCTGTGTACCGGCGCTGCCCTTTGGATTTTGAGTGGCCATCACTATAAACGGCTCCGGGACCTTCCTGCTTATTCCATCCACAGTGACATTTCCCTCCTCCATGACCTCCAAAAGCGCCGACTGTGTTTTGGGACTTGTCCTGTTAATCTCATCTGCCAGAAACAGATTACACATCACAGCGCCCTCATGGTACACAAACTCTCCGGTCTGCTTCTGATACATCGAAAAGCCAAGTATATCCGCAGGCAGCACATCCGGAGTAAACTGTACCCTGTGATTCTCAAGAGCCATCGCCCTTGAAAAGGCTACTGCAAGCGTAGTCTTTCCCACTCCCGGCACATCCTCAAGCAGTATATGTCCACCTGCCAAAAAGGCAGCAAATGCCTTGATGATACAATCATCCTTGCCCTTTACTGCCTTTTTTACTTCGTCTATCACTAACTGTGCATTATTCATTTGTCTTATCCCCCGGTTAATCATTTTAAACTGCCGATGATTATCTTCATCATCTTATTCATAAACAGCTACATTTATTTTACATAGTTTGCATAAATATTTCAACTTTTATCCCTCAAATTAAACAATTCTTAAACCTTATTAATCACCGCTGCTACACGGTTCCTGTGATGACAAGCGTGCTCTCGCCCGGTGTGACAACCCACGCTCCTGTCGTACTATCCTGTGTGTAGGTTGCCGCCGGAACAGTGATTGCACCTGCAGTGCTAGAAAATGTGCCTGTCGCCTCATTGTAAGTGTAATCCGTAGCTGCAGTCCAGGCTGTGCCGTTTAATGCCGCTGTAAGATTACTAAGAACCGGAGCAAATGTGTCTGTTATAACCACTCCTGTGGTATTGGTAGCTGCAACACTTCCGTAGTTTTGAATCCTGAAGGTATAGGTCAGTGTACCGTTTTCCGTCACTGGAACAGGGCTTACAGACTTTGTAATTGCAAGATTTGGTGCAGCCTCGGCATTTACTGTCTCTGCTGCTGTGACCGGAGTGATTCCTGTGCCGCTTACTGTAGCGGTGTTTGTGACAGATGCCTCTGTGCCAAGAGGAGCATACTCATTTAACGCTGCCTCATAGATGACAGTTGCATTACCACCTGCCGGGACATTTATGCCTGTGATGCTAAGAGGCGGTCCCTGGGTTACTGCAGGCGCTGCCTGGAGTGTGCCGTTTGTATAGTATTTTACGGTGTTATTCACATAGGTTAATGGTACAAGAGTGTTGGTGTTAAAGGTATAAGCACCTAGATTGTCAGAAAGTGTCAGACCGTTTATTGCGGTATTTCCGGAGTTTACGATACTCACCACATAAGTTATTGTATCGTTTTGATTGTAGGTGTTTTTGACTGCTGTTTTCGTAGCAGAAAGCACCTCCAGTATTTCTCCGACTGCTATATTTGAATTGGCTACATTGTTGCCATAACGAAGCTGTGCCTGATTAGTAAATCGTGCCATATATTTTCCATCCTTTCATATATTCAGGTATGGTTTAATATATGACACAAATCTACAAATGACACAGATTATCTACTGTCCTGTTTATTTTTCTCCACATCAGCCTTTTTGATAAGCTCAAGAAGCTTTTCAAGCTCCTCCTCATCCACACCGGTGTAGCCTGAAAGCTCACTAAGGCTCGGCTCAAACCCCTTATCGGATTTTAGTTTCTCCACTGCACGGTTTACCAATGAAACCTTTCCTACCACAGTATTCTCGCTCTCATCCTCACCGGTCTGCTCCCTGATACACTCTTTCATAGACTCCTCTATGGCATCCAAAAGCTCTTTTTCCACATCTATCTCATCCCCGCAGCCGCAGAGCTCGGTAAGGCACATGAAAAGTCCCATGTTTCCCTCCTGTACTACGTCCTCAAAGCCCTCTGATGTAACGGCAAGCTTCTTTGCCATGGCAAGCACACTTTTGAGCCAGAAATTTGATATAGTGTGTATCACACTCTCATCACCTGCGAGCAGCTTTTTGTACATATCGTCCTGCTCGGCCTTTGTGTAATCAGGTATCTCTTCAAGCTCCTCAAGATACATCCTAAACATAGGTGAATCCGGGATAAGGCTGTCCTCGTCTATATCAGGCTCAGCTTCATTATCCTGCTTGGCCTTATTATTCTTTCCACCTGCTATGGCATCCATCGAATCTCCTTCTGAGTATATTACATTGTTTGATGCAGCATTTTCAGACGATTCGTCCCCATGTAATTCGTCCTCATGTGATTCATCCTCATAATCGCCTGCACTCTCATTCTCCTGCTCATGTGGTGTGATGAGAAATTCAAATACCATATCCTCCTGCGCCTTATTAAGCTCCATATCCTTAAAATAAGACATGATTTCATCTCTGCCTATCGGCTCCGATGATGTCCTGATAATCTCGGCCACGCTCTGCACTGTCTCTATAAAGGTATTCTGATCTATCATATTTTACACTCTCCTGTCTGATTTTCAAAAACTACATAACTATATCAATCCCTGTATAAAAATAAACAAAATTAAAAGCGGCAGTATGAACTGAAAATACGGCTTAAGCTTCCTTGAAATCTTAAGTCCTGCTCCTGTATTTGCCTCATCTATATACTTATCAAAGCCCCAGCCCCACTTTGTCACGCAAAAAAGCAGATAGACAAGGGAGCCAATCGGGAGAAGCAGATTACTAACTATAAAATCCTCGCTGTCAAGCACATCCCTGCCTCCTATGAGGTGCAGATTGCTCCACACATTGTATCCAAGTACACAAGGCATACTTGCAATAAGTATTATCACACCATTTACTAGCGCAGCCTTGTTTCTGGACCAGCCAAACATATCAATGGCAAACGACATGATATTCTCAAATACCGCTATGACTGTTGAAAAGCTGGCAAATGTCATAAACATGAAGAAAAGACAGCCCCATATGCGGCCTCCCTGCATATTTACAAATACATTTGGCAACGTGATAAAGATAAGGCTTGGTCCTGCGCCTACCTCCACCCCATAGCTGAAGCAAGCCGGGAAAATGATAAGGCCTGACATTATAGCCACAAATGTATCAAGAGCACATATTTGGGCACCCTCACCTGCAAGAGTGCAGTCCTTTCCCATATAGCTGCCGAATATCTCCATTGCGGCCACACCCAGACTCAGCGTAAAAAACGCCTGATTCATGGCTGCTGTTATGACATTCTTTATTCCAATTTCAGAAACCGCATCCAGATTTGGAATAAGATAGAATTTCACTCCTTCCAACGCCCCTGAAAGCGTGATACTGTGCACCGCAAGGACAATGATAAGCAAGAGCAGAGCACTCATCATAAATTTACTGATTTTCTCAAGCCCATTCTGCAGACCACGGCTGCACACCAAAAAGCCAAGCACTACTGTAACTATCATCCAAAAAGCCATCTGCTTTGGATCTGCAAGGAGGCTTCCAAATGCAGCTGCCGTGTCATCAGTATTCATGCCTGATGTAAAATCTCCCTTTAGGAATTTAAAGAAATACGCAACCATCCAGCCTGAGACTGTTGTGTAATACATCATGAGCATGTAGCAGCCAAGCATGGCTATCCATCCGTGAATATGCCATTTACTGCCCTCTTTCTCAAGAGCCTTATAGCTCATCACAGCACTTTTTCTGCTGGCTCGGCCTACAGCAAGCTCCATCGTAAGCACCGGAAGTCCCATGCATACCAGAAATATAAGGTAAAACAGTACAAAAATACCGCCACCGTTTTGACCTGTCACATACGGAAAACGCCATACATTGCCTATGCCTATAGCGCATCCTGCACTTACCAGTATAAATCCCAGACGTGATTTAAATGATTCTCTTTTCATATTTATATATCTCCTATTGTTATTGCGTTACGTTATCACCCTGCTGTGAGCATTGACTATTGCTTTGTGCTTTATTACTCTCCTCAAAGACTCGCAGCTCCTTTATTGCCTGTCCACCCATCAGATAGAGAATACCTGTATTGAATATAGTCATAAGGCCGATTCCTACATCTCCGAGATCCCAGACAAATGTGTATGCCGCGATACCGCCTACAAACAGCATAACAAGAGCCAGCACCTTGTACATGGTCTGTGAAATCCAGTTATCCCCAAACAGGTACGCAACATTACTCCTTGCATAAAAAAGTATACCAAGGAAGGTGGAAAAGCTGAATAAAAACAATGTGACTGCTATAAAAATAACTCCAAAATCTCCAAGATGATACCTCATAGCTGACTGTAATAAATCCATGCCCTCTTTCCCTGCCACTATATTCTCCGGTGCAGTGAGCATGATCATTGCCGTACAGCTGCAAATCACTATCGTATCTATAAATACACCGAGCGCCTGCGTCAGTCCTGCCTTTACAGGAGTATCGCACTCTGCCGCCGCTGCAGCGCATGGAGCTGAGCCAGAGCCTGCCTCATTTGAAAAAAGACCTCTCTTTACACCGTTCATGAGCACCGCTCCAAAGCCTCCCGCAGCCACCTGCCTGATACCGAAGGCTTCCTCGAATATCCTTGAAAAAACCGATGGCATCATGCCTATATTTTTAATTATGATAAAAATGGTTATGACAAAATAGCACACCGCCATGATAGGAACAACTATGTCAAGCACCTTTACCGTAGCATTTTTCCTAAGCACTATTACAGCAGCCACTGCCACCAGGATTATTGTAGTATAAATAGGTGGTACACCAAATGCATTTTCAAAGGATGATGTGACAGAATTGCTTATAACCTGACTTATGCCACACCAGCAGATTAGGCCGGATATAGCAAACAAAACAGCTATAATAACATGTTTTTTCTTTTTGCCTGATTTATCCTCAAAGTAATGGTGTATGTAATACGCCGGACCTCCACGATAGCCTGAGTACAATGGATCCGGCTCCTTGTGAAGCTGTGCCAGTGTAGCCTCCACAAAAGCCGTGGATGAACCTATAATGGCTGTTATCCACATCCAGAAAACCGCACCTGCGCCTCCCACTGATATGGCAGCCACAACACCAACCAGATTACCCATGCCCACTCTCGTCGCCGTAGAGACAATGAGTGTCTGGAACGTGGACAGGCTGTCCTTATTTTCCTTTTTACCCGTCAGCGCCTTTATCATGTCCGGAAACATTCTGATTGGTAAAAGTCTTGTCCTTACAGTGAAATAAATTCCTGTCGGAATCAAAAGAATTATGAGCAGTGAGATTCCCACGCTCCCACCGCCGGGCAGTGGAATGTGTATCAGATCTCCCCACAAGAAAGAATAAACTTTTTCAATAAGTGCTACTATCATAGTAAATATCGTCCCCTTAGTTTTTATTGCTTCAACGCATTAAAGATGAAGCCAGTATTACTATGATACAATATGAGCAGGAAACTTTCAATATATTCTGTTTTTTTGTTCTG
>ENA-OVGB01002464-OVGB01002464.1-human-gut-metagenome-genome-assembly--contig:-NODE-2464-length-13234-cov-7.563927_pt1 | contig 13234 bp, 8 predicted proteins | sample MGYA00237767_ERZ505413 | MGnify/ENA primary metagenome ERZ505413 (study PRJEB26158, sample SAMN06016410) | human gut metagenome | biome: human gut; feature: ankylosing spondylitis patient; material...
TTCCTCAGGAGTGAGAGGACGAATCAGCCATTCGTCCAAAATCAACAGATCAAATTTCCTGTATGTGGCTTGCAGCTTCTTCATTTTGCCACGGCTACGGGCAATCGTAATTTCGTCCAGTAATTCCGGTAAGCGGATGTAGGCGACCTTTTTCAAACGGCGGCAGGCTGCATTCCCAAGAGCACAGGCAATATACGGCTTCTTGCTTTCATCGTAGCATTTGCGGCGGTACTCCTCCAACAACAAGGTCAGGGTAACGCCATGCTTTGCCAGCTCACGGTGAATGTACGGATAGTCCGGTTCAATGTACAAGCAAGCACTCTTGTACTTGTCCGGGAAGAGCATCCGCTCCAGATCGGCGTTGGTAATGTCGTCATCAAGAGGCCACTGGATGCCTTTTTGACTAGCCACCTCCAAAACAGTACGAACAGTATTGTCTGAACAGTGTGCTGAACTTCGAATTGTGCGTTGACTTTGCCCCAATGAATGAAGCCTGAGAATCTCGCGGTAGTTTACCATTTTTAACCTCCGGTATTTTGATGTCACGTAAATCTACGTGCAAATCAAGTATACCGCAAAGCTCTCAAGATGTCGCTTTAGGCCGACAAAGTGTCGCTATTTCCCCGATACGGTGTCGCTAAAACTCCGTGCAAGCGTCGCTACTGCACCGATATATGCATAAGCCTAAAACAATGATTGTTGATAACGCATCACAGATTGCAGAGAAGCAGGGGACTATTGCGTCTCTAAATACTGAGATCGCATCCATCGCTGCCAAAATTGACACTCTGAAAGCTGACCTGAAAGAAAAGAAGTTTGCTTTGAAGAAGGTCGAAAAAGAGATCGCAAAGCTGGAGGCCAAGAAGGCTGCCGCTGAGGCGAAGGCTACCGAAGCTGCTAAGAAGGTCGAAGCCGAAGCTGTGCTGAAGAAGCTGCTGGCATCTGGTATGACGGCAGATGAGATCCTCGCAAAGCTGAAATAAATATTTTAGAGCCGTGTGGATCAGTCGGAGCATAGAGTTATAGCTTTGGCAGTTCACGCGGTTTTCTTATATAAATGGTAATTGGTGTGACTCGGAACGAATAGAACTGTTCCATATCGAACGAAAAGACTACATTTCCCACACCATGGCTCAAAATCACGCCCGGTGAAATTTAGCATCTGAGCCAGTAACTTTTTGTGCGACAATGGAAATCTTTCCATATGAGATCTGTCTAATTACAGCACAATCGAAATTGAAAATTATTATATACCCTACGAGAAAAATCTGCTAAGGAACTGTAAGCTGGGAAATAAATGAAGTCCTATTTATAGTATTGTAAAAATGCGCGACAAAAATGCGACAATGCACAGAAACAATGCAGAGTAGTCTGTAACTGAATGGGATGAAAATAACGCGTTATCGGTAAATTTGATGAATATAAAGACGAAGTTATCCTGAGAATTACTCTCTTTTAATCAGATGGCCAGGGATTCGAGTTCCCTCAGACAATCAGGCCCCGGGTGGTGGCTTTGAACGACAACACGGTTTGCGGAGCAAAGTGATAAACCATCTGACAGAGATTTTCAAGCATTGAAAATCATGGTGATAAAGTGGATTTTTGTTACAAATCAATAAAAATGTTGAGGAAAAAATCCTTCTGTGGTAAAATAATTAAAAAGATGCTGCGAAATTGCGGAGGGAGGATCTGTGCTGTATGCGCCGGCTCCATAAACGCCTTGCAGGCGCAGCCAACAGTTCCATAGAAATCATCATTGCTTGGAGTTTTGCAGATGCGTAAGAGACTGTTTGTTAGAAACTGGATCCGAAGGCTTCTAAGGTATCTTTGTATTCCGGTTGGGTTCTTCCTGGTCGTGGTTCCTCTGTATAGCCTGATGATCCGCCAGACGATCCAAGCGCAGTCCTCCAGCGCGATGGAAAAGCTGGCGATCGGCACCACCCAGTTGGAGCGATGCCTGAGCAACATCCGCAGTACAACGAACAAATTGTTCAGCGAAACGGAGTATACTCTGCTTGCCAGCAGTTATGATAACAGTATTCTGGGAGATTATCAGACACTGACGAGAGCCAGCAAATCGTTACAGGATAAGACCTACGATTCCTCTGTGATCACATACAGCTATATTACATTTGAGCGGAATGGCATCATATTGGATGACCGGAGCACGTATGAAAGCCATAGCAATTTTTACCCGGGAGCACTTGAGTATGAGGATGTGTCTCAGGAGGAATGGGATGCACAGAATCAGATCGACGTAATGACGATAAAGCCCGCCCATGTTGTCAAACTGATGCATTCCAGCTATGGCAATTCATATACCACGGTATATCAGCCCTATGTGAACACGGCGGGCCGCCTTTGCGGCGCAATGACGGTGCTGATCAAGGAAAAAGATGTCGTTTCGATGTTCCTTTCGCAGCAGCAATGGCGCGGGGAAGGCCTTTTTTGCCTGATTTCCGATGACGGAACGATCCTGGCGGGAAACAACTATGACGGAACGACACTTTCCCTGGCGAGTGATGATACGGGTTGGGAGACCTATCAGGGGCAGCGCTATCTGATGGCAACGCGATATGTGGCATCTCTGAATGCAACGGCGGTCATTGGAATGCCGCCGTCGCTCTACGAAGCGGGTCTGTTGGCAGTACAGCGTGCAATTTGTCTGTATCTGATCGTGGGCGTTCTGGGCTGTGTATTGATCAGCGTCTGCATGACACTGGAGGACATGAACAGCCTGCGTCCGATGCTGGATACGCTGGACGAATCGGATCTGGCATCACGGAAAGTGCTGAATGAGATCTTTCTCCGTAATGTAAACAGCCAGCATGAACTGGCGCGGGAACTGGAGCATTCACGCAGCGAGCTGGAACATGGCAAAATGGAAATTTTGCTGCGTACAGGATCTGTAAGTCAGGAATCCCTTCAGCAGCTGACGGATGCGGTGCAGCTGAAAGCCTATAACTTCCTGCTGCTGATCCCATCTCTTCAGGAAAACGCCGAGTGCTCACTGAAAGAGGAGCTGCGTACTGTGGTGGTGTCAGAGCAGATCCGTCAGATTTATGGGCAAAGATTTTATGTACAGGCAACGGCAGATGACCTGATCCTGGTGATCCTGACGCAGGAAACGGATGAAGCAGAGGAACTGCGGGAAATGTGTTTCCGCACAGAGCAGCTGTATGATGCACTGCATCTGACAACCCCCCTGATATTGAGCGATCCTTTTGAGAAAATGGAGCAGCTGTCAGATATTTACTGGAAGGCCCGCAATGTGGCGGCCTATGCGGATCCGACACAGAAGATCTGCTATTTGGGGAACAGCAGTGCGCAGCGCGGTACCGCGGTCAATGCAACCAATGCAGCGCGGCTTCGGGAATATCTGCTTTCCGGATGCACGGAAGAAGCGGTTTCGCTTCTGAGTGAGTTGTTCTCGGTGGATAATCTGGACCCGGAAAACTTTAAGCAGGATTTTTACACGGCAGGCGGCATTCTGCTGAACACGGCAGAAAGGGTACGCTGTCCGGATATCGCCTATCTGTGCAGTTATGACTCTAAACTGACTGCCCGCCAGATGCTGAGCCGGTTGCAGGACTGCTGTGTGGAGATCTGCAACCATGTGCAATTCCTGAAGCATAGCCACAATGATGCGCTTCAAAAGAATATTCTGGACTGGCTGGCACAGAATTTCCAGAATCCGGAGATCAATGCGGCGATGACGGCAGAGCAGTTCAAGATCTCGAAAAAGTATCTTTCGCAATTCCTGAAGGAGCAAACCGGAAAGAGCTATACAGAGTATGTGGAAGAATTGCGTCTGGATCATGCAATGCAGCTGCTGAGAACGACAGATCTGAATATTACGGATATTGCAGAACAGTGCGGCTTCTCCACGGCAAATACATTCTATAAGGCATTCCGGCGGAAGTATCAGCTCTCGCCTTCTGCAGTTCGCAAAGGAGACAACTGATTTCAGCGCAGAAAAAACGAACGATGTCAGCCCATTCGGACAGACATCGTTCGTTTCTTTTTACAGGTGGATTCAGGGATGGATGCTTATGGTAACAGTGCAGGGAGCATCCAATGCAAAGGTCAGCTCAAGCAGCCCATCATGGCGTGTGGTCACGGTGCAGGGAACAGAGGCTGTAACAGCTTTGGAGCCCGGCTGCAGAACAGCCAGAACCGTGCTGCGGCCCGCTGCGGTAAAATCCAGCGTGGCATTTAAGGCGCTGTTGTCCGGTGCCCAATCCGTATGCCGGACAAAGGCATCAAAACCGGTCGTGAGGGTGCCGGGGCGGTAGTAAGCGGAAAACCACTGTACAATGGGAGAAGAAAGCCCGCTGAACTGATGCCAGCCGGCACCACGGCGGCTTTCGATCATAAAGTGTTCAAAACAACAGTAGCTTTCGGCACACTCGTTCTGCCACAGGGTAAGAGCGGTGTCGGCAATGCGGTAAGCAAAATCGGCAAGGCCCGCATCCAGTGCAGATTTGAAGAACATCCACTGATAAGGCATCCATACAGCGCCGTTCCAGTAGCCGTCACGCCGATAGTACGGCGCACTCTGATCCACGGTAGAAAGGCCGCAGGCACACCACAGGTGTTCCGGGCTCTGCAGCTTCTGCCACAGAAGTTCCTTCTGCGGTTCTGTACAGGCACCTGCAAACAGCGGCGAAGCGCCATCCATGCCCATATCGTAGTTCAGCCCCTGCTCGGTGCGCAGAATATCTGCAGCATCACCGGAAGGATCGTGCAGGAGGTACCCGAAGTAACCGCTTTCCTCGTCCCATGCAGTCTGCAGGGAGCGCCCCAAGCGAAGCGCATCGGCATCAAATGCATCTGCGTCGGCTGTCTCACCCAGCAGGCGGGCGGTGTAAGCCAGGATCTTTGCGCAGCGTATCGCATGGGCAGTTGTGACCACGGGCGCGCAGCTGGCCTGCAAACGGCGGCGATGGACCTCCTGCTGTGGGGGGTAATCGTCCCATCCACCAGAATTATAGAAATAATCCCAGGGACGCAGCAGGCCGCTGTGCAGGTTGGCGGTAGTGGAGCCGTCTTCCTGCCCGGTGAAGAAGCGATAGTACAGCTTCAGGCGCGGATAGCAGTAGGCGGCAAGTTCTCTGCTGCTGGTGCGATTCAACAACTCGGCATACAGATAAAACTGCGTTGGCACCATGGAGCCATGGTGTAAGAAAGCAGCGTCCACAGAATCCGGGGGCATCAGGTAGGTGTTCAGGCAGTCAAAGGCATTGCGCAGGCTGGTCTGAGCCAGACCCATTCCAATGAATCCGGAATCCCATGTGTAGACACAGTCCCACCAGCGTCCGGGAGTGTAGTGACGGATATACTGTCCCCGCGTGTACACCGGATACACAACGTTGGTGCAGAGAACTGCGTTCATCAACTGTTGGCCCAGGGCAAGCGATTCGGCAGCCGGTAAAGCGGGCGGTGCTGCAAGGGAGGCAGAAGCCTGCTGCCATACATGCTCCCAATCACTGCGCTGCGTCAGCAGCTCATGGCAGCGCAGCGCGGCGGCAGAAGTATCCGGCGCAGCACAGACCGCTCCATAGATCACTTTTGTCTGTCCTGCCTCCAAGGGGATCGGCCCCATAAAGAGATTGACGTAATGCCCTTTTCCGTTGCCGCGCAGCGTGGCGTTTACATGGTCGTGTACGGTGTCACGCAGAAAGATATCCAGTTCATCGTTTTCGATCGTGCGAATATGGGTGGTGATATCATCCCACAGGATCCCGTAGCACTCCTGAATGTGGGGATACTGCAGGGTCAGATAGTTCTCATCTGCGGCGGGTTCGGCCTGAGGCCGGGAGCCATCTCCACGCAGTGTAACGGTAAAGCTGCCTGCGTCCGCCTGCTCGCACAGAGCGAGACAATCCAGCTTCGCCCCTCCAACACCGGCAGCAGTCAGGGTCAGAGTGAATTTCCCGGCGGGAATGGAAGCATTCAGCGGCAGGATGGCAATGGAAGGCTTTTGACAGGGTGGCAGCTGTAACGTATCCTGACCATTGACATCGTACTCGGAACTCTCATCTGCCGGATTCCAATACCGTACACAGAGACAGGGGGCACGCAGGGGCGCGGTAAGGGAAAGCGTAAAGGTAACGGTGTCCCCTTTTCCGTTGGGCACGACCTGCCCAAAAGGTCCTTTGCCTTCGGAACAGCCGAACCCCATGCCAATGCCGTATCCCTGACCAAAGCCGGGAACGGCTTCTTCGCCCCGGCGCAGACCATCCCAGGTCAGACATTCGTTGGGACGGTGGATGGAAAAATCCAGGGTGTCATAATCCTTTGCCCAGACAAAGGCCGCGTTTTCCGGCAGAGATACCTCACAGCCCGGCAGGGAGAAGCCGCGGTAGGAAGGAACGGAATCCCAGGCCGAAGCCATGTAATGGAGCACCAGATTCTGCGGAGCATCTGTATTGTTGTGGAGTTCAGCACGGATCAGCCGGGCATCCTCCCCCAGGGGGGCAAAAGAGATATCTGCATACAGCTGATCCTTCCACAGGAGCTCGTGGCGGAGCGTGTAGCAGCTCAGATCCGGAGCCGCAGCCCAGGGGTGAAAGCCGCTTTCAAACCGTACATTGGGCACATCGACCCGGCGGCGATACATTCCCGGAAAAACGGACAGGTCAAACCGAACGCCGTCGTTGGCCGCAGGAACATGGGAAATGCCGCTGTAACGTTTGGTGTAGGGGCCCCACGCAGGCAAGGAAAGGTCATGTGATTGCATGGCGTGATATCCTCCCATCAGCCCTTGACTGCGCCAATGGTAACACCGGCAACAAAATACTTCTGCAGGAACGGATACAGGCACATGATCGGCAGGGTGGAAACCACCATGGTGGCATATTTCAGACCGTCGCCGATGACCTCGACATCACCGGTGGAACCGGCCATGTTGCCGATGTCGCTCTGGATCAGGACCTCACGCAGGATCATCTGCAAAGGGTACAGAGAACGATCCCGAATGTACAGCAATGCCGGGAACCAGCTGTTCCACTGCGCAACGCCGTAGAACAGCGCCATAACGGCGAACACTGCACCGGAGAGCGGAAGAACAATGCGGAAGAAGGTCGTGATATCGTTGCAGCCGTCCAGGGCTGCGGCCTCGATCAGCTCATTCGGGATGGTGTTTTCAAAGAACGTGCGCATGATGATCATGTTATAGGTACTGATGGCGGAAGGCAGCACCAGCGCCCAGATCTTATTCAGCATACCCAGCTTCTGAATGATCAGATAAGTGGGGATCATGCCGCCGTTGAAGAACATGGTAAAGATGAAAAGGCTGATAAAGACATTGCGCCCGAACAGATCCTTGCGGGACAGGGGGTAGGCGGCGCAGGCGGTAAGGGTCACGCTAATCAGGGTGCCCAGCACGGTATACAGGATCGTGTTCAGATAACCCGTCCAGATGCTGGCATCCTTCAGAACCTTCTCATACATGGAGGTCGTAAAGCCTTTGGGCCAGAAGGAAACATTGCCTGTCAGCAGCTGCATGGGATCACTGAATGAACCGCTGACGATGTGCAGAAGCGGCAGAATAATGGTTGCGCTGATCAGGATCAGCAGCAGATACACAACAATGGTATAGATTCGTTCCCCGATGCTTTCCTTCACTTTCGTGGGGTGATTCATCGCATCAATATTCTTTTTCATCACCACAGGCTCACCTCACTGATCTTTTTGCTGAACTTGTTGAACAGCACGATAATGGTAAAATTGATCACGGAATTGAACAGGCCCACAGCCGCAGAGAAGCTGTAATCGCCGCTTTCAAAGGCACGGCGGTAAACGTAAGTGGAGATCACATCGGCAGTCTCATAGGTTGCAGGGTTGTACATCAGCATGATCTTTTCATAGCCGACCGAGAAAATAGAGCCCATGCGGAGGATCAGCATGATGATGATCGTGGGCAGCAGGCCGGGTAGCGTGATATGGATCAGCTTGTCCCATTTGGAAGCACCGTCAACGGTGGCAGCCTCGTAGAGAGAGGGGTCAATGCCGGTCAGTGCCGCCATGTACACAATGGAACCGTAGCCGGCGCTTTGCCAGATGTCAGAAAGAACATAGATCGTCTTGAAATACTTGGGTTCGGCCATAAAATGGATCGGCGTACCGCCAAAGGCAGTGATCAGCTGGTTGATCAGGCCGCTGGAAGGAGAAAGCAGGGCGCTCAGAATACTGACAACGACCACGGCGGAGATGAAGTGGGGCAGGTACACTACGGTCTGTACGCTGCGTTTGAAGAATTTACCGCGGACTTCGTTGATGAGCAGAGCCAGAATGATGGGAATGGGAAAGCCCACAATAATGGAATACAGGCTGATGCCAAGCGTGTTTTTGATCAGACGGCCAAAATACTCGGATTTAAAGAACTGGATGAAATATTTGAAGCCGACCCACTTGCTGCCCGTGATGCCCAGTACGGGAGAGAAATCACGGAAGGCGATCTGCGCGCCGTACATGGGCGCGTACATGAACACGATATACCAGATCAGGGCGGGCAGCAGCATCAAAAGCAGATAACGGCTGCGCCAGAACTTTTTGCAGGCATGATCAAGGCGGTTCGCTGTTGGCAGTGTGATCGGTTTTGCTGCGGTGGCAGTTTTCATGGTGGTATTCTCCTGTTTTCGTTCTGAAGAACCCAGGAAAAAATAGGCCGGGAACAGGGTGTTCCTGCCCCGGCCGTTATTTTACTGGATCAAAAAATAGGTGCCTGCTGAGGCATCAGCCATTCAGAGTCTTCTGGTAGATATCGATGACCTCTGCAATGCCCATGCCATTGACCTTTTCAACGTAGGTGTCCCAGTTGGACAGCGGTTCACGGCCGGAAACAAACTTGATGATCATCTCGTCAACGTAAGTTTCCACGTCTGCCATCACAGCACGGCGGACGGCATCGTCCTCAGAGGAGAAGGAGGTGGAGCCGGGAATCACATACTTCTTGGATTCTTCCAGGAAGGGAATGATGCAGTCCTGCTTTGCGCGGTTGACAGACTCATCATCCAGCTGTGTGACCTCATCCTGGCTCAGAATGAACGGGCCGGAGCTCTGTGCAAAGGTGAAGGTGCCGATCGCATTCTTGGGAGACAGGCCGTCAGGGTTCTTCATCACATAATCGGTGAAGATCGGCTTGCCGTTCTGCATGGTGTAGTGAGTGCCCTCAATACCCATGTTGATCAGCAGGGTGCCCTCTTCGCTGTACATGTAGTCCAGCAGAGCGACCACGCGGTCAACGTTCTTGCAGCTTGCGGTGATGGTGGCGGCTGCAATGGCACGCGGCTCCTGATCAATATAGGAGTGGATCTGTGCATCGCCCTTGGGGGGTACGGTGGCCTCAACATGGAAGCCGGGGAAGGAGGCGGGCATGGTGGCGTTCTGTGCAGCCAGCATACCGCCCAGCGGGCCGTAGAAGGAAGCCACCGCGTTCTGGGCCAGCTTCGGCACGAAGGAAGCGTAGTCCATGGTGATGATCTCAGGGTCGATATAGCCCTTCTCGTACATATCGTGCATCCAGGTCACGGCCTTTTTATACTTGGGGTCGATGGGGCCGTAGTGGACCTTGCCGCCATCGTCCGGGTCGGTGTAGAAGTCATCCAGGCAGCCGAATGCGGTGCAGAAGTTCCGCAGGCCGGTCATATCGTAGGAGCTGAAGGGAATCTCATCGTTGGTGCCGTTGCCGTTCAGGTCGGTGGTCTTGACCAGATGCCAGTAGTTCTCCCAGTCCTCCAGGGTCACGGGGCTCTCAATGCCCAGCTTTTCCAGCCAGTCGGTGCGGACGATGTAGGGCATATTGCCGGAGACCTTCTCATCCAGCATGGGCATATAATAAATATTGCCGTCGCTGTAAGTCAGTGCTTTTTCGACACCGTCCCGCTTGTCGATCTCCTTCTTCAGGTTGGGCATGTTGTTCTCGATGTAATCGTTCAGGGACAGGATCACGCCGGACTCGCCGTATTTCAGCACCTCGGTGGTGGGCATATCCATAATGATATCCGGCAGCTGAGCATCCATCATCACAAGGTTCAGGCGCTCGTTGTAGTTGTCCTGCGGAGGATTATCAAATTCAAAATCCATATTGAATTTTTCGCCCAGGACCTTCCAGATATCCATCTGCTCGGCAGCAACCTCATTTGCGGCCTTGGATTTCAGGATGCGAACAGTGATACGCTCGTTGGAAGCAGCTGCTCCGGAACCGGCAGCAGAAGAAGCAGTAGAGGAAGAGCTGCCACAGCCCTCCAGAACACCCAATGCCAGAGAAGCGACCATAGCGCTGCATACGGCGCGTCTGCTGATTTTTCTTTCTTTCATAAAATCTTTTCCTCCTTGATTTATGGAATGGGACGGGGGAGATCCCCGTGCTTCCATAACCTCCGTTCAGCTCGTACGCTGCCGACCAGTGGTTTTTCCTTACTCAGAAGCATATCATGTTCTTTTTGAAATTGCAACATTTTTTGATACAAAACGCACAAAAGGCTTTCTCATTTTTGAGTGTGATTGTTGCACAATATCCACAAAGATGCGTTTTTTCTTCCTTTTGTCATGGTGCGGGATGAAATGTCATGCTCCTTCACCTTGACGATTCCGGCACAAAAAGATATGCTGGAAACAAAATTGGAATCGGAGATCCATTCAAAAGAAAGGAAGAGAGAAACTATGAGTAAGCAGATCACAGCCATCATCGTGGGCGCGGGCCACCGGGCGATCCTGTACAGCCTGTATGCGCTGGAACACCCGGACGAGCTGAAGATCGTGGGCGTGGCAGATCCGGATCCGATCCGGCGGAAAAAGGTTGCGGAGATGCATGGCTTCGGGGAGGAAATGTGCTTCAGGAACGCTGAGGAGCTGGCAGAAAGGCCCAAGCTGGCAGATGCGGTGATCAATGGAACCATGGACCGCCAGCATGTGCCCACGGCGGTTCCGCTTCTGCGCGCAGGATATGATATGCTGCTGGAAAAGCCCTTCGCGATCAGCGAGGAGGAAGTAAACTATTTATATAAGGTGGTAAAAGAGACCGGGCGGAAGGTGATGATCTGCCACGTTCTGCGGTATGCGCCCTTCTATGTCGCAATCAAGCAGAGACTGCTGAGCGGGGAGATCGGTGACATTATCAATATTCAGGCCACAGAACATGTCAGCTACCATCATCTGGCCGTCTCCTTTGTGCGCGGCAAATGGGGCAACGAGGAAAAATGCGGGGCTCCGATGCTGCTGGCAAAGTGCTGCCATGACATGGATCTCATTATGTGGCTGAAGAGCGGCGTTTCGCCCAAACAGATCGCAAGCTTTGGAAGTGACTTCCAGTTTGATCCTGCCAAAAAGCCCGCAGGGGCAGGCAAGCGCTGCCTGGTGGATTGCCAGTGCGAGGAGACCTGTTTGTACTCTGCCAAAAAGCATTATCTGGATCACCCGGATCGGTGGGCGTTCTATGTATGGGACTGCCTGGAGAATATTGAGGAGCCGACGCTGGAGGACAAGCGCAAGTCGCTGATGACAGACAATATCCATGGACGCTGTGTGTGGGATTGTGAACATACGGTGGTGGATCATCAATCGGTGCTGATGAATTTTGCGGATGGTGCAACTGCGACCTTGAACATGATCGGCGGCACAGCGAAGCCGGAGCGTAATATCCATATCATTGGTACAAAGGGTGAGATCAAGGGCGTGTTTGACGATTCGGTTTTCACTGTGCGCACCATAGATACCGCCAGCGAGAAGGGCTGGAACGAGGAAGTGGTAGACCTGAAGATCGGTGGAGATAAGAGCGGCATGACAGGCTCTCATGGCGGCGGCGACCTGCGGCTGGTGGAGGACTTTGTTCATGTGCTTCAGGGCGAGGAGCCTTCCATCTCCTGCACAACGATCAAAGATTCGATCAATGGACATCTGGGGGTCTTCTGCGCAGAGCGTGCTCGCAAGGAGAGTGCCGTCATAACGATGCCGGAAATCAGATAATGCAGTGCTGACATAGAAAACGTCCCCGTGCAGTTTTGATATCCTGCACGGGGACGTTTTGTGATCTTTTTATTTCCTCATTTCCGCATTCACCCATTCCCGCACGCGGTCAGGCCGGTTGGTGACGATGCAGTCAGGGCCAAGGGGCAGCAGGGAACGGACTGCGTCCTGGGTGTCCACGGTCCAGAACGCGGCCTGGATGCCCATGGCGTGGAGCTGGTTCACGAGATCGGGGTTGGAGTAGGCGGTGTGGTATTCGCAGCTGACGATGTCCACAGGGAAATCCAGCGTTTTGATGTAGGCAGCCACATCCGCCTGCTCCTCCAGATGGCCGATGACCTGCTCCACGGTCTCGCCGGGGAAGTTGGCGCGGAGCATATCGACCTTGTCGGCCACAGTGCGGTAGATGAGATTGTTCCGCAGGTCGATGCAGTTTTCCTCGCTGAAGGGCTCATCCATGCTGTTCACAAGGCCCAGATCCTTCCATATCACCGGCGGGGGAAGCACCATGCTGAGGAAAGCGCCGTAGGTCAGCGCGCCTACCTTCAGCTCGGGCATCAGCTGCTTTGCCTGCCGCAGCTGGGAGTGGTGGAAGGAGATGAGGGTGAGCCGATCGGTGAGCCCGGCGGCGCGGACCGCATCCAGCACCCGGGGCACAAAGTCGGGGTCGTCCTGCAGTGGGCTTTTCAGTTCCAGCTGCACCTGGGTGCCCTCCATGCCGGCGCAGAGCTCCAGCGCTTCCTGCAGCGTGGCGATCCTCTCGTTGGCGTAGATGGCATCTTTCCAGCTGCCGAAATCCAGAGCCTTCAGCTCGCCCATGGTCAGGTCGTAGATCTGGCCGGAGATGTCGGTGTGCATGTCCACCATATAGTCGTGGTGGATGACCAGCTCGTTGTCGTAGGTCTTCTGTACATCCATTTCCACGCCGTCTGAGCCGATCTCCATCGCCTTGCGGAAGGCGACCAGCGTGTTCTCAGGGGCCAGATAGGATGCACCGCGGTGCGCAATGATTTGGGGTGTCGTCATCTTGTGCTATGATTCCTTTCCTCACAGTTGGCTCAGGCCAGATCTTCGCCGTCGGAGGCGATGACCTTTTTATACCAGTAGAAGCTATCCTTCCGGCTGCGGGCCAGCGTGCCCTTGCCTTCGTTGTCCTTGTCTACATAGATGAAGCCGTACCGCTTCTTCATCTCGCCGGTGGAAGCACTGACCAGGTCGATGGGGCCCCAGGTGGTGTAGCCCATCAGGGGCAGGCCGTCCTCGT
>ENA-OVGB01002475-OVGB01002475.1-human-gut-metagenome-genome-assembly--contig:-NODE-2475-length-13165-cov-4.214111_pt1 | contig 13165 bp, 8 predicted proteins | sample MGYA00237767_ERZ505413 | MGnify/ENA primary metagenome ERZ505413 (study PRJEB26158, sample SAMN06016410) | human gut metagenome | biome: human gut; feature: ankylosing spondylitis patient; material...
CAATCTGCAGATAAAATGTAAAAGTAAATGAGAAAGGAAGTATTTCAGATGGATGAAAAAAAAGAAAAGAAGAGTATGAAGAATAATCTGGAGTACTTCTGGATGTATTATAAACTGCCGTTTATAGCAGGGATGATAGTCGTCATTCTGGCAATGTATTTTCTGATTACAACACTGACCACAAAAGATACAGCATTATCTGTAATGCTGATCGACTGTCACACGGAAATGAGCGGTGAAGAGATGGCAGAGGAGTATATGGATACAGCGGGGATCGATAAGAAAAAATATCAGGTACAGATACAGAACAACCTGATGTTTCAGGGTACAGATTCAGGCAGTTATTCTATGACAAGCCTTTCTAAATTTATGGCAGATATCGGAAGCGAACTTCTGGATGTATGCGGTATGCTGAAGGATGATTTTATAAAGTATGATGGCTCACAGACCTGGACAGATCTGCGCAAATATCTGACAGACAAGCAGATGGAAGAACTGAAAGACAGACTTCTGACAGCGGATGACGGAAGAGTGATCGGCATTCTGGCAGATGATCTTCCTGTCCTGCAGGCAGAGGAATGCTATACGAATAAAGAAACAGAAGCGGCAATCGGTATTATTTATAATGCACCGCACAAAGACGAAGCAGTAAAATATCTCCTGTATCTTGCAGGAGTCAAATAACAGGAGGTATAAAGTAATGGGAATTTTTTCACCGGATGGTGCGCTGGCAAGGCTTTTGAACACGCTTGGAAATCTGATCGTACTGAATATTCTGACGATCATCTGTTGTGTCCCGGTTTTTACAGCCGGAGCGGCAATGACGGCATTGTATACGATGGTCATGCGGATGGCACGTAAGGAAGACGGAAAAATTATTTCAGAATATTTCAAAGCATTCAAGGCTAATTTTAAACAGGCAACCATTCTCTGGCTGATCTTTGGCGGACTGATCGCATTCATGACATTTGATATCTGGCTCCTTCGTTCCATTACAGGAACTTTTGGAATGGCGTACCGCGTAATACTTTTTGTGATCGTACTGATTTTTGCGATGCTACTGATCCATATTTTTGCAGTGCAGGCGCGTTTTGATAATACAATGAAAAATACAGCAAAGAATGCTCTGCTGTTCTGTGTGGGCAAGCTTCCACAGGCAGTTCTGATGCTGTTGCTGACACTGATTCCGGCGGTACTTCTGACCATATCTTATCGTTTCATTTCGGTGGATTTTCTGATCGGATTATCCGGACCGGCGTATCTGGCAGCGATTTATTTTGCAGATCTTTTTAAAAATTATGAAGATGTAGAGGAGGAAACAGTGAAATGAGAACCATTAAGACAAGACATTTTACTGGAACAACAGACAATACAGTAACCAAAAGAGAACTGGATAATCGTAAGGTTGCCAGAAGAGCGGCGGCAGAAGGCATGGTTCTTCTGAAAAATGAAGGAATTCTTCCTTTGAAAGAAGGAACAAAGATCGCACTCTATGGAGTTGGCGCATCTAGGACAATCAAGGGTGGAACAGGCTCCGGTGATGTCAACGAGCGCGAGACAGTCAGCATTTATCAGGGAATGAAAAATGCCGGATTTGAGATTACGACAGAAGACTGGATCAAGGATTTCGATGAAAAATACCAGGCTGCCAGATATGCATGGCGTGATGAGATAGAGAACGAAGCAGCAAAACTGGAAGATCAGGTATCAGGATTTTTTAATGTTTACTCTACCACACCATTCAGAATGCCGGCAGGTGCGCCTGTTACTCAGACAGATGCAGACGTTGCCATTTATATTCTCAGTCGTATTGCAGGAGAGGGTGCAGACCGTTTTGACGAAGCAGGAGATTATTATCTGACAGAAGAGGAGAAGAAACAGCTCGCTGATATCTGCAGCATGTATGAGCATGTGATTGTTGCAGTAAATACCGGAGGACTGGCAGATCTTTCCTTTATGGATGAATATGTGAATATCGAAGCACTTCTTCAGATCGTACAGCCTGGTATGGAAGCCGGAAATGCTTTTGCTGACATCATCAGCGGCAGGGTGACTCCGTCCGGTAAAATGACTGACAGCTGGGCAGTCAAATATGAAGATTATCCGAACAGTAAAACCTTTTCTCATAATAATGGAAATGTGGATAAAGAATATTACACAGAAGGTCTGTATGTAGGTTATCGCTATTTTGACAGCTTTGATGTTCCGGTAAGATATGGATTTGGTTATGGACTTTCCTATACAACATTTGAAACGAAAGTACTTTCAACAGTACTCAAGGACAATAAGATTGTTGTAGAGACAGAGACAATCAACACAGGAGATACATACAGCGGAAAAGAAGTTGTGCAGTTGTATGCTACCTGTCCGGCAGGAAAACTGGAAAAAGAATACCGCCGCCTTGTGGCTTTTGACAAGACAGGTCTTCTTGCACCGGGACAGAGCGAAAAAATGACTCTTGAGATTGCTTTAGATAAACTTACCTCCTACAGTGAAGCAGAAGCTGCATGGGTTCTGGAAAAAGGTTCTTATGTAATCTGGACAGGAAATAGTCTGGAAAGTTCCTCACCATGCGCAGTTCTTGCACTGGATGCAGATGTGGTTCTTACTAAAACTCAGAATATCTGCCCACTGAAAGAAGAGCTGGAAGAGATGAAACAGTCTTCTGAGAAGATGACACAGAAACTTGCTGCACTTTTGAAATTTACAGAAGAAAAAGCGCTTCCGGTTATGGAATTAAAAGCAGTAGATGTGGAAACACGAGTGGTTGAATATCATTCCAACGCAGAATGTGTACCGGCAGAAGCGCGTGAATTTGTGGATACCTTAAGCACAGAGAAACTGGTGGCTCTGGCAAGTGGAGATCCGGGCAAGGGACAGGGAAGTAACCTTGGTTCAGCAGGAATTTCTGTGCCGGGTTCAGCAGGTGAGACAAATGACTGTGCACTGGAAGACGGAATTCCGGGAATTGTTCTGTCTGACGGACCAGCAGGCCTTCGTCTGATGAAACATTATAATGTGTATGAAGGCAAGATTGTTAACAAACCATTTAAGTTCAGCCTGGAAGGAGGACTTTTCTGTGAAGGTGAACCGGCTGATCCGGGAGAAACCAGGTATCAGTACTGTACTGCGATTCCGGTAGGAACTCTTCTTGCACAAACCTGGGATACTGCACTTATCGAAGAAATTGGTGAGATGATCGGTGGTGAGATGGAAGAATTTTCTACAACATTATGGCTGGCTCCGGGTATGAATATCCATCGTAATCCACTCTGCGGACGTAACTTTGAATATTATTCTGAAGATCCGCTTGTTGCAGGAAAAATTGCGGCAGCCATGACAAATGGTGTACAGAAGGTGCCAGGATGTGGAACAACCATAAAGCATTTTGCATGTAATAACCAGGAAGATAACCGTATGGGATCTGACAGTATCGTAAGTGAAAGAACACTTCGCGAAATTTATCTGAAAGGATTTGAAATTGCAATCACAGAATCCCAGCCGATGTCTATTATGACCAGCTATAATCTGATTAATGGTGTTCATGCGGCAAACAATGAAGATACCTGTACAAAGGCTGCAAGATGCGAATGGGGATTCCAGGGCATGATCATGACAGACTGGACAACGACAGAACAGGGTGAAGACTGTACAGCATCCGGATGCATGAGAGCAGGAAATGATCTGGTAATGCCGGGAGCATTCAGTGACAGAGATAATCTGAACCAGGAGCTTGCAGATGGTACTCTTTCTATGGATGACCTTAAAGCATGCATCAGCCGCCTGGTAAATATTGTATGGCAGTCCAATCAGTTTGAGAATGCAGTTCCGTATAAAAAAGTAAAATAAAATCGAGGCAGACTATGAGCGAGAAGAAATTTGAAGTATATGATCTGAAGGTTAATCAGATTACGGAAGCACTTGGTATGGATGTAGAAAAACCGGTATTTTCCTGGAAATTAAGAGCTGAAAAACAGAATACTATGCAGAAACAGGCACAGATTCTGGTTGGAGAAACAGCCGGCAGTGCAGGGGTCTGGGACAGCGGTGTAATGGATACTGATGAATCCGCAGGAATTGCTTACGCAGGTGAAGCACTGGAAGCAGAGACAAGATATTACGTAACAGTAAAAGTATGGGATCAGGACGGGGAAGAGGCAGAGACCTCTTCCTGGTTCGAAACCGGACTTATGAATGGTAGTATTTCTGCATGGGACGGTGCAAAGTGGATTGGTGCTCCGGAATTCAACGTGGCATCTGAAAAGCTTGGTGTGTTTGTACTGGAAAGTACATTCCGCATCAAAGAAGGCACAAAAGCAGGTGTTGTTTTTGGAGCAAATGATGCGCGTCTTATGGATATCAGCAAGAACGAACTGCAGGTTGAGGGAGAGAACGATATTCGTTTTGTTCTGAATATTGCAAAATCACCGGCGGTGATCGAAGTTTACAGAAGAGGATACTGTAAAGAAGATGTGGCAGATACTCCGCTGTATGAACTTGGAACAAAAGATCTGAAGACAGACAGAGAACTGATTACAGAAGAAAATAAGCATGATTTTCATAAACTGACTATCGAAGTAGAGGGAAATGGAGTCTATACGTATCTGGATGACTGCGTAGTGGATGAGGTATATGTCGATGGACCTTTTGGCGGACAGATGAGAACACCGAGGCAGCTGAATCCGCTTGGGTTATTTGACGTTACAACATTTCCGCGTCTCTGCGAGATGGGATATTATGTAGGTGCTGACAGTGAGGCAGAATATCAGGGAATTCGTGTACGGAATCTTCGAAAACCATGCGCAGAGATTCTTGCGGTTGATACCGAAAACGGAAAGTCTCTTAAAGGAGAATGTCTGGAGATTTCCAACCCGAGTCGTTTTTCTCTGCCAATGCTTCGTACCAACTTTACAGTGAATGGCAAAGTGGCAAGTGCGAGACTGTATGCAACTGCACGTGGAATCTATGAATGCAGCATGAATGGAAAACGTGTGACAGAGGAATATTTTGCACCGGGTGCAAGTCAGTATGACAGGCATCTGATGTACCAGACTTATGATGTGACAGAGCTGGTGCAGGAAGGTGAGAATGGTCTGGGATGTATTCTTGCATCTGGATGGTGGAGTGATTCATTCAGTTTCCGTCTGTACAATTATAACTACTGGGGCGACAGGCCATCCTTCCTTGGGAGACTGGTGATCACCTATGAAGACGGACATAAGGAAACAATTGTTACCGATGACAATACCTGGCAGTATTTTGGTGAGGGACCATATCGATACGCAGGATTTTTCAATGGTGAAACATATGATGCCCGACTGGAAGAAAACTATTTTAATTTTTCAAAATCGGATTTCAAGGCAGACGGTCTGAAGAAACCTGAAGTCATTACACCGGTTGTAATGGAAGAACAGGAAGGTATTTTTCCTGGCGCAGCATGCTGGCCGGCTATGAATGAGAAGGAGCCGGAGCTTGTCGGCAGCTATCAGGCACCGGTTCATGAGGTAGAAACTTTTACTGCAAAATCCATGACTGAACCGTTACCAGGCACTTACATTTATGATCTGGAACAGGAGATTGCGGGCGTGCCGGTTCTGAAATTCAAAGGAAAAGCCGGACAGAAGATCACAATCCGCTACGGAGAAGTACTCTATCCGGATCTGCCGGAATATAAAGGTCTGGTTGGTCAGATGCTGCAGGCGAACCTGCGTGAGGCTTCCAATGAAGATACTTATTACTGTAAAGGCGAAGGTATAGAAATTTACAAACCGCGCTTCACATTCCATGGATTCCGTTACATTGAGATCAGTGGAGTTGATGAAGCACCGGCTCTGGAGGATGTGCAGGCAGTTCTTCTTTCCAGCGTGGATCAGATCACCGGTAAGTTCCATTGTGATAATGAACTGATCAACCGGTTTACACAGAATGTTAAATTCAGCCAGTACTGTAATTTTATCAGCATTCCGACCGACTGTCCGCAGAGAAATGAGCGTATGGGCTGGATGGGAGATACACATATTTTCTGTCGTACTGCAACCTATCAGAGCAACGTAAAGAATTTCTATCTGAGAAATCTGCAGGCAATGAAAGATATGCAGACAGAGGACGGAAGACTGCCGAGTATTGCTCCGGCAGGCGGTGGATTCGGCGGACAGACTTATGAGAGTGCCATGATCCTGATTGTATGGGAACTGTATCAGCAGTATGGTGATGCAGCTCTGATTGAGGAATACTACGATTCCATGGATCATTGGATGGACAGCATGAAAGCATTTGGACTTCCAGGAACACCGTCACTTCATATAAATGAATGGCTTGGTGACTGGCTGGCACCAGTTCCGGCAGATGATTATCTGATCTTTAATGCATTCCACTACAGAAATGCAGCTCTTATGGAGAAGTTTGCAGTCCTGACCGGAAATGCAGAGGGTCAGAAGAAATATCACCAGATTGCAGAGGAAACAAAGAGATATTGGAATGACACCTTTACGGATAAAGAGACCGGTATCACAAAGAATGCAGATGGAAGTACCTGTGATGTACAGGGAAGCTATTCTATCGGATTGAACTGTGATGTATTTGCAGATGCAGTGAAAGAAAAGGCTTTTGCACATCTGGAACGTACCACAAGAGAAGGTAATTATACAATCCAGTCAGGATTCTTTGGAACAGGACCGATCAATCCGATGTTAAGCAAAGGTGGATATCCGGAAGCTGCACAGAAAACAATCACCCAGACTACTTTCCCAAGCTGGCTTTATCCGGTTACACAGGGAGCAACGACAATCTGGGAAAGATGGAATAGCTTTACACGTGAGAACGGATTTGGTGGTAACAATTCCATGAACAGCTTTAATCATTATTCGTTGGGAAGTGTACTAAGCTGGCTGTATGAGAATACACTTGGCATCCAGAGAGATGAGGAGTATCCAGGTTACAAACACTTTACCCTGAAACCGGAGATGGGAACTTTTGAATTTGCTGAAGGTGGAATTGATACTCCTTATGGCAGAATTGAAAGTGCATGGAAAAAGACAGACGCAGGATATTCTTACACCTGTCATATTCCGGAAAATACAACGGCAACAATTGTTCTCGGAGGAGAGCACAAAGAAATTGGAAGCGGAGAATACACATTCACTGTATAACAAGGGGTCTGGAGTTCAGTCTCAAAAATTGAGAGACTGGCTTCAGACTTTTTGTATATGTTTGATTTTTATAAAAAAATATATAAAAGTTTGACAAAAAAGAAACTTGTCTGACAAAAATGAAACTGGTATAGTATATAGCAAATACTTTACATGATGTTATGAGGCAAAAGGGGTGGAGAGATGTTAAAGATTTTTCTGGCAGAAGATGAGGTTGTAGTCCGTGAGACGATCAAACGAATGATCCCGTGGGAGGAACTTGGCTTTGAGCTGGTAGGAGAAGCGGCAGATGGTGAGATGGCATTGCCGTTGTTGATCAGACAGCAGCCGGACCTTTTGATCACGGATATCAAGATGCCATTTATGGATGGTCTAACGCTGGCACGTCTGGCCAAAAAGGAAATACCGGGGCTGAAGGTTGTGATCTTAAGTGGATATGATGACTTTAATTATGCAAAACAGGCGATAGGAATTGGGGTGGAGGATTATCTCCTGAAACCGATCACAAAGAATGCTTTGATTGAACGGCTTTCAGAAATCCGCAGCCGCTATGAACATGAAAAAACACAGAAAGAATATTACGAAAAATTCCAGAGAGAGATGCAGGCTTATGAGAAGAACAGCAGCCGCGATTTTTTTGAGGCATTGGTCGGCGGTTCCATGGACATGATGGAAGTCTATAAAAGAGCAGAAAAGCTTGGTCTGGATATTGTTGCAGAGGCTTACAATGTTCTGATCTTTACGATGAACTGTGATGAGGATTTTTCCGGACAGAGAGATGAATATTCTTCGTGGGAAGCAGAGTCACTGGAACTTCTGGAAAACTTTTTTGCCGGTCATTCATCGGCCATGCTGTTTCGAAGTAATATTTTTTCCTATGGTGTACTTCTTAAGGGACAGAGAGAAACTATTGAAGAAAATACAAGAGCGTGTGTGGATGAGATCCGTAAGATTCTGAGCAGGCAGGATGGAAGAAGGGAATGGTTCCTTGCAGTTGGTCAGTCTGTGGAGCGTCTAAGTCAGATACAAAAGAGCTATCATACGGCATCAAGAGCCTTTTCGCAGAGATATCTGTATGATGAAAATATTCTTTACTATGATGAGATGGAAACTATGGAGCATCCTGGTGGACAGGCGGAGACTGAAGATAATGCCTATCTGCAGAAAGTGGATGTGAATGCCCTGAATCCGGCAATCCTTCAGAAATTTTTGAGCAATGGTCTTCAGGAAGAGACAGAAAACTTTGTAAAAGACTATTTTTATGCAATCGGTCAGGAGCCGATGGAATCACTGGTATTTCGAAATTATGTTATTCTGAATGTTCGGTTTTCTGTTATTTCATTCATTAAAGGGCTGGGATGTGATACGAATGAAATGGAATCTGCAGATACAGAAGAAGTACTTGCAGAGAGTGGAAAGAATATGGAAAGTGCAATTGCTTATGCGAAAAAAATGATCTCACAGGCAATCGAGATCCGTGACCAGAATTCCGGAAACAAAAACCGCAGTATTTTAAGAACCGCGGTGGACTTTATTGACAGCCATTATATGGATGAAGAGATTTCACTAAATACGGTTGCCAATGTTGCAAATGTCAGCTCTAACCATTTCAGCGCATTGTTCAGCCAGAATATGGGACAGACTTTTATTGAATATCTGACGACACTTCGCATGAATAAGGCAAAAGAGCTTCTGCGCTGCACGGGAATGCGTTCCAGTGAGATTGCGGGAGAGATCGGATATAAGGATGCACATTATTTCAGTTATCTGTTCAAAAAGACACAGGGCATGACGCCGAGCGATTATCGTAAAGTACGGGAGGATAAAGAATGAGAGGCGTAGTTCCTAAAGTAAAAAAGCAGATGGGGCTTGAGAAAAAAATGAACCGTTTGCTTTTTAGTACGATGATTCCGATGGCCTGCCTGCTGGTTATTTTGCTTCTGATCTTCTGGCAGTATGCCGGACAGTATAACAAGCTGTCAGAGAATCTGGCGGTCAGCAGTAAATTCAACCTGAGCTTCAAGGATGAACTGGATCTGGAAATGTATTATCTGGCAATCGGATCAAAAGAAGCCAGTGAACTGGATGATGTACTGGGACAGGTAGAAGATGCACAGAACATCATGGAGAAGCTGCGTCAGAATACATATCATGCCAGTGGGGTGAAGTGTCTGAACAGTCTGGATGCTTATCTGGATAATCTGAAGAAACGAATGGTCCAGCTGATGGAGATCAAAGAGTATGACAGGCGAATGGAATTTATGGACAGCAACATTCGTATTATTACAGGTCTGATCATGCAGGAGATGCAGAACTATATTTATAATGAGTCCATGTATCTGGTACAGGTGGAAACAAGTCTGACGCATAGAGTCAAAATCCTGATATCAGGAATGGCAGTGTTACTGCTTGCAACGCTTGGGATCCTGATGCGCAGATCGTTCCGCCTGACAGGAGGAATCATCCGTCCGGTGACGGAGATGCTGGATAAGGTAAAGAAAGTCGGTCGCGGAAATTTTGATGTTCTTCCGGTAAGTGCAGAGATTGTGGAGATTGAGGAACTGGATCAGGGAATCAACAAGATGGCACACAGGATCAGTGGACTTCTGGAAAATGTCCGGCAGGAAAAGGAGATGCAGCATCTGACAGAACTGCAGCTGATCCAGGCACAGGTCAATCCGCATTTTTTATATAATACCCTGGATACGATCGTATGGCTGATCGAAGGTGGTATGACGGATGATGCAGTGGAGATGATTTCCAGTCTTTCTATTTTCTTCCGTACATCGCTTTCTAAAGGAAATGACATCATTCCTCTTTCAGAAGAGAAACGACACACTTTGAGCTATCTGGAGATTCAGCAGTTCCGCTATCGCGATATTCTGGAGTTTGAGTTATCCATACCAAAAGAACTTGATGGAATACAGGTACCGAAGCTTTCCATTCAGCCGCTGGCAGAGAATGCGCTTTATCATGGTATCAAAAACCGTCGTGGAAAAGGTAAGATCACGATAACCGGTAGGGAAGAAGCGGATGCGATTGTTCTTACAGTCAGTGATAATGGACAGGGAATGACACCGGAGCGTCTTCATGAGGTACAGGAGGCAATACGTACAGGAGAGAGAGCCGGATTCGGGCTTGCGGCAGTTGCGGAACGTATTGCTTTGTACTACGGACCGGGCTACGGAATGACGATTTCTTCTAAAGAAGGAGAAGGTACAACGGTGGAATTACGGCTTGGGAAAAATATTCAACCGAAATCGTAAAAAATCCAACTTGTTAAAAATGAGACAGAAAGATAGATAAAAGACTAAACTTTTTTCCGAAAATAATCCATGGAGTTTTCGTAACAAATTGCTATAATAAAATCATATTAAAAAACACGAAACAAATGTAAAGGGAGGATTACAAAATGAAGAAAAAAATGGTGACAGCGCTCTTGGCAGTATCTATGTTGGCAGGACTTTCCGCAGTGAATGTTATGGCAGCGGACGACGACACAATTACAGTTGGTTTCTCACAGGTAGGTGCAGAATCTGACTGGCGTACTGCAAACACAGAATCCATGAAATCTACTTTCTCAGAGGATAACGGATATGAACTGATCTTTGACGATGCTCAGCAGAAACAGGAAAATCAGCTGACAGCAATCCGTAACTTCATCCAGCAGGAAGTTGACTATATCGTACTCGCACCTGTAACTGAGACAGGTTGGGATACAGTACTTCAGGAAGCAAAAGATGCAGGAATCCCGGTTATCATCGTTGACCGTATGGTAGATGTATCTGACGACAGCCTCTACACTGCATGGGTAGGATCCAACTTCAAACTTGAAGGTCAGAAAGCTATGGCATGGCTGGATGCATATCTCGAAGCAAAAGGCCGTGGCGATGAAGAAATCAACCTTGTTGATATTCAGGGAACCATCGGAGCATCTGCTCAGATCGGACGTACAGAAGGATTTGATGAAGCTGTAGAAGCTCATGACAACTGGACAACACTTGCTCAGCAGTCCGGTGAATTTACACAGGCTAAAGGACAGGAAGTTATGGAATCTATCCTGAAACAGAGCGGTGATGATATCGACGTTGTATACTGCGAGAATGATAACGAAGCATTTGGTGCAATCGATGCGATCAAAGCAGCAGGATATGAAGTTGGCGGCGAAGAAGGCCAGATTCTTGTAATGTCCTTCGATACAACAAACGCAGGTCTTACACAGACACTTTCCGGCGAAATTACATGTGATACAGAGTGTAACCCACTTCACGGACCACGTGTAGAAGAGATCATCCAGAAACTGGAAGCTGGCGAAGATGTTGATAAACAGGCATTTGTTGATGAAGTTGCATTTGCATCTGATGATACAGTAACTAAAGTAACAATTGATGGAACAGATTATGACATCACTCCAATTACTCAGGAAATCATCGACGGACGTGCATACTAATCTTTGAGACATAAAACTGCAAACTGAAAGAGATTTATAAGTAATGAGCCCGGGGCGTGGAACAGGATCCAGATGGTATGGATTTTATGGGCCACGCCCCTTTTGCGCTCAAAAAAGGGAAAATAAAGGAAAAAATGGAATAAAACAGGGAATGGAGGAAAGAAAATGGAACAAAACGTTGTTTTGGAAATGCGTGATATAAGTAAAAATTTCACCGGTGTCCGTGCCCTTTCCCATGTGGATTTTACACTTCGCAAAGGTGAGATCCATGCACTGATGGGAGAAAACGGAGCCGGAAAATCAACACTGATCAAAGTTCTGACCGGTGTACATGAATTCGAAAGCGGTTCCATTCATATGAATGGTGAAAATAAAGACATTATCAATCATTCTCCGCAGGAGGCACAGGCAAATGGAATCAGCACGGTTTACCAGGAAGTAAACCTCTGTCCGAACCTGACTGTTGCGGAAAACCTGTTTATTGGCCGTGAGCCGCGAAACAAGGTTGGAATGATCAACTGGAAAGAAATGAATGCACGTTCTGCAAAGCTTCTGGAAAGCCTGAACATTAATGTTCCGCCGACACAGATGCTGGATGAATGTTCTGTAGCGATCCAGCAGATGATCGCGATCGCACGTGCTGTGGATATGAAATGTAAGGTTCTGATCCTGGATGAGCCGACTTCCTCTCTGGATGATGAAGAAGTTGAGAAACTGTTTGTTCTGATGCGCAGACTTCGTGAGGAAGGTGTTGGAATCATCTTCGTAACACATTTCCTGGAGCAGGTATATGCAGTGTGTGATCGGATCACGGTTCTTCGAAATGGTGAGCTGGTTGGAGAATATGAGACCAAAGATCTTCCAAGAGTTATGCTGGTTGCCAAGATGATGGGTAAGGATTTTGATGATCTTGCAGACATTAAAGGCGATCACAAAGATAAAAAAGTATTCTCCGAAACTCCGGTTATTGAGGCTGAGGGTATTGGACATAAGGGAACGATCCGGCCATTTGATCTTAAGATTAATAAAGGAGAGGTTATCGGTCTTACCGGTCTTCTGGGATCCGGACGTTCTGAACTGGTACGTTCCATTTACGGAGCTGATAAAGCTGACAGTGGTACATTGAAGGTAAATGGAAAAGAAGTAAAGGATCAGGAAGAGCAGACGGTTGCGGATTATCTTGAAGAAAATGGTTATCGGATGAATCGGATTGCTGTGGAGTTAAATGGAGGGATCCTTCCAAAATACGAATACTCAGAGACTCGTCTGAAAGATGGTGACAGTATGGAAATCGTGACATTTGTTGGAGGAGGCTGAAAATGACATTGACAAAAGAAGAAATCATAGAGGCGTTGAATGAGCGGCATTCACCGGAGAAGCAGCAGCTTTTATCAGAAGGTCATGTGGCAATCGCAGGTTTGGGTGGTCTTGGATCAAATGTGGCATCTGCACTGGCAAGGATCGGGGTGGGGCATCTGCATCTGATTGATTTTGATGTGGTGGATATCACCAATCTGAACCGACAGCAGTACTTTATCGATCAGATCGGAATGTATAAAACCGATGC
>ENA-OVGB01002476-OVGB01002476.1-human-gut-metagenome-genome-assembly--contig:-NODE-2476-length-13144-cov-14.750707_pt1 | contig 13144 bp, 11 predicted proteins | sample MGYA00237767_ERZ505413 | MGnify/ENA primary metagenome ERZ505413 (study PRJEB26158, sample SAMN06016410) | human gut metagenome | biome: human gut; feature: ankylosing spondylitis patient; material...
AAGAGCGGCGCTCCGGCCGGAGCGCCGCTCTTGTTATGCTGCTGCTAGATCTGCGGGACGAAGATCCCGGCGTTCTGACCGCCGTCGGCGAGGATGTCCACGCCGTTGATGTAGCCAGCCCCGGAGGAGCAGAGGAACGCGGTCAGCGCGCCCATCTCATACGGATACCCCCAGCGCCCGGCGGGAATCAGCTCCAGCTGGTTTTCCGCCGTCTCCGGCTGATTGTCGATGAGCTTCTGGTGCATGGGCGTGAGATAGCAGCCGGGCGAGATGGACAGGATGCGGCAGTGCTTTTCCGCAAAGCGCGCCACATTCTTCTGCGTGAAGTAGATTACAAATTTCTTGGACATGGCGTAGGCGAGACCCGCACGGAAGAACTCGCCCTCCTCGTCCTCCGCTTCTCCCGCCAGCGTGAGCAGCCGGTCATAGAAATCCGGCTCATTCCATGCTTCAAACGCCTGCGACCATTCGTCCGTCTGCGGCATGGTGTAGGCTGCGACGGAAGAGAAATTGATCATCACGCCGCCCTCGGCCAGCACCGGATAGAATGCCTCGACCATATTGACCGTGCCGACCGCGTTGATTTTAATGATGTTTTCTGTTGCCGTATCGCTTGGCGATACGCCGGAGGTGTGTATGACCTGCAACACGTCGCCGAGCGATGCAGCATAGTCTGCCAACGCCTGCACCTGTGCGCGGTCCGCGATGTCCGTTTTTCAAAGGTGGCTCTCCACGCCAAGCTCGTCTAGCTCCGCTTTCGCGGTCTCCATTTTTGCGAGGTTGCGCCCCGCCAGCAACGATCACGGACGTTTTTCCGAGTTCCTTACAGATCGCCTTTTCCCATGCCGCCGTGACCGCCTGTCACGACCGTAATTGTTTTCTTCATGTGTGACCTCCCTGATTTGGATACGGCACAGGCGGCTCTGTATGGGCCGCCTGTGCTGTGTTTTCGTTTGTATTTTTTCAGAAGCACGTCCAGCCGCCGTCGCATTTGAGTTCTTCGCCGTTGACGTAGCGGGACTGATCGCTGGCCAGGAATAAGATCGCGTCCGCCAGGTCCTCCGGCATGGCAAGCTCGCCGGAGAAGTCCAGGAGCTTACTCGTCCTGCCGAAGCCGAACTCGTCGGCGGGCGGCATGACCAGCGGAATATCGGTCACGACGCCGCCGGGCGAGAGCGCGTTGCAGCGGATGCCCTCCTCCATGTACATGAACGCCGTGTTCTTCGTCGCCGCCAGCACCGCGCCCTTGCTTGCGCAGTAGGCCGCGCCCGCGGTCTGGTGCGTTGCGCCGACAGAGCAGACGTTGACGATCACGCCGCCATCACCCTGCGCAAGATACTGTCTGCATTCCTCGCGCAGGCCGTACATCAGGCCGAACGTATTGATGCGGAATGTCTTTTCCAGCATTTCGTCGGACATATCGGCGATGGCCGTGTTGTCGTCCATCACGCCCGCGCAGTTGACGGCAACGTCCAGCCGTCCAAACGTCTCGACTGCCTTTTTCACCATGCCCACGGCTGCCGCCGGGTCGCCGACGTCGCCCGCGTACCACGTCATTTCACCGGGAGCATCCTTGCATTCCTCGGCCAACTCCTTCAGGCGTTCTTCGCGGCGGGCGACCGCCACGACCTTCGCGCCCTCGCGGCAGAACAGCTCCGCCGTCGCACGGCCGATCCCGGCGGAAGCGCCGGTCACGATACAGACTTTACCATCTAATCTTCCCATAATGCCCTCCTCAGCAGAAAACCTTGTTTACGACAACAGCAGGCGAATCGTTGCAGCCGACGGTCAGCTCCGCGCCGTCGGGCACGTCCGCGCGAACGGTGGCAAAGCCGATGTTTTTGTCCACGGTGTAGCCGTAGATGGTCTGCGCGCAGCGGCCGACCTCGACGCCGTACCAGTATACCCGCTCCCAGATGGAGATGTCCTCGGTCGATTCGCGGGAAAATTCCAGACCGACCATGCGGTATTTCGGGTGTTCCTTGCGTGCGAGCGCCGCTTCCTTGCCGATAAAGTCCTTGTCGGCGGCGACCGCCCAGCCGAGGCCGCATTCATACGGGCTCAGGTGCTTGAAGTCCTGCTTGAGCGCGAAGCCCTTTTCCATCGGGATGGAGCGGACGTAGACCTCGAGCGTCTGCAGCTCCCGGCCTCCGACGGATTCGACGGCTTTCAGCGCCAGATCGTGAATTTCTGCGCTCTTGTCGAATGCGGAATAGATTTCATAGCCGTTTTCACCGGTGAAGCCGGAGCGGTGGATGTAGACGGGAATGCCGCCGAGCTTGCGTTCGCAGATGCCGAAGCGCTTGAGATCGTCGACCGGCGCGTCCAGCATGGCGTTCATCGCCTTGAGGCTGTCCGGACCCTGCACGGCGTACATATCCCAATCGTAGGTGATGATCTTCGCGTGGATGTCCGCCTCGCCCTTGTGCTGCTCGATCCACGGCAGCAGACGCGGGCCGTAGAGGTCGGAGACCCAATACAGGCCGTCTGCCATGTGCATGACGATCACATCGTCGATGATCTCGCCGGCCTCGTCCAGCGAAGCGGTGTATTTCGAGCGCCCGACGGCGACCTTGGAAATGTCGCTGATATAAATTTTTTGCAGAACCTCCAGCGCGTCCTTGCCCGTGATCTCCACCAGATCGTGCGTCCAGCGGTAGAAGCCCACGCCCTTGCGGATGGCCTCGGCGTCGGCGCGTGCGACTTTATCTTCTCTGAATAACATCGTTCGGCACCTCCTTACAGCATCCGCAGGTCTTCCTTGCGGATGACCTTGATGTACATGTCTTCCTCGTCGCGGTCCTCGATGACGCAGGACCATTCGGGGCTGACGAGCGTTTTCGCCGCGCCGTTCCACTGCGCCTCGTAGGCATCGACCAGCTCGTCGAGCGGCGCCATCTCATAGCGGGCTGTGAAGTCTTCGCTCTTGACCTTGATCCACGTCTCGTCCTTCGTCCAGCGCACCATCTCATACGGCACCTGCTGCACATCGAGCATATAGCGGATGTAGCCGCCCAGAATTCTGCCGTCATTCTCATCCATCTCGTGCGGCACGCCGAGGTAGCTGCGCAGCCCCTCCTTGGCAAAGGGATCGATGAACTGGTTCTTGCCGGCCGTGGCAAACACGATGCGGAACACGCGCATAAATTCGTCCTCGTCGGGCGCCATGTCCTTGATCGCCATCATCGGGAACTGCACCGACCAGACCCAGCCCATCTGTGCAACCCAGTGATACGCTTTTTCGAGCGACGTTTCCTCGCCGAAGTTCTGCGTGTACTGGCCGTTGCGCAGGCACTGGCCCTCCTTGACCATGCGCTCGCGCGGGGTGTCGTGGATGGGGTCGACGGGCTGCTGCATGTGGTCGAGCCATCCCTGCTTGGGAAGGCCGTACACGTCGCGGCGCTCCGCCACGACGCGGCAGTGCTTGTTGCCGCAGCCTCGGGCCTGACACATGTTGAGCGCGACCTCGTTCTCCGTGCCCTTGGAGGAGGCAAGGTCGAAGTTCGCCGTGAACATACTGGTCGTCATGTTGCACAGCTCGCTGCCGACAATGTCCCACGGACAGGTATCAAGCTCCTTTTCCACGCGATTGCGCGTGAACTGCACGACGCGTCCAGCCATGTTCTCCCACTCGTCGCCGGAGTCACCGGTGATGCCGCCGAGCCAGCTCGATTTTTCACACAGCTCCGGAATGTTGAACGCCTCATAGAGTGATGTGTTCACATAGTCCTTCTGTTCTTCCGGCGTACCCGCGACGGCCATGTTCATCATATTGGCGATGTCGCAGATGGCTTCTGTACGCTTTTCCCAGCTCGGCTCAAAGATGCGCATGACCTGAAACAGATTCGCGGTCATGGCCGCGATCTGCCGGTTGAGCTGCCGGTAGGCTTCTTCCTCCGGGATGAGCTTGCCCCACGCGGTCGGGAAGCATTTCCGCTGCTCCAGTTTTTCCTTTAGCATGGTATTCCTCCTGTTTCTTTTTCTACGATGCTCTTATTATAAAAAACAGCGCGTTCTGCGGAAATGCTGCAAAACGCGCGATTTTTATCATCCTGCACCGTACAGTTTGTATGGCGGCAAATCGTACAATTTGTATGATTTGATTTTGTGCAAAATTGCTATTCAACCGCAAAATAATCGAATCACCCGTACAATCTGTATGGGTGATTCATTGACAGCCGCTTTCTGCCGGAATATAATAAAAATCAAGAAAACGATTGGAGGAAGCTCCCATGAAGCTGTGCGCGGATATTCTCTATTGGAGACTGAAGGAGGAGCTGAAGGTCGTCGAGCTGCACGGCGCGGGCAGTATGGAGCTGACGCTGAGCCGCCCGGAGTTTTATCTCGACCGGACGCAGACGTTTGAGAAAAATCGTGTCTACGTCTGCTCTGCCGACCATCTGCCGACGCGCCCGTCGCTGCGCGAAAATGTGTGCCTTGTCTGCCTCGGACAGCACTGGAACCTGACGGCGTTCTATGACCGGTGCAGCGTGATCGTGGTCGAGGCCGAAACGGACATTTTCCGCGTCTTTAATCTGGTGCAGCATATTTTTGACCGGTATGAGGCGTGGGAAGAGCGCCTCTGGCACATTCTCCGCCACGGCGCAAGCCTGCCGCAGATGCTGGAGGTCAGCCGCGATATTCTTTCCAATCCGATGCAGCTCATCGGCTCGGACTTCCGCTATCTCGCCGTAACGGATGAGGCGTATTTTCAAAAAGATCTCGGCATCCGGCTGGATACCGAGACGTTTGACGCGGAGAAAATGGCAACATTTTTATCGCTCCACGACCTCTCTACCCATGTCCATGAGCCGCTCCTGCTGGAGCTTCAGGGCGCGCGGACGCTTTCGGTCAATGTGTTCGATCAGGAGGAATACCTCGGCTGCCTGACGGTATTTGAGGCGTTCCGCCCGCTCCGGGATTCCGACCGTTCTCTCGCGGTCTTCCTCGCCAAGCTCCTGCGGCAGGCCATCCAGCAGAACCCCGTGCTTGCCAGCACCCGCTCCGCCGTCCGCCGCGCGCTGCGCAGCGTCATTGCCGGGCAGCCGGTCGATTTTGAGCTGCGGCGGGCGCTCAGTCAGGAAAATGGGAAAACGGACTGGGTCTGCGTCCGCCTCCAGCCGAAGCTCGGCGCGGCGCCCCTGCCCGGCGCGTATCTGTCCGCCGCGCTGGAGGAGCGGCATCCCGGCGCGATGGCCTTTGAATACGAGCGCACCGTCGCCGCGTTTCTGCCCGCCGCGCAGGCCGAGTGCGAGACGACGGCGCAGCTGCTGCCGCTTTTGGACAAGCTTGGTCTGATCTGCGGCGTATCCGGCGTGTTTTCCAATCTGTATGAGGCAAATCAAGCGTGGTTTCAAGCGTCCAGCGCGCTGCAAAACGGACTTTTGCAGGACGGAAGCTGCACGGTCTTTTACTTTCAGGATTATCTGCTGCCGCAGCTTCTCTCCGGTGCGCTGGCAGGCAGACCTTCGTGGGTCTATTACCCGGACGGGCTGAAGAAGCTGAAAGCGCACGACGAAAGCTCGCAGGTCTCGTATCTGGAGACGCTGCGCGTCTATCTCGACAACAACCTTTCCGTCACCAAAACGGCGGCGGCGCTCTATCTGCACCGCTCGACGCTGCTGGATCGCCTCGCGCATATCACACAGATGCTCGGCTGCGACCTCAAAAACCCGGACTTCTGCCTGACCCTCGGCATCCTGCTTCGCGCGGAGCTGCAACAGAAGCGTTTCACGCAGGCGAAGCCATAATGCGGCCAGACGGCTGCCCGCTTCAGACCCTTCCGCTTCTTCCTGCGCCGCCGCCAGATTCTGCGCGGCTTTCCTCGCCATGTTGGCACCCTTTTTCCCGGCCGTCCGCCGGGAAAACCCTCCAAGGCTCCTGACAACGGCCTGAAACGCAAGTCTTCTCCCCTCACCCCCGCGATCCCTGACGTCGGATCGCGGGGCGTTTTCTGTCTTTGGGCCAATGTGGTCATATTTTGAAATTTGCTTATCGGCTTAATGCAGCTGAGCGCAAGATGTGGCGACGGCTCTTGTCAGACGCATGAAGATCTATCGCCGGTTTTTCGGCGATTGAATCTGTAGCCGTCGCATTCGATTTTTGAGCCAGGCGCAACAGCTTCGTCAACGACCTGCTGGAGCGTGCCGCCGGTGACATCTTCAACAACCTGCATCCGCGTGAACAAAGCCGCGCCATTTTCCGTGCAAAGGATTCCTACGGCTATCAGATCATCAAAGATATGAAGCCGTATCTTGTGCTCTCCGAATCGACCCTGTATACCATTCTCAAGCGTCTGGAAGCGGCGAATATGCTGACGGTCCGCACCGCGGAACACAGCGGCCGCCTCCGGAAATATTACCGCATTACCGAGGCGGGTCTGAAACGCATTGAGGAGTTCAAGGCCGAGTGGGAGGAAATTTTATCGATCTATCGATTTGTCACAAAAGAGGATGATGGCAATGAATACGCAGGAATTTCTTGCGTAGCTGCGCGCCGGGCAGGCCGGGCTGCCGCGGGAGGATCTGGAGGAGCGTTTGACATTTTACAGCGAAATGCTGGACGACCAGATGGAAGAAGGGCTTTCGGAGGAAGCGGCGGTCGCGGCCGTTGGCCCCGTGGACGAGATCGTCCGGCAAATCATCGCTGATACGCCGCTTGCAAAGCTCGCGAAGGAGCGGATGCGGCCAAGGCGTCAGCTGAAGGCGTGGGAGATCGTGCTGCTGGTGCTCGGCTCGCCGCTCTGGCTGTCTCTTGGGCTGGCGGCAATCGCCGTGATCTTCGCGTTCTACGTTGTGCTGTGGTCGGTGAGCGTTTCCCTGTGGGCGGTCTTCGCGTCGCTGGCCGTCTGTGCCGTCGGCGGCCTTCCGGCCTTTGCAGTCCTGATCGCGCGCAGCGGCGCAGCCGCGCTTGCCATACTTGCCGCAGGAATGGTCTGCGCAGGGCTGGCGATCTTCTGTTCTTCGGCTGCCGGGCCGCGACAAAGGGCATTTTGACATTGACCAGGCGCATTGCGTCATGGCTGAAACACTGCTTTCTCAGGAAGGAGGACGCGCAGAACTGGGATTTTTCCAAGCTCTCCACGGTCACCTTTGAAACAAATACGTATGAGATCGATGAATCGTTCAGCAGCGGAGCATCGTCGGATGGATTCAAAACAGACACCGCTGAGAATGACAAACCGGCCAGCAGCGATTCTTCGGCAAACGATCCCACAAATACATTTATAACCAATACCTACGAGATTGGCGGCAGCTTCCGCGACATTGCCGTAGCAACGGATATCGCAGATGTTTCGTTTGTGCCGTCCGAGGATGGCATCTGCCGCGTGGAATGTTATGAGGCGGAGAACGCGAAGCACACCGTCGCCGTGGAAGCAGAAACCTGGTGATCCAGTCCGCCGCTCCCGTCGGCTGGTATGCCCAGGTCGGCCTCTATTTCGACACGCCGAAAATCACGGTCTATCTCCCGGAATCGCAGTACCGCACCCTGACCGTCACCGGAAGCACCGGAGCCATCGAGCTGCCGGAGGCGTTCACGTTTGAGCGCGCAGAGATCACCTCCAGCACAGGGAACGTCGTCTTCTGCGCCGCCGTTTCCGGCGCGGCCAGCATCCAGACGACCACGGGCGACATCCGCGCAGAGCACACCTCCGCCGATGCGCTGAATCTCACCGTGACCACAGGCGCAGTACACGTCTCGGACGTGACCTGCCAGAACGATCTCACCGTCAGTGTATCGACCAGCAAAGCGTATCTGCGCAATGTTTCCTGCGGAACTCTGCTCTCAACCGGAAGCGTCGGCAGCATCGCCTTGGATCACGTGACCGCCGCAAACCAGATTTCGATTGAACGGAGCACAGGCCATGTAGAGCTTGCCGCCTGCGATGCCAGCGAACTCCATTTGAAAACCGACACCGGCGATGTGACCGGCACCGTGCTGGAGACTGCCCCGGTGACGGCAGGCGAAGCCGAACTGCTGGCCGTGCTGCCGCAGTTCATCGGCCCGCAGCTGCAGGTGCCGCCCATGTATTCGGCCATCAAGCTCAATGGCCAGCCCCTTTACAAGCTGGCCCGCGAGGGCGTGACCGTGGAGCGCAAGGCCCGGCCCATTGAAATTTACAGCATCACCTACGGCGGCAGCCCGGCCGAGAACGAGTTCGTGCTGGACGTGCGGTGCTCCAAGGGCACCTATATCCGCACCCTGCTGGAAGATATCGCCGCCGCCATGGGCCAGAAGGGCACCATGAGCGCCTTGCGCCGCACTTCGGCGGGCGTGTACACTGAAGCCGATGCCCACACGCTGGGAGAAATCCTTGCCGCAAAGGAGCAGGGCCCGGACGCTCTGCAGGCACTGATGCTGCCGGTGGAAAGCGTGTTCGAGAGCCTGCCGCTTTTGGTGGTGGAGCCATGGGTGGAGCAGCACTTGTACAACGGCTGCCCCACCAGCCGCTATCCGGCAGCAGATGGCCGCTACCGGGCGCGCAATGCCGCCGGGCAGTTTTTGGGCCTTGCCAACATCGTGCAGGGCGTGCTGCGGGTGGAAAAGCTGTTTGTAGAACGCAATTGACGCCCGCATTCGTTCATTTGCAGTTGTTTTTTAGAAACACAAAAGTCTGACCGAAACGTTCTTGGCTCTCCCTTTGGGAGAGCTGTCACCGTCAGGTGACTGAGAGGGCGAAGGCGTATTCCGAAAGTAAAGGAAACAAAACCCATGCAGATCATTTCACAGTTTGCGCCGCTGCCGCTGGCGGAGCCCGAGAAAGGCACCGCCGTGGCAATGGGCTTCTTTGACGGCATCCACATCGGCCACCGGGCGGTGATCGACGGGGCTGTGCAGTGGGCCAAGGCCCACGATGCCGCCCCGGCTGTGTTCACCTTCAAGCTGCCGGTGGTGAATAAAATGAAGGGCAGACGGCTGCTGTCCACAGCGGACAAGCACGCGCTGATCGCAAGCCTGGGCGTGGAGTATTACCTCACGCCGGATTTCGAGGAGATCAAAGGCCTGACGCCGGAGCAGTTTGTCCGCGGCATCGTGGAGGACTGCCATGCCCGCGCCCTGTTCTGCGGCGAGAACTTCACCTTTGGGGCAAAAGCTGCGGGCAATCCTGAGATGCTGCGCCGCCTGTGCGCGCCGCTGGGCGTGGAAGTGGTGGTCATCCCCATGGCGCAGTTTGAAGAAAAGCCGGTGTCCTCCACCCGCATCCGCACCGCGCTGGAAGGCGGCGACATCCCGGCGGCCAACGCCATGCTGGGCATGCCCTACGCCATTCGGTTCGAGGTGCAGCACGGCGCGGGTCTGGGCCACACGCTGGGCGTGCCCACCATCAACCAGCTGTACCCGGCCGGATTCCAGATGCCCCGCAGCGGCATCTATATCACCCGCACCCGCATCGGCGGCAGGTGGTACCCCTCGGCCACCGGTCTGGGCAGCCGCCCCACTGTCAACGATGACGCCACCAAGGTGACCTGCGAGACCTTCATCCCGGGCTTCTCCGGCGACCTCTACGGCACCGACCCGGTGGTGGAGTTCCACGCCTACCTCAGCCCCAGCAAAAAGTTCGACACGCTGGATGAGCTGCGCGAGTGCATCGACCACGCAGCCCAGCGCGCGCAGGAATACTTTGCGGAGCGAACTTTATGAAAAAGACAACACAGAAATGGTGCCTGCGCATCCTGGTCTGGCTGGTGGCGGTGCTGGTCCTTCTGGGGGTGGCAGACTCCTGCCGTGTGCAGGAAGACCCCCACCGCACACTGGTGCAGGGCAGTCTGCAGGAACTGAACGACAGCTGGACGCTGGAAACAGACCAGCAGGCCGTATATGACATTCCGGAAAGCATGGGGGAAAGCCTGATGCTGAGCATCCGCAGCACGAAGCAGAAGTTCAGCCTCGGGCTGCGGGCGGCGGACGGTCAGGAGACGGCGTTCTATACCTACGACCCGGGCAGCGGCCCGGCAGAGATGCGGCTCTTTGCTGCTCTGCCGGAGGGCGCGGCCGGAAAGACGCTGGTGCTCCGCTGTGCGGAGCCGTCGGCCCTCAGCGCGATGCTGAGCAGCGAGCCGGTGCTGGCCACCCAGACGAAACTGAGCAGCTATTACTTCAGGCGCAGCTTTTATGCACTGGCGTTCTTCCTGCTCTGCGTCCTCTGCGCCGTGGAGCTTGGTGTTCTGATGGTGACGATGCGCAGCATCTTCACTCCGGAGGTCTGCCATCAGACCCGGGTGATGATCGGGCTGATGCTGGACGCCGGCATCTGGATACTGACGGATTCCGAGCTGCTGGCACTGGTGACGGACAGGGCGAATCTCGTCGTGTTCGTCTCACTGGTCACCTTCAGCCTCACAGTGCCTTTCACGCTGGAATTCGTCCGCTGTACCATAAGGAATGATGGCTGGCTCATCCGCCTCCCGCAGATGGCTGCGCTGGTACTGCTGGCAGCAGATGCTGCGGGTTGGCTGCTGGCCGGACAGCCCATGTTGTGGCTGCTCATGCCCATTCATATCACCGTCATTGCCAGCATTCTGGCAGCATTCCATACCCTCGTGGTCTCCTATAAAAAGAACCACAGCGGCGAGGTGAGGAACATCCTGCTGGCTTTCGGCGTGCTGGCAGCGGGTGCTCTGCTTGCGCTGGCGACCTTCTACAGCGGCTACCGGGGCCGGACTTACGCCGTGTGCTACTGCGCCGGTCTGCTGGGATTTCTGGTGATGCTGGGCCGCATCGTGCTCCACCGCATCCGGCAGGCTATCAACGAACAGGCCCAGCTGGAAAACTACAAGAAGCTGGCCTACGCCGACTCGCTGACCGGGCTTTTCAACTATACGGCCTTCAAGTATATGAAGTCCCGCTGGCCCGAGCGCACGGACTGGACCTACATCGTTATAGACGTCAACTGGCTCAAGCAGACCAACGACCAATACGGCCACCGTGCCGGTGACGAACTGCTCTGCTGTGCGGCCCGCTGCATCCGGGAGGCCTTTTACCGGGCCGAGGACTGCTTCCGCATCGGCGGCGACGAGTTCGCGGTCATTGCGGCTGCGACGGATGAGGAGGCTGTGAAGGCAGCAGTCGAAACGCTCCGGCGGCTGTGCGCGGAGTGGGATGCGAAGGAAGAGTATCCCGTCTCCATCGCAGTGGGCTATGCCATGCAGGCAGGCCGCACCATGACGGCGGACGAGCTGTTCATGGAGGCCGATGCTGCGATGTATCAGAACAAAGCCGAGATCAAAAAGGCTGTGGGCGGTATCAGCCGCTGAATAAAACAAGAACGCACCTCACCGATGAAAGCGATCGGTGAGGTGCGTTTTTTGCTTCGTCAGAAAGAGAGACCGGAAAAATAGAGGTGCTCCACCGTTTCCTTTTCGGCGGCGGAGAGGGATGTGTCTGCGGCCATGGCGGCGCGGATACTTTCCTGGGTATCTGGGCAGGAGTTGAGGGTGATGCAGGCTGTTTCGCTGTCGGCATCGAAGTGGAGGGCAGCGCGGTCTTGCGGCGTCCAGGCGTCCCAGCCCGGGGAACCGCTGGTCATGAAGCCGGCAAGCGCCTGCTTCAGCCGGGCCGAAAGGGCCTGCGCACCTGCTGAAGACAAATCAGCACAGGCAGAATAGCTGCTTTCGGACGAGAAGAGCGCCAGCGGCAGGCCGTGGAAGGAGCCGAGGCCCGGGATAGTCGTCTGACTGTCGGCTCCGCCGTAGTCGATGAGGCCAAGCCAGACCGGAGCACTGCCGCCCAGCGCTTCGGCGACGGCTTCGGTGCTGCTCCAGCGGCAGAGGGCTGAGCCGTATTTTACGGCATAGGCCCGGGCCGCGCTGGAAGCAGGCCGCAGGTCGTCCCGGACAAAGCCGCTGAATTCGGTGGCACTGCTGAGCAGCAGGAGAGGGACAGAACTCCGGGCGTCCCGTGAGAGCACCACATCGTCTGCGTAGAGGATGGCTGGTTTGCCGAGGGCAGCAATGCGGGCCGGTTCGAGGCCGCAGAGCCATTCCCGGACGTCCGCCCCCGGCGTCAGCAGCCATTCGGCGGCGGAAGCCGTGTCAGCGAACCGCCCGTCTTCCACGGCCAGCGGTGCGAAATTTTCGGCCAGCTTCTGGGCGGCGGCGTCCGGGTCGGCGAGGGACAGCCCGCCGGAGATGGCGACGGCCTTCTGGAAGCGCCCACGGAAGAGCGGGCTGCCCGCAAGGGCCGCTGCCATCCGCCCGCCGTCAGAGAAGCCGCAGAGGGTGATGTTGTCGGCGTCGCCGCCGAAGCGGTGGATATTTTCCTTCACCCAGTCCAGCGCCCGGGCGATGTCCAGCAGGGCGAAATTGCCGGCGGCGTCGGAGTCGGAAGTAAGAGCGGGCAGGCAGTTCCACCCGAACAGCCCCAGCCGGTAGTTGAGCGCGACAAAGACGCAGCCCGCGTCCCGCACGAGTTCGCTGCCGGGCAACTCGAGAGATGAGCCTGTGGCGGCGCTGCCGTGCAGATAGACGAGGACGGGCCGCTTTTTGGCCTCGGCGGAAGAATAAATGTCCAGTGTCAGGCAGTCCTCGGTGCCGAGGGGGAAAGTGGTGTACTGGTACGCCGCCGGAGCGGGGCTGGTGCAGTCCCGCACAGTGAGCCAGCGGGCGGGCTCCTGCGGCGCTGTCCAGCGGCTTTCGCCCGTGGGCGCGGCACCGTAGGGGATGCCGTACCAGCAGAGCAGACCGTTTTCGCCCTCTCTGCCCTTCACCGGGCCGTACTGGGTCTGGCAGAGAGCAGAGACAGGGGAGAACAGGCCGTTTTCGGTTTCAGAAAAAGCCGCATCAGCCGGGAGGAGCGGGCTGGTGAGGGCCGCTGCGGCGGCTGCGCTTCCTTTGAGGAAGCTGCGGCGGGAAAAGCAATGTGTCATTTGATCTACCTCTTTATTACAATAGACAGATTATAACATGATTTGACAGGAAAACAACATCCTCATTTTTGCGAATCTGTAAAAATTTTTCTTGCTTTTTACGTTGGTTTCTGTTATACTAGCCCTGTTACCGCGATACGGGGCTGGGAGTATGCCCACTCGGGAGTACCGTTTTCCCGCTGCTGTGTCGCTGGCAAATAAAAATTTTATAAAGAGGTACTGTTACTATGAACAAGCAGGAAGTTATGGCCAAAGTCGCTCTGACCGAGAAGGACACTG
>ENA-OVGB01002484-OVGB01002484.1-human-gut-metagenome-genome-assembly--contig:-NODE-2484-length-13077-cov-3.776455_pt1 | contig 13077 bp, 9 predicted proteins | sample MGYA00237767_ERZ505413 | MGnify/ENA primary metagenome ERZ505413 (study PRJEB26158, sample SAMN06016410) | human gut metagenome | biome: human gut; feature: ankylosing spondylitis patient; material...
CGTGCGGGCAAGATGGCCATGCACGCCGACGGCAAGCCGTATGTCGAGACAGACCTGTGCGTCGGCTGCGGCGCCTGCGCGAAGATCTGCGCGCACAACGGCCCGCAGATCGCGGACAAAAAATGCCATATTGACCAGAACAACTGCGTCGGCTGCGGCCGCTGCATCGCGGTCTGTCCCAAGGACGCCATCCATCCGACTTTCCAAGCCAGTGTCAGGCTCCTCAACTGCAAGATTGCGGAATACGCCAAGGCCGTGCTGGACGGTCGTCCCAGCTACTGCATCAATATCGTCCGCGACGTCTCGCCGAACTGCGACTGCCACCCGGAAAACGACGTGCCCATCGTCCCGGACGTCGGGATGTTTGCATCCGCCGACCCCGTCGCGCTGGATCTGGCCTGCGCCGAGGCTATCAACCGTCAGCCGGTTCTTCCAAACAGCGCCATCACCGATCTGAAGCACGAGCACGACTGTGACCGCTTCCATGCCGCGCATGACAATACGCACTGGCAGGATCTGATCGAGCACGGCAAAAAGCTCGGCATCGGCCAGGATACCTACGAGCTTGTGACCATCCGCTGAGACGCTAGGGTGTATCTGAAAACTCCCAACGCACCCGGACAGCGGGCCTTTTTGCGGTGCGCCGCGTCATTTTTCCTTGAAATACGTCAGTATTCCTGCGAAAAAATGTCTTGCGCAACGCAAAAATCCCTCGCTGCCGGTCACATCATGAGTTTTCAGATACACCCTAATCAAAAATCCGTGAAGAACCGGTACAAGTTTCGGTTCTTCACGGAATTTCTGTTTGTGCCAATTATTTTGCGCGGCCGCGTCTGGAAAGATGGATCGCCATGCCGATGACAAAGCCGGCAACAGCCGGGAGCAGCCAGCCGAGGTTCAGGTCGAACAGCGGCAGATACCGTTTCGCCAGCTCGACCGGCGCGTCGAGCCGCAGGGCCGTCCGCACACCGGCGGGCAGCGTCTTGAAAAAGTCGAAGATCGCCGCAGCCCACGTGAAGATCATGGTCGAAAGATACACGGCGCGGTCGTGCCGGAAGAGCTTGCCCGCGAAGGCCAAAATGATCAGTGCGGTGGCGGGCGGATAGATGAGCATGAGCACGGGGATGGAATACTCGATGATCGCACTCAGGCCCACGTTGGAGACGGCGAAGGAGAACAGCGTGAACAAAATCGCCCAGAGCTTATAGGAAATTTTCCCGTGCGTCATCTTGACGAACGTTTCCGAGCAGGAGGTCACGAGGCCGATGGAGGTTTTGAGACAGGCGAAGGTAATGGTGACGGCGAGAATGATCTGGCCGACGCCGCCGAAGTAATGCCCCGCGATCTGCGTCAGGGCGATGCCGCCGTTGTCGGAGATCTCAAACAGCCCGCGCGACTGCGTGCCCATGAGGATCGTAACGACGTAAATGACCGCCATGAGAAGCCCAGTCAGCACGCCGGAACCCAGCACATCGACGGCGACCGCGTCGTCATTGTCAACGCCCATGCGGCGGATGACATCGATGACCACAATGCCGAAGGCAAGACCCGCGATGGCGTCCATGGTGCCGTAGCCCTCGATGAACGAGGAGAAGAACGCGCTTGTTTTGGTGGCGTAAGGCTCGGTCGGGGCCACGTCCGAGATGGACGCGCCGGGCTTCAGCAGCGCCGCGATCACGAGCACGGCCAGAAACAGCAGGAAGACGGGATTGATGATCTTGCCGATCCAGACCGTGATCTTGCCCGGACGCAGCGAGAAGAACAGCACGAACGCGAAGAAGACGGCGGAGAACAGCAGCAGCGCCAGCGGCTGCGCGGCCTCCGGGAGCATCGGAGAAACGCCGGTCGTAAACGAGACGGTCGCGCATCTGGGAATGGCGAACAGCGGGCCGATGGTCAGATAGAGCAGGCACGTGAAGAAAATGCCGTAGCCCTTGCCGACCTTGCCGGAGAGCGTCTGCAAGCCGTCCGAGTGCGTCACGCCGATGGCGGCGACGCCAAAGATGGGAATGCCGACGGCGGTGATAATAAAGCCGATGATGGCCGGGATCACATTGCTGCCCGCCATCTGGCCGAGGTGGACGGGGAAAATAAGGTTGCCTGCGCCGAAGAACATACCGAACAGGGTCGTCGCGACCAGAATGCGCTGTCTGCGCGTCAGTTTTTTTGTCGTCATTTTGTGTGCGCTCCTTTAATTTATGAACTGATTGTAAACGCAGGGCTTGCAAAATGGAAGCGCGTGATTATAATGGTTCTATGACGGTTTATCATATCCCTTGTCATACCCACCCGGAAAGGAGCGGCGCATGGACAGCAGAAAGCTTGAAATTTTAATGACAGCCGTTGATCTCGGCAGTCTTTCCAGAGCGGCGGAGGTCGTCGGCTATACGCAGTCGGGGCTGACGCATCTGGTTGACAGTCTGGAACGGGAGATCGGTCTGACGCTGGTGCAGCGCGACCACAGCGGCATTGCCCTGACCGAGGAGGGCAATGCGCTCATGCCCGCCATCCGCGAATTTCTGCGCGCAAACGCGCGGCTGGAGAACCAGATCTCCGCGATCACGGAAAAATCGGCGCAGACCATCCGCGTCGCGGCCTATGCCAGCATCGCCATGCGCTGGATGCCGGAGATCCTCTACCGGTTCCGGCGCGTCTGCCCGCACATCGACGTCGATCTGCGGACGGTCGACCATGAACTCGAGCCGTTCGAGCTGCTTGAGGCGTGGCGCACAGACGTGATCTTCGCTGCGCGGCAGAACGCCTTCGCCTGCGACTGGACGCCGCTGCACAACGACGCGATGTACGCCATTTTACCGGCGGATTACCCTACGGACGACCGCGAGACGTTCCCAATCACGGAATTCGAGGGTCGGGACTTCCTGATGCCCTATGGGCGGTTCGATATCGACGTGGGCGCGGCGTTCCGGAAATACGGCGTGAAGCCTGTCATCCGCCCCTGCCACGTCGACGACGAGACGGTCATCCGCATGGTCGGCAAGGGGCTTGGAATCTCGATGATGGCGGAGATGATGCTCCGCGGCAAGCTGAACGGTGTGAAGACGCTCCCGGTCAGCCCGAGCGTCAGCCGCGAACTCGGCATGGGCCTGCGCCCGGGCGGCCATCTGCCGGAGGGCATCGCCCGTCTGCGCGAATGCGTGCTGGAGTTTATCGGGGAACTCTGAATATGGAAAAAGGCTGCCGGACGGCAGCCTTTTATCTGAATTTTACCGTTTTTCCGTCAGGATCCCGCGCAGGTCGCAGATCGCATGGCGGGGGCATTTGACGGCGCACTGGCCGCAGGACAGGCAGACGGACTCGTCGATGTGGGAGAGATTGTCCGTCACGGTGATCGCGCCGGCCGGGCAGACCTTCTGACAGATGCCGCAGCCGATGCAGCTGACCTGACACATCCTCCGCGCGTCCTTGCCGGGGTCTTTGTTGGAGCACTTGACGGCGACGGGGTTCGCGCATTCGTGGATGCGGATGAGCTCACGCGGGCATTCGCGCACGCATTTGCCGCAGGCGATGCACTTGTCCTCGTCGACCTCGGCCACGCCGTATTCATTCAGGGCGATGGCCTCGAATTTGCATACGTTCACGCACAGCTCGCAGCCGACGCAGCCGTACTGGCACTCTGCCGTGGCGCGGCAGCCGCCATTGCAGGCGACAAAGGCCGCCTTATAGGGGAAGCGTTTTTTGACAGCCATCTTACTTTCCCCTCCTTTCATACGGCGTGTTGGCAAGCGGCAGCTTCGTGCGGCGCTCACCGTCATAGCGGAAATAGGCGTCGGCAATGGCGGGCGCGGTGGGGATCGATGTGATCTCGCCGATGCCGATGGCGCCGCAGGCGACGTCGAGGCCCGGCTTATCGACCACGATGGGGACGATCTTCGGGATCTCATGGGCACGGAACAGGCCGAGCTGACCGTATTTTTCGATGGGCTTGCAGTTTTCGTCGATGGGATACTGCTCCCGCAGGGCATAGCCCATGCTCATGACGACGCCGCCCTCGATCTGCCCCTCGCAGGAGCGGGGATTGACGGCCTTGCCGACGTCGTGCGCGGCGACCATCTGCTCCACGCGGCCGGTCTTCGGATTCAGAACGCACAGCTGCGTCGCATAGCCGTAGGCCACGTGCGAGACGGGGTTCGGCTTGTTCGCGCCGAGCGGGTCGGTCTTCGCGTAATATTCGCCGTAAAATTCCTGCCCGATCAGGTCGTGCATCGTTTTGCCCTCGAGCGCGGCGGTGAACAGCTCGCACGCGCGGCGGCAGGCTTCGCCGGTGATGAGCGTCTGGCGGGAGCCGGACGTATCGCCGGAATCCGGTGCGATCCAGGTGTTCGAGCGTTCATAGACGATCTGCTCGCGGCGGAGCGGCGTGTTTGTGACCGTCATCTGGACGAGCACCGTGCCGAGCCCCTGCCCGATGCAGGACGCGCCGGAGTAGATGTGCAGCTTTTCGTCAGCCTCGACGATCAGCTTGCAGCGGCCATAGTCCGGCAGACCCACGCCGACGCCCGCGTTTTTCATCGCGCAGGCCAATCCGACAGGCTTACCCGCCTTGACGGCGGCGTCATAATAGGGCCTGACCGCCTCGAGCGTCTCCACAAGGCCGGTCTCCGGCCCGACGATCTGCCCGTTCGGCAGGACGCCGCCGGGGCGGATGGCGTTGCGCAGACGGATCTCCAGTGGCGAAATGCCGACCTTGTCGGCCATTTCGTTCAGCAGCGTCTCGACCGCGAAGCAGGTCTGCGTGACGCCAAAGCCGCGGAACGCGCCCGCGGGCGGATTGTTGGTGTAGTAGGCGGTGCCTTCGATCTCAAAATTCTCGTAGGCGTAGGGGCCGGCGGCGTGCGTACAGGCGCGCTCGAGCACCGGGCCGCCGAGCGAGGCGAACGCGCCGGTGTCGGACACGACCTTCGCCTTGACGCCCTGGATGATGCCGTTTTCGTCGCAGCCCATCGTGAAATCCATCCAGAACGGGTGCCGCTTCGGATGGATGAGCAGCGATTCGGCGCGGCTGAGCTTCACCTTGACCGGCAGGCCCGTCACGTAGGTGATGAGCGCGGCGTGGTGCTGCACGGACATGTCCTCCTTGCCGCCGAAGCCGCCGCCGACGAGCTGGTTCTGCACCTTGATCTTCTTTGAGCCGAGCAGCAGCGAGCATTCATGCAGCGTGGTATGCGCGGACTGGTCGGTAGTGAGGAGCATGATGTCGCCGTCGAGATCGCGATAAGCGACGGCGCACTCCGGCTCCAGGAATGCGTGCTCGGTCCACGGCGTTTCAAAGTGCCGGGAGATCACGTATTTGGATCTTGCGATCGCGCCCGCCGCGTCGCCGCGCGCAACGTGGCGCACGGCCTGCACGTTCGTGCCCTCTTCGTCAAAGACGTGAGGCGCGTTCTCCTCTGCGGCCTCCCAGGGGTTATGTACCGCGGGGAGCACCTCATAGTCGACCTTGACGAGCTTTTTCGCCTTTTCCAGCGTCTCCTGATCCTGCGCCACGACGAGACAGATTGCGTCGCCGAGGTAGTGCGTCAGACCGCCGACTGGGATGAGCGTATACTGGTCGTGCTTGATGTGGCCGACTTTATTCTCGCCGGGGATGTCCTCGGCGGTCAGCACGGCGTAGACGCCCGGCATGGCCAGCGCCTTGCTCGCGTCGATGGCCTTGACGCGAGCGCGCGCATATTTCGCGCGGACGGCGGAGCCATAGGTCATGTTGGGGACGTACCAGTCGTCGGGATATTTGCCCGTGCCGAGGACCTTTTCCTCGACGTCGAGCCGGTGGACGCTCGAGCCGACCTTCCAGTCGTTCTCGCTCGGCTCCGGGATGACGCCCTCGCGCTTCAGCTTCGCCGCGAGCTTCACGGCGGCGATGATCTTCACATAGCCCGTGCAGCGGCAGTAGTTGTTGCGCAGTGCGTTTTTGATCTCTTTTTCGTTGGGGTCCGGGTTTTGATCGAGCAGCGCCTTCGTGCAGATGACCATGCCGGGAATGCAGAAACCGCACTGCACGGCCCCGGCCTCGCCGTAGGCGTAGGTGTAGAGCTTCTTTTCCTCGTCCGTCAGGCCCTCGACGGTCAGGATGTGACAGCCTTCGAGCGCATCGGTGGACGGCGTGCAGGCCCGGCAGGGCTCGCCGTCGATCAGAACGGTACACGCGCCGCACGCGCCCTCGCTGCATCCGTCCTTGACGCTCGTCAGGTGCAGCTCGTCGCGCAGATAGCGCAGCAGCTTTTGATTTTTGGGGACATTGACTTCGGTTCCATTGACAAAAAACACAGCCATGGGACTTCTCTCCTTTTCCGCGGGAACGCGCAGGTTCTGAATCCATTATACTGTTTTTTCAGAACGCTTGCAACAAAAGTACCAGAAATTTTCGTTTGGCGCGCTCGTATTTGTTCGATAATATCAAAAAATCGTGAAAAGCGAAACTTTTCACGATTTTCGTTATTCTTATGAAAATACCACGTATCGGACTCACAGTTGCTGATCGTCCTCTGACGCAGCGCGGAGCCGGTGGTTCGCGCTGAGGAAGAACACGAGCACGAACGCATAGAAGGCTGCGGTCATCCAGAGCGAGTCGACGCTGAGGGAAAAGTCCCAAAAGCCGTGCAGCAGGACGGGGACGAGAATGCTCTCGCGCAGAAAGCGGTCGCGCAGGAACCCTTCGCCCTCGCGCTCGGCGCGCTTGGCCTCGCCGAGGTAGATGCCCATGTAGACCGCAAAGAAGAAATGCCCCGGCACGGACAGCAGCGCACGCGGCACCGCGACGGACAGACCAAACTGCGCGACATAGAGGATGTTTTCCAGCGCGGCGAAGCCCAGCGCGGAGAAGACGCAATAGACCACGGCGTCGAACCGGTAGTCGAAGGCGGGATGTTTCCACGCGAAGCGGCGCACCGGCCAGTGCTTGCAAAGCTCCTCGACAAGGGCGACGGCGACGAAGTTCTCCAGCAGGAGATAGCCCAGCTCGCTGCCGGAATAATACCGGTTCAGCAGGCGCGTCAGAACAGCTTCGATGAGGCTCGCTGCGACGCCGGTCAGTGCGCCGACGATCACCAGCTTCACCAGCAGCGGGCGCGGCTCCTTTTCGATCTTATCGAGCTTATAGACGCGGATGAGCAGGATGATGGCCGGCAGCAGCGCGGCCAGAAGCAGGACAGGGTTCATAACGGCCTCCGTTTCAAAGCAATGGGGAGAACAGTTTGAGCAGGGTTTGCAGCAGACGCTGACCGGGATGGGTGCGCTTGCAGGCGGCGTAGGTGATCTCCTCGCATTTTGGGAATGTGGCCGCGAAGTCGGCATGGATGTCCTCGATCGCGGAAGCGCCGCAGAGGTAAACGCCGTCCTCAAAGTGGAGGTAGAGGCTGCGGAAGTCGAGATTGACCGTGCCGACGAGGGCAAATTTTCCGTCGGCCAGCGCGAGCTTCGAATGGACGAAACCGGGCGTGTATTCGTAGATGCGGACGCCCGCGGCGGTGAGCGCTTCGTAGTTTGCGCGCGTGACTGCGTGGACGTACCACTTATCCGGCACGCCAGGCGTTACGATGCGGACATCGAGGCCGGTCTTTGCGGCGGTGCAGAGCGCGGAGAGCATTTCATCGTCGAGGATGAGATAGGGCGTCATCAGCCAGACATAGCGCCGTGCGGAGCGAATGAGGCTCTGGTACATGCTCGCGCCGACGTTTTCATGGTCGAGCGGGCTGTCAGCAAACGGCTGCAAAAACCCGTCGGACGGGACGGCGGCATCCTGCGGGCGGAAGACGGAGATGTCCTCGGTGCTGCGGTCGACATAGCCCCAGAACGCGAGGAACATCGCGGTCATCGACCAGACGGCCTCGCCCCGGACGAGCACGGCGCAGTCTTTCCAGTGGCCGTGCGGGTGCGTGAGGTTGATGTACTCGTCGGCCAGGTTCACGCCGCCCGTGAAGCCCACCTTGCCGTCGATGATCATGAGCTTGCGGTGGTCGCGGTTGTTCATCCGCCCATTCAGGACCGGCAGATAGGGGTTGACCGCGTGGGCGCGGATGCCGAACTCGCCGAGCTTTTTCGCGTAGCCCATCGGCAGGCGCGTGATGCAGCCGAAGTCGTCGTAGAGCACGCGGACGTCCAGCCCGGCGGCGGCCTTGCGCTTCAGGATGTCCAGAATTTTGCCCCACATCTCGCCGTTGCCGATGATGAAAAATTCGAGGAAGATATACTGTTTGGCTTTCTCAAGCTCCTCCAGCATCGCGGCAAAGCACGGCTCGCCGCCCGGGAAATAGGCTGCGTCCGACCGCTCGTAGGCCGGATAGTGCGCACAGGAGAAGAGATAGCGCGCGTGATTATAGGCGTCGTCGCCGCGCGCTTCGATCTGCGCAAGCACCTCTGGGTCCTGCGTGAGGGCGTTGGTGGTGACGCGCTCGACGCCGGCCATCTTCCGGGCCTCGTGGGACGAGACGCGGTTGCCGCCGAAGAGCAGGTAGATCGTCAGGCCCGCGACCGGGAAGGCCAGAATCAGCACGGCCCATGCGATCTTATACGATGGGTTTCCGTGCGAGCAGATGACCGTGATCACGGCGCCCCAGGACAGGACGCTCATTGCAAAGCCGAGCCAGCGGCGGTATTCGTGCAGCCAGCTCATCCCGGCCAGCACAAAGATGATCTGCAGCAGGATGCCAAGCGAGACGACCACGACGCGCTGGAAGATCAGTTTGGAAAAATTGCGCACGGCGCGGCCTCCTTTCTTCGGCACACAGGCAGGAATTCATTCTCGACACATTATAACAAATTGGATAGGCAGTGGCAAGGGGTATGTTTTTGGGACGAATGTGTTTCCGCTTCGCATTGCATGTATGGGAACGCAAAAATCCCCGCACAGCAGAGCTGCGCGGGGACGGGCGTTTATTGGGCTTTTTTCAGCTCTGCGATGTCCTGTGACATCATGCGGACGACCTGCTTCAGCATGGCGACGTCTTCTTCCAGATCTTCGACCTTGGAACGGGGTGCAAGCGTCTCAAGCAAGGTCTGCTGCCCCTCTGCAAGGAGCTTGAGCTGCTTCATGACCGTGTTTTCCAGAATTACCTGCATATCATGTACTGCGCCGATGCGCGCATTGCGGCACTCTTCCTGAACCCGACGGGTCAGCTCATCCACACTGGACTTGGTCGCAAACTCTTTCATCTGCTCCTGTTGCTGCTGCAAGGATTCCAAGGCCAAGTTCAGTTTCTTCTCTACTGAGTTTTCTGAAATGCTGTGCATATTGTGCGCCGAGGCTTGTATGAATTCCGCTTTCCCCAGTTCCAGCGTTTCCTCGAATGTGTCCATACGCTGTTCGATGCGGTCAAGTCGTTCCTGCAATGCCTGATCCATGGAGGGGCCTCCTTCGCGCTGTTTTTTTCATTGTAAGGGGAAACGGGCATAATGTCAAGATGGAAACGGGCGTGTGCGAGATTCGGAATATGAACTTTTGTTTGAAAATAACTCTTGTAGAATCTGGCCGCTTCTGCTATAATATAGGATACGACAAAACCAAAACTGCAAGGAGCAGATATGACAAACACAATTCATGTACAGGGCGCACGCGCCAACAATTTGAAAAATGTAAGCGTCAGCATCCCACGGGACAAGCTCGTGGTGCTGACGGGGCTTTCCGGGTCGGGCAAATCGAGCCTGGCCTTTGACACGATCTATGCCGAGGGGCAGAGGCGATATGTCGAGTCGCTGTCGTCCTACGCCCGGATGTTTTTGGGTCAGATGGACAAGCCGGACGTCGATTCGATCGACGGACTCTCCCCTGCCATCTCCATCGACCAGAAGACGACGAGCCGCAACCCGCGCTCGACCGTGGGTACGGTGACGGAAATTTACGACTATCTGCGCCTTTTATGGGCGCGGTGCGGCACGCCGCACTGCCCGAAGTGCGGCAAGGAGATCCGCCGGCAGACCATCGACCAGATCGTCGACCAGATCATGGGGCTGCCGGAACGGACGCGGTTTCAGATCCTGTCGCCGGTCGTCCGCAGCAAAAAGGGCACGCACCAGAAGGTCTTTGAGGATGCCCGCAAGGGCGGCTATGCGCGCGTCCGCGTGGACGGAAGCATCTACGATTTGACCGAGGAAATCGCCATCGACAAGAACAAAAAGCACAGCATCGAAGTCGTGATCGACCGGCTTGTGATGAAGCCGGATCTGGCCCGGCGGCTGACCGACTCGGTGGAGACGGCGGCGAACCTCTCCGGCGGGCTTATCATCTTAAATGAGGTCGCGGAAGACCGCGACACGATGTTTTCGCAGAACTACGCCTGTGAGGACTGCGGGATCAGCCTGCCGGAGCTGTCGCCCCGGATGTTCTCGTTCAACAATCCCTACGGCGCGTGCCCGGTCTGCACGGGCCTTGGCACGCAGCTCGTGGCCGACCCCGATCTCATCATTCCGGACTGGGACAAGTCCATCCTCGACGGAGCCATCCAGTCCTCGGGCTGGAACAATCTGCGGGATGATTCCATCGCGCGGATGTATTTCGAGGCGCTGGCGAAGAAGTACCATTTCTCGCTGACCGTGCCCATTCGGGAGCTGCCGCAGGAAGCGCTCGACGTGATCCTGTACGGCACGAAGGGTGAGAACCTGACGATCTACTATGAACGCGCGAACGGGCGCGGGACGCTGGAGCGGCCGTTTGAGGGCATTGTGAACAATGTGGAGCGGCGGCTTCAGGAGACGCAGTCGGACGCGATGCGCAAGGAGCTGGAGAGCTGCATGTCGGAGCGGCCCTGCCCGAAGTGCCGCGGCAAGCGGCTGACGGACGTGAGCCTCGCCGTGACCGTTGGCGGGATGAGCATTATGGATTTCTGCGCGATGCCGGTCTCGGAAGAGCTGGAATTCATGAATCACCTGACTCTGACAGGCAACATGGCCGTTATTGCGGAACAGATTTTGCGCGAGATCCGGTCGCGGCTCGAATTTTTGCAGGCCGTCGGACTCCGGTATCTGACGCTCTCGCGCTCGGCGGCGACGCTCTCCGGCGGCGAGAGCCAGAGAATCCGTCTGGCGACGCAGATCGGCTCGAGCCTGATGGGCGTGCTCTACATTCTCGACGAGCCATCCATCGGACTGCACCAGCGCGACAACGACAAGCTGCTCGACACGCTGCGCCATCTGCGCGACCTCGGCAACACCGTGCTCGTGGTGGAGCACGATGAGGACACGATGCGCGCGGCGGACTACATCGTCGACGTGGGACCCGGCGCGGGCATCCACGGCGGCGAGATCGTCGCGGCGGGAAGTGCAGACGACCTCATTGCGGAGCCGCGCTCGATCACCGGGCAGTATCTGTCCGGGAAAAAGAAAATTCCCGTCCCGGCGGAGCGCCGGACGGGCAACGGGAATTTCCTGCGCGTCTATGGCGCGGCGGAAAACAACCTCAAGAATATCGACGTGGAGATCCCGCTCGGGACGTTCACGTGTGTGACCGGCGTGTCCGGCTCCGGCAAGTCCAGCCTCGTCAACGAGATCATCCACAAGAAGCTGGCGTCCGCGCTCAATCACGCGCGGATGCGGCCCGGCAAGTTCCGGGCCATCGAGGGATTGGAGCATCTCGACAAGGTCGTCGCCATCGACCAGAGCCCGATCGGGCGGATGCCGTCGTCCAACCCGGCGACGTATACGAATTTGTTCAACGACATCCGCGATCTGTTCGCCTCCACGTCAGACGCGCGGGCGCGCGGCTATGGCCCTGGCCGGTTCTCGTTCAATACAAAGGGCGGCCGGTGCGAGGCATGCGCGGGCAATGGTCTTGTGAAGATCGAGATGCACTTCCTCGCGGACGTCTATGTTCCGTGTGAGGTCTGCCACGGGAAGCGGTATAACCGTGAGACGCTCGAGGTCCTCTACAAGGGCAAGAGCATCGCAGATGTTCTCGACATGACGGCGGAGGAGGCGCTCGGCTTCTTCGACAATCTGCCGAAGATCCGAAACCGCATCCAGACGCTCGTCGACGTGGGACTCGGGTATATCAAGCTGGGGCAAAGCTCGACGACGCTCTCCGGCGGTGAGGCGCAGCGCGTGAAGCTGGCGACGGAGCTTTCGAAGCGGTCGACCGGCAGGACGTTCTATATCCTCGACGAGCCGACGACAGGACTGCACATGGCGGACGTCCACAAGCTGATTGAGGTGCTGCAAAAGCTCGTCGACGCGGGGAACACTGTCCTCGTCATCGAGCACAATCTCGACGTCATCAAGGTGGCCGACCATCTGATCGATCTCGGCCCGGAGGGCGGCGGCGCAGGCGGCACGGTGGTCGCGTGCGGGACGCCGGAGCAGGTTGCCGCCTGCCCGGAGAGCTATACCGGACAATATCTGAAGAAACTGCTCTGAGGCGGCGCACTTCAGACAAAATATGAGATTTCCACATTCCCGCAGACTTTTGGAGGAAAGCAGGTGACGGCCATGCACGAAGGCCACCGCGAACGTATGCGTGCACAGCTCCGGCAATCCGGCATGGATTCTCTATCCGATGTTCAGGTTTTGGAGGTGCTGCTCTACCACGCCTTTGCGCGGCAGGACACGAATCTGCTGGCGCATGCGCTGATCGCGCGCTTCGGCTCGCTCGCCGGCGTATTTGAGGCGCCGGTATCGGAGCTGGTGAAGGTGCCGGGCATTGGACCCGGCGCGGCAGAATTGATCGCACTGGTGCCGCAGATTGAACGGCGGCACCTCATCAGCCGCGCCCGGACGGAGAGCATCCTGACCAGCACGGCGCAGTGCGGCCAGTATCTCGTGCCGTTTTTTCACGGCGCGATGGAGGAGCAGGTCTATCTGCTGTGCCTCGACGCGAAGTGCAAGGCGCTGGACTGTATTCTGGTGCAGAGCGGCGATGTCAACTCTGCGGGCATTTCTGTGCGCAAGGTCGTCAGGGCCGCGCTGGACGCGAATGCGACGTCCGTCGTACTTGCACACAACCATCCGTCGGGCGTGGCCCTCCCGAGCGAGGAGGACAAGCGCGTGACGCAGGTCATCCGCGACGCGCTGGACGCCGGCGAGTTTGCGGCCTTCCGCGCGGAATACAGCGAAAAGCTTTCGGAAAGAGCGTAA
>ENA-OVGB01002500-OVGB01002500.1-human-gut-metagenome-genome-assembly--contig:-NODE-2500-length-12998-cov-2.932087_pt1 | contig 12998 bp, 11 predicted proteins | sample MGYA00237767_ERZ505413 | MGnify/ENA primary metagenome ERZ505413 (study PRJEB26158, sample SAMN06016410) | human gut metagenome | biome: human gut; feature: ankylosing spondylitis patient; material...
TAACCCAAACTGAATGAAACGACTCCGCATCCTGCCACGATTCCCGCGCAGACGGTGAACAGACGCTGCGTGACACGCCAGATGGCCGGGGCGAACTGCATGTATGCGTTCATGACGAACCAGGCGATAACGGCGCATGTCACAAAGGAGATGATGCCTGACGATTCGGCCTGCTGGTGACGTCCCATGCCACTCTCCCTTCCGAAATGCTATTGTAAGCCTGTCGTTGTCCAACCATACGCTATAATAGAAACTCGTGTTCACTTGATGCGATTCCGTGAGGCGGATTTGCGGGGTGTGAACGTGAACGGGCTGTAGCGCAGTTTGGTAGCGCGTCTGCTTTGGGAGCAGAATGTCGCAGGTTCAAATCCTGTCGTCCCGACCATATCTTGCGGGCGTAGTTCAATGGTAGAACCCCAGCCTTCCAAGCTGATGACGCGGGTTCGATTCCCGTCGCCCGCTCCATAAGATTGGTTAACGGCTTTGATTCTTTTTGGGATCAAGGCCGTTTTTGTGAGAGTACCGGGTGACGAACCCGTCGCTCCAAGTAATTTGCAGGTCAGAGGTACGTTTACTTCTGGCCTGTTTTGTTTTGACCATCCGGCGCGGGACATGTGCTTTGGCAATGCTTGTCCCACAACGTAAGAAAGAAGTGATCGACATGGCAGATTCCAAGGCAGAATATTCCACCCCCGATTGCCTGGCGCCCGCCGCGATCGAGGCCAAGACCGAGGCTGCCGGTGTTACCAAGGCCAATCTACCGACCTCGAAGGCCTTTATGCTTGCCATGTTCGCCGGCGCGTTCATCGCCTTTGGCGGCCTGTTCTTCACGGTCTTTTTGAGCGATCCCACGCTTGGCTGGGGCGCCCAGCGCTTTGTGGGTGGCCTTGCTTTTTGCCTGGGTCTGGTGCTCGTGCTCATTTGCGGCGCGGAGCTGTTTACCGGCAACTCGCTTATGGTCTGCGCGCTCAAGAGCAAAAAGATCACGCTCGCCCAGATGCTCAAGGCTTGGGTCGCTGTGTGGATCGGCAACTTTGCCGGCGCGCTGTTCGTCGTCTTTTTGGTTTACATGGCAGCTATTTACAAGCTCAACGGCGAGGCCGTCGCCAATACCATGGTGAGCGTCGCCGCCGGTAAGGTTTCGATTGACGCCGTCACCATCTTCTTCCGCGGCATTCTGTGCAACATCTTTGTGTGCCTGGCTGTATGGATCGGTACCGCTGGCAGGACCGTGATCGACAAGGTCGTGGGCATTCTGCTGCCCATTGCCGCGTTTGTGGCCTGCGGTTTTGAGCACTGCGTTGCCAACATGTACTTTTTGCCCATGGGTATTTTGATGCACTCCTGCGGCTATGGAACCGATATCGCCGGCGCCGATGCCCTCAACGCCGCCGGGCTGGCGCTCAACCTTTCGGTCGCCACGCTCGGCAATATCGTGGGCGGCGCCCTGATCGTGGCTCTTGGCTACTGGTTTATCTACGCCAACAAAGAGGCCTAACCGACCAAAAAGGGACAGGTTTATTTTGGCAGGTTTTGGACGAGGCGCTTCGCCGTCTTGTCGCGAGCTGCCATAATGGACCTGTCCCTTTTGTATTCGCGTCGTCACATTTTGGCCGATGACGACCAAAGGGGACCTGCTTTTTATTGAACATGTCGAAAGGCTTTCCATGAGCGACTGCGAATCCATGCCTGCCGAGGTGCGCGACCGCCTGCGCTCCATTCCCGCTGTCCACGAGCTGCTGGCGGAGTGGCCGGTCATGAAGGCTGCGGGCGATGCGGGCGACACGATTGTGCGCGAGGCGATTGACGCCGAGCTCGATGCCGAGCGCACGGCGATTCGCTCCGGCGCCCCCGCTAGGAATAAGCGCGAGCTCGCCTTGGCTATCGAGCGGCGGTGTCACCGCCTGTCGCTGCCGACCCTGCGTCCCGCCGTCAACGCGACGGGCGTTGTGATTCACACCAATCTGGGCCGTGCTCCGCTCGCTCCCGCAGCGGTGCAGGCGGTGACCGATGTCGCCCGCGGATACAGCACGCTCGAGTATGACGTCGCGACCTGTGCACGTGGTGGCCGCAAGGAACATGCCGCGCGCCTGCTGCGCACGCTCACGGGGGCGCAGGACGCCTTGGTTGTCAACAATAATGCCGCGGCGGTGCTGCTGGTACTTGCCGCGCATGCGTGCGGCAAAGAGGTCATCGTGAGCCGCGGCGAGCTGGTCGAGGTGGGCGGCAGCTTCCGCATCCCCGACATCATGGCGGCTTCGGGTGCCAAGCTTGTCGAAGTGGGCTCTACCAACCGCACGCATCTGGATGATTATCGATGTGCCATTACGCCCAGCACGGCGATGATCCTGAAAGTCCATCCTTCCAACTATCGTATCGAGGGCTTCCACGAGGAGGTTTCCGCGGCGGAGCTTTCCGCGCTGGCGCATGAGCACGGGCTGTTGCTGTACGAGGACCAGGGCTCGGGCGCTTTGCTTGCAGACGGGGTGCTCGCCGATGCGGGGGAGCAGCCCACGTCCGCCTCGCTTTGCGCCGGCGTTGACGTCGTCTCGTGCTCGGGTGACAAGCTGCTCGGTGCTTCGCAGGCGGGTATTATTCTCGGTAGCGCCCAAGTAATCGCCGCCTGTGCCTCGCATCCGCTTATGCGCGCGCTTCGCCCCGGCAAGCTCACGCTCGCGGCGCTCGAGGCCACTTTGCGTCTGTATGTGACCGGATCCGATACGGCGCATCGGGAGATCCCGGTACTCAACATGCTTTCCGGCGCGCCGGCGCCGCTCGAGCGTCAGGCCAAGCGCCTGCACGACCGCATACTGCGCAAGCTTCGCGAGGCTCAGTGCGAAAAGGCCGTGGAGCTGCAGGTTGTCGAGGGTGTCTCTACTCCCGGCGGCGGATCGCTGCCGACCGTCGAGCTCCCAACATTTTGCGTTGCCGTCTGTCCCGTCGATGGGCGCCTATCCGCCGATGGCCTAAAGCACGCTTTGGTTCAGGAGCCCGATACGCCGGTTGTGACGCGCGTGCGGCACGACCAGGTGCTGTTTGACGTTCGCACGCTCTTGCACGACACCGACCTTGATCTGTGTGCGTCTGCGTTGGCGGATGCCGTGCAAACGGGTTTGCGTCGATGACGGCGCGTGAGCTTGTCGAGTGTTCCGTTGTCGTTGGAACAGCAGGACACGTTGACCACGGAAAGTCGGCCCTTATCGAGGCACTGACTGGCAAAAATCCCGACCGTCTGGAGGTCGAGAAGCGCCGAGGCATGACTACGGAGCTCGGCTTTGGCGAGCTCGAGCTTCCCAGCGGCAAGCTTGTCGGCTTGGTCGACGTGCCTGGGCATGCGCACTATCTGCGCGCCATGGTGCAGGGCGCCACCGGCGTGGACGTTGCGTTGCTGGTGGTTTCGGCCGTTGAGGGCGTGATGCCGCAGACCCGCGAGCACATCCTGCTCGCCCGTCAGGTCGGCGTGCCCTACATCATCGTGTTCATGAACAAGTGCGACCAGGTCGACGATCCCGAACTGCTGGATCTCGTCGAAATGGAAATGCGCGAACTTCTGAGCGCCAACGGCTTCCCGGGTGACGACGTTCCGGTTATCCGCGGCTCCGCTCTGAACGCTCTGAACTGCGACGATTGGCAGGCTCCTGAAGCCAAGTGCATCCTCGACCTGCTCGACGCCTGCGACAACTACATTCCCGATCCCGTCCGCGAAACCGATAAGCCCTTCCTTATGCCTATCGAAGACGTGTTCTCCATCTCCGGCCGCGGCACCGTGGTGACCGGTCGTGTGGAACGCGGCGTGGTGAAGGTCGGTGACACCGTGGAAATCGTGGGTATCCGTCCCACCCAGACCACCACTGTGACCGGCGTTGAAATGTTCCGCAAGCTGCTCGATCAGGGCCAGGCCGGTGACAACATCGGTGCTCTGCTCCGCGGCATCAAGCGTGAAGACGTGGAACGCGGCCAGGTCCTCGCCGCTCCCAAGTCCATCACTCCTCACACCAAGTTCAAGTCTGAAGTGTACGTCCTGAGCAAGGACGAAGGCGGCCGCCACACTCCCTTCTTCTCCGGCTACCGTCCTCAGTTCTATTTCCGCACCACCGACATCACCGGCGTCATCAAGCTGGCTGAAGGCGTGGAAATGGTCATGCCCGGCGACAACGCCACCTTCAATGTTGAACTCATCCATCCCATCGCCATGGCTCCCGGTGAACGCTTCGCTATCCGCGAAGGCGGCCATACCGTCGGCTCCGGCGTGGTGACCGAAATCCTGGAGTAATACCATGCGCGTGAACATCCTGCTCGCTTGCACGGAATGCAAGCGCCGCAACTACGCCACGGTTAAGAACAAGAAGAACACTACCGGTCGTCTTGAGGTCATGAAGTACTGCCCCTGGGACAAGAAACATACGACTCATCGCGAAGCGAAGTAGTGCTTCATAGCGCAGGCCAGTAGCTCCAACGGCAGAGCGGCGGTCTCCAAAACCGCATGTTGGGGGTTCGAATCCCTCCTGGCCTGCCATTTCTTTTGTCTTTTCAGGTTTGAGGCTACCATGAGCAAAAAACAAGGAACCGACGCCGCTCCGGCGGCACCGGAAGCCAAGACCACGGCGCCCGCCCCCAAGGCCGCCAAGCGCGACGCGGCGTCTTCGTCCGGAGCGGGCGAGACCAAGGGCGGCTTGGGTGCGCGGATACGGGAGTTCCGGGATTATCTCGTTCTCTCCCGTGTTGAATTGCGCAAGGTGAGCTGGCCCAACTGGAAAGAAACCCGTACCACCAGCATGGTGGTGCTCGGCTTTGTTGCCGTCATGGCCATCCTTCTCGGAGTGGTGGATCTCATCCTTTCCAGCCTGGTTCGTCTGATCCTTGCCTGAGGGGACGATTCCGTTCACTCTTTTCCACATCCGATAAGGGTAAAATACAATGGCTGAGCAAGAAAGCATCACCGAATTCCCTGTCAATTCTGAATCTGCCTCTCAGGATGCCGGTCACTGGTACATCCTGCATACGTACTCCGGCTTCGAGCAGAGAGTCGAGCAGATGATCCGGGAACTGATGCGCACTGGCCAGGACAAGGGCTGCATCCACGATGTGGTCGTGCCCACGGAACGAGTCATCGAACTCGGCAAGGGCGGTCAGAAGCGCACCACCACCAGAAAGTTCTATCCCGGATACGTCATGGTCCGCATGACGATGACCGACCTCTCCTGGCATCTGGTTCAGAACATCCCCAAGGTCACCGGCTTTGTGGGAGGGAAAAATCGTCCTGCACCTATGGGTCCTGGTGAAGCGGAACGCATTCTTTCGTTGATGGAAACCCGTCAGGAACAGCCTCGTCCCAAGTTCAACTTCGACCGCGGTGATGAGGTCAGGGTCATTGATGGCCCCTTCGGCGGTTTCAACGGCGTGGTGGAAGAAGTCAACTACGACAAGGGCAAGCTCAAGGTGTCCGTGTCCATCTTCGGCCGCCAGACGCCCGTGGAACTTGATTTCATCCAGGTGACCAAGGGCTGAGCCCTCACCCGAAATTTCTGCTCCGGATTGTTTCATCGACAGATGTCAGGCCTGAGCCTGAACCGCAAAATAAGGATTAACGACAATGGCCAAGAAAGAAGTTGCCAAGATCAAACTGCAGATTCCTGCTGGTGCTGCCAACCCCTCTCCGCCCGTTGGTCCCGCTCTGGGCCAGCACGGCGTGAACATCATGGGCTTCTGCAAGGAATTCAATGCTCGTACTCAGGATCAGAAGGGCATGATCATCCCCGTGATCATCACGGTGTACGCTGACCGCTCCTTCACCTTTATTACCAAGACGCCTCCGGCTCCCGTTCTGCTGATGAAGGCCGCCAAGGTTGAAAAGGGATCCGGCGAGCCCAACCGTACCAAGGTTGGTTCCGTGACCATGGCTCAGGTCGAGGAAATCGCCAAGCTGAAGATGCCCGACCTGAACTGCAAGGATCTCGAAGGCGCCGTGCGCAACATCATGGGCACCGCGCGCAGCATGGGACTGGACGTTAAGTAATAACGTTCAGGCGGCAAGACGGCGTCCGTACGTGTGATATGTGGGCGCGTTCATCGCGCCGCGCCTATTTCGTTGGATTCGGCCGTACTGCCGGCATGAGCCGGCAGGAGATTCGAGACGACAAGCGCAAAGAAAGGAATACCATCATGCCTACGCATGGAAAAAAATATCGCAATTCGCTGGAAGGCATCGATCTGACCCAGCGTTTTTCCGTGGAGGACGCGGTTGCCAAGTCCCTTGGCGCTTCCTTCGCCAAATTTGATGAAACGGTTGACGTCGCCCTCCGTCTGGGCGTCGATCCCAAGTACTCCGACCAGATGGTCCGCGGTGCTGTTTCCCTTCCCCACGGCCTCGGCAAGACCGTCCGCGTGGCCGTGTTCTGCAAGGGTGACAAGCAGGCTGAAGCCCGTGCCGCCGGTGCCGACGTGGTCGGTGCCGAAGACCTCGTCGCCCAGATCAAGGGCGGCTGGCTGGAATTCGACGCCGCCGTCGCCGCTCCCGACGTCATGGCTCTCGTGGGTCAGGTCGGTCGTGTGCTCGGCCCCCGCGGCCTGATGCCCAACGCCAAGACCGGCACCGTCACCTTCGACGTTGCCAAGGCCGTTCAGGAACTGAAGGCCGGTCGCGTGGACTTCAAGGTCGACAAGGCCGGTGTGCTGCACGCCCCCCTCGGCAAGGTTTCCTTCGGACCTGAAAAGATCCTCGGCAACCTCAAGGCTCTGCTCGACGCCGTTCAGCGTCTGAAGCCTTCCGCCGCCAAGGGCCAGTACATGCTTTCCATGACCGTTTCCACCACCATGGGCCCCGGCTTCAAGGTCGACATGGCCCAGTGCAAGAAGTTCATCGAAGGCTAAGTGAAGGGCATCCCGCAAGGGATGCCTTCCGCCTTTCAAATATTTAGGCTAGGGAAGGAATTTCGGGTCGAAGACGGCAGGTGACGAAAGTCTTAATAGCCTGCTCAGACAGATTCTTTGGCTCGGCATTCCACAAGACAAAACACCCAATCGTGAGGAGCATCACGTGAAGAACAGGTCTGAAAAAGCCGTAATCATCGAGCAGGTCAAGGAAGTTGCCTCTCGTGCCTCGTTTGCGGTTGTGACCGACTTCAAGGGTATGTCGGTGGAAGAGCTGACCGGGCTCCGTGTGGCGCTGCGCGCCGCTGGCGGCGAATATCACGTCGTCAAGAACACTCTTGCCCGCATCGCTTTAGCAGACACCGAACACAGCTCCATCTCTTCTTCGCTGAAGGATAACTGTGCCATTGCCCTTGGATTCAATGATCCGGTCGGTGTGGCCAAGGCTCTCACGGACTTCGCCAAGACCAACAGCAAGCTTGAGATCCGTCAGGCCAGCCTCGACGGCAAGGCTCTGACCCCCGCTCAGGTGGCCGATCTCGCCAAGCTGCCTTCCAAGGAACAGCTGCTTGCTCAGGCTCTGGCGACCATGAACGCCGTGCCCACCAATTTTGTGTCTCTCATGGCCAATATGGTTCGTCCCCTTCTGTACGCCCTCAAGGCTATCGAAGAGAAGAAGGCCGCCTAACGGCGTCCTTTGGCTGCCATTTCGCCCCAAACCATCAAAGTCAAAGAATTTTTTTAAGGAGTCATTACCATGGCCGATATCACCAAGGAACAGGTTGTTGAGTTCATCTCCAACATGACCGTGCTCGAACTGGCTGAATTCATCAAGGAACTCGAAGAAAAGTTCGGCGTTTCCGCCGCTGCTCCCGCCGTTGCCGTTGCCGCTGCTCCCGCCGCTGCCGCTCCTGCTGAAGAAGAAAAGACCGAATTCGACGTTATCCTGAAGGAAGTCGGCGCCAACAAGATCGGCGTCATCAAGGTCGTGCGCGCCCTCACCGGCCTCGGCCTCAAGGAAGCCAAGGACAAGGTCGACAACGCTCCTTCCACCCTGAAGGAAGCTGTCTCCAAGGAAGACGCCGAAGCTGCCAAGAAGGAACTCACCGAAGCCGGCGCTACCGTCGAAATCAAGTAAGTTCCCTTCACAGCGATGTGAATATGAAGCCCCCTCAGCCCGAGGGGGCTTTTTTTATATTGATTTCCCGGAGAAGGGGTGCGGCAAAGCGCGCAGGGCAGTGTCGGGCAGGAGGGAGGGACGGAGACGTGTCTTTGGTGGGCCCCGGCGTTTGCCCCGTCGGAAAATATGAGACCGGAGTCAGGAGCAGGTCGGGATCACGCTCGACCATGTTTTTATCCGGCAGGGCAGGAGTGTTCATAGCCCGAGCAGGTGACGGGAGACAGAAGCACGCAGACAGGAAGGCTGATCCCGCAGAGAGGATTTTCATCGGCATACGGCCGGAAGAAGAGAGTGCTTCTCCGTCGGCAGAGCGACGGGGAAGGGGGCCGTTTCAGTCTCCGGCCGGTTCCGGTAAGGAACACGCTTTTTGCACGTTCAGACGGATGTACCGGGGCAGGGGAGCCGGATGGAGGCACGACGTTGCGCTGAACGAGCGAGAGCGTGTCGTCGGTGGCTGGACAGGGATGAGGAGAGTTTTTTCAATGAGCTCGACCATGTTTTCATCCGGGATCAGGGCCGGAGTGTTCATTGTCCGTGCAGGTGACGGAAGACAGAAGCACGCAGACAGGGAGGCAGATCCCGCAGAGAGGCTTTTCATCGGCATACGGCCGGAAGAAAGGAGCGCTTTTCCGTCGGCAGAGCGACGGGGAAGGAACTGTTTCTGTTTCCGGCGGTTCCGGTAAGGAACACTCGTTTTGCTCGTTCAAACGGATGTAGCGGGCAGTGGCCGGATGGAGGCACGACTCCAATCTGAACGAGGGGGGCGTGCTTTCGGGCCGAGCCGGGGGAGAATTTTTCCTTCACCAGTTCCGGGCCGAGGCAGGCTTTCAGACGGTGAAGGAGCTTCTTGAGGGGCCTCGCTTTTCCTGCATGTTCTGACATGATGGCGGAACGGCAAGGTCTGGACACGGCCTGAGCAGCTGTCTGCAGAGAGAGGAGCAAGACCGAAGGAAGAGGGCTCCCCGAAGCAGAAGGAGACCATATCCGCATGTTCTGAAAATATCGGCTGATATTGGGGAAATCTCTGTGCGGATTCTCCGCATCAGTCTGACAACATGTGTGCAGCCAGCGGAGTCCGTGAGGTTCGTCAGTCTCTGTTTTTTCTGTGTCGGAACATCCGTTCAGTTCTTCGGAAAAGACCATGGTTGATATTTTTTGCAGGTTCGGCCATGCTTTCATTTTTTGAGTTGCGGAAAGTTTTTTCCTCGGACGACCATGATGCATGGGAAAGAGGCTGCATCGTCTTGTGCTGTTGTCCTGGGACAGGCTCCCTCGACGTCATGAAAATTTTTATGCGGCGACGTTGATGCCTCCCCTCATGAAGATGCATGAAATTTTTGAAAAAAAAGAAAAAGAATGAAAAATCCTGCTTGTCAACAGAAACAGGAATTGTTTTTTGCAAAAAAATGGGCTATCCTGAAATATGGAAAATAGTGTAGGGAAAACACTTGCTATTTGCCTGATAAGGGGTTAGTCTGACTGACTCATTAGGATAATCTCTACGGACGGATATGCAGGCATCACACATTGAACGATCCCTATGACCAGATGCCATAAACCGCAGGCAACGCCCCTTCCGAGGCAAGGAAAGGGGGGCTTTGTTGCCTGTTTTTTCGCGTCTGCACTTTTTGTGTCAAGGCTTTCTTCCGTACGTCAATTTTCCGGCGCAGGGCCGGACAACTGCCATTCTTGAGGTAAAGTAATGGGTCAGCTTACGAAGCAATTCGGCAAAATCAAAGTGTCCATTCCCATTCCGCACCTTTTGAATCTTCAGGTGGACTCCTACAGCGCCTTCCTTCAGGAAGGACGCAAGGAATCGGAACGCGACCCCCATGTGGGACTCGAAGGAGTCTTCCGGTCGGTGTTCCCCATCGAAGATTTTAATCGCACCGCCAGCCTGGAATATCTGGGCTATGAAATAAGCGAGCCGAAGTACGATCAGGCCGAGTGCATCTCCAAGGGTCTGACCTATGAAGCTCCCGTGCGCATCAAGGTACGTCTCGATATCTACGACGTCGATGAAGCCACAGGTACCCGCACCTACCGCGACGGCAAGGAGCAGGACATCTATTTCGGCACGCTTCCGCTGATGACCGAAAAGGGCACCTTCATCGTCAACGGCACGGAACGCGTCATCGTCAATCAGCTGCAGCGTTCCCCCGGCATCATCTTCGAGCATGACGGCGGCAAGACGCATACGTCCCGCAAGGTGCTCTATTCCTGCCGCGTCATCCCCATGCGCGGTTCGTGGCTCGACTTCGACTTCGACCACAAGGACATCCTGTACGTGCGCATCGACCGCCGTCGCAAGATGCCTGCCACCATTCTGTTCAAGGCCATGGGCATGTCCAAGAATCAGATACTCGACACCTTCTACAAGAAGGAAGAGTATCGTCTGGACGGCGGCCGTCTGTTCATGCGCGCCGATGCCGAGCTGTTCGGCAACGACAAGGACCGTCTTGCCTACAACGACATTCTTGACGCCGACGGCAACGTCGTGGTCAAGGCCGGCAAGAAGATGAACAAGCGCGACTGGCGCAAGATCGCCTCGGCGAACATCGAGTTCATCGAAGTGGCTCCCGACTCCCTGTACGGTCTCTTCCTCGGCGAGGACGTGGTGAACGCCGCCACCGGCGAGATCATGGCCGAAGCCGCCGACGAAGTGACGCCTTCCCTGTTCGAGCAGATCCAGGAAGCGGGCGTGACCAGCCTTTCCATCCTGCACACCAAGGGCGCCGACACCTCTTCCTCCATCCGCGACACCCTCATGCTCGACAAGACCACGAGCACCGAGAAGGCGCAGGAGGAGATCTACCGTCGTCTGCGTCCGAGCTCTCCGCCCACGCCTGAGATCGCGGCCAGCTACTTCGACAACCTGTTCCGCAATCCCGACTACTACGACCTTTCCGCCGTGGGCCGCTACAAGCTCAATCTGCGTCTTGGCCTCACCACCGACAAGGACGTTCTGACCCTCACCGACGAGGACATCATCACGGCCATCAAGGTGCTCGTGACCATGAAGGACACCAACGGTGCGCCCGACGACATCGACCATCTGGGCAACCGTCGTGTGCGTCTCGTGGGCGAACTCGTGGAGAACCAGTACCGCATCGGCCTCGTGCGCATGGAACGCGCCATCAAGGAACGCATGAGCATTCAGGAAGTGGCCTCGCTCATGCCCCACGATCTCATCAATCCCAAGCCCGTGGCAGCCGTGCTCAAGGAATTCTTCGGCACCTCCCAGCTGTCCCAGTTCATGGACCAGACCAACTCCCTGTCGGAAGTCACGCACAAGCGTCGTCTTTCCGCCCTGGGCCCCGGCGGTCTTACCCGTGAGCGCGCGGGCTTCGAAGTGCGAGACGTTCATACCTCCCACTACGGCCGCATCTGCCCCATCGAAACGCCTGAAGGCCCGAACATCGGTCTTATCGTGTCTCTGACCACCTACGCCAAGGTGAACGAATACGGCTTCATCGAAACGCCCTACCGCGTGATCCGCAACGGCTGCCGCACCGACGAGATCGTGCACCTCGACGCTTCCTGCGAAAAGGATCAGATCATCGCTCAGGCCAACGCTCCCGTGGATGAAAACGGCCGCTTCATCGAAGAGAACATGACCGTCCGTTCCACCGGCGGCGACGTGCTCATGGCAAGCCGCGACGAAGTCACCCTCCAGGATATCTCTCCGAGCCAGATGGTGTCCATTTCCGCCGCGCTCATTCCCTTCCTGGAACACGACGACGCCAACCGAGCCCTCATGGGTTCGAACATGCAGCGCCAGGCCGTTCCGCTTCTGCGTTCCGAGCGTCCTCTTGTGGGCACCGGCATGGAATACGACGTGGCCCGCGACTCCGGGGCCTGCCTGCTCGCCGAAGGCGACGGCGTGGTCCGCTATGCCGACGCCGAGCGCGTCATCGTGGCCTACGACAACCTGTATCTTGAAGACCGCGGCGGCGTGCGCAGCTACGATCTTCTGAAGTACCACAAGTCGAACCAGAACTCCTGCTTCGGCCAGAAGCCCACCTGCTACCCCGGTCAGCGCGTGAAGAAGAACGACGTGCTCGCCGACGGTCCCGGCATCGAAAACGGCGAACTCGCGCTCGGCAAGAACCTGGTCGTGGCCTTCATGCCCTGGTGCGGCTACAACTACGAAGACGCCGTTCTGATTTCCGAGCGCGCGGTGAAGGACGACATCTACACGTCCATCCACATCGAAGAATTCGAAGTGGCCGCCCGCGACACCAAGCTCGGACCGGAAGAAATCACCCGCGACATTCCCAACGTGGGCGAAGAAATGCTGCGCAACCTCGACGAGAGCGGCATCATCCGCATCGGCGCGCCCGTGAAGCCTGAGGACATCCTCGTCGGCAAGATCACTCCCAAGGGCGAAACGCAGCTTACCCCGGAAGAAAAGCTCCTGCGCGCCATCTTCGGCGACAAGGCCCGCGACGTGAAGAACACGTCCCTCAAGGTTCCGCCGGGAGTTGAAGGCACGGTCATCGATGTGAAGGTGTTCAACCGCCGCTCCGGCGAAAAGGACGAACGCACCAAGAACATTGAGGACTATGAAATCAGCCGCCTCGACGCCAAGGAACAGGATCACATCCGCGCCATCACGCGCCGGATGCGTGAGCGCCTGCTCCCCATCGTCGGCGGCAAGCAGATCGCCACAAGCCTCCTCGGTGACAAGAAGGGCGAAGTGCTGGCCGAAGCCGGCGCCGCCATGACCGAAGAGCTGCTCATGGCCCTGCCGATCAAGAAGCTGGCCGATCTGTTCCAGAGCAAGGAAGTCAACGAAAACGTCGGCGAACTGCTGGCGCAGTACGATCACCAGATCGAATACATCAAGTCGATCTACGACTCCAAGCGCGAAAAGGTCACGGAAGGGGACGACCTGCCCCCCGGCGTGATCAAGATGGTCAAGGTTCACATCGCCATCAAGCGTAAG
>ENA-OVGB01002505-OVGB01002505.1-human-gut-metagenome-genome-assembly--contig:-NODE-2505-length-12974-cov-3.211471_pt1 | contig 12974 bp, 10 predicted proteins | sample MGYA00237767_ERZ505413 | MGnify/ENA primary metagenome ERZ505413 (study PRJEB26158, sample SAMN06016410) | human gut metagenome | biome: human gut; feature: ankylosing spondylitis patient; material...
CGCCCAGGATCATAGCGGCGAATTCGTAGCCTTTCTCGAAGCTTCCTACTTTTCCGAAGAAGGAACCGCCGCCGATGGTGGCCATGTAAAAGGCCTCTTCCAGAGTGACAGGAGCCAGGCTCTGGTCCATTAATCTCCAGCGGAGCTTGGATACCTGGATGGTGTCGGCGATGGCGCGGAACATGGAGAGGGAGAAACCTCCGGCAACGTCAGTGCCAAGGCCTACGTGAAGGCCCATGTCCAGATAACGGCGGATTGGCGCGATGCCGGACGCAATGTCGGTATTGGATTCCGGACAGTGAGCAATGTAAACACCCTGATCCTTGATCATCTGAATTTCCTCGTCTGTGGAGTGGACGCAGTGCGCCATAATTGTGGGGCAGGAATTGCTGTTTGCGGACGCTGCTGTGTAATCAAGTTCGCTTTCTGCATTTTTCGTTCCGAACAGTCCAAACATGTCATAAGCGTCCCCATAAAATCGGCTGGTTGGGCAAAGCTCCTTCACCCATGCGATTTCCCCGAAATTCTCAGACAGGTGTGACTGCACAGGAACGTGATATTCTTTCTGAATTTTACCAAGCTCCGTCATCAGTTCATCCGTACAGGATGGGGTAAAACGCGGGGTAAGAATCGGATAAGTATGATCGTAGCGCCCTTTAATATCTTCCAGCCACTGGCGGGTATCCTGCGCAGATGCCTGTGCGCTTTCTTCCTGAAGCTCTGGTGAGCCGTTGCGGTCCATATTTACTTTTCCAACCATAGTTGCCAGACCGCTTTCCTCCAGCATATCCATAAGAAGTTCGGTAGCCGGACGATGCAGGGTGGCGAAAATGCAGGCTCTTGTAGTAAAGCTGTGCTTCAGATCATCTACAAAAATAGAGTAGGCTTTTTTCGCATAGGAAAGATCCGCATAACGTGCTTCCTGCGGGAAGGTAATAGTATTCAGCCAGTCCAGAAGTTCCAGATCCATTCCGGTTCCCCGGTAAGCGTACTGGGGAGCATGAAGATGCAAGTCTGTAAATCCCGGGATAATCAGGCGGTTGCCCAGATCTTCCACTGGAACATCCTTATATTCTTCTGGAAGCTGGGAAAAAACACCTGCGCAGATGCCGTTTTCACAGACCACATAGGAGTCCTCCATGAAAACCATTTCGCGCTGATTCTTGCTGTAACAGATCATACCTTTTAAAGCAAACAATTCTTTTTTCATATCAAACCATCCTTTCCGCGACAGAAGTGCCAAGCATAATGGGAAGAAGTTTTTGGCTGTGCAGTTTCAGTCAAAGCCAGACCAATAAAAAACCACCCGCAATATGTTACACCTGCACACCTCCTCGCATGCAGCTTATAGACAACTATTAGGGTAGTTGGTAGAAACGTCCAACCGGATTATGGACATATATAAGCGTTCGCTGTTTTGTTTTTATAACTTTATTGTACACAGAATTGCATGCCAAATCAAGAAAAATTTCACAAATGTTCGCCATATTTTCATACCATTGTCACAGAATTTGGTATATAATGAAGTAAAATCACGGAGGTGATTTTACGCTACGCAAACGGAGCGAAGCGGAGTTCGCGGTTCCCGTCACGGAAGCGATTTTACGCTACGCAAAAAAAGGAGATTGACATCATATGAGCTACAGCTTTAAAGGCCGTGTTAGATACAGTGAAATAGGAGAGAACGGATGCCTGACCCTGCCGGGGATTCAGGATTATTATCAGGATTGCTGCACATTCCAGTCTGAAAGCATTGGACAGGGAATGGAGGTTCTTGAGAATCGCCAGAGAGCCTGGGTACTTTCTTCCTGGCAGATCATAGTGGAACGCTATCCCAAGATGGGTGAATCCATCATTGCCACCACAGCCCCATATGGTTTCAAGGGCTTCCTGGGAATGCGTAACTTTACCCTGGAAACAGAAGATGGGGAGCGTTTATCCTGGGCGAACAGCATCTGGACAAATATTGACACCCAGACCGGGCTGCCGGCACGCCTTACAGATGAAGATACCAGAGGCTATGTGCTGGATGAGAAACTGGACATGGATTATGCTCCGCGCAAAATTGCATTGCCGGAGAACATGACTGCGGAAGAACCCTTTGCTATTCAGAAGCACCATCTGGACACCCATCATCATGTAAACAACTGCCAGTATATCCGCATGGCAGCAGATTATCTGCCGGAGGGCTTTGTGATCCGTCAGATGAGAGCGGAGTACAAGAAACAGGCACTGCTGGGAGATATTTTTTACCCGTCAGTGAAGCAGGAAACCGGGAAAGTTACCGTCGCCCTTTCCACAGAAGGCGGCGAACCCTACGCTGTGGTAGAATTTACAGAAGCCTGATTTCTATATATTGCCAATTGTATTGCCAGGCAGAGAAAAATTTTGCAGCCAGGCTGAAACATAATAGGAACAGACCGCTGGCTATTTTACAGCCAATAATGAAACAGTACCGGAAATATACAAAATACAAGTGGAAATACGTCTGTACAAGTGATATAGTATAGATAATAGTATACGTGCAAAGGAGGACACAACTATGCTGGAGAAATTAAAAGAAGAAGTTTACAAAGCAAATATGGATCTGCCGAAATATGGTCTGGTTACTTTTACCTGGGGAAATGTAAGCGGAATCGATCGTGAAAAGGGTCTTTTTGTAATAAAACCAAGTGGCGTAGATTATGATAAGCTGACACCAGAGGATATGGTAGTGGTGGATTTAGAGGGAAATAAAGTAGAAGGAAAATATAATCCATCTTCTGATACACCTACTCATGTAGTGCTTTACAATGCATTCCCGAAAATCGGCGGAATCGTACATACCCATTCTTCCTGGGCTACAAGCTGGGCACAGGCAGGACGCGCAATTCCTTGCTATGGAACTACCCATGCAGATTACATTTACGGAGAAGTTCCATGTGTCCGTAATCTGGATAAAAGCGAGATTGCAGAAGCATATGAGAGAAATACAGGTATCCTGATCGCAGATTATTTCAAGAAGAGAGACTATGAAGCTGTTCCCGCAGTTCTCTGCAAGAACCACGGACCTTTCACATGGGGAAAAGATGCTCATGAAGCTGTTCACAACGCAGTTGTACTGGAAGAGGTTGCCAAGATGGCTTCCCGCTGCGAGCTGATAAATCCAGATGTGAAACCGGCACCGCAGGAGCTTCAGGATAAGCATTATTACAGAAAACATGGCGAGAATGCTTATTACGGACAGGGAACCTTGGAAATCTAACATAGTTTGCAAATACGCTTCAACAAAACATCAACAGCCTTCCGACATCTTTCCGGAAGGCTGTTTCTCATAGAAAAATCATTCTTTTTCCAAAATACATTCTACAGGTTCTTCTTCGTAATCCTGAAAAACCTTCATCAGCAGCATAGAATTGCAGTATGCCAGAAAAGAAAATCCCAGCAAAATCATAAATACCTTTGCAAAATCAGAAAATCCAAAGCAGAAGAATAGATATACCGCCAAAATTCCCGCAAGCCCCAATGTAAATTTAGGATGGGTTATGGCAACGAAAAATGCGTTTTTCATGGACTGCGTCAGGGTGTTATCAAATCTTGCCATCAAAGGATAGCAGTACATAAAAGTCAGTGCAAGAACCACCAGAAGTGCAGTCATTACAAACATAAGTGCATTTCCCAGTACGGTATTCTGTTCGCCCCAGAAATGTGCATTAAAAAGAAACACAAGTGCCAGAACCAGCTGAATCAGAAACGCCGCAGCAGACTGGCGGAAATTTTCTTTGAATGCTTTGAAGTAGGTGGAGAAAATGTATCCGCCTTCTTTGCGTGCTTCTTTCAAGGTTACCGTATAAAGTGCCGTCAGAGCCGGGCCTATGGTAAAAATCGGCAGACATGTAATCAGAAAGATCACGTTCAGTCCGATAATGGACTGTCGGGATTGAATTTCATAATGTTTTACCTCCAGAGTATTCAGATGTAAATAGCTCAACTGTTCAGCAATGTTACTTAATGACATTGTTTCATTTAGAGTTCTTACTCCCTCATATTATATAGAAAGAATTTTACGGTCTACAGTAAAAATCATATCTTGGGTACAGCAATAGTGATTTCTCATTTGTCTATGAATTAATTCTAAAATTTCCATAAACCATGTCAAATTTTCACCGTATTTTCCAATAAAAATTAGTGCTACCATGACAACAGCTAAAAGAGAGCTGTGAACGCAGAAGCAGCAGCTGGCTGCAACTTGCGGTAAACAGATCTTTAAAAAGAAGGAGGGAAAAAACAGATGGCGAAAGCTACATCCGCGGCAAAAACCGCAACACCAAAAGGTTCTAAGAAAAACAAGAAACTGACTCTTATGATCATACCTTTTGTAATTTTAGTATTTCTGTTTTCTTATTTCCCATTGCATGGCTGGATTTATGCATTCTACGATTACAAACCGCCGCTTCCACTTAGCAAATGCGAGTTTGTAGGGCTGCAGTGGTTTAAGATGCTATTTGGAAATAAGACACAGGTTGCTCAGATGATCCAGGTTATGAAGAACACCTTTGCAATGAGCTTGCTGGGAATTGCAACTTCTATGCTCCCGCTGTTCTTCGCAATTTTATTAAATGAGATCAAGTGCAAATGGTTCAAAACAATGGTACAGACCCTGACAACCCTGCCGAACTTCATCAGCTGGGTTATGGTATATTCCGTTGCGTTCTGTCTGTTTTCCAACACTGGTATGGTAAACACCTTACTGCAGAACCTTGGCTGGATTTCCGAACCAATTAAATTCCTGGACAGTGATTCCCACACATGGCTGACAATGCTTCTGTGGAATACATGGAAAGGCCTTGGCTGGGGCGCGATCATGTATCTGGCATCTATCACAGGAATTGACCAGGAACAGTACGAAGCTGCAAGAGTGGATGGAGCAAACCGCTTCCAGCTCATGCGTCACATTACATTCCCGGCGCTGCTTCCAACCTACTTCGTAATGCTGATGCTTTCCGTAGCAAACTTCCTGAACAATGGTATGGACCAGTATTTCGTATTCCAGAACTCTTTCAACAAGGCTCATATCCAGGTGCTTGACCTGTACGTATATAACATCGGTATGACCGGATCAAGCCTTTCCCTTGCAACTGCGATCAGTATGCTGAAGAGTGTGGTAAGTGTGGTACTGCTGTTCGTTGTAAACTTTGTTTCCAAGAAGACCCGTGGAGAATCCATTATCTAAAAGGAAGGAGAAAGAGATGAAAGAAAAAGTTGTATTTAAAGAAAAGAAAAAACCTCTGTCTGCTTCCGATAAGGTTTTTAACGTATTTAACTATCTGCTGTTTGGCCTTTTGACACTGATCTGCCTGTATCCGTTTTATTATCTGATCATTAACACCATCAGTGCCAACGATTTAAGTGCCAACGGTCTGATTACCCTGATTCCAAAAGGAATCCATTTTGAAAATTACAAGCAGGTACTTCAGCTTTCCGGTCTTTCTACTGCGGCGCTGATCTCCGTGGCAAGAACCGTGCTGGGAACCGGACTTACCGTACTGGCAAGTGCGTTCCTTGGGTTCATGTTTACGCAGGAAAAAATGTGGGGAAGAAGCTTCTGGTATCGTGTAATTGTAATCACCATGTATTTTAACGCAGGTCTGATTCCAATGTTTATCACCATGAAAACCCTGCATTTGAACAACACCTTCTGGGTTTACATTCTTCCGGCAATTGTGCAGCCGTACAACATTATTCTGGTTAAAACCTATGTGGAATCCATTCCAAAGGCTTTACAGGAGGCTGCTGAGATTGACGGAGCTGGAACCTTTAAGATTTTCTACAAGATCATTCTTCCGGCTTGTACCCCGATCCTTGCAACCGTTGCTATTTTCGCGGCAGTTGCACAGTGGAACTCTTTCCAGGATACCCTGATCTACATTACCGATCAGAAGCTTTACTCTCTGCAGTATCTTCTGTACACCTACATCAACCAGGCAAGTTCCCTTGCAACAATGGTTAAGAACAGTACCGGCGGTGCACTGAATATGGCGGCCATTGCCACTCAGCAGACCCCGACCTCAATCCGTATGACCGTATCCGTAATCGTTGTACTTCCGATCCTGTTTATTTACCCATTATTCCAGAGATTCTTTGTCAAAGGTATTATGATCGGTTCTGTAAAAGGTTGATAAAAAATAAGTGACAAACTTATACATAGCAAGTAAAATGAAAACATCAATGGAGGATGGAAAACATGAAAAGAAAAGCAATCAGCGCATGCTTAGTGCAGCACTTATTGCCGGAACTCTGGCAGGCTGCGGTTCTGACAACAGTGATTCCACAGAAAGCACTGCCGTAGAAAGCACAGCAGGCGACAGCACAGAAAGTGCGGACAGCAGTGATGGCGAGACCGAAGGAAACTCCAAATACAAGGACTTTATTACAGTTGATGTATTTGACAGCATGGCAAACTATCAGGGAATCCAGTCTGGCTGGTTTGCAAAAATCGTAAAAGACAAATTCAATATGGAACTGAATATTATTGCACCGAACGTAGCCGGCGGCGGTGATACTCTTTTCCAGACACGTTCTGCGGCAGGAGACCTTGGTGACCTGATTATTACAGGATGCGGAAATGGACGTCTTCAGAACCTGGTAACAGCTGGTCTGGTTATTGATATGACAGATTACCTGAAGGATGCTGAGAACGTTCACAGATATGACAGCGCAATTGAAACAACGAGTCAGCTTGTAGAAGAAGATGGAATCTGGGCAATTCCTTCTGAATCTTCCAGTAACTCCCCGACAACCTCTTCAGAAGGTCTTGAGCCAAACTATGGCGCTTATCTCAGATGGGATGCATACAAGGCAGCCGGATATCCGGAACTGAACACATTGGAGGATCTTCTTCCGGCACTTCAGAAAATGCAGGAGGCAGTACCGACCAGTGATAGCGGAAAACAGACTTATGCCATTTCCCTGTTTAAAGACTGGGACGGAAATCTGATGTCAAATGCCAAGCCAGAAGCAAGCCTTTATGGATATGATGAGATCGGTTTCGTGCTTGCAAAAGCAGACGGTTCTGATTATCAGAGCTTTATTGACAGTGATTCTGCATATGTAAGGTCTCTGAAATTCCTGTTTGAGGCAAATCAGATGGGACTTGTAGATCCGGAATCTACAACTCAAAATTATGACACTCTGTTTGCAAAATATCAGGACGGACAGATCTTGTTTTCCCCATATCCATGGCTCGGTCAGTCTGCGTACAATACAGATGCCAATAAAGCTGAGGGAAAAGGCTTCATGCTTGCTCCAATCGCAGATGAATGTATTTTCTCTTATGGATGTCAGGTCAACGGAAACGGTGGAAATGCTGGAATTATGATTGGAAGTAAAGCAGAGGATCCGCAGAGACTGGCAGATTTTATTGACTGGCTGTATTCTCCGGAGGGAATCATGGAATCCTGTGCACAGACAGCAAGTACTTGTGGGCCAGAAGGCCTTACCTGGGAAATGAAAGATGGTGAGCCGGTTCTTACAGATTTTGGTAAACAGGCTCTTTATGGTGAGACTGTAAATGTTCCGGACGAATGGGGCGGTGGTACATGGAAAGATGGTGTTTCCGCATTGAATTACAAAGCAGTAAACCAGCTTGATGTGAATCCGGAAACTGGAATTTGTTATGATTATACAACCTGGAGTTCTGTTCTTGAAAATCAGGACAATACTCTCTACGCTGACTGGAAAACTCAGACGGGAGCAGAGACAACAATGGATTACCTTACAAGCCATGACCAGATTTTGGTGGCACCTGGAAGCGGATATGCAGTACCTGAGGAAGACTCTCAGATTAGTACGCTTCGCGGTCAGTGTAAGGCTTCTATCGTAGATTATTCCTGGAAGATGGTATTTGCGTCCAATGAAGATGAGTTTAATTCTCTTCTTGCAGAAATGAGAAATGCAGGATACTTTGGAAGGCCTGGATTATCAGACTGTACTGGATTATGACATGGAGTGCGCAAAGGCTCAGAACGATGCCCGCGTAGCTACTGTAAAACAGTATGAGGAAGAGCACGGAACTGATGCAGCTGCTGAAGAGACTGCAGACGGAAGTGCAGATGACAGTGCGGAAGCTGATACATCTGCAGAGATCGATACAGCAGCAGATAGTGCAGATACAGCTGAGGCTGAGGTTACTGAGGCTCCGGAAGAATAAAGATAATTGGAGCAGATTTGCAGTGCAAGGCAGTAGTTGAAATCAGAATGAAATAAATGCCGGATTTATAAACGAGGGCAGGGGGATCCGTAAAGGGGTTCTCCTGCTTTTGTTTATAATGGAGATTATTTAAATTTGGAAAACTAGAATTATGTAAACTAAATGCGGCATATTTGAAAAGGAGAAAAAATGTTTCAGGACAGCAGAATCAATAAAGTTTTATATGGCGGAGATTACAACCCGGAGCAGTGGCCGGAGGAAATCTGGGAAGAGGATATGCGGCTTTTTAAGCTGGCGGGAATTGATGAGGTAACCTTGAATGTATTTTCCTGGGCAGCTTTGCAGCCAAGTGAGGATACTTATAATTTTGAAAAACTGGATAAGATCATGGATCTGGTGGAGGCAAATGGGCTGAAGGTTTTCCTTGCCACCTCTACAGCGGCTCATCCGGCGTGGATGGCGAAACGCCACCCAGATATTTTGCGCACCGAGTTTAGCGGCATGAAGCGAAAATTTGGAAGCCGCCACAATTCCTGCCAGAACAGTCCAACCTATCAGAAGTATTCTGTTCTTCTGGCGAAAAAGCTGGCAGAGCGGTATGGAGAACGGGAGTGCGTGATTGGCTGGCACATCTGCAATGAGTATGGCGGAGAGTGCTACTGTGAAAACTGCGAAAAGCAGTTCCGGGTCTGGCTGAAGAAAAAATACGGCACCATTGAGGAAGTAAATAAAGCGTGGGATACAAGCTTTTGGGGACATACCTTCTATGACTGGGACGAAATTGTACTGCCAAATATGCTGAGTGAACATTTTGAGCCAGACCGCACTACTTTTCAGGGGATTTCCCTGGACTACCGCCGTTTCAATTCAGAAGGGATGCTGAAATGTTACCAGGCAGAGGCTGCGGCAATCCGTTCTGTGGTTCCGGATGCCAAAATTACAACTAATCTCATGGGATTTTATAAGCCGCTGGATTATCAGATGTGGGCAAAATCCATGGATTTTATCTCATGGGACAATTATCCGGCAAATGAAGATCCTTACTCCAGAATTGCCATGAATCATGACCTGATGCGGGGAATCAAAGGGGGACAGCCTTTTGTGCTGATGGAACAGACGCCAAGTGTGACCAACTGGCTGGCGTATAATGCACTGAAGCGTCCTGGAGTTATGCGTCTGTGGAGCTATCAGGCAATGGCGCATGGGGCAGATGCGGTGCTGTTTTTCCAGATGAGACGTTCCATTGGTGCATGTGAAAAGTATCATGGTGCAGTGATTGACCATGTTGGGACAGAGAATACCAGAGTTTTCCGTGAAATTTCCCAGCTTGGAAAGGAACTGCAGCAGCTTGGGGATAAGACTCTGGGTGCCAGAAGCCGGGCAAAGGCAGCGATTCTGGTTGACTGGGACAACTGGTGGGCAATTGAGTACTCTGCCGGCCCGAGCCGTGATCTGAAATATCTGGACGAGGTTTTTCTATATTACAGGGCGCTGGAGGAACAGAATTATGCAGTGGACATTATTGGCGTGGAGGAGTCCGATGCCCTTCCCCGGGATAAGAGAAATCACTTTATGTATGGCGGTGTTTCCTGTGAGGCGTCTTTGCTGTGTGATCTGATGCATTTGGAGGGGGCCAGAGAGCTGGCTTCTTATGAAGAAGATTTTTACGCGGGCACGCCTGTGATTACGGAAAACAGCTTTGGGGCTGGAAAGGCGTATTATGTGGGAACCCGGTCTTCACAGGAATTTTACCGGATGTTTATGCGGGAGCGTATGGAAGAAAAAGGGATTTCTCCGGTTCTGGAGGCTCCGGAGGGAGTTGAGGCAACGGAGAGGTTTAAAGATGGAAAAGGCGTGATGTTTGTGCTGAACCATAATGATGAGGAGACTGTATTTGTGCTGAATGAGGCGCGGAAAGATCTGCTTACTGGGGAGCAGTATGAAGGCGGAACGGTGGTGACGCTGGAGGCGAAAGGGGTTATGTTGCTGGAAAATTGATAGTGGAGTCACGGACGTGCGTTTGCAATGTATATTCACCGCAGGTCGTCGCAACATTCCGCAGAGTGTCAATTTTCCCTTGATTTTTAATGAATTGGTATTAAGATAGGGTTAGAATTATGTTTGAAAAATCATTCAATATATAGGAGGCTGTACCAATGATTCATGAAAAAATAGAAATCCAGTTAAAGGACTCAGAATTTAAGGCAAATTTGTTCACTTATTTCCTGGATAATTCACCGGAGATTGATTTGGGGAGAAAGAGGCCGGTTGTTTTGATTTGTCCGGGAGGCGGATATGAGATGACTTCAGATCGTGAGGCGGAGGCGCTGGCTGTTAAGTTTATGGCTATGGGCTATCATGCGGCAATTCTGCGCTACAGCGTAGCTCCGGCACGGTTCCCGGAAGCACTTCTGCAGCTTGCCACAGCAGTTGCAATGCTTCGTGAAAATGCAGAAAAGTGGCATATTGATACAGGCAAGATCGTAGTTCAGGGATCTTCCGCAGGAGGACACCTGGCAGCAAGTCTTGGAGTGTTCTGGAACAAGCCATTTGTAGCGGAGGCTCTGGGAATGGATGCCGGGAAATTCCGTCCTAATGGACTGATGCTTAGCTATCCGGTTATCACTTCCGGGGAAAAGGCTCATCAGGGATCTTTTGAAAAAGTTCTTGGCGAGGACTATGTAGATGAAGAGAAGCGCAGATTTTTATCGCTGGAATATAGTGTCAGCAAGGATACACCGCCGACTTTCCTGTGGCATACCGCTCCGGATGACACCGTTCCGGTAGAGAATTCCCTGCTGTTTTTCCAGGCACTTCATGCACTGGATATTCCGGCAGAGCTGCATATTTATCCAGTAGGCGGTCACGGCCTTGGCCTTGCCACTGCAGAAACCGCCTGCCCCAACGGCTACGGTATCCAGCCCGAATGCGAAAGCTGGATCCAGCTGGCTGGGGATTGGATGAAGCATATGTTTGAAAATAAGTAAGGATAAGAAAAAGGGGAGTGCAGTTTTGGGCACTCCCTGTTCTGAAAAATATGAAATTCATTCAATATCCAGTTCCGGCGGTTCATCCATTGTATCGGAAACATATTTTCCGTTCTTTTTGCGTTGCCGGACACATTCGGTAAGCAGATATTCAATCTGCCCGTTTACGGAGCGGAAATCGTCCTCAGCCCAGGCTGCAATCTGGTCATAAAGCTTGGCAGAAAGCCTGAGAGGAATTTGTTTCTTAGGTCTGGTATCTGCAGCCATTAATAAAGACTTCCCGAATTAACTATCGGCTGAGCATCATGATTGCCGCACAGCACTACCAGAAGGTTGGAAACCATGGCAGCCTTCCGCTCCTCATCAAGCTCAACCACGTTGTTTTCATTCAACCGTTCTAACGCCATTTCTACCATGCCAACAGCACCATCCACGATCATCTTTCTTGCGTCAATAATAGCAGACGCCTGCTGTCTTTGCAGCATAACCGCAGCAATCTCAGGTGCATAAGCCAGATATGTAATACGTGCCTCGATGATCTCAAGACCTGCTTCTGCAACCTTCTGCTGGATCTCATCACGGATACGTCCGGCTACGATCTCACTGGAACCGCGAAGGCTTCCCTCATCTGCAACTCCGTCTCCGGTAGTATCCACATTAGGAGCTACATCATAAGGATAAATTCTTACGATATTACGAAGTGCGCTGTCACACTGCAGGGAAAGATATTCCTTGTAGTTGTCAACATTGAAAACTGCTTTTGCTGTGTCAGTTACACGCCACATAACTGCAATTCCAATCTCCACCGGGTTACCCAGACAATCGTTGATTTTCTGACGGTTATTGTTAAGAGTCATAATTTTCAGGGAAATCTTCTTGTTTACATAAGAACTGCTTGCAGAAGCAGTTGTTCCTGCAGCGGCCAGAGTCAGAACTGACTTGGCTGCATTTCCGCCATCTACATCACCGCTCTGGTTCAGCTTGGTCTTCGCTGCCGGGTTCACTGCTGTACAGAACGGATTTACCCAGTAAAAACCATCGTTCTTCAAAGTTCCCACATACTTACCAAACAAAGTAAGTACCAGAGCTTCCTGTGGCTTCAGAACTTTTAATCCGCAAAAGGGAATCCATCCCAGGGATAGCCAAATAATTCCAATGACCATCAATGGAATCCAGTAAAACATGGCACCGATTGTAGTAAAGGCAGCAGCTGCTGCATAAAGCAGAATAAACAGTACCATCATACCCATACCATTTTTCTTGTTATCCAAAACTTTTTCCTGCATAATAAGCCTCCTGACCGGGATAACGATTATAACAGATATCCCTGAATGTATGTGACAGCTATAATACGGAATAGCTGTCTTATATTATCTTTGGATATTGATATGATATCATTTAGATATCATAATGTCAACTACAAATGTTTTGGAAGCAGTTATTCGGTTAAATTTGGGAATACAGAGATTTGTGATATCAGGAAAAATATAATAAATTTGAGGATGTACAGAAGAAGATATGTTAATATAAACGCAGGCTCCACCATATACGAGTGGATAGGACTGAAAAAGGGGATGACAGTTTATGAAAGCAGTGATTGCAATTGATTCATTTAAAGGAAGTCTCACTTCGATTGAAGCCGGAATGGCTGCAAAGGAAGGAATCTTAAAAGCACACCCGGATGCGAATGTTGTCGTAAAACCACTTGCAGATGGTGGTGAAGGCACCACAGATGCCCTGATTGCAGGACTTGGTGGTGAGCGTATTGATCTTACAGTGACTGGTCCTCTTGGTACTCC
>ENA-OVGB01002514-OVGB01002514.1-human-gut-metagenome-genome-assembly--contig:-NODE-2514-length-12922-cov-2.330924_pt1 | contig 12922 bp, 9 predicted proteins | sample MGYA00237767_ERZ505413 | MGnify/ENA primary metagenome ERZ505413 (study PRJEB26158, sample SAMN06016410) | human gut metagenome | biome: human gut; feature: ankylosing spondylitis patient; material...
GGCAGGACACCCCTATCATGTGGATCCTGAGGTGCATCACGGCATTCCCGATCTCATCACCGCTTCGGGCCTTGCCGTGCTCACCGAAGACTCCGTGGCCCATCTCATGCCCGATCCCGGCAAGCTTCGCGTGGTCGACCAGTGGACGTTCCACGCCAGACTCTACCGTGCGGCGGCCTATGCCGCCCAGTCGGACAATGTGTCGCTCGTGCAGCTCGTGTCCTTCGGCTGCGGTCTCGACGCCGTCACGGCCGATCAGGTGGAGGAAATCCTTTCCGCATCCGGCAGGCTCTACACGCAGATAAAGATCGACGAAGGCGCCAACCTCGGCGCAGCCCGCATCCGCGTGCGCTCACTGCTCGCCACCATGAAGGAACGCAGAAACAACAGGGCCCAGAAGGTCCTGCCCGAGTTCGCCACGCTTCTTCCCATGGCGCCCGAGGAGGATGACAGCTGGACGCCCCCGGACTTCACGGATGACATGCGGGAAACCCATACCATTCTCATTCCGCAGATGTCTCCCATCCACTTCCAGTTCCTGCCCTCCATGCTGCACGCCTGCGGCTACAAGGCGGAGCTTCTGCAGTCCGTGTCCCGCGAAGCCGTGGAGGAAGGTCTGCGTCACGTGAACAACGACGCCTGCTATCCGGCCATCACCGTCATAGGCCAGCTTCTCTACGCCATCCAGAGCGGCAGGTACGACAGAAACCGCATCGCCCTCATCATTTCCCAGACCGGCGGCGGCTGCCGCGCCACAAACTACATAGGCTTCCTGTACAAGGCGCTCAAGGAATGCGGTCTTACCGACATCCCGGTGATATCGTTCAATCTCTCCGGACTCGGCCGCAATCCCGGCTTCCGCATCACGGGACGCATGCTGCTGCGCGGCGTGCAGGCGCTTTTGTGCGGCGACACGCTCATGCGGCTTCTGTACCGCACCCGTCCCTATGAAAGCCGGAAAGGCAGTGCCGAAGCGCTGGCCGAGCACTGGGCGGCCATCCTCGACACCGATATCAGGGAAGGCGCGCTCAGACGCACCTACCGGCATCTCGGCGAAGTGGTGAAGGCCTTCGACGCCCTGCCCCTGAAGGACGAGCCCCGGAGGCCCAGAGTCGGACTTGTGGGTGAGATTCTTTTAAAGTATCATCCCGACGCCAACAACAACGCGGTCAAGGTCGTGGAAGCCGAGGGCGGCGAAGCCGTCATGCCCGACTTCACCGATTTTATTCTGTACGGACTGTACGATGAAGTGTATCGTTGGCAGCACCACAACGGCAGCATGGGCCGCGCAACGGTGAGCAATCTTCTGCTGCGTACCCTTCTGACGCTGCGGCTGCCCCTGAGGTATGTGCTGGCGCGGAGCCGGAGATTCTCTCCTCCGCTTCCGTTCCGCAAGCTGCGCGAGCAGGTCAACGGCGTCGTTTCCCTCGGACAGCAGACCGGCGAAGGCTGGCTGCTGACGGCCGAAATGATGGAACTGCTCCACGGCCGCATCCGCAACATACTCTGCATGCAGCCTTTCGGCTGCCTGCCCAACCACATTACCGGCAAGGGCGTCATCAAGGAACTCAAGCGCCGCTTCCCCGAAGCCAACATCGCCGCCGTGGACTACGACCCCGGTGCAAGCGAAGTGAATCAGATAAACCGGATCAAACTCATGATGGCTGTGGCCAGGCAGAAATGCACGGGAGGTCAGCCATCGACATAGGATGTCATGACACAGCACTCTCTGCCTGAACTTCTGGCTCCGGCCGGCGACATGTCCTGCTTTCTGGCGGGCATGGCCGCCGGTGCGGATGCCACGTATCTCGGCCTCAAGAACTTCTCCGCCCGGGCCGGGGCGGAAAACTTCAGCACCACCGAGCTTGCCCGCATGGTGGATCTGGCCAATCAGAACGGCCGTAAGATCTATGTGGCGTTCAACTCCCTCATCAAGGCAAGCGACATTCCCGCAGCGGGCCGTCTCATCAAGCGTCTTCAGCGCGACGCCCAGCCGCACGGACTCATCATCCAGGACATAGGCCTCATTGATGTGGCCCGTCAGGCCGGTTTCGAGGGCGAACTGCACCTTTCCACCCTTTCCAACATTTCCGTTTCCCGCGATCTTCTCGCCGTACAGAAGCTCGGCGTGCAGCGCGTGGTGCTTCCCCGTGAGCTTTCCATCGACGAAATCCGCCAGATGGACGAGGCCGCCCCCGAGGGCATGGACTTTGAAATGTTCGTGCACGGCGCCCTGTGCTGGTGCGTGTCCGGCCGCTGCTACTGGTCCAGCTATCTCGGCGGCAAGAGCAGCCTGCGCGGACGCTGCGTGCAGCCCTGCCGCAGGATCTACAAGCAGAAGGGACGTGAAGGTCGCTTCTTCTCCTGTCAGGATCTTTCCATCGACGTTCTGGTCAAGACGCTGGCAGAAATCCCCCATGTCCGCAGCCTGAAGATCGAAGGCCGAAAGAAAGGACCGCACTACGTCTATCATGTGGTGACGGCCTATCGCATGCTGCTTGATGCTCTGGGAACGCCCGACTGGTCAGCCGCCAAGAAGGACGCCGAGGCCCTGCTCGACATGGCTCTGGGGCGTCCCGTCACCCGTGCCCGCTTCCTGCCGCAGAAGGACACGCACGTCTCCACGCCCGACGAACCGACGAGCTCCGGCCTGCTCGTGGGCAAGATCCAGTTCGAAAAGAAGAACGGCGCCCCTTCCTGGCCCTTCATCAAGCCGAGAATAGAGCTGCTGCCCAAGGATCTTCTGCGCATAGGCTATGAAGACGAACCCTGGCATGACACCGTCCCGGTCACGAGGCGCACGCCCAAGGCCGGAACCTGCACGCTGCGTCTTGCCAAGCACAAGATGCCGAAGGCCGGTGTGCCTGTTTTCCTCATCGACCGCCGTGAGCCGGAACTCATCCACATTCTTCACGACTGGGAAAAGAAGCTGGAAAAATGCCGCACCGTGGAAAGTCCCCTTGTGGAGTGGACGCCGCATCTGCCGAGGCCGGTACATGCACGCCGGCAGCAGGACTATCTTGTGCGCTCCAGCCTTCCTCAGGGACGCGAGACCCGCGGCTCCCGCTCCGTGATGACGGGGCTGTGGATGTCGGCGAACTCCGTGCGCGCGGTGTCCCGCACGGTCATGCCCCGCATGGCCGGACGAGGAGGCTCTCTGGCAAAGGCTCGTCATCGAGGCCATGCGCGGAGGCTCCAGACACTTCGTCTGCAATTCGCCCTGGCAGGTCGGCATGTTCCCCATGGATGACGAAAAGCGCCGTCCCCATCTCATCGCCGGCCCGTTCTGCAACGTCTCCAATCCCGCGGCCGTGGCTCTTCTGGCCAGAATGGGCTTTGAAGGCGCCTTCGTAAGCCCCGAGCTCTCCGGGGAGGATTACCTCTCCCTGCCCCGTCAGTGCTGCCTGCCTCTCGGCATGGTGCTCTCCGGCTACTGGCCCGTGGGCATCTCGCGTCACGGCATGAATCAGGTCAAGGCCAACGAAGCCTTCTTCAGTCCCAAGGGAGAAGCCTTCTGGGCGCGCAACTACGGTCATAATCTGTGGATATACCCTGCCTGGCCCATGGATCTTTCCGCGCACAGGCAGGAGCTCGAAAGCGCAGGCTATGCCTTCTTCGCCAAGCTGGAGGAAAACCTGCCGCCGAACCTGCCGCCGATGCGCCGCACCAGTCAGTTCAACTGGAACGGCTCGCTTCTGTAAGCCGACATGCACGGGGAGTCCGCTCCCCGTTCCTTTTTTCTGCACACGGACAAGAACATGCTGGATACCATCACGGCAGGACTTGGACTCTCATGTCCCGTCCTGCTTCTCGACAACGGCAGCCGGTCCACGGCAGCGATGCTGGCACTGCCCGGCACGGATGCTTCTCTCTGGCCGAAGACCAGGCTCTCCTCGGAATCTCCTGTGGAGGAAGCCCGGGATTTTCTGAAACGCTCCGGACTTCCCGAGCCCGGGCTCACGGTGATTTCAGGAATGCGGGCCGGGGCGTCGGAAACAGACCGGGCCGAAAGATGCCTGGCGCGCATGCGCCGCTGGAAGGACTTTCTTTCCGAAACGGAAGGCAGAGCCGAACACTTTCTTCAGCCTGCGATGCCCGGATGGGAAGTCGAACCGCTGCGTGAGAGGGCCGGAGCGATGTTCGGCCCTGCTTTCGGGACCGACGCAGGCATGGCCGCCGTGCTGACGGCCCTGAGCATGGAACCTCTTCGCGAAAGATCCTGGCGCGAAGGCGTCACCGTGGTCTGGGCAGGCCATCGTCACCTTCAGGCCTTCATGCTCTATCAGGAAAGGCTGCTCGGTCTCTACGAGCAGCACAGCTCTCTTTCCCGCGAAGCCTTCCTGAAGGATCTGGAAGAAATGCGTCTCAACTGGCTGCCCGACGAACAGGTACGGGCACAGGGCGGACACGGCTGCATCTGCGGCGACTTTCCCGCCGAAGCGGAAGGTTTTCGGCCCACATGGATTCTCGGCCCCCGTCGTGAAGAGCTGAAGGGCTGCGGCCGCCTGGCCTCCCCCTCCGGCGACGACGGATTCGACCGGATCGTCGGCCTTCTTTACGGACTGAGTCTCAGGAAAAGCTCATGAGCGTATTTTTCACCGTGCTTTTTCTGCTGGCTCTCGGCGTCTGCGTGCTGCTCAATCTGGTCACGCTGCCCGGCAACTGGGCCATGGTGGCGCTTGTGACGGCCTGGGCTCTGCTCGTACCGGGAAACGGACTGAACACCCTCTTCTTCATCATGTTCATCGGCCTTGCCGTCGCCGGCGAAATCGTGGAATTCGGCGCACAGATATGGGGCGCGAAAAAATACGGCTCTTCCAGGATTTCCACCTGGGCGGGAATTCTCGGAGCCATCTTCGGAGCCATCTTCGGCGCGCCCTTCATGTTCGGCGTCGGCGCGGTGTTCGGCGCGCTCTTCGGCGCCTGGGCAGGGTGCTTTCTGGCAGAGCTCTTCATACGCCGCCAGCCTTCCGCCGTGGCCTTCCGTGCCGCCCAGGGCGCCTTTGTGGGACGTTTTCTCGGCATGGTCGTCAAGTTCGGTCTCGGCATGGCCATGCTGGCGCTTACCGCCTCCCACGTCTGGCCGGAAACTCTCTGAGGTCGGAATCCGGCATGAAGAACAATGTGCTCTTTCGCTCCTGCCTGAACGGCGCATCGGATTCTCCGAACCGACGACGCTTCTCCAGGCCTTTTCCCCTTCACCTTTAATGACTCACGGCAAGGCCACGCCGCAATCGGCGTGACCGCAGCCAGGCATTGCCATGAAAAACGCTTCCGAAACTGCCGCCATGATGCGGAATCTTCGTCTGGTCCTGGTACGAACCAACTTTCCCGAAAACATCGGCATGGCCGCCCGTGCCTCCGCAAACTTCGGCCATGCGCCCTTGTATCTCGCCGAGCCGAGGCGCTGGAACTACGAAAAGGCCCTGCCCACGGCCACAAGTCAGGGCCGTCCGCTCCTCGACTCCGTCACCGTCACGAATTCCGTGCAGGAAGCCGTAGCCCCGTGCACGCTCGTCATCGGCACCACGGCCCGCACGGGAGGCGCAAGACAACAGCTCATCACCCCCCGTCAGGCTGCCGCGGAAGTGGCTGAACGGCTGGCCGAAGGAGAAAAGGTCGCCATCATGTTCGGCCCGGAAGACCGCGGTCTCAGCAACGAGGATCTGGAAAACTGCGGCAGGCTCGTCACCATACCCACGGCCCCGGACGCCTCTTCCCTGAATCTCGCCCAGGCCGTGCTGCTCATGATCTATGAATGTTATCTGGCCCTGCCCGATACGGCCAGGATCGACGCTCACCCGAGCCTCTCACGCCGGGTCACGGCCGAGGAAAGAGACTTTCTCTTTCACACGCTGAAACATGCGCTTATGGACATCGGCACCATTCCGAGGGACAACCCCGAACACTTTTTCCTGCCCCTGGCGCGATTCTTCGACAGGGCCGATCTGCGCCGTCACGAAATGGACATCTTCATGGGCATCTGCCGTCAGATGGAACATCTCGTGCACGAGGAGGACAAGGCAGAATCCTGATACGCTTTCTGCGTCTTTTTCCGGCCATTCCCGTTTCCTGCGGGAATGGCCCTGTTCTTTTTATGCAGCAGCCTGCAATCTTTTGAAAGAAAACTCTTCCCCGTGTTTCTTGACAGTAAATTTTCCCTCTTCGTAAGATTGATAAAGTATTCCCTGCCAACATCCGTCAGGAGCGTCCATGTCCATTCGACTTTTTCTGTGCCTTGTCTGTGCCGTGCTGATGTCAGGCTGTTCCGATGAATCCGAAAAAAGTCAGCCCCGCGCCGTCCGCACGGCGCTGGTCTCTCTTGCCACCTCCGCGACAAAGGACGTGCCCTACATGCTGGACGCCGTCGGCACCGTGGAGCCGTCCGCCACGGTGAACATCGTCTCGCGCACCAGCGGAGAGCTGCAAAAGGTGCTCATCCATGACGGCGAACTGGTAAAAAAAGGACAGCTTCTGTTCGTCATTGAAAAGGAACCCTATGAAATAGCACTTCACCAGGCGCAGGCCCGGCTGGAAAGCGACAAGGCCAAGCTCGCCAAGGCGCAGGACGACTACTCCCGAGCCCTCAAGATGAAAAAGGGAGGATTCTCCAGCGCTGCGGAAACCGACGCCGCCCGCGTGACCATGGTCAGCGCTCAGGCCGACGTCAGGGAAGATGCCGCTGCTCTGGAAAAAGCCGAGCTTGATCTCTCCTACTGCGAGATCCGTGCCCCCATGGACGGCAGGGCGGACGACGTGCGCGTTGATCTCGGCAACGTCATCACGGCGCAGACGCTTCTTGTGGTCGTCGACGCCTTCCAGCCCGCGGACATCACCTTCAGCGTCCCGGAAAAGCATCTCCCTCTCATACGCCGCAACGTCCGGGAGGCGGGGCTCAAGGTTTCCGCCACGTCCAAGGAAGGCAAGCCGCTGACCGGCGACATCATTTTTGTGGGCAACGTCGATCCCGACACGGGCACCGTGCCGCTGAAGGCACGCTTTCTCAACGAGGGGACGGAGCTCTGGCCGGGAGAATTCCTCCGTGTGCGCATTCAGCTCGACATGAGAAAAAATGCCGTCACCGTTCCCAGCCGCGCGGTGATGCTCGGCCCGGACGGCCCCTTCGTCTATGTGGTGGGCAGCGACAGACTGGCAAAGGTGCGCCTTGTCGACACCGACGTGGAAAACGACGGCATCACCGTCATCTCCAAGGGACTTGCCAGCGGGGAACAGGTCGTGCTTGAAGGACACGTCAGACTCAAGGACGGCATGCCCGTGCGTCTGCAGGAAGACCGCAGGATCACCTCGGCAGGGGGAGCGGAATGAACATTTCCTCCACGTTCATCAGGCGCCCCGTCGCCACCACGCTGCTCATGATGGGCATTCTCGTCTTCGGCTGGATGAGCTATCTGCGTCTTCCGCTGAGCGAGAATCCCAACATCGACTATCCCGTCATCATCGTTTCCGCATCCCTGAGCGGCGCATCTCCGGAGACCATGGCCACCTCCGTGGCAAAACCGCTGGAAAAGCAGCTCTCCACCATCGCCAGCATCAAGAACATGACCTCCACCAACAAGCTCGGCCGTACCACGGTGAGGGTGGAGTTCGAACTCGACCGCGACATCGACGGCGCGGCCCTCGACGTGCAGTCGGCCATATCCATCGCCTATTCCCGCATGCCGGACACCATGACGCAGATGCCCCGCTTCATGAAGCTGGACCCCGACTCCCTGCCCGTCATTCAGATCGCCCTCACCTCCAACACCCTGACGCGCCAGCAGCTGACGGACTACGTGGAAAACTATGTCTCCCAGCGGCTTTCCATGGTGGCGGGCGTGTCGAAGTCCGACGTGCGAGGCGCCAAGCGATACGCCGTGCGCGTCAATCTCCGTCCCGACCTCATGCAGGCCCGCGATGTCAGCGCGGAAGAAATCCGCAACGGCATCGATGCCGCCAACGTCACCCTTCCCACCGGCAAGCTGGAAGGCGCCGACCGCATACGCAACATCAAGGACAACGGTTCGCTCGTCAAGGCCGAGGACTTCGCCAAAATCGTGGTGGCGTGGCGCAACGGCGCTCCCGTACGCCTGAGCGACGTGGCCGACGTGGTGGAAGGCGTGGAAGAAACCAACCAGGCCAGCTTCATCAGCGGGAACCCCGGCGTCATCGTTCAGGTGACCAAGCAGCCGGGCGGCAATACCGTGCAGATCGTGAGCGACATCCTCGACCTGCTTGCCGACATCGAAGACACGCTTCCGCCTTCCATCAACATGGACGTGGTGGAAGACACGTCCATCCCCATTAAAGAGTCCGTGCATGAAGTGGAGTTCACCCTGCTTCTCACCATTCTGCTGGTGGTGCTCGTCATCTATGCCTTCCTGCGCGACGGCATGGCCACCATCATTCCCAGTCTGGCTCTTCCGCTCTCCGTGGTTGCCACGTTCCCGCTCATGTTCTCTGCCGGGTTCAGCCTCGACAACATGTCTCTCATGGCGCTCATTCTCGTGGTGGGCTTCGTGGTGGACGACGCCATAGTCATGCTGGAAAACATCATCCGGCACAGAGAAATGGGGAAATCGCCGTTCAATGCCGCCATGGACGGCGCCGGAGAAATCGGCTTCACCATTCTCTCCATGACCATTTCCCTCGGCGCGGTGTTCATTCCGCTGCTGTTTCTGCCGGGAACCGCAGGCCGCATGTTCTTTGAATTCGCGGCCGTCATCATCATTGCCATTTCCATTTCCTTCTTCATATCCATCAGCCTCACGCCCATGATGAGCGCGCTTTTCCTTACGGATCAGTCCGTGCACGTCAAGCACACGGGCCTGAAGGCGGCCATGGAGAAAGGATTCGTGGCTCTGCTCTCCCTCTACTCGCGCAGCCTTCACTGCGTGATGCGTCACCGTCTTCTCACCTTCGTGGGCTCTCTTCTTCTCATCGTGGCCACATGGTGGCTCTCCACGCTGGTGCCCACCGGCTATTTTCCGGCCATCGACGGCGGCCGCATACGCGTCTTTGCCAGAGCCGAGGAATCCATTTCCTTCGAGGCTCTGACCCGGGCCGTGGAAGAGCTGCATCCCATCATCTCCGCCGATCCGGCGGTGCGCAGCTTCACCACCATAGGCGGCGGCACGAGAGCGGACACCAACACCGCAAACATCATGATACGCCTCAAGCCCATCTCCGAAAGAGACAACATCAACGTGGTCATAGACCGGCTCAGAAAGGCTCTCGACACGAGTCCCACGCTCATGGTCTCCCTGCGCAACGCCAACATGCAGGGCGCAGGCGGCAGCTCGACCGGCATCTACAACTACACGCTTGTAGGCAGCAATACCGCCGAACTTTACGCGGCCGCAAGAGAAGTGGAGGAAGCCCTTCATCATGTGAAGAGCGTACGCGACATTGGTTCGGATCTCCAGCTCATGAACCCGTCCATCCGTCTCATCGTGGACAGGGACAAGGCCACCATGCTGGGGATCACGCTCTCGCAGATAGAAAACTCCCTCTACTCCGCCTTCGGCACCAGGGAAATCTCCACCATCTACACGGATGTCAGCGACTATACCGTCAAGATGGAAGTGGCCCGCGATCTTCAGGACAGCGCAAGCATTCTGGAAAGCATCTATCTGCGCTCCGGCAAGGGAAAGCTCGTGCCTCTGGAAACGCTCGTCACGCGTCAGTTTGAAGCCGGACCTCTTTCCGTGAACCACAGAGGCCAGTTCCCCGCCGTGAGCATTTCCTTCAACGTGGCCAGCGGCTACGCCATGGGCGAAGCCATGGCCGATGTGGAAAACGCCGCACGCGACATCCTGCCCGCCTCGGTTACCGGCAGTCTCACCGGCACGGCCCAGGACTTTCAGGATTCCGTGCATGACATGATCCTCATCATCATCGTGGCGCTGCTGCTCATCTACATCGTGCTCGGCATTCTGTACGAAAGCTTCATTCATCCCATCACCATTCTTTCCGGTCTGCCGTCCGCAGCCTTCGGAGCCCTGTTCAGCCTGTGGCTTTTCGACTCGGAACTGAACATGACCGCCTTCGTCGGCATCATCATGCTCATCGGCATCGTGAAGAAAAACGCCATCATGGTGCTGGACTTCGCCCTTGCTGCCGAGCGCAGCGGAAGCCTGGACACGGAAGACGCCATCATTCAGGGCTGTCTCATCCGCTTCCGTCCCATCCTCATGACCACGCTTGCCGCCGTCATGGGCGCGCTGCCGCTGGCTTTCGGCATCGGCGCCACGGGCGCGGAAGCCCGTCAGCCCATCGGTATATGCGTGTCCGGCGGCCTCATCTTCTCCCAGCTCGTCACCCTCTACATCACGCCGGTGTACTATGTGTACCTCGACAACTTCGGCAAGTGGGTGAGCAGGCACATGCGCCGCATCTTCCGCAAAAGCCTTGCCGAGAGCGCGCCGGAAATGTCTTCCGCCCGCTGAACAGGACTTGCGCTTTCTCGAAAATTCAGGGAAAACACATCCGCCGAACACAAAACAGGGCCTTCCGACCAGCCGCCGGAAAGCCCTGACATATTCCAGAAATGCAGGCAGACACACCTCTCAAGGAAGTTTTTCATGCTGAACGAATACGAAAAACGCTTTCTCTCCTCGGAAGTTCCTCCCCGTCCGGCCGAAGAGTCCCGCTTTCATGTCATTCCCGTACCCTATGAAGCCACGGTAAGCTATGCCGGAGGAACGGCCCGCGGTCCCGAGGCCATTCTCGACGCCTCCGACCAGCTCGAACTGTATGACGGCACAAGCTTTCCCGGAGAAAAAGGTATTTTCACCCAGCCTCCCGTGGACTGCTCCGGCACGCCGGAAGAAGTCATGGAGCGCATACGTCAGGCCGTGCTCGCCGCCCTTGACGCGGGTGCCATGCCCGTGGTGCTCGGCGGAGAACATTCCCTCACCTACGGTGAAATGATCGCGCTCAAGGAACGCTTCGGCCTGTTCGGCGTCGTGCAGTTCGACGCCCATGCCGATCTCAGAGACAGCTACGAGGGCAGCAGATGGAGCCACGCCAGCGTGATGCGCCGTGCGGTCAAGGATCTCGGCCTGCCTCTCGTTCAGCTCGGCAACCGCATCTTCTGCCGTGAGGAACTCGACGCCCGGAAGGAGCACGGCGTCATAAGCTGGGACGCTCCGTATCTGTGCCGCAACGGCATGCCGGAACATCTCATCCCCGAAGATTTTCCGAAAAACATCTTCATCACCTTTGATGTGGACGGGCTCGATCCCTCCGTCATGCCTGAAACCGGCACGCCCGTTCCCGGAGGTCTCGGCTGGTATCAGGCTCTTGAACTTGCCTCGCGGGCCGTCCAGGGACGCAGGCTCCTGGGCTTCGACGTCGTCGAGCTTGCCCCGCGGGAAGGACACATCGTCTCGGACTTCACGGCCGCAAGCCTGACCTACGCCCTCATGGGCATCGCGGAGCGGAACGGCGACGTGAAATAGTGCGGTGATTTTTCGGATGAAATGCAGGAGGCGGAGGAAAACATCCTCCGCCTTGTTCGTCTTGCGGCATAAAAACGTCCGAACAGCGCATTCCGCACGGCTCAGTGCGCCGCTGCCCGCCGCACATTTCCGTCTTCCGTCCTTTCCGGTTTCATCACGGTTCCGGACAAAGAACACGGTCGTTTCATCCCCTGCTCGGTCCCCTGCCCCTCCGCCGAAAAGGACCTTTGCACAGGCAGACATCGCCGGCCCTCTTTGCCCTGTTCCCAAACGGCGGCGTTCCGCACCGACCCAGGACATGCGGACGAAACGGTGCCGGCGGACACCAAAAACGATATCTTCTGATATCCCCGAGTCTTTCGCGCCGACGCCGGTGTTTCTCGGAACTTACGGAAAATCAGGCATCCTGTTCAGGAAAGATAGTGCTCCAGATTGGACTCCATGTCCTTCAGCGTCTGCATGCACTCTTCCCGACGCTGATCGGACACCGACGCAAAAAGTTTTCGTTCCAGAAGAGCATACACGGTCCGGAACTCTTCCAGAACCTCGCTGCCCGAGGGCGTAAGTCCCACAAGGTAGCTCCTCCCGTCACCGGGGTTCGGCTTCTTGAATACGTATCCGCCATGCTCCAGACAGTCCGTCGCCTTGGTGATGGACGATTTCGGTCTTTTCAGCGCCACCACGAGTTCCGTCACGGGCTGAGGCATGCCGGCCTGGCTCAGATATTCCAGCACCGCGCCGTGGGAAGGCACAAGGTCGTCCACCCCGCGCTTCAAGAGTTCGCTTTGAATGATCCGATGCGCCCGGACCAGAATCCGGTTGAGCCTGTCCACGGTGTCACTGTATTCCATGCTTCCCCCTTATGCGGGAATTCCCGCCAGATTTTCCCGCCTCGGGCGGGCACGGTCCATCTTCCCCTATTTCCCCGGCACCGGTAAATGATAATTTCCTTTTCTGCTCCGCCTCCCGGCCGCCCCATCTTTACGGAAGATGAATTTTTTGATAGTTTGATAAAGGGAAAACGGTTGATTGTTTAATCAAACAGTATTAGTTTCCTTCTGTTCGGCCGCAGGGAGTCCGACAAGATTCTCCCTTCATCCTGTTGCGGCCATCTGACACTGGCGTTTAGCTTCCGCATATCAAGCGGGCATATTTTCCGCCGCATGGCGGGCATCTCTATGAGGAGGACTTTATGGCCAAACACATGAAGACTATGGACGGCAATACCGCCGCCGCGCACATTGCGTACGCCCTGAGCGACGTTGCCGCCATTTACCCCATCACGCCCTCGTCCGTCATGGGCGAACTGGCCGACGAATGGTCTGCCAAGGGCCAGAAGAACCTGATGGGTCAGACTGTCGCCATCCGTGAAATGCAGTCCGAAGCCGGTGCCGCCGGCGCCGTGCACGGCTCTCTCGTTTCCGGTGCTCTGACCACCACGTTCACGGCCTCCCAGGGCCTCT
>ENA-OVGB01002535-OVGB01002535.1-human-gut-metagenome-genome-assembly--contig:-NODE-2535-length-12792-cov-2.497605_pt1 | contig 12792 bp, 10 predicted proteins | sample MGYA00237767_ERZ505413 | MGnify/ENA primary metagenome ERZ505413 (study PRJEB26158, sample SAMN06016410) | human gut metagenome | biome: human gut; feature: ankylosing spondylitis patient; material...
CGATTTCCAATGGCAGGCGCTCGCACTCGCCGTCGCCGTACCGCTGGCGGGCGCGTTCACGACTGGTTTCCTGCCGCGGCTCTTCCCGGTGGATAAGCTGCTGCTGTCGCTGACCAACTTCCTGTGCGCGCTGGGGCTGCTCGTCCTCTACGACACCAACCCGACGTATGCCTACCACCAGTCCATCTACTATTTCGTCGGGCTGGCGGCGATGGTCGTGTGCATCTACCTCATCCGCGTCGGGCGCAGCTTCCGGCTGCTCGTGTGGCCGATGATGCTGCTCTCGCTCGTGCTGCTCGTCCTCCCGCTGTTCATCGGCAAGGAGACGTACGGCGCGAAAAACTGGTTCTATGTCGGCGGCATCTCCGTTCAGCCCAGCGAAATCGTCAAGCTGACGCTCATCATCGTCATCAGCCGGTTCATGGCGGATCGGCGGCTGATTCCTTGGCTTGGATTCTCTGTGGCATGTCTTGGCGTGCTGATGCTGCAAGCCGACCTTGGCACGGCGCTGCTATACTACGGCGTGGCGCTGATGCTCTATTTCGCTTCGTCCGGGAATCCGGTGCTGATGCTGTGCGGCATCGGCGGCGGCGTCGGCGCGGCGCTGCTGGGCTACCAGAAGTTTGCGCACGTCAAAAAGCGCGTCGCGATTTGGCTCGACCCGTGGAGCGACTACGACAACGCGGGCTATCAGCTCATTCAAAGCCTGATGGCAATCGCCAGCGGCGGCGTGTTAGGCGTCGGCTTGGGTCTGGGCAGCCCGACGACGATTCCCGTTTACCACACGGACTTCATCTTCTCCGTCATCTGTGAGCAGTTCGGGATGCTGTTCGGCTCGTGCGTGCTGCTGATGTATGTTGCCATCATCTGGCGCGGCACATCCATCGCAATGGCGGCGCGCACCCGCTTCCACGGGCTGCTGGCCATGGGCTGCACCGCCATGATTGGCTTGCAGACGTTCATCATCATCGGCGGGGTGATTAAGCTGATTCCGCTGACGGGCGTAACGATGCCGTTCGTCAGCTACGGCGGCACGTCGCTGGTGGCGTGTCTGTGCCTGATTGGCCTGATTCAGGGCGTTTCCAGCGTCAATGAGGATGATTTGGCGCGCGACGCGGACTTGGCGGATTACGGCGGAGGTGCGGCATGAAGCGGCAGCGGTTCAAATTCAAGCTCCTTGCTTTCTTCCTCTTCGCGCTTTTTGCCCTGCTCGGCACATACGGGATACACTCGATCGCCCTCTACGGCAACCGCTGGTTCACCTACGCGAAGAATCCGCGTGTACGGGCGCAGAAGCAGAACGTCGTGCCGGGCGATATTCTCGACCGCAGCGGCGTGGTGCTGGCGACCTCTTCCGTCAGCGAGGACGGCACCGTCACCCGCATCTATCAGGCGAATGAAGCTGCCCGCCGCGCCGTTGTGCACCTGCTGGGCGATTCCGACGGGCAGGTTGCCAACGGGGTTGAAAGTTTTCAAACGGCATACCTCTACGGCTTCCAGACCGGGATTTGGGAGCGGATTCAGGCGCTTGTGACCGGACAGAAGCGCCACGGCGACAACGTAACCTTGACCGTGGACAGTTCCCTCTGCACGGCAATTCTGCAATCCTTCCAGCGGCGCGCGCCCGGCAAATCCGGCGCGGCGGTCGTGATGAACTACAAGACAGGCGAAGTGCTGGGGATGGTCAGCCTGCCGACGTTCGACCCCATGAGGAGCAGCGCTGTATCCACCTCCTCCAACGCCTACTGGAACCGTGTCACGCAGAATCCCTACACGCCCGGCAGCACGTTCAAACTTGTGACCGCCGCCGCGCAGCTCCGCGTGAACCCCTCCGCACAGACGATGCAAGTCAACTGCACCGGCAATTTGACCGTGGACGGGCAGGTCATCCATGACTACGGCTCTGCCAGCCACGGCGCAATTGACCTGAAAACCGCCTTCATGCGCTCCTGCAACAACGCCTTTGCACAGTACGCGCTGTCCATGGGCGACAAGGCGCTGCGCGAAGCGGCGGAATCCTTTGGCTTTAACGACAACTTCCTTTTCCGCGATCTCGTCGTAGAGAACAGTGTCTATCCGACCACGAGCCGCAGCAATTTCAACATCGCCATGAGCGGCTTCGGGCAGTCCGCCATCACCGCCACGCCGATGCACCTGTGCCTGCTCGCCGCCGCCGTCGCGAACAAGGGCGTGATGATGGAACCCGTGCTGATTGACCGCGTCGCCAGCCCGTCCGGCGTGACGCGCTATACCCGCTCCAGCCGCGTCTACCGCACCGCCATGACGGAGAGGCAAGCCGCGATTCTGGCGGAGTACATGCACGCGGTCGTCACCAGCGGCACAGGCACACGCGCCGCCGTCAGCGGGATGATTATCTGCGGCAAAACCGGCAGCGCGGAAACATCACTGAACGGACGTGCCATCACGAACGGTCTGTTCATCGGCTTCGCACAGGACGTCCCCTATGCGCTGTGCGTCGTCGTCGAGGATATCGACGATGGTCAAGGCGGCGGCTCAACCGCTGCGCCGATTGCCCGCGATATCTTCGCGTACCTCAAAAACATGCAGTAAAATAGCGTCGGACAGTTTTCACGGCTGTCCGACGCTTTTGATTACCCGTTTCCCGCCCAGAGCCATTCCTGCGGGATGTAGGCGATTTCTTCTTCGCTGTTCATGATAATGTAGAAATCCCCCGCCATGCCGATGAGATAATAGCTTTCCCCGCTGTGCCAGCGCATCGTGTCCGCCGACAAGTCCGGCACCGTGAACACGCGGTATTCGTAGACAAATTCGTCCGCTCCGTACTCCTGATGCGCCTCTTTGACCGTCAGCTGCGGGAACGCACACGCCACCTTCTCCATATCCGCGCCGAACGCCAAATAGTCCGTCATCATCCAGCCGGAGAGGTCGCGCCCGATGGTGACGTGCGCCCACTCGCCGCGAATTTCGTCGACGTACACGGGCGTGCGGTTGTAGAACTTGCCCAGCGATACCGACTTGCGGTCGGGTTCGGTGCGCAAATGCAGACGGTCGGTCGGTTTTGGATTGTTGACGACCGCCCAGTTGGTGTTATCCAGCTGCTGGACGGCTTGCGCATAGCTTGTCGGGAAGTCCGCAAACGGCAGATCGGTCACGTCATCATACGGGTGATTGCCGTACACATAGCCGTCGTTGGTGCAGGTCGTCAGCGTGCCGTCATTGCAAATCGCGTGCGGCTCGATGATAAAATACACCTGCTCGCCCCACACCGAATGCAGGTGGATTCTCCTCTTCTTCAGCGTCAAGCGATATTGATAATATGGCTCGCCTTCGATGAAAATTTCCGCCAGATTTCCCGCCGCGTTTGACGTTTGCAGCCAGAAATCCGTCCCGATGATTTTGCGGTACACCGCATACTGCCCGCCGTCCAACTCCGCCCAGCGCAGCACGTCGCCGTCCGCCGCACTGCGGGTGTGCATCACGATGACAGCTTCCGTCGCGTAGATTTCCACCAGTTCTTCGCCGCCCGTCAGCTCATCCGACACATACGGCAGCAGCGCCTCCGGAAGATTCATCGGCGTTCCAAGATAGGCGTTTTCAGCCGCTAATTCCTGCGCTTTCGCGGCGAATCCGTCCTTCACGGCAATGGGCACGGGCTGCTTGCCGTCCTCGGCGGGGAAAATCAGGAAGCCGAATTCGATGGCGTACGGGAGCGGGGCAGATTCAGCACACGCGGCGCTCATCAGCAGAAGCAAAAGCAGTGCAAGGATTCTTTTCATGCGGATTTTCCCCTTTCGTCAGCCGTTTCCTGCCCAAAGGTGGCTTTGCGGGATGTAGCACACGTTCTCGTTGTCGTTCATGACGATGTAGTAATTGCCCTTGATGCCGATAACGACCCAGTTATCCCCGCTGTGCCAGCGCGTGTACGGTGCGGATTTTTTCGGCTCATCCAGCACCTCAAATTCATACGTTGTCTCGTCCGCCACGTTCAGCCGATATTCTTCGCGCACCTCCAACTGCGGAAACGCGCATTCCACTTTGTCCGCATCCTCGCCGAACGCCAGATACTTGGTCATCATGTAACCCGTCGTCGCGCGCCCGATGCGCACATATGCCCAGTCGCCGCGGATTTCCTCCACATACACGGGCGTTCGGTTGTAGAACTTGCCGAGATTGCGCCCTTCCTTGCTCGCCTTGCCGCGCAGGTACAGTCGATCCGCCGGATTTGGGTTGTTGACAACCGCCCAATTCGTGCGGTCAAGGTGCTGCATTGCTTCTTCATAGGTCGTCGGGAACTCTGCAAACGGCAGGTCAGTCACGTCGGAATACGGATGATTGCCGTAGCAGAAGCCCGCGTTTCCGCCTGCCGACTCCACGCAGGCTTGCAAATCGTAGAGGGCGTGGCGCTTGATGCCGATGCCGCCCGCTCCGTTCCAGACCTCACGCAGCGTCAGATAACCATTTTCGCACGTCATGCAGTACGTTATTTCATCGACGCAGAGGAGGATGGACGCCGCGCCGCCGTGGTAGCGGTCGAAGGAGAACGGCGTGCCAATCACCTTGCGGATGACATAATTTCCCAGATTCGTCCTGTACGCCACGCGCAGCACGTCGCCATCCGCCGCATCCACCGTGTGCATGGCAATCAGTTCCGTCGTGCAATACAGCGCCGTCAGCGTCTCGCCGCCGGTCAGCTCATCCGACACATACGGCAGCAGCGTCTCCGGCAGATTCAGCTGGATTGCGCCGGATATGTCCGCATCCGCCAGCAGCGCTTCCGGAAAATCCGGTTTCATGGCAATCGGCTGACATTTCCGTCCAGCGCCGTCCATCAAAAACAGCGAACCATCCTGCATGGTATACGCTTCTTCCGCGCCCGCAATGGGCAGGAGCAGCCAAATCATCAGCAGCGCAAGCAGTTTCTTCATTGGCATTCTCCCCTTACCCGTTGCCCGCCCAGAGCCAGTCCTGCGGGATGTAGCGCACGTTTTCGTCGGTGTCCATGATCATATAGAAGTCGTCAATCACGCCAATCAAATAGCACTCTTCACCCCAATTCCAGAGCGTTTTTGTCGCCGACATGTTCGGCGCATCGAACACATAATAGTCATAGGCCAGTTCATCCGCCACATTCTCCTGATACTTTTCTATCAGCGACAGCTGCGGGAAGGCGCATTCCACCTTGTCCATCTCTTCGCCGAACGCCAGATACTTCGTCATCATCCACCCAGACAGGTCGCGCCCGATGGTAACGTGCGCCCATTCGCCGCGGATTTCGTCCACATAGACCGGCGTTCGGTTGTAAAACTTGCCCAATGATACCGACTTGCGGTCGGGTTCTGTGCGCAGATGCAGACGATCGGTCGGATTCGGGTTGTTCACAACCGCCCAGTTCGTGCTGTCCACCTGCGCCAGCATTTCCGCATACGTTTCGGGGAAGGCTGCGAAATCCACCGCTTCCACGTTGTAGAAGGGATGTGCGCCGTAAACGTAGCTGTCATTTCGCATCGCAATCACTTCTTCCATATTACCGATAGCGTGTGGCTGAATGTACACAATTTTCCTGCCGGCGGTGTACCACAAAACGAGTTTGCCATTTCGCAGCTTCAAGGCGTATTCCTGTCCTTCGACTTCCATGCTGACTTCGCCTGCCGAGACGTGCACCGTGTCCAGCGAAAAATCCTCCCCGACGACTTTATCAACCATTTGGTAGCCGTCGCCCGTCCACCACGCCACGCGAAGCACATCGCCCTTCGCCGCGTCGCGCAGGTGCATTCCAACCAGCGCCGTCGTGCAGTAAATCTCGACCAGCTCTGCGCCGCCGGTCAGCTCGTCCGCCACATAGGGCAGCAGCGCCTGCGTCAGCCCCATCGGCACGGCGACGAACGTATCCCCCTGTGCAGCGAGCGCTTTGGCGGCTTTCGCGAACCCCTCCCTGACGGCAATCGGCTGATACGTCGTGCCGTCGTCGGACTGGAAGGTCAAGTAGCCATTTTCGACGGTGCAGCGGTACGCATCATCCCAGAAGTCTTTGCCGCCCGAAAATTCCTCTGCCCCGGCGGTCGTCAAAATCAGGAGCAGGGTCATCAGCAGCACACAACATTTCTTCATTCGGCATCCCCCTTTGATTCAGTGTTCTGACAATGAAACGAACGGGCGGCGCGTTTTCTTCCGCAGAATTGGGAATTGCGGCAAAAAATCCCCCTGCGGGTTCAGCAATGGATGGTTCCGTTTTTCGCGCAGGGGCGCATTTGCCTCATATCACCGTTCCTTTCTTCGGGCGAAACAGCCCGTGCATGTCCGTCTGCTCAATTTCCAGCAGCCTGATTTTGCGTTCAAGCCCGCCCGCGTACCCCGTCAGACTGCCGTTCGTGCCGACGACCCGATGGCACGGAACGATGATGCTGATGGGGTTATGCCCGACTGCCCCGCCGACCGCCTGTGCCGACATGCGCCCTGCGTTCAGCCGCTTCGCCAGCGCGCCGTATGTCGTCGTCTGCCCGTATGGGATTTCAAGCAGCAGTTGCCAGACCGTCTGCCGGAAAGGCGACCCGATCGGGTGCAGCGGCGGCGTGAAGTCGGGTTCGCGTCCGGTGAAATAGACATCCAGCCAGCGCTTCGTGTCCATCAAAATGGGCGTTTCGCGTTCAACGTGTTCTTCGGGCAGCGTTTCCGCGTAATATCGTCCGCCATCGAACCACAGCCCGGTCAGCCCCACCTCATCCGCAGAAAGCAGGACGTTCCCCAAGGGAGAGGATATCGTTTGCGTGTAATGCATGTTTGCACCTTCCTTTGGGTTTTCCTCAAAAATCAGGAGACACTCTGACGCAGCAGGCGCAGGTAACTTCCCGGAAGAAACAGCGGCATGACCCTCCTTTTTTCGGAAGGTCATGCCGTTTTCCTTATGCAGCGGCTTTTTCCGCAGCTTTTTTCTTCCCGGTGAATTTTGCCTTGAAGGCTTCGATCCGCTTCCGGCGTTTTTCGCGGCGCTCGATGCGCTCACCCAAATCACGCGCACCCACGCCGTACACCAGATACAGAATCAAGCCGGAAATGACCATGATGAACACCGTCGATGCGCAGCGGCGGCCCGATGCGTTGACGTTGTAGCCGTCGCGCCCTTCCTCGGCGCACATGTTCTGGATAATCATGGCATACGTCTTGCCGTAGCTGGATTGGAACGTCGCCGACATGTCGTATTCGGTGAACAGCGCATTGAAGTTCAGCGCGAACACCGCCAGCACACTCGGCAGGACAATCGGCAACTTCACCCGTAGGAATGTCACCAGACTGCTCGCGCCAAGGTTGCGCGCCGCATCCTCCAATTCCTCGTCAATAGCGTAGAACGCCGCCTTGATCATGCGCAGGGCAAACGGCAGCTTCACCACCGTGTACGCCATCACAATCAGGAATCGCACGTTCTCGCGCATGTACAAGTTGTTGTTGAAAACATACCACACGCTCTCAGAGTTAAAGTAGGTGCGGTAGGAGTAACAAATCAGGATGGTCGGCAGCAGCCACGGGAAGAGCAAGCTGTATTCCAGCACAGTGCTGCGCTTCTTGCCCTTGTTCTTGAAGATGTAGTTGACCGCAACGACGACAATAACGCACGCCAGCGCCGCCGCAATCGCGGAGAGGACAAAGCTCAACCGGATGCCGCCGACCGTATCCGCGTTGGCGAACAAGCCGGAAATTGCGCCCGTTCTCGTTTTCAGCTTGCCGCGGTTGGTCAGGAACTCATAGTCCTGCTGACCGAAGAAGTTAATCAGTGTGAACTGATCCATCGAGAGCGTCTTGGAGCGAATTGCCGGATAATTTTGGAACGCGAACAGCACAATCATGACCACCGGCGTCATGTAGATGATGAACAGGACGTAGGCGTAGATATGCGCCAGCACATTCGCGATCGGGTTGCTAATCTTCTGCTTGACCAGCTTCGCCTTCGTTTTGCTGACGGAGAGATAATGCCCTTTGCGCTCGTAGGAGGACAGAACGGTCAGCAGGATGATGGTGAACATCGCCAGAATGATGGATAGCCGAGCAGCGTGGGGGCGGACATGGCGCACAGACCCGTGATGAACGTCATGACCGTGAGGGAGAAGAGCGTCGGAATCAGCGTCGGGAAAACGACCTTCAGCAGCACCTTGAATGGCTTCGCGCCGAGGTTGCGCGCCGCTTCCACCGTGTTGTAGTCAATCGCGCGGATAGCGTTGCGCAGGAACAGCGCGTGGTTGCTTGTGCAGGCGAACGTCATCGTGAACAGAACGGCGTTGAAGCCGGAGAACCAGTTTTTGTCCATGTTGGGGAAAATCCCGGAGAGCCACGTCGTCATAATGCCGTCGCTGTCATAGAGGAAGAGATACCCTGTCACCAGCGCAACGCCGGAGTAAATCAGCGTCGTCATATAGCCGAGGCGGAGGATTTTCGCGCCCTTGATGTCGAAATACTCCGTCAGCAGCACGATGCTGATGCCAACGATATTTACCGTGATGACGAGGCAGACCGCCAGTTTCAGCGAGTTCAGGACGTAGCTGGGCATGTTGCCCGCGAAGAAGAAGCGGATGACCGCGAATGGATCGCGCATGCCCTCGGCGTTCGTGGTGGTGAAGATGCTCGTGAGCGTATTGAGGCACGGCAGGAGCATGAAGCCGAAAAACAGGTAGACGAAGAACGCAACGCCGAACACTTTGCCAAGCATCCCCAGCGTCAGTTTGGAGGATTTTTGCGTCATATTGCTTCCTCCTGTCATTGCGCGTCGTAGGACATGACGTCCGTAGGCTTCATGGCTACGGTCACTTTTTCGCCCGGCGCATAGATGTTGATGCCGTCATTCTTTTCGATTGCCTTCAAAATCTGGCTGCCCACATCGATGTAATACTTGATGTACAGACCGTAGTACTCGATGTTTTCAACCACGCCGTCAATGAGGATTTCATCGTCGCGCTTGGGCTTGTTGACGTGCAGCCGTTCCAGCCGGATGAAGTGATTCTGCCCTGCCGCCAGCTTCATCTTCGCGGCAATCGGCGCTTCGACGCGGTTGATGTCGCCGATGAAGTTGCAGACAAACTCGGTCTTGGAGTGATTGTAGATCTCGTTCGGCGTGCCAATCTGCTCGATATAGCCCTTGTTGAACACGGCGATGCGATCGGACAGTGTCAGCGCTTCCTCCTGATCGTGGGTGACATAGATGGTTGTGATGCCGAACTCGCGCTGCATCTTCTTCAGCTCATTGCGCAGCTGAACGCGCAGTTTCGCGTCCAGATTGGACAGCGGCTCGTCCATGCAGATGATGCTCGGCCCGGTGACGAGGGCGCGGGCGATGGCGACGCGCTGCTGCTGACCGCCGGACAGCTGGCTGACCGCCTTTTTGAGCTGCTCGTCGGACAAATCGACCTTGCGCGCAATTTCCCGCACCTTCCGGTCGATTTCCGGCTTTTTCAGCTTTTTGAGCTTCAAGCCGAACGCGATGTTGTCGTACACCGTCATCGTCGGGAACAGCGCGTAGCTCTGGAATACAATGCCGATGTTGCGCTTTTCAATCGGCACATGGGTAATGTCCTGATTGTTCACCGACACCGTGCCGGAGACAGGCTCAATAAAGCCGGTGATGGTGCGCAGGGTGGTCGTTTTGCCGCAGCCGGACGGGCCGAGGAAGGTGAAGAACTCCCCTTCCTTCACGTTCACGTTGATATTGTGCAGCGCCTCAAAATCGCCGAATTTGACCACAATGTCCTTGAGTTCAATCATGGGCGACAGCTCCTTACTTTATGATTCGCAGGATTTTGCACAGGCAAATCATGCTATAAAAAGATGGCGAGCCCGCGTAGGACTCGCCATCCGGGGTTCAAATCCGCTTCTTTGCCGGATGAGAATTTGGGGGAATTACTGCGCCGCCTGCGTCATCACAGCCCAGTTGACATTGTCCCAATCGGGTTCCGCGGGCGCCTGACTTGCGTCTGCCCAGTAGAAGCCGAGGTTGGTCATGATGTTCGTCCATTCCTTGCTGTGCGCCGCGACATATTCCGCATAGGTCATGTCGGTGCCTTCCACCTTCTCCAGCGCGCAGTTCTTCAGCTGATAAATGGCGGGGATTTCGTCGCCGTATACGTTCTTCACAGCCACTTCGTTGCAGGGGAAGGAGTCGAATTCGTCAGACCATTCCGTCTGCGTTTCCGCAGAGCCGAACCATTCCGCGAACGCCTTGACAGCTTCCGTCTGTTCGGGCGTACGGTCAGCACGGTCAAGGATGCCGATGTATTCCGCGATGTAGTAGGTGCCGTCGTCAATGTCCACAACGCCCCAGTTTTCGGGGGTGGTCGTGCCGGTCAGCGGGGCAGAAGAGCTGTCCGCCGCGGAGTCAATCTTGCCATACAGGGAGGAAGAGTAGAACGTGGACACCTGCACGTCGCCGCGGTTCAGCGGGTCAAAGCCGTAGCTGTCGCCGGTGTAGGAGCCGTTCGCGCAGTACTTCCACAGCATCTTCCAGCCATCCACGGAAATGCCGCCAGCGGGGCTGGTCGGATCAGTGAATGCGTACAGCATGGCGCTGTTGATGTTGCTGTTTGTCGTACCGCCAACCTTGCCCTGACGATACCAGTGATAGCCGCAGTCGACAATATCAGACCAATGCTGGAAGTGGAGTGCTTCGCCATTCGTGCCCTTGTCGTCATTGCGGTAGAGCATCAGCACGTTCTGCACGACCAGGCCATACGCCTTGCCGGGGTAAACGTACTTGCCGACTTCGTCCGCCCAAGACGGCGTCCAGTCCATCACCTTCAGGTTCTCATAGGTGCCGTTGACCAGCTGAGACCAGCGGGTTTCGTTCAAACCAAAGATGATGTCGCCGTCCTTGCTTTCGTTTGCCTTCTGGATAGCGGCGTTGTCGCCGGAGATGACGGAGTTATCGTCGATGGAGATGCTGAAGCCCGCTTCTTTGGCGGCATTGAGCAGCCAGTTCACGCGCTCGGTGGAGTTGGAGTTGGAGTAGATGCGGATGGTATAGCCGGAATAATCCTTCGTTTCCGCCATCGCGCTGCCCGCCAGCGTCAGCACCATCGCCAGTGCCAGCAGCATAGATACGAGTTTCTTCATTATAGGAACGCCTCCTCTTTCGAGATGCTGTTCTGCATCTCTGATTGTTTTTATCATACCACATTCAGCTTGTCTTGTAAAGTCCTAATATGTTATTTTCATCACCATCTGGTCGCATTTTTTCCGTTTTCGCCCATGCTTCTGGACGTGAGCGGTTGTTTATCACGGCATGTTTTCACGAATTGGAAAATTTGCGCACAAAAAACAGCATGGGCGTTTATTTCCCATGCTGCAAAGAACCCTGATTACCCAACCACACCCGGCACTTCATAGCGGATGCGCATCTTCGGCGCTTTCTGCAAGGTGGCATAGTAGTTTGTCATCCAATCCGCGTGACCATCCTCGACATTCACGCCATCCGCGGGCGGCGCGAAGAGATTCAGCTTCAAATCCGCGGGAGTATCCAGCGGAGCGTCAAAGAACGCGCTCATCAGGTCAATCGTCTTGACATGCGGCGCTTTGTAGAACCACTTGCCGTGCAATTCCACCATCAGCCCGATTTCCTGCTCCATGGTCATCTCGCAGAATTCCGGATTGCCCTCGAAGTGCAGCGGAATCGCCAGCCCGTCGGCATCCTCCGCGCCGCCCCAGCGCAGTTCCGCCGGGAAGGTTGCTTCCCCCATCTCCGTCATGCTCGGCTGGAAGTACGGGTCTTTGAGCAGCTCGCGGTACTGCGCCAGCATCGGCTGTTCAATGCCGACTGCCGGGTTGTTCGGGTCTTCGATTTCCAGCCCCAGACGCCCGCGGTCGCGGAACTGATAGAGGCTGATAGCCTTGAACCAGTCGGCTTTATGGTCGCGGAAAGTTTCGGCAAAGCGGATGACGCTCTCGCCCTGATGGCGCGGACCGGTCACGTCGCCGTCGGTGTTGAACTCCGCCGTCACCAGCGGCTTACACCCAAACTGCGACGATGCGCGCTCGTAGGTGCGGCGGAACATGTCGTAGTACATGCCGACCGAATCCGCCTTATACTGCCCACCGCCGATTTCCGCCACGTCATACGGCCAGCCGTAATGGAGCGCGAGGTAGCAGTCCGCCGACCAGACGTCCGCCGCGCGGTACGCCACCGCAAACTCGTCCTCCTTCTCCAGCTTGCCGTCCGCCTGTGCGAAGCCCGCGCAGAACACCGTGCGGACGTTCGGGGCTTCCTGATGGATGATATCGGAGAAATGCGCGAAGAACTTGCCGACCTGCTCGTAGGTGAAGCGCTTATTATGCGTGAACCACGTTCCGCTGCACTCATGGTTGATGCGGATGGTCATGCGCCCATAGGGGCGAAGCATCCGGGCGACCTCGCGCAGTTCGTCGTCGGAGAGGGAGCAGTCGAGCGTCAGCGTGAGGGCGACATCCTGCCCGTGGCGGCGAATATCCCGCATCTGTTCCCACGGCTGAGCGTCGGCATTGAAGGGGAAATAATCATCATAAGGATAGTCCCACTGGAAGGTGATGTTCATGTCCTTGCACGCCTTGGAAATGCGCTGCGGCCACTGCTTATCGTGCGGGTAGTAGGTATACATGATGCCTATGGCGCGGTGCGGACGTCCGAGCTTATGCAGGATGTAGTCCTGATTGACGTACTCCGCGCGTTCGCTGCCGTCGCCGAGGTCAAGGGCGCATTGGGCTGCACCCAGATGGAGCTTCTGCATGGCGATGTTCCTCTCTTCTCGTCGTGTTGTTTAGGCACCACCGCACAACTCGGCGGCGCGTCTGCCGATGTCTTTT
>ENA-OVGB01002544-OVGB01002544.1-human-gut-metagenome-genome-assembly--contig:-NODE-2544-length-12727-cov-3.434501_pt1 | contig 12727 bp, 12 predicted proteins | sample MGYA00237767_ERZ505413 | MGnify/ENA primary metagenome ERZ505413 (study PRJEB26158, sample SAMN06016410) | human gut metagenome | biome: human gut; feature: ankylosing spondylitis patient; material...
TGCAGGGCGGTCTGAACTTTGCTGCCAGCCGTGCAGGCGTGCTGCTGGCCATCCAGAAGGCTTATTTTAAGGACTAAAAAGAGGAGAGTACATGCCTGTTCTAAGTGACCGTGTGGGGCTGAAGCACAATGTTCCGCAGGGCACCTATTTTGTGATGATCGATATTTCCGATTTTCTGGCGCTGCCCCAGTTCAAGGGCTGGACCGATCTGCAGTTCTGTGAGTGAATGATCCGGGAAGTGGGCGTGGCCGCTGTGCCTGGCTCCAGCTTCTTCCGGGAGCCGGTGAACCACCTGATCCGGATGCACTTTGCCCGTGGTACCGATGTTCTGGACGAAGCAATCCGCCGTCTGGAAAAGCTGTCTGAGCTGCTGAAATAAGTTCTGATCAAAATACAAGGGTTTCTTAAAACCAAATCCCCAAATGAGTACAAAAAAGCTGAGCATCTGCAAAAAATCAGGTGCTCAGCTTTTGTATTTTGAGTTCCGAAAGAACGAACCGAACGGTCGCTGTTTCAGGGAGCAAAAGCGTCCATGACATCGGTGCACCACTTCAGCTGCCGGGTGAACTTTTCCCGCAGCACATCGTCACTGCCGCTGCCCTTGAAAAGCCCTTTGTTGTTTTCCACGGCAAAATACAGGGTGCCGTCCCGGTGCAGGCTCCCGCTGAAGCTTCCCTCCGCTGTCCCGGCAAGAGCCAGCAGCTTCCGGCATTTCTCCTCCGTCAGGCAGGCTTTCAGGGCGGTTTCATCGTCTGCTGTCAGCTTGAACTGCTGTTCAAAGCCGTCCATGGAGTTCTGTACCGATGCACCCCGGACGAGCTGTCCCAGCCTGCCCCGTGGGGTGAAGGTCAGGCTCACGGGCATCGGCTCACCAAAACGGCAGATGCCCCACAGCCCGGCGTATACCGTGTCGTAGGACGGCGCGTTGACCACAGTGGGGTCGTTCGGGTCGGTATAGCTGACATCCCGGTCCAGCTCGATGCTGCACAGTTCCACCTCATAGCCCCGGTATTTTGCACGGACGTGCTCCCCGCCGGTCATGCGGTCATACTGGGGCAGGGGAAGCTCGGAGTCCCCAAAACAGGTGATCCTGCCATTGGGTGCAAACTGCACCTGCTGCAGTGCAGCATCCAGCACCGCCGGGACGATGCGGCGGTCTACGTCCTGTCGGGCGGCTTCTTTCCGGCTGCTGTGCAGCCATCCCAGAAGAAGCACCACGGCAATCGCAAAAATCATTCCATAGCTCATAGCGTCCTCCTTTTCTCTGTCCGGCTCAGCCGCAGATGCTGAAGTACAGGCTGGCGTAGGGGTCCAGCGGAGCAAGATCCATGATGTTACCTTCGGGGCTTACATTTTCCAGATTATTCAGTGCCATGGCATCGGCATAGTTGTCCGGCTGCGCCTGTGCGGCAAAAACCAGTCCGTCGTAATCCTCCGGCAGGTAGACCACATAGCTCTTGGTAAAGATCTTGTCATCGCTGGTGCTGCTCATGTTCCAGTCGGTAGAGAAGAAGAACTCGATGTTGTAAGCGTTGTCGTTCCAGTACACCGTGTGATAATAGTGGTGGTCGGCCCGGCTCGTGTCCCCCCTGGCGGTGGATGCCGTGAGCCATGTGCCGGTATAGGCATCGTAGAGTTCGCTGGAAATGTAGGTATCATAGGTCTGCCCAAAGTAGGGGATGGAGGAATCCGGGATATAGCACACGGCATCAAACTGGATCTCCCGGATGCCGTCGTGGGTCACATCGTTGTACTTTGTCACCTGCCAGTAACACTCGTCGGTGTTGTAGCCGCTGCCCTTTCCGGTAAAGCTGCAAACGCCGCTGTTCAGCTGGATGGGGTCGGAAGAATCCACAACGCCATTGATCTCCAGCCCGTTTTTCTCAAAGCAGGTCGCCCGGGAGACGATGGCATCCACCGGGTGCAAAGCATCCGAAGAGCCTTCCTCCAACAGGTCGCCGCTGACCGAAAGATCCAGCCGCATCTGCGGAGTATCGTCGTCGAAGTAGAGGTCCATGCCGTATTTGTCCGCATCTGCGGTGCCGGTGTAAATGGTCTCGTCCTCGGAGTTGACGAATTCAAAGGTGCTGTCCTCGTGGACACGGAGCCAGAGCTCGATGTCGTAATACCCCCACAGACCGACATAATCATTGATGTAGTCGTAGCCGTCCATGGCATCGACCTCTTCCACAGAGGAAGCCGTACTGACGTCAGCCGGAACACTGCTGGCGGGGGCATCGCCGCCGCAGCCGGTACAGAGGATGCCGCCTGCCAGCAGAAGGCTGGCAAGGGGCAGCAGGTGAGTTTTGTTTTTCATGGTCGTTTTCTCCCGATCTTCAAAGTTTCTGTCCTGCCGCCCAGACGAACAGCAGCGTCAGCAGGGCATACGCCGCGCAGAGCACTGCCATCACGATGCACAGGGCCTGTAGTCCCCGGCGCAGCCAGGGCTTCTGCGGCAAAAGCCGGGGCAGCGCATAGGCCCCGGCCAGAGCCAGTGCAAGCAGCAGAACCGATTGTTCCAGCGTCATATCCTCAAACCTCAATCCACCAGTTCAAGATGATCGCAGATGTTGTAGAACACATCCAGCATGTCGTCCGCTTCATCGGCAATGGTGCCGAAGGCATAAAGGTAGGTGTAGTCGTCGGTGTCCACCGTGTAGACCATCCACTCCCGCTGGTCCTCCCCCGAGCCGGTGGTGTACCAGACGATGTAAACCGGGTAGGAAAGGTTCTGGGTGTAGTCCTCATCCTGAAAGCAGGTGACATCGCGGGGCTCCCCCTCGCCGGTATCCAGAGCGGCAAACTGGGCAGCATATTCTGCGTATTCCTCCGCCGTCTCGTTGGTGCGCAGCGACTGGAACGCCATATCCACCACCAGCACAGAGCCGTCCTGCGTCATGTCCTCGTAGGTGTAGGTGCCATCCTCATAGTTCTCGTTCATCAGATTTTCCATGCTGGTGAAGGGGAGACCACCGCCCACCAGCACCGGGATGCTCACCACGTCCGAAGAGGCGGGGATCAGGTCGCCCCGGCCATCCTCCGGCGGGATGACCTCGTAAGCCCCGGCCTTGTCGGAGTCCGAAGCCTTGCCCGCGGCCTCGGAACTGCCGCATCCGGTCAGGGAAAACATCAGCAAGGCGGCAAGTAAAAGTGCGATACGTTTCATTTTGGTTCCTCCTGTTTCAGAAAAGCTCCGTATTCTGCGCCACGGCTTCCATCAGATCCTTCATCATGTCAACCGAGTCCTGAAAACTGCGGCGGTATTCATCAATGATCTTCGGGTCGATGTCCTTGGAAACCGCCATGATCTTCCGGTCGGTGTCAAAGGCGGCAAACATCAGATCTCCCCGGAAGCTCATCCGCAGCGCCCGGGCGTCCACAGCCCTCTGCAGCTGCTGCTTCCAGCTTTCCGGTGCCAGATCAAACTCGCCGGGCAGGGCAAAGGGCTCCGGAGCCATCGGCCTGCGCATCCGGCACACCAGAAACAACCCCTTGAAGATTGTTTTGGAGCAGGTGCGGGTGTTGTGCGGGTCGTCGGGCATGGGGTCGCGCACCTCCCAGACGTGGATGAGGGAAGCGTTGTGCATGGCAAAGGGAATGCCCTGATAGCTGCCCTCGTAGCTGCCGTGGGCACTGGCCGATTCCCATTCCTCCGGGAAAAGCCCGGAACGCCGCGCCAGTTCATCGCTCATGGGCCACTGCTTGTGCTCCGGCTGCGGGCCAAAGGCCTTGTGCAGTGCGGCCATAAAACCATCCCCCAGCTGTCCGAGGATCAGGGAACTTTGCATGGCGTGGATCAGCTGGATCAAAAAGACCGCTGCTACGATCACAAGCATCACGATGGTGCAGCCCGCCGTAAAGCTTTGAAGCAGGATGCCGGCCAGGACGCCCAGCACGGCACCTGCAATGCAGCCGTAGGCGCAGAGGTTTGCCAGATGCCCGTAAAACAGGATGCGGCGGGAAAGCTCTTCATCCGGCATCTTTTCCTGCAGGGCACGGTTCCGTGTCCTCATACTGCATCACTCCCATCAGCACCCGACGGTGCTGCTCACCTTCTTGCCCATCTTGTCGGCCTTATCGTAGCCGTTGTGCTCCGGGACAAAGAAGGTCTTTGCCATGGCGTTGTTGTAGCTGGTGTCCCAGTAGATCACGGTCCACATGTAGGCATCCATCTCATCGTTCCAGATGTAGCCCCGCATGGTGGCGATGCGGTTGGAAGCGTTGCTCTCGTCCACTACCTCCCACGAGGTATCGGGCCACTGACCACCGTACAGCTGCTGGAAATCATACTCCAGATATTCCTCTGCATAGTCCAGAACAAAGTCGTCATCAGAGCCGGTATAGTCCAGATATTCATTGGTGATCCTGCGGCAGACCGCAAAACCGCAGTCGTCCCATTCGGGGTTTGCCACCACAAGGGCATCCTCCAGAACATCCAGCACATAATACTCATAGGGGAAGTAGGTCTGCACATGAACGGTCTTGTCCTTGACGTGCATCCGGTTGCCTTTGTCGGTAAAGGTCAGGTCGTGGCCGGATGCATAGACGCTGAGTGCCAGCGACATGGTCAGCAGTGCAGCTGCAAACAGCCCCAGCGTGCGTTTCATCGTGCTTTTCATAGAATTGCCTCCTTTTTAATAAATGGTTCTTGCTCCGGTCATGCCGGAGCGGATCGAAAGGCCCCGGTCTCCGGGTCCCAGCAGAACAACAGTTCCAGCGTTCCATCTTCCTGTGAAAAGCGGAGCAGGACATCGCTGCTGCCGTCGCCGTTCCGGTCTGCGGTCTCCATGCCGAGGTAGCGCTGTTCCGCATTCTCCACAGGGGCAGGGTAGTCCAGCTCTGCCAGTAGCACCTGACTTTCGGTGTCATGGTAGAGGGTCGTGTCCTCGGTGTGGACGCAGGCGCAGAAGGGGATGGTCTCCCCGTCCTGCACCAGTGTGCCGGAGTCATCGATGATGCCCCATGTGCGCCAGTCGCTTCCGGCAATGTCTTCCTCCGATGGATCATCCGATGGCATTGCCGGAGCCGGAAGGATGGCCCACCCCAGCAGCAGGATCAGAAATGCCGCCAGCAGAACGCCGATTTGTTTTTTCATCGTTCACCACCTGTTGTTGAAGAGCAGGTCGGTGCCGTTCAGGCTCAGGGTGCTTACGTCTTCTCCCACATCGCCCGGGTGCTCATTCGGGATCAGCACAGCAGTGTCCTCGGTTCCGTCGTCCCAGAAAAGGCTTACGGTATCGCCGTCCACCATCCACTGACCGGTATACACGCTGTCGGCATCAAAGCCGTAAACGCCGTCCCCCAGATCTTTCTGGCCATACAGGATGAAGCCATGGTTGGGGTAGAAGTTGAGGTACAGGTGCTCTTCGTCCATCCGCCACTGCCGGTACATCAGCACACAGGCGTTGTGCAGGCCCTCGTCATCGGTGTAGTCGGAGCGGATGTAGTAGCTTTCAAAGGAGCTTGCATTTCCGATAAGGAACGCTCTTCCGTCCTCGATGATCTCCACACTGTTAAAGACATTCTCCTCCATATGAAGGCTCAGAAAAGGCACATCGTCCGGGCCGACGTCAAAGCCCTCAAAGTTGTAGGAGCATCCCAGCATGGGGTAGGCGGTGTAGGTGTCCTCGGTGGAGCCGTACTCGGTGTGCATCTCCACCGTGCCATCGGACGCAATGTGGTACCAGTTTTCCGAGGTGTAGTCCCCCCGCTCGTACCAGATCCAGTCGTCCAGCGCTTCCCGCTGCTCATCGCTCAGCTCGGCCGCAGAGGCCGTGTCCGAGGTCTCCTCAGAATACGGGGCTTCCTCCGATTCTGAGCTGGGGAAGGGCTCTGCCGCGCCTCCTCCACAGGCAGAAAGGCTGATGCTCAGCGCCAGCAGAAGGCTCAGAACAGCCGCTGCTTTTTTCCATTTCATCTTGTTTTTCTCCTTTCCTGTTTTGATCTGCAAAGTGTTTTGCCGGCAGTGAAGCAGCTGAGAAAAAGGCCCATGTCCGCATCGCAGGGGTGCCGGACATGGGCCTCGCTGTTTAAAAAACGGAAAAGCATTTGACCCAAGCCGTTTCCGCTACGGCAAAGAGAACCTTTCTTCTGCTCTGCGGGGAGCGGGTCCTCTTTGCCGGAATCCATCAGCAGGTTCTCTTCACATCCGTCCTGAGTTTTCCGGTGCAGATCTGCAGCTGCCCCATCACTGCTGCGGTGCCGCAGCCTGTTTCCAGATCCGGATCACGCGGTACTTCGTGACCTTCTGTTCCGGGTGGAATGCGCCGTCCTCAGCCGTCAGCAGGCCCTGTTCGGTGCACCACTGGGCGGCCTTTGCAGTCTCAGCATCTGCCGTGTCCGCAAAGGCGGGCAGTGCAGCGGGTTCCGGCCTTCCGGCGTTCTGCCACAGCAGCAGGGCCAGCTCGCCGCGGGTTGCGGGGATCGCCGTGCCCGCAGGCAGCAGGTCTTTCAGGATGGCGCGGGTGGCCAGTTCGTAGATGCCGAAGCCTGCAGCTCCCACCACAGCAGCGCCGCCTGCCACGGCCAGCACTGCGCCGAACCCGGAGCCGTCTCCGCCGTCGATCACCGTTTCGTCCGGGACAGGGGCGGGGCCAGGCTCAGGACCCTCGCCAATCCACTGCCAGTGGGCATAGAGGGTGATGTTGTCGGTGATCGGCTCCAGATGCTGCGATTGCATATAATAGGACTGTTCTTCCACCGGCTCACCGCCGACAGCTGCAGTGTACCAGCCAACGAACTCATAGCCTTCCCGCTCCGGGCCCATGCCGGTTCCTACATTGATCGACAGACCTTCGCCGCTGCTTCCAGTCTGTGTGGGAAAGCTCACCTGATCGTGGCTGTCATTCCACTTGCCGCCGCTTTGACTGATCCAGCTGTCATTCGTGCCCCAGGAAGTGCCGCCATTGAGGTTGAAGGTAACGGTGTAGTGCGTGGTGGTGGGGGTGTTGGTGGTGATCTCAAAATAAGCCGTATCGGAAGGCCGTGTCCAGCTGCCGCCCGTCACTTGCGTCCATGCGCCGTTTTTCGCCGTGCGGTACCAGAAGTTGGGCACGTTCACAGTCAGTTTGTTCAGGGCAATCGTCTCGTTATTGGTGGAATCCAGCTTCAGGGTGCCGCGGGTGAAGGTCACGGCACCGTTGTCGATGCAGGTTGTGGCACTCACCGAAAGGCTGCCGCCGTCCACGGTGGACCCACCGTTCAGGCCGCTGGTTGCTCCGGTAACGGTCACCACACCGCCCTCATAGACCGTGACACCACCAGCATCAACAGCTTTTTCGGCCTTGTCAATTTCCAGCGTGCCATGAACTTTTGCACCGCCGCCGGAAACTGCATTTTCAGCATTCTGAATGATCAGCTTGCCGCCGCTCTCGACCGTGGCACCCTCTCCGCTGACGCCATAGTTTACATCACGAATGGTCAGGATGCCCGAAACATCCACGCCGTAGGCGTATGTTCCGTAACTGAATTTTTCCAGTGTGATATCCGCCCCGGCGGCGATCTCTGCCTTGTCCGCTTGAGGGAAAATACCATACCCGGTCTTTTCTGTGCCGGTCAGAGTTCCCGTTCCGTCAATTGTGATTGAGCGAATCGGCATGATGCCAGCTTTGTTTTGTGGCACCGTGATCTCTCCGTTCAAGGTCAGCACAGAACCTTCATACTTTGCGGTGCCATCTTCCAGAATGTCTGCCGCATTGTCTGCAGTCACCGACTTCCCGGCAACGCTCAGGTCGCTGATGATCCCGTCCGCCGCGAATGCAGCCGCAGGCAGCGTGGTCAGAGTCATGGCCGCTGCCAGAAAAGCGCTGAGCAGCCGCAGCTTTGGGGTGTGCCGGAGTTCATTTGTCATAAAAACATCCTCCTTCCGCCGTTCCGCTGCCCTGTGCGCTGCTTTTTTCAGTCTGCATCCGGGCGCAGAAAAACCGGCCTGTTATTCCTCTAATAAAAGAGTACAACGGGCCGGTGAAAAAAGCTATTAACCTGAGGTTAGTATTTTTTGGCGAACAACTCTGCCAGCTGGGCACGCTTCGTGCGCACCCCGCCGCCAATGCCCAGCTTGGAATAAAGCTGGTTTGTGTACTGCTTCACCGTTCCTTCCGAAAGGAACATCTTGGCAGCGATTTCTTTGTTGGTGCAGCGGTCTGCAATAAGCCTTGCCAGTGTAAGCTCCCGTTCTGTCAGCCGGGCGGCAGCTTCGGGCAGGGCCTCGCTGTGGTTCAATACCCGGCAGCGTTCCTCCTGCGCTGCGCCCAGAGCAAGGATGCGCCGGACAGCATCGGAATGGGGCCCTTCCTGCGCTGCTTCCAGCAGAGGTTTCAAATCCCGGAAATTTTCTGCAAAGGGCATGATAAAGCCGTCCGGGGCGGCCTGCGCCAGAGCCTGCTGGAGCAGGCTCTGGCCTTCGTCCTGTCGGCCCAGCCGGGCATAGGCTGCCGCCATCTGGATCCGCAGATGCAGGGCCACAAGGTCATAGTGAAGGGCTTCGCACAGGGTCAGCAGCCCCGGGCTGCGGCCCAGCACCCGGGCCCATTCTCCCTGTGCCAGATACACCTGATTTTCGATCAGCCCGATCATGGGTTTGCCGGGAGCGAGGGTGTTTACGGTATTCATGCGGTGGGCGGAGTACACCTCCGGGATGCTGCCTGTCTGCCCCCGCAGGGCGTAGTAATAGGCGCAGATGGCGTTGAACAGATTGCGCCATGACATATTGTGCTGCCGGAGCATCTCTTCCCGCCGTACTTCCAGCGGGACCCGGGGCGTGTAGGGCCCGCAGAGGGACAGCCGCCACGCCAGAAAATCACAGCAGAGGGTCATGTTTGTCTGACCGTTGCCCTCGATCTGTGCATAGGCACGCTCCAACAGGATCTGCGCATCGTCGAACCGCCCCTGCTGCAGATCTGCTTCTGCCCGCATGATGGTCTCCGCTCCCATGCCGTGCCCATTGGTGATCTTATAATAGTGGGGCATACATTCATCCATCTCCGCCAGCTCCCGGTCCAGCTGACCGGGCTGACGGTGGAACATCATCAGCACCGAGGGAGAGCCGAAGGTCCACCCACCGCTGTTCTGGATGCTGATAGCCGGGTGGGACATCTGCGCACTGGCGCTGCGGTGCAGGCGGCTCATGGCAGAGATGTCGTTGTACATGAGAAAGCTCAGGATCAGGTCGCACTCTCCCAGAAGGCTGCCTTTTTCTTCCTGAGACCACTCCGGATGCTCTGCCACCGTGGTCAGCAGAAGCTGCTTCAGCTCCATCATTTTGGGGATCTGCCGCCAGTTGAACATACAGCGCATCAGCACCAGAATGGCAAAGGGGTGCCGCTTGAGCGTTTCCACCGGGCAGCGCCCCAGCCGTTCCAGCAGCTCTGCCGGGTCAAGGGAGGACAGCAGGATCCCGGCATCCCGTTCGATGACCTGCAGCGCTGCATCGTAGTCCTTGCACGCCTCGTAGGCGGTCAGGGCATGGAGATACTGCTGTTTTGCCTCATACCACGCCCCGTACCGTTCCCGGCAGGCATCCTGCTTTTCCGGCGTCAGCCGGGCAAACAGCCGCACGGCACACTCCTTGAGCATGTGATGGAACCGGAAGGTCTTTCCGTCCGGCAGTCGGGTCACAAAGGCGTTCTGCTCGGTCAGGGTCAGCAGGAGCTCCTCTGCGTCCGGCATTTCGGTCACGACCTGTGCCATTTCCACCGTGAACTCATCCGCAAGGCCCATCATGGCAAGGAACTCCCGCTTTTGGGGCGGCAGGTTTTCCAGCATCGCCGCCGTGAACATGGAGTAGATATCGGCATCCTCGTTCAGCAGGATTCCCCGCTCGGCTAAGGAGTGCAGATTCAGGTATATGGCAGAAAACCACCCCTCGCAGGAGCGCAGAAGGCTTTCCACCTGTGCTTCGGTCAGGTCCATGCCGCAGCGGTGGGCGTAGTGGGCGAGCTCGGTATGGTTGAGCCGAAGCTGCTCCTTGCCAATACGGTGCAGACGGTGCCCCAGCCGGAGGATCTCTTCCTTGGGCAGGAAGTTGTTCCGGCTTGCCACGATCAGGTGGATGTTCGCCGGCAGGCGGTTTGCCAGCCCGCACAGGAACTTTGCCGCTTTTTCGTCCATTAACAGGTGGAAATCATCCAGAAACAGGTAGCAGGGCGTGTCTCCTGCCAGCACAGCGCACAGGTCGTCCATCAACTGGGCGGCGCTGCTGGCATCTTCGGGGTATTCGCAGCCCGCCAGTGCTGTCAGCCCTGCTGCCGCAAAGGCGTTCTGAACACTTTTCCAGAAGATGAAGCGATTGTCGGAATAGATATTCACCCGCAGGATGACGGCCGCTTCCGTCTGCCTGCGCTGGTTCAAAAACCAGTTGACCGCCGTGGTCTTGCCGTAGCCCATAGGAGCCACCACCGCCGTCAGTGCGCTGACCGAAACAGGACGCAGGGTCTCCTGCACCCGCTCCGAAATATAGATCGCGTTCAAGTCTGTTTTCCGCATCGTTTTTGCTCCTTCTCACCATCCGGAGGATCTGTGATTCACTGCATCAAGTATAACATAACTGCAGAAAAGCTGCATTCTGTTTTTCTTTGACGGATCATGCCGCATCCAGCAGCTCTTCGGGGTCTTCGATCGCTTCCTCGATCACCTCTTCCTCCGGCGTGGGCTCGTCCTCCGCATCGAACCATCCGATCAGGCTGCGGATCGTGTCGCGGATAAAGAGCAGATCGTTGTCCAGATCGGCATCGGCATTCATCAGTTGCTGGACCATTTCGGGTTTGTCCGTGATAATGTCGTCTACGCCAAGGCTCACCAGATCGCTGGCGTCTTCCTGACGGTTGACCGTCCATGCAGAGATGGTTTTGCCGCGCAGGTGGATCTGCTGGACCATGCCGGGGGTGATGAAGGTGGATTCCACGCTAAAAAAGTCTGCGGCGGGCAGGTCATAATAGCTGCCCACGCCCAAAGCAAGGATATAGCCGGTCTGGATCTCCGGGGCAAGCTCCTTGACCTTGCAAAGGGTATCGTAGCTTTGCGAGGTGATCACGCAGTCATGCTCAAAGCCTTTTTCATAGATGATCCGGACGGTCTCTGCCTCCAGCTCAGGTGTGGCCGCATTGGGCTTTATCTCGATGTTCAGTTGGATCCTGCCCTTACACTGATCCAGAACTTCTTCCAGCGTGGGGATCCGGGTGCCGGTATACTTCTGGCCGAACCAGCGCCCGGCGTCCAGTCTCCGCACTTCATCATAAGTCAGGTCATAAATGTTTTCGTTCCGGCCGGCACAGCGGCGCAGGTTGGCGTCGTGCGTCACCATCACAATACCGTCCTTTGTCATCTGAACGTCCAGCTCAGCGCGCTCACAGCCGTGGTCAATGGCAAGCTGGAAGGCGGGCAGGGTGTTTTCCGGTGCGGCGGCGGAATAGCCGCGGTGTGCCGTAACGATCGGCACAGTGCCGCCCAGCATGGAGCGCAGCGCATCGTCCTCCGGCAGAACAAAGTAGAAGGCGGCAAGCACGAAGGTGAACAAAGTGGCACCGGCAATGGCGGCGGTCAGAAGCAATCTGCCATTGGAGCGGCAGGGTCTGCGGTCCGGGTCTGCCTCCGCTTCAAACGATAAGCTACCCCGCAGGCGGTCATAGAGCGCGGCAATAACGGTGCACTGTGCAAGGGTGATGGTACAGTCGATGAGAAACTGGAAGAAGGGGAGCTCAATGGACAGCGCGGCACGGGACAGTGCAAACATGGCCTGTGTGCTCTGCATCCCGATGCCGATGATAATGCCGTACAGCGGCAGCGCGATGGCGGCAGTCAGCAGCAGAGAACGCAGCAGGGCCGAAATATTCCACCGCAGCAGCAGAAGAAATGTGCGGAGAATGCGCGTGCGGACATAGCCGACGCTTTCACGAACCGATTGCCACAGGCTTTTGTGCTCCAGAAGGAACAGCGGCAGCACCAGGACCCAGCTGATCAGGAGAACCAGAAGTGCGGCGCAGAGGGCCAGATAAAGCAGGTGATACCGGCTGTTGGCACGAATGACGCCCATGATATATTCCGGCACTGCAAGCTGAGTGATATAATTCACGGCAAGGAAAAAATTGGTGAAAGGGATCAGCGTAGCGCTGTAGACCAGAATGAGCCAGTTCTGCGGTAGAAAGGCATGACAGGCGTCCAGCAGGGAGGTGCACAGCAGTGCAGGCAGGCGGATGCTCTCGCCCTTGCGGGCAAGGTCCAGTCCATGCAGCAGGACGGAACATTCAAACAGCGACCAGAAGGCCGTCAGGACGGCGATGAAAACGATGCAGCCGATAATGGCAGGGGAGGTAAAAATATCCGAAGCATTGCTGTTGCTCAAATAGTGCATGGGAGCGAACCGCAGCGTCAGGGACCAGATCTGCTGCATCAGGGAAACGAATAACAGGTTCGTGGCAAGCTTGCAGAGGATAAGAATGGAAAATAGTGCAGCTTCGGCGCGGTGCATCAGGGAAAAGACAGAGCGCCGCAGGACAGAATAGGTCTGATTTGCAGTGCGGAACAAAATGAACAGATCTTTCAATTTAGCAGAACCTTCTTCTTATAATTTGCAGGACAGCTGGTCGCAGAGCTTTGGAACGGGCCGTCCTGTGAAAATTTTTTACATAATCGGCAGAAGCAGACCGGAAAACAGCAGACATCCTGCTCCGTGCAGCCTGGTGCTGCTGCCGGAAAAAACAAAGCATCCGGCTGAGCCAGCCGGAAAAACTCT
>ENA-OVGB01002548-OVGB01002548.1-human-gut-metagenome-genome-assembly--contig:-NODE-2548-length-12715-cov-5.100316_pt1 | contig 12715 bp, 10 predicted proteins | sample MGYA00237767_ERZ505413 | MGnify/ENA primary metagenome ERZ505413 (study PRJEB26158, sample SAMN06016410) | human gut metagenome | biome: human gut; feature: ankylosing spondylitis patient; material...
CCCTATCGCTTTCATTAAATAATTTAACATAATTATATAGTGAATATGTATAATCTTATTTGACTTTCATAGCGTTTTTTAGTAAACTTTAACAAGTTGGTGTTTTGAAGTATGATAATAAATGACGCCATATTTATTATCTCTACAGGCACGCGTAACGGACATAATTTTTTAACGAGGAGAAAAACATGGAAGCTTTATTAATTCTAGTCATCGTTGCAGCCCTGCTTGCGCTCGGTTATGCAGCATTCAACTTCATCGGTGTTAAGAATCTTGATGAAGGAACAGACCGTATGAAAGAAATCGCAGCAGCCATAAGAGTTGGTGCTAACGCATTTATTACATACGAGTACAAAATCATTGCAGTAGTAGTTGTTATTATTGCAGTCGCATTTGCAGCTATATTCACTGTCCAGTACGGAGAATTCAGCTGGGAGCCATCTGTATGTTTCATGATTGGTGTTATCATGAGTGCATCAGCAGGCTGGGTAGGTATGAAGATTGCTACTTACGCTAATGTAAGAGTTTCTAATACAGCCCGCAACACTAAGAACATTGGTTCAACACTTAAGGTAGCTTTAAAAGGTGGCTCAGTTATGGGTCTCTGCGTTGGCGGTTTCGCACTTTTAGGACTTTTTCTTGTATACATCATATTTGGATTTGGTCTTAACATGCTTGACATTGAGGCGCTCCGTGGTGCTCATGTATTCACACAGTGTCTTTCATGCTACGCACTTGGCTGCTCTATTGTTGCTATGTTCAACCGTGTTGGCGGCGGTATATATACTAAAGCAGCAGATATGGGAGCTGACCTTGTTGGTAAGACAGAAGCACACATTCCTGAAGATGATCCAAGAAACCCTGCTACTATCGCAGATAACGTTGGTGACAATGTAGGTGATGTTGCCGGACTTGGTTCTGATCTTCTTGAATCATTCGTTGGTGCTATATCATCAGCAATTATTCTTGCAGTAAGTCTTTACCTTTCAAATGTAGCTAATAACCTTGAAGTTTCAGACGAAATGCTCTCTAAGATGATGTATTTCCCACTTGTATTCGCTGCAATCGGACTTATCGCATCTATTCTTGGTATCGCTTATGTTCTCTTAAAGAAGGGTTCTGATAATCCTCACAGAGATCTTAATATCTCAACATGGAGTGCTGCCGGAATTACAATTATCGGCGGATTCGTTGCTACATATCTGTTATTCAATGGCGAGAATGCAGATATTCTTAAGGTTGCAGGATTTAACATTGGTTTCATATCACCTTGGATTGCTGCTTCACTTGGCGTAGTGAGTGGTGTTATCATCGGTGGTATCGCAGAATACTATACAAGTTATGATTACAAGCCAACACAGACAATTGCACAGGCTTCTAAAGAAGGTGCAGCTTTAACTATCACACAGGGTCTTTCAGTTGGTATGAAGTCTTGTATGTATCCACTTATTGTTTTAGGTATTACAACTTATGCATCATATGCAGTTTCAGGCATGTTTGGTATTGCCATGGCTGCCGTTGGTATGCTTTCATTCGTATCAGCAACTGTTTCTGTTGATACTTATGGACCAATCTCTGATAATGCCGGTGGTATTGCAGAGATGTCAGAGCTCGAACCTGAGGTAAGAGAAATTACTGATAAGCTTGATTCCGTTGGTAACACAACTGCTGCCATCGGTAAAGGCTTTGCTATCGGTTCAGCTTCACTTGCAGCACTTTCACTTATGGTTAGTTTCCTTTATGCATTCCAGCCAGAGGGAAGCAGCCTTGACCTTAACTTCACTAACCCGCTTATTCTTGCCGGCGCTTTAGTTGGTGGTGCTCTTCCATATCTGTTCTCAGGTATGCTTATTGAAGCCGTTGCCAATGCTGCCCGTAAAATGGTCGAAGAAGTAAGAAGACAGTTCAGAGACATTCCTGGTATCCTTGAAGGAAAGGCTAAACCAGACTATAAGACATGTATTGAGATATCATCTCAGGGTGCATTAAAGGAAATGCGTATGCCTGCTATCATCTCAATCATCTTCCCTGTAATTGCCGGATTCCTTTTTGGACCTTACTTCGTAGGAGGACTTCTTATCGGTGCTACTCTTTCAGCTATCATGCTTGCTATCTTTACAGGTAACGCTGGTGGTGCATGGGATAACGGTAAGAAGTACATTGAGTCAGGTGCTATTGAAGGACAGGGTAAAGGCTCTCCAGCACATGACGCAGCCGTTGTTGGTGATACTGTAGGTGATCCATTAAAGGATACTGTAGGACCATCTCTTGATATCCTTATCAAGATTATGTCTACTGTTTCACTCGTTGCAGCAGTAATGTTCTACAACTACAATCTACTTTACCTTATCTTTGGTATAAAATAATATTTTATATAACGGAATTGGGGCGACAGACCGATTGGTCTGCCGCCCCTGTTTTTATGTATATTTACTTAACAAGTGCTTCCCAGCGCTCCTTTGGAATTGAACCGCTCGTCACAATACATTCAGGGTCTGGTGCAATGACATGCCTTACAACTTCAAACACCGCCTGTGCATCACACAGCAGGCTCTTTGCGTCACCAAATGTCACTTCACGTACAGCCTTACAGTCAAGAAATGCCTGATTAAGCTTAACAAAATCCTCTGATATGTGAGGCTGGTCTGAATTGTAATGCTTTCTCATATATGAATCCTTAATGCTGCCATCATGCATTACAATCTGTAACTTCATCGGCTTATCTGATAATCTGTGTGGTACATTAAGTACCTCTTCAACACTATGAATAAATGTATTACGCTCATGTCCTACTCCAACAAGCAAAACTTTTCCTCCACAGCTTCTTAACCTGTCATAACATCCGCCTGGTGTACACGGTGTATTGTTGTTCTCCTCGCCTGCAAGATATTCTGCCGCTTTCTCACCAATTCCTGCCATACTGTGTGTAGGATGTAGTGACCTTATTACTCCATCTCTTTTAAGAAACATATTAGTAAGCAGTCCGACACATGATGGTGTTTCTTTAGGATTATATACTGGTGAGTCCGCATTTATATTCTTCCATGTATGTGTTGGAAGTAGTAAAAGTCCATGTCCGAAATATTCAATCCATGCATCAAGCACTGTATCTGCCCCGCCTTCAACTTCTCCGATAGATTTCATTGATGAATGAATAAGAATTGTTTCCTCGCCTGTTAAGCCCATATTCTCTACCTGCTTCTTTAACTGTTCTTTTGTATACATATTAGTCCTCGCTTTTCACATATCAATATAGTAAACATATTAACACATTTATCCTTGAAATATCCAGTAAACAATGCAATAATTACTTTTGAATAATTTAATTGAAAGGAATTAATTCATCATGACTAAAAGACGATTGACTCGCAGACAGCGTCAGGTAAGAAGAAACCGTATTATTCTCGCCTGTGCAGCGGCTGCTTTACTTATCATTATTATTGTAATAATATCAGTTTCTATGAAAGGCTGTTCTAAGTCTAAGAACGCAGATAAGAATGGAAAATCTACAACTGCTAAGGTTGAAGAATCAACACAGACAAAAGAAAATGAAAGCACCAGTGAAGAAGTTTCATCAACTGATACTTCATCTTCAATTATGTCAGATGCAACATCAGTCTCTGCTTCATCTGACAGTTCTGAATTTGCACCACCTGTAGTTCCATCTGGTAATACAGTTTCCAAAGGTACTACTTCTAAAGGCTTCCAGATTCAGGAAATCAATGGAGCAACTTATATTGACGGAGTACTTATTGCCAATAAGACATATGCTCTTCCTCAGGATTTCATTCCCACTAATCCTGACCAGCCTGTTAATGCAGACAGAAGCTCAACATGTCTTGACAAGACTCTTATGAGTGCATGGAACACTATGTTAAAGGATGCAACTGCTAAAGGTCTTAATATATATATTGCCAGTGGATACCGTTCATATAATTATCAGGTTAATGTATATAACAGATATGTTAAAAGTGATGGTGCTGCTGTAGCTGACACATATTCATCAAGACCTGGCAACTCTGAACATCAGACTGGTTTATGCTTTGACCTTAACACTATTGAGGACAGCTTCCAGTACACTAACGAAGGCAAGTGGGTTAATGATAACTGCTACAAATACGGCTTCTGTATCCGCTTCCCTAAAGGCAAAGATTCTGCTACCGGATATCAGTATGAATCATGGCATCTTCGTTATGTAGGTGTTGACCTTGCAACTAAGTTATATAACAATGGTGACTGGTTATCTCTTGAAGAGTACTTTGGAATTACTTCACAGTATCCGAATTAAAAACATAAGGCGCGGAAAAATCCGCGCCTCAATTGTTATAATTGTTTAACAAATCTTCTTACCATTACCAGACATATCAGAATCTCTAGCGGCATCAGTACTATAAACCACATCGATTGCCAGATACATTCATACATGCATATCATTACAATTTTATCTCTTTCCGCTCCTGTATTGATAAGAAGTTTAATCCTTTCTGTATACCTTTCCAGCCTTCCCTTCAGAATGATTGTACTTACCATAAGATATATTACAATTGCAGCAATTCCTGTAATTCCATACGTCATCAATGCTTCTATTGTCTTCTGTCTCATCTGGTTCTTTTCATCTGAATATGATGTATACGCAAATCCGGCTGAACCAAGATATGAAGAAGCAACATTATCTGTTGCCATTACAGACGAACCAAGATTATATTTTATATTAATCCGGTTAGGATTCATCTTTAATTTCATATAATCAGGCAGTTCATCAAGAAACAGGTATTTTTTAATAAGTTCATTCTGGCTGTCCAATGCATTATGCAAAAGCTGTGTTGAACCAATTACTGTATACTGACCAAATTCAGGTATTATGTATTTGAATTTTTCTTTTATTTCATCAGTTACCTTTACTACTTTAACCACTTTAGTACTGGCTGCTGGTACAAGATATGTGTAAAATCCATACTGACTATACCACCACTCCTGTGAAATAATTGATCTCCAGACACCACTGTAATACTCATCTGAACCTGAAGCATCGAGCAATTGTTCTTTACTTATATTCCCAGCTTTATACTGATTATATATATTCATAATATAGGCATTATCATGTGTCTCGGCATATACATCTAAAATTTCTGTTATCTGCTGGTCAGTTATATTTTTACATATATAATCTTTTATTGATTGTGTATCTGTCTGGCCTTCATATCCATCAATTGTCTCCTCAAGCAATTTATTATAGGCATTGATATATTCATCGCCTGATTCGTAACTGTCATTTCTTTCTAAAACCATTTCATAATTATGAAGTTTAAGAGTAACACCATCCTTCATGCTGTCATCATATACCCCGGAATTATTTACATCCAGAAATACAACAACTTCTGAACCTTCTTTGAATCCATCATAATCCAGATTTCCCCCAGCATAATCATTAAGAGAATTATATATATCCTCCTCCGGTTCCACATATCCGGCAGCAAAAATATATTTTTTATCTGCACCACCTGACTTTAATGATCTTGCCAATGATAGACCATTTCCAACATTATCAGTATTGATACCTGTCCATGTAAATGTTCTTGCTGTTTCGTAATATCCCATGGTTATATCATCTACGCCATCTATATTTTTAAGATAATTCAAAACATCATCACTTATATTCCTGTACATACAGCTGTCGCCAAATTTAACATCATTAAAATAATATTCTGATATGGAATGATTCTGAAATGGAGAATACTCCCATGTATCAGGTATTTTTTTCTCTATCTGCTCTGCAGTATGCACATCTCCTTTTTTCACAAGACTGGCTGTGTAATCATAATAAACTGTATATGAACGGGGAGTCTCTTTTACCGCATAGCCTACAATATCAGGTTTATCCGTTATCCTTAAGTACTCTCTGTATGCAATGATACAATTAATGGCACATACAACAGTAATAACAGCCATTGCCAGAGAAAACACTCTTATTACTATATTCTGGAAACAGCCATCAGACCACTTAAATCTTTTCGCAGTAGTTTTAACAAATGTTTTTTCTGTCATAACATTTTTAAAATTGTATGTCCGTTTTTTTCGGTTCAGGCTGCTTAATCTGTCCGTAATAATTTCCGACATAAAACTGACTGCTACTGCAATTACAAGTGTCAGAATAATCCTTATCAGGGTATATTGTCCTATTGAGAAAAATGACACATTTTTAAAATATTTTATTAAAGCCTGTATGACATACCCTGTTCCAGATGCTATACCAAAACCTATGACTGCCGAAATTAAAAGTATAAATATATTCTCTGTTAATATCATAAAAATTATCTGCCCTTTATCAGCCCCAAGGCATTTTTGAATAAATCGGACATTTTTTCTTGTCTTATTATACATTGTAATCTGATATGATATTATCGTTATTCCAACAAGCATAATAAATACATAAATATAATTATTAACTTTTGCATATCCCCACGGCTTATAATCATACACATTACTATTATATGTAAAATTAAACTTAAGGCCTGATTCTTTTCTTAAATTCTCAGCTATACTGCTATAATCCTGTTCATCTATGAAACTTTGTAATGAATATGCATATATGTATGTTTCATCCGTCGCAATATTGTCTGCCTCATTTTCCGTAACAATAATTCCCGGAAGCTTTTTACCATCATTCCATACATTTGTATAGCTGTTCATTATTCCGCAAAGCGTATATTCTTTATCATTAAGTGTTATATTATCTCCAATGTCTGTGCCCTGCCCAAGCCTGATAAGAGAGTTCCTGTCTATTGCTGCCTCATTGTCATTATCCGGCATCTTACCTTTCTCAAGTGCTATACTGCCCATGCTGATAAAGCCATCTGACATTGTACCAATCATAATATCTGATAAATTGGTTCTATCCTTTACGCTTGTTACAGTTTTTGCAGTGTACACATTTCCGGTATAAGGATGGTTTTTAATGCTTTCGTTTTCCTCTGGCTGTTTAGACCTGTACATTACAAACCAGTCTCCAAAATGCTTTTTATTATCAGCCTTCTGCCAGTTTGACATATTTTCCTGCAATAACAGTACCCCTGTAACAAATGTAAATGCGAGCACTACTAATACCATGGACCTTAAAATGTTTTTAAATCTCCTGCGAAGTCCCCTGAATGTCAATGCTATAATTTTGCTGTTCATACCCCCACACCCCCTGTCACATTTCCATCTGTGATTGTGAGTATGCGGTCTGCATATTCTGCCATCTGCCTGTCATGTGTAACCATAACAATAGTCTGCTGATACTTAGACGCTGCCAAAGTAAGCATTTGGGCAACTGTTTCTGCACTCGCCGCGTCAAGATTTCCGGTCGGCTCATCAGCGAATATAACTGACGGATGTGTAATCAGTGCCCTTGCGATTGCAACTCTCTGCTGTTCACCACCTGACATCTGTGCAGGAAATTTATCCTTACAGTAATCTATGCCAAGTGATTCCATTAATTCGGTGACTTTCTCCTCATCAGCTTGCTCACTGTCAAGAATTAACGGAAGTATTATATTTTCATATGCTGTATATTCAGGAATCAGCTTATAATCCTGATATATGAACCCAATATGCGTGCGTCTGAATTTTGCCAGTTCTGAATTCTTAAGATTATCAATCTCTTTTCCTTCTATGTACACCTTTCCCTCATCTGGCTTGTCTATAGTTCCAAGAATTCTTAACAGTGTTGACTTGCCTGAACCACTCTTTCCGACAATTGCAGTAAATTCGCCCTTTCTTACTTCAATATCACACTGGTTCAGCGCATTAATCTTTACCTGTCCTGCTGTGTAAGTTTTAGATATACCTTTTGCGCTTAATATTATGTCCATATGCATCCCCCTCTCATCCCTGATTTCTATCTGGGATAATTATATCTTGTAAAACTTACATCCAGCTTACATGGACTGATATTTTGTTTTTAATCTGTACATCGGGAGTGTCACAACGAATTCAGCTCCACCATATTTTTCACTGTTACCAGCCTTTATGCTTCCATGATGTGCCTGCACAATAAGCTTTGACAGATTAAGTCCTATACCCGCCTTAAAATCCGCCGCACTGCCATTAGTTTCAAATCTGTTAAATATACTGTTAAACTGCTCCGTACTTAATCCTTTGCCATTATCAGCAATCGTAACTACGCAGTCATCATTCTTTCTTGTTACATCAACATATACCTTAGTATTGTCATCTGCTAAATATTCTGCACAGTTGTCGAGAAGATTAATGAAACACTCGACAATCCAGCCTTCATCTGCGTACATACATAATTTTTCATTGCCATAATCCATAACAATTCTATTTCTGTCGACTACACTGCTGTTAATGCTTTCCTGAAGTATTGCCGCAACATCAACCTCATCACTTGTCATAACAACTTTTCCAGCCTCAAAGCGGCTTATGTCAAGCAGCTTCTTTATAAATGTTTTGATTCTGAACGCATTACCTGTACAATCAGCTATCTCCTTACACTGCGGACTGTCATCACATTTTTCCTCAAGCATTTCCAGCTTCATAGTTATAATTGCCAGCGGCGTCTTAATCTGATGTGCAATATTCTCAATAAAATCCTGCATCTTCTGATGCTGCTCTTTATTATAAATGTGTTCATTCTCTAACTGCTTAGAAAGCCTCTCGTTGTCTGCATATACGCCGCACACTTTCTTTACAAAGTCCTTATGTCCAAGTCTGTAACAGTTATATAATCCTGAACCGAGTGCAATTAAAAGGACAGCTATCATTGCTATTAAAGCATACATTTCTCCATTAAGTCTGCTCATATACGAAAAGCCATGGCTGCCGTATCCGGCACTTTCCATGGCTGTTCTACCTGCTCTGATATTGTTATCCGTTATCCCTGATGAAAACATTTTTCGTACAAATGCTTCACCATATGCATTATCCTCTAAATACAATGCACCTGCCAATGCCTGCTCTTTAAGCCTGTAATAAGCTATAATTCCAGCTATAACAGCCGCATTAATCAATCCATATATAATAACGAAAACAGTCTGCCTTTTTCTGAATACAGACAGTTTCTTCTTAACCGTGTTATCCATAAATCCCCCTGACAGTTATTAGTCAATCCACCTGTAGCCCACATTTCTAATAGTCTCAATGTATTGCTGATGCTTCTCACCATATGTTCCAAGCTTTGCTTTTATTCTGCTCATCGCAACGGTAAGTGTGTTATATTCAACGAAATTACCGTGAATATCCCATATTTTCTCATATATAGCATCACGCCTTACGACTCTGCCTTTATTCTCTATAAGCATTTTTACAATATCGAATTCATTAGTCGATATATTTAGTTCATCACCCTGACGGCTTATCTTATATCTGTCAAAATCAACGACAATATCACCTTTCTTATAGATATTTCCTGCATTGAACTTGCTTCTTCTTAAGTTGGCACTTATTCTTGAAAGCAGCTCCTTCGTATAAAACGGCTTTGTTATATAATCATCTGCACCTATATCAAGCCCCATGACTATCTCTTCCTCATTATCACATGAGGTTAAGAATATAACTGGCACTTCGCTTGATTTTCTTATTTCCCTGCATATATCAAATCCACTTCCATCAGGCAGCTTGACATCTAACAGAAACATATCAATCTGTGGATTGCCAATATATTTATCCGCTTCATCGCAGCTTCTGGCAGTAACTATCTCATACCCTTTCTCAGTCAGCAGCATTTTAAGGCTTTCACATAATTCCTTCTCATCTTCAACAACAGCTATCATAATTTCCGTTCCTTTTCACATATCCTGTCATACTGCTTATACATTTTCTGCACCTCATTTTCAAGCAGATAATAATGCTTGATGTATGGAACAAGCAGGATAAGAATTGCAATCGCAAGGACAAGCAGAGGCATACTTAATGCAGAGTCAATTGCCCCAACTATCACATATGCACACACTGTCAGCAGTTCCAATATCGCAAATGTTATGGTTACAATCAAATGCACAAGCCTTTCATGCTGAAAGAATGCCACCTGTGTAAGATGCTCCTGCTTGATGTATTTCCAGTCGCAGTCCTTATCTGACTGTAATAATGAATCTATGTATTTTCTGTATGTTAAAATACGGTTTTTCATGGTCAGCCTTCTTTCTTTAAAATGTCTATCTTATATTTCATCATCTACACTATTTAGTAAACGATCAAAATCACTCTGATATAAAGAATCCTGAATAACCCTGTATTTCTCAAATTCACTCTCTGCAAATTCTTTTGCTATCGCGGCTGTCACCTTTCCTTTATCTTGCAACACATCGGCATCATTAAATCTAAGAAATGCATCCAGCTTAGTCTTCCAGTCTTCCAAGATGTAAGCCCCATATGTTCTTTATTATGATCAGCCCTTGCAGCTATCACTTCTGCTGCCGTATTTCCATGTACGGCATAGTGCATCTTATTCTGAACTGTCGCATAAAACTCCTTTGTTACTACAGAATTTTTATCATAATCAACAGCAGTTGCATATATATCTGTAATCTTTTGATAAAACCTCCGTTCACTTGCTCTGATTTCTTGAATTTCAGCTATTAAATGTTCAAAATAATCTTCATCAAAAATCTGACCATTAATCAGCCTGCTTTTGTCTAACACATATCCCTGTTTTGTAAATGCTTCCAAAACCTTTGTCGCCCAAACTCTAAACTGTGTCGCCCTTTCAGAATTAGTTCGATATCCCACAGCTATGATTGCAGCCAATGAATAAAACTTATACTTGTATTCTTTTCCATCATCTGCAGTTTGTGCAAATTTTGCACAAACTGAATTTTCATCAAGCTCTCCATCTTTAAATATGTTACTTAAATGCTTTGAAACGACACTTCTATCAACATCAAAAAGTTGTGCTATCGCCTTCTGAGTAAGCCATACATCATTATTCTGCACTCTTACTTCAATTCCATCATCTCCTGCATCTCGGGTAAATACCAGAAAATCCACTGTACTATTTCTTATTTGTATTTTTTCGCTCATTCAGACATACCTTTCTTTTCTATATTGCACTAATAAGAAGCATATTTAAACTACCTTCCCGATATCGCACTCTTAAACCATCTTCCCGTCTCAGACAAATCACCATCACTCCAGCCGCTCTTGGCACTGCAGCCAGATGATATAAGTGCTGATGTCTCTGCCTTATTGCTAAGACTCCATGCAATAAAACTCAGCTGATTGCTGTTCATGAATTCAAGCCACTCGTTGGCAGATGCATAATCTATTCCGCCGTTGCCTGATGCGTCACATATACTACATTCACTGATAAACACTGGAACTCCGGCATTAAGTGCTGTGCTTATCTTATTTCTTATATTTTCCTTATGTGTTCCTGCATAAAAATGTGCCACATATATAACATTTCCATCATCAAGCGTATTGCCGACAACGCTGTCAACATCCTGTGACCATGTATTAGTTCCTACAAGTATAAGTGAATGATCGTCGAATTGTCTTATTGTGCCTATTACAGTCTCAGCATATGGCTTAATGTCTGAATTCCAGTCAGCACCAACAGGTTCATTACATATTTCATATATTACATTGTCATGGCCTGAATACTTAGATGCCATCTCTGCAAAAAAATCACACGCCTCCTGAGTGTGTCTTGATGGTGCATAATTAAGCACATGCCAGTCTATAATTACATACATTCCAAGATCTGTTGCATAATTAACTCCATTATCAATTATCTGTTTTAATGCTGCTTTGTCTCCACCTGAAAGATATCCATTATATTCTTCAGGATACATAGCAATTCTCACTACATTTGCACCCCAATCGTCCCTTAAGGTTGCAAATGCATCATAATTAACATAGTCTGGAAACCATGATATTCCGTGTGTACTTACCCCTCTTAGCTGGATAATGTTACCTGATTCGTCAGTTAATTTCGTGCCGGATACCTGAAGTCTTCCTGTAGGAACTGTTGTGACTATACCTGCATTGCTTCCCGTATCAGAGTTATTTCCAGAATCACTTCCACCAGGCTGTGCTGTATCATCTCCTGATGCTGTATTTTCCACCACTGTTGATTCTTCACTTGAATCTGCAATTTCTTCTCCCGCTTTATATGCCTTTCCATCATCAGCAAGCACTATCTCCATTCCCGATTCCAGCTTGAAATCAAGTGTATATTTCTTAAGCTCCTCCTTAGACGCGAAACTGATAATAAAGCCCACATTATTCATCTGCGCCTGACTCTCAATTATCTTATTATAATCAACCGGCACGACACTCCATTGTAAATCCGAAGTATCAACTGTACAATTCCAGCTCTGCTCCAATGTAGTGCCATTGGTAGTATTAATCTTAAATGTCCAGTCTGATATCTTTACATCCTCCTTATTATCAATAATAAGGTCATACTGTGCATAAAATCTGCCATTGCCCTCCCATGAATTAGACTGCTTAAACTGCATTGTTACAGATGTTTTTACCTGCTCCTTTTCATCAGCTTTAGTTGTCTGCTCCACAGAATCTGTCTGTTTCTCGTTATTCACTGTAGTTTCTTCATTAACATTTTCTTTATGTTTACCTGATTTTGATAATACTGCAAATGTAACAGCTAATCCTGTTACAATTATAGCTATAACTATTATTATACATAATTTCTTTTTATTCATCATATGTTTTTCCACCCCCCATTTTTTATTATAGCAAAATATACAAAAAT
>ENA-OVGB01002549-OVGB01002549.1-human-gut-metagenome-genome-assembly--contig:-NODE-2549-length-12702-cov-3.983712_pt1 | contig 12702 bp, 14 predicted proteins | sample MGYA00237767_ERZ505413 | MGnify/ENA primary metagenome ERZ505413 (study PRJEB26158, sample SAMN06016410) | human gut metagenome | biome: human gut; feature: ankylosing spondylitis patient; material...
TACAAGGTTCTGTAAATAGGCATATATATACTTGTTTACAGAAGAAAGATTTCGATGGTTTATTTAAGATTTTAGATAGCTTACCTTGTAAAGTAACTTATCCAGCTTTTGATCGAGAATTTATTCGATTAAAAGCATATTTTGAAATGAATATTTTCAAGAAGATACAAAAGCAAGTTGATTTTATGATGGATAATATGCGTCTTGATGATAATCAGCATTAGCACGTCAATCATTTTACTATTATTTGAAATATGAAAAATATGCAGAATGCAAAAAGGTATTAGGTTTTGTAGAGGGTGTTAAAGGACATGATGACAAGATTCATGCCATGCAAATGATGTACAGTATTGAAGCTGAAAAGGAAAGTAGGTATATAGATGAAATTAAAGAAAAAATAAACAACACAGCGGATACTTCTAACAAAAGCAATTTAGAATATCTACTTGGGTTACAATATTTTTATAATGAAGATTATGAAAAAGCAAAGGAATATTTAAACAAGGTTATTAAAGAATCTGAAGATAGAGATTTAAAAGAGAAAGCAAGAATATTGTTAAAAAAATCGAAGTAGAAAGGAGAAAATATGAATTATTGTTTTGATTGTGATGATACATTATATGATCAAGAATGGCCCTTTTTGATGACTATGCATGAAATTGTTCCGGATGCTCATATATCCGATGTGGATCAATTTTATAAAGATTATCTAACGATTGGAGAATCGATTTATGATAAGATGGCAAAAGGAATTATTACTGCAGACGACCATGTAATTGTTCGGGCATTTAGAGCTTTTCAAAAATATGATATTCCATTCGGATTAGAACAAGCCGCTGATTTTCAAGAAGCATATACTAAATATTTACATGAAATTAGAATAAGCAAGACATTAAAAAAATTATTTATCAAACACAAACGCAAATCTAGCAATATTTTCTAATGGAGATGATGCTCGACAGCGAATGAAGTTTGATGTTCTTGGTGTATTTGAGTTTTTCAAAGAAAACACGGTTTTTACTAGTGATCAAATTGGATATTCTAAACCAGATAAAAAAGCATTTGAGAAAATTTGTGAATTATTGAATGCAGATCCTAAAGAATGGTTCTATATTGGGGATAACTATATCAATGATATGGAAGGAGCCAAGCAGCTTGGATTTAAGACCATTCATTTAAATCGACATCACGGAAAAGAAGGGCCAGCCAGTGATTACGTAGTTTATAGTGATAAAGAATTAGTTTCGTTATTGGAATTTCTTGATAAATTAGAAAATAAGAAATAAATCGTGAAAAGGAGAGAATAATATGGATACAAAAGTATTGGAATTATATGCTAGTAGAGTAAGAAGGCATATTTTAACTGAAGTATATAGTGCAAAGTCAGGACATCCAGGAGGGTCATTGAGTGCAGCGGATATCTTGACCGAACTATATTTTGAACAGATGGATATTAATAAAGAAAAAGTAAATACAATTGATCGTGATCGTTTTGTATTGAGCAAGGGACATGCAAGTCCATTATTGTATGCGGTTCTTGCCGAAAAAGGCTTTATTGATCAGGAAGATTTAAAAGGATTTAGACATATTGATTCAAAATTACAGGGGCATCCAAATATGAACTATGTACCTGGTGTAGATATGTCTACAGGATCTTTAGGACAAGGCATTTCTTGTGCCGTAGGTATGGCTATCTCAAATAAAGTAGATAGAAATAACCACCGTATCTATGCATTACTTGGAGATGGTGAATGTGAAGAAGGTCAAGTTTGGGAAGCAGTTATGGCGGCAGCTCATTATAAGCTAGATAACTTATGTGCAATTCTTGATTATAATCATTTACAGATTGATGGAAATATTGCGGATGTGATTTCACCAGAACCATTTAAATCAAAATTTGAAGCATTTGGTTGGAGAGTGATTGAAGCTAATGGTCATAATTTTAATTCTTTGCGAACAGCATTTAACTTTGCTAAACAAACAAAAGATAAACCAACAATCATTATTGCCCATACAATCAAGGGTAAAGGTGTATCTTTCATGGAAAATAATTATGCATGGCATGGAGCTGCACCAAATGATGAACAGTATGAGCAGGCAATGAAAGAATTAGGAGGTCTTGAATAATGGCAATGGCAACAAGAGAAGCATATGGTAAGACTTTGGCAAAACTAATTGTAGAACATGATGATTTATTTGTGTTGGATGCCGATCTTACAAAATCAACAAAGACAATCGATGCCAAAAAGGCAAGACCAGAGCATCATTTCAATATGGGAATTGCCGAAGGAAATATGATGGCAGTCGCTGCTGGTATGGCTGCAAGTAATAAGGTTGTTTATGCATCAAGCTTTGCGATGTTTGCAGCAGGCCGAGCTTTTGAACAAATTCGTAACAGTATTTGTTATCCTAACTTGAATGTAAAAGTATGTGCAACCCATGCTGGAATCAGTGTCGGAGAAGATGGAGCAAGCCATCAGTGTATTGAAGACTTAGCTCTAATGCGTTCTATTCCAAATATGAAGGTATTTCAGCCTTGTGATGCCAAACAGACTGAAGAAATCATCAAGGCTGTATACTCTATTGAAGGACCATGTTATGTGCGATTAGGAAGACTTGGAGTAGAGGATGTATATGATGAAAACTACAAATTTGAATTTGGTAAAGGAAATGTACTTAAAAAAGGAAGCAAGGTAGCCATCATTGCTTCTGGATTAATGGTACAGGAAAGCTTAAAGGCGTATGATTTATTAGAAAATAAACCAACAGTTATTGATATTCCAACTATCAAACCAATCGATAAGGAATTGATTATTGAAACAGCCAAGACGCATGATGTGATTGTAACTGTAGAAGAACACAATATTTATGGAGGACTTGGAAGTGCAGTCAGTGAAGTGCTTGCACCAGAAGGAATCGCATGCAGACAATATATGTTGGGTATGCAGGATACGTTTGGCAGAAGTGGAAAACCTAAAGATCTATTAGATTATTATGGTTTAGATGCAAAGCATATTGCAGAAGAAATAAAGAAAATTAATAAATAGTAAAAGGCAGACTGAGGGTCTAGAAATTCTAGAGTCCAGTCTGTTTTTTTATTAAATTTCCACATTGGTTTGTTATACTTAAATATATAAGAATTAGTTGTAGAAATCAATTGCAGAAAGGATACAATGTAGACGTAGGTGTTATTCCAATCACAGAAAAAGATAAATCTGGTAAAGTAAAACGTAAACAATTAGAGGTCGACTTTGTATGTAATCTTGGCTCTGCCAGATATTACATTCAATCTGCGTATTCATTACCAGATGAAGTAAAACGGACGCAAGAAATTAGACCATTTAGAAAAATCGATGATTCATTCAAGAAAATTGTCATCACAAAGGATATTGTTCAAGCACACTATGATGATTATGGTATTTTAACAATAAATATTTATGATTTTTTGCTTGATCCAACATCTGTTGAACACTGATACAAACATTTTCTAACATTACCAAATTTCTGGTAATGTTTTTTTGTGCCTTACTGAAATACTATAATACCGAAAGCATAGAACGATGGATAAAAATGCATAAGAAAAGATGTTGGAAAGGTAAAAACCCAACATCTTGCTTTCATACATTTTGCATAGTTCATTTAGAATAGGTCCACTTTATCTAGTAGAAAATCAATCAAGTTACAATGAAAGATTCCGTTGTCATCATAAAAGCTATGCGGAATATCCATACGTATAATAATTTTTTTAAAGAAATCTTTGGTGAGCAGAAAAGAAGCTAATGAAGAAGCTGCTTTTTCTGTATCCATTTGGAAGACGGATTGAATATATGTTTTTTTGTCTTCATCTCTTACCACAAAATCAATTTCTTTTTGTACATTTTTTCCGTTTTTACGATCTGTTACGACACCAACATCTACACAATAGCCTCGTTGTAACAATTCGTTATAAATAATGTTTTCCATAATATGTCCAGGATCAAATTGGCGATAATTCAAGCAGGCATTACGCAAGCTGACATCCGTATAATCGTATTTGTTGGGATACATGAAATACGTCTAGCCCTTAACGTCATACCTTTTAGCCCTATGAATAAGGAAGGAATCAATGGTATATTGTACGTATTTCGCCACTAAGGTCGAATGAATTTTTTCATGTTTCATACTCGTTAGGGCGTTGGATATATTTGTAGGGTTGGTTAATGAACTGATTTGCGAAGCTAAAAAATCCAAGATTTCGCCTAGAATGTCTTCGCGTTCAATTTTGTTTCGTTCAACAATGTCGCTGATATATACTTCGTTAAAGAGTGAAGTAAGATAATCTTTTTTATCTTTGTCATCTTTTAAAGCCAGTAATCTTGGCATGCCTCCATAAAGCATAAAGGTATCTAAAGCACTTCTGGGATCACCGCCCACATACGAATGATATTCTTGAAAAGAAAGCGGATAAATATGGATTTGGCTTGCTCGACCGCGAAATTCGGTGGCAATATCATTGGATAAACCTTTCGAATTACTACCTGTCACATAGACATCCAAATTCTTATAGGCTTTTAGCTCGTTCAACATATCGTAAATCGTAACGGTGATTCCACCATTTTCCTTATCGATGACTTTCGTTGTAAATTGCACTTCGTCAATAAACAGATAGAATCGTTCGTTTTTATGATTGCTGATAAGATTTTCAACATATTCACAAAGCGTAATAGGATTACGAAATTTATAGTAACGCCTTTGATCTAATTCAAAAGTAAGAATGTGATCTTCGGGTACGCCTTGGGATAAGAGGTATTCATAAAATAATTCAAAGAGCAATACGGATTTTCCGCATCTGCGGATTCCTGTGATGACTTAGATTTCCCCATTCCACATATTGTGAATCAATCGTTGTAGATAAGGATCTCGTTCACCCATATTTTCACCTCATACTTGTGCTGCATATCTTATGCGCATAAAAAAGGCAGGATGGTAAGGACCATCCTGCAAATGCTTAGATTTCTTTTCCAGTTAATAAATGATACGCTTCTTTGTATTTCGCAATGGTTTTATCAATAATCTCTTGCGGTAAATTGTAGTCGCTATCAGGATTGGCTTTTAACCAGTCACGGACAAATTGTTTGTCAAAAGACGGTTGGCTTTGTCCAGGTTTATAGCCATCTAATGGCCAGAAGCGTGAACTATCCGGAGTCAACATTTCATCGGCTAAGACAACGTTTCCGTTTTCATCGAGACCAAACTCAAACTTGGTATCCGCAATGATAATTCCACGACTTAGGGCATAATCCGCACAAGCTTTATAAAGTGCAAGCGTTGCCTCTTTGATCTTCGTTGCATATTCTTGCCCATGACCAGGGAATTGTTTCTCTAAGACATCAATACTCTTTTCAAAGCTGATGTTCTCATCGTGGTCCCCGATTTCGGCCTTGGTACTTGGGGTGTAGATTGGTTCAGGTAATTTATCGCATTCCTGTAAACCTTGGGGTAATTGAATTCCACAAACGGTTCCATCTTTTTGATAACTTGCCCATCCACTTCCGGTAATATAGCCACGTACAATGCATTCGATTGGAAGCATTTCGAGTTTCTTTACCAACATCGAATTTCCAATAAATTGTTCTTGTTGGAAAAATTCAGGCATGTCTTTGTTGTCAACAGAAATCATATGATTCGGTACGATATCTTTTGTGTAGTCAAACCAAAATTTTGACATCTGTGTTAAAACGGTTCCTTTTTTCGTTACCTTGTTTTTCAAAATCACATCAAAGGCACTAATACGATCGGTAGCGACCATAATTAATGAGTCTTTGTTGTCGTAAATCTCACGAACTTTTCCTTCTTTCATAGGTTTAAATTCTTGCATGATGTTATCCTCCTAGCACGAAATAATCATAGCGAAATCATCGCAAAAAAGCTATAAAAAATTCGTTGAAAATTTTACGCAAATTTTAGCCAAAAAAGCTTGTTTGAATATCTATGATAAGCTATAATGAATCAGCGTTTAATTAACTAAACAAAAAGTTTCTTTAATGAAACAAGCGAGGCAGATATGGAGATTGGTGAGAAATTAAAAGAATTACGCTTAAAAAAAGATTTAACCTTGTCTGAGCTGGCCAGCCGTTCGGAAGTAACCAAAGGTTTTCTATCCCAGTTGGAAAGAGATCTGACAAGCCCGAATGTTTCGACATTAGAAAATATTCTGGAAGCTTTAGGTACAAATCTACAAGACTTTTTTTCGGAACAACCCGAAGAACAAATAGTTTTTGGCAAAGACGATTTCTTTGTGGATGAAAGGGACTATGCCCAAGTGCAATGGATTGTCCCCAATGCCCAAAAGAATCAAATGGAGCCCCTGCTTTTAACCCTCCATCCCCATCAGAAAACCCAAGTTGTGGAAAGCCATGGAGGCCAGGAATTCGGCTATGTTCTAAAAGGGCGAATCCGCTTAGTTTGTGGCAGTCAAAGCTATCTTGTAAAAGCTAAAGAAACCTTTTATTTATCGCGTGCCAAAACGCACTATTTAGAAAATTGTACGCAACAAGAAGCCGTTGTGCTATGGGTATCAAATCCACCCGTTTTTTAGGAGAGAAATATGGAAGAGAAGAAAAAGATTATTCAGTTTCGTCACATTGTGAAGAACTTTGAAGACCAAGTTGTATTAAAAGGCATCGATTTGGATATCTATGAAAATGAATTTGTCACCCTTTTGGGACCCAGTGGTTGTGGAAAAACGACCCTTTTGCGTATTTTAGCCGGATTTCTCGAACCTAGCGAAGGAGAAGTCATCTTTAATGGCCAAGACATTAAAAGTCTTCCCCCTTATAAAAGAGAATTAAATACCGTCTTTCAAAAATATGCCCTCTTTCCGCATATGAACGTCTATGACAACATTGCCTATGGATTGAAAATTCAAAAGATTTCCAAAGATATCATCGATCAAAAAGTCATGCGAATGTTGAAATTAATTGGACTAGAAGGCTATGAAAAAAGAGATGTCACCCTTTTATCTGGTGGCCAGCAACAACGTGTAGCCATTGCCCGTGCCCTGGCCAATGAACCACGCGTCCTTTTACTCGATGAACCACTAAGTGCCTTGGATTTAAAACTGCGCAAAGAAATGCAGTATGAACTAAAAAATATCCAACAAGAAGTCGGCATTACCTTTATCTTTGTCACCCATGACCAAGAAGAAGCCCTAACGATGTCCGATAAGATCGTCGTTATGAAAGATGGCCAGATCCAACAGCTCGGTACACCAGAAGAAATCTACAATGAACCTGCCAACCGCTATGTCGCTGAATTCATTGGTGAATCCAACATTATTCCTGGTCGTATGATCCAAGATAAAAAAGTCAAATTCGATGACATTGTCTTTGACTGCGTCGATGTCGGCTTTAAAGAAAATGAGCCAGTCGATGTCATTATTCGTCCGGAAGATATCGATATTGTCGATGTCAAAGATGGAAAGATGACCGGTGAAGTAGAAAGTGTCCTCTTTAAAGGTGTGCATTATGAAATCATGGTCGAAACCGTACCCGGAACTTCGGTTACGGTGAATATGCATGTACGCAGTATCAATGAAGTAGCCAGTGCCGATGGCAAAGAGAAGATCTCTGCCAATGACTTCTATCTGGACTTAGAAGATATGGAAGACATTGACGATAAAGAAATCATTGCCCGTGCCGATGCCCAAGCCTGGAATCCAGAAACCGATGAATTGATTTCCATCAATCGTATCGAAACCGATTTAAAACGGGAAATTGGGGAGTATTCTGTGACCTTTGAAACCAGCGAACATACGTCGATCAGCCGTAAGATCTGGGTTGTCGACCAACATGTTACCGAAAATAAAAAAGCCAATGAAGCGATGAGTGCCTTCAGTTTCTTTAAGACTGCGGATGAAATCAAAGAATCCCAAACCCTAGATACCGATCTAAAAACCTGGGCCAATGCGCAAGCTTGGAAACTGGATGATGAAGATGCAGATATCGACTTATATGTTGACTATGACTTTGATCCTGATCAAATCACGGAAGGCATTTATCCCGTCACATTCTCAACAACGGGACGTGAATTTAAGATTCATACCACCGATTTTGTGGAAGAAGGTAAACAAGTCGGCTTGACTTTCTTCCCTGAAGATATTCATGTCATGGAGAAGATAGGCTTCTAATGAAAAAGTTTCGTCAATTAGTCATTCCGTATTTAATTTGGAGCATATTGATGTTGTTGGTGCCGATGCTTCTAATTGCAGTGTACTCACTGATGAAAGAAGGCAACAGCGTTGTTCCGGTTAAATTGACCTTTTCTTACTATGTGCGCTTTTTTACCGACCCAGATTTCTTATTGATTCTATGGCGCTCTTTAGTGATTGCCTTAAAGACAACCATCATCTGTTTGCTTTTAGGCTATCCTATTGCCTATTTTATTAGCCGTAGTTCTAAACAGGTTCAAAACCTCTTGGTTTTAGGTATAACCCTACCTATGTGGATCAATATGTTGGTACGAACCTATGCCTGGATCGGACTTTTATCCAAAGATGGTTTGATTGCTTCACTCTTAAGCATCTTTGGGATTCATACCGAACTTCTATATACCGAAGGTGCGGTTTTATTAGGCATGGTTTATAACTTTTTACCTTTTATGATTCTACAGATTCATACCTCATTGACCAAGATGGATAAAAGCTTGATTGAAGCTAGTTCCGATTTGGGGGCTAATAAGGTTCAAACTTTTATTCGGGTGGTTTTCCCCTTATCTTTAAGTGGGGTTGTCAGTGGCATTACCTTAGTTTTCTTACCCGTGGTATCCAGCTTCTTCATCCCTAAATTATTAGGAGGTGGCCAGTTCTTCTTGATTGGAAATGTGATTGAAAATCAATTCATTACCGTAGGAGAATGGAACTTTGGTTCAGCCATCAGTATGATTATGGCTGTCATCATGATGCTTTTGATGATGTTGGTACGTAGAATTGAGAAAAAAGGGGCTAGTGCGGAGGATCGTCTATGAAAAAAGAACGTCGCTGGTTCGGTCGGTCCTTAATGACCTTAACTTTGATTTTCTTTTATTTACCGATCGTCTTTATGGTGGTCTTCTCCTTTAATAAAAGTAAATCATTAACGCACTTTGCCGGTTTTTCGATGCGCTGGTATCAAACCATGTTAAAAAGCCATGGCATGATGTCCAGTCTATATATCACGATTATTGTAGCGATTTTAGCTACCTTGATTTCAACTATTATTGGAACCATTACCGCTATTGGTCTATCCCAATCCGGAAAACGGATGCGGGCCTTTATTACCCGTGTCGATGATTTTCCATTGATGAATCCGGATATTGTAACGGCTATTGGTTTGATGTTGTTGTTTATTACTTTGAATGTACAAAAAGGCTTTGTGACTTTATTACTGGCCCATATTGCCTTTTGTATTCCGTATGTGATTTTATCCGTCATGCCGCGGATTCGGGCACTAGATCCTAACTTAGCCGATGCGGCTATGGATCTAGGAGCTACGCCATTTCAAGCCATTGTTCAAGTCATTGTTCCGGAAATTATGCCCGGCATTATCTCAGGTGCTTTGATTGCCTTTACAATGTCTTTTGATGACTTTATCATCTCCTACTTTGTGACCGGAGGTGGGGTAAAGAATCTAAGCATCATGGTCTATACGATGTCTAAACGGGTCAATCCAAGTGTCAATGCGATTTCAACCGTAGTTGTCGTATTAATTACCTTGATCTTAATTGGTATGAATGTCTTGCCAATGTTGCGTAAGAAAAGTGCTTCTTTAGAAATGCGTCCGCATCGCAAAGGGCCAAAAATTCTTGTGGCATTGTTGGTGGTTTGTGCTTTAGTTTTCTCTTTATTTGGCATGCACAAAATGGGCAACCAACCATATGCTGGCCAAACCTTACATCTGTATTTACCTGGCGAATATATCAATGATGAAGTGGTTTCCCGCTTTGAAGATCAAACCGGAGCTAGTGTTGTCATGGATAACTTTGATTCGAATGAACAGATGTATATTAAAGTGGCCAATGGGGAAAGCTATGACTTATTGATTCCAAGTGACTACATGATTCAACGTTTGATTCAAGAAGGTTTCTTGCAGAAACTCGATCAAAAAGCTTTGAAACAAACCTTTGCCCAGATCAATCCAGCCATCTTAGATTTGGCCTATGATCCTAATAATGCCTACAGTGTGCCATATTTCTGGGGCAGTGTAGGAATCAGCTATGATAAACGAAAAGTCTCGCAAGCAGACTTAGAACGGGAAGGCTTTAACATCTTCTTGGATCCAAAATATAAAGGCGATATCTATCTCTATGATTCGGAAAGAGATTCGCTCATGATGGCTTTAAAAGCGTTAGGTTATTCGATGAATACCGAAAATGAACAAGAGCTCAATGATGCGTATCATTGGCTGGAGACTTGTGTAAAAACGATGAATCCAGAAATTGTTACTGATGAGATCATCGACAATATGGCTCAAGCGCGTAAGGCTCTTGGTTTGATTTATTCCGGTGATGGAGCTTATGTCAGCAGTGAAAATCGCAATATGGGCTTCTTTATGCCAAACGAAGGAACGAACATCTGGACCGATGCGATGGTCATTCCGAAAAATGCCAAAAATGTGCCTTTGGCACTAGAATTTATGAAGTTTATTATTCAAGAAGCCAATGCGAAAGATAACTCCGAATATGTAGGTTATACTTCCCCAAACGAAAAGGTCGAAGAAGAGTTATCCCAAACAACCTTTAAAGGTATCAGTGCTTATACCCCACGTACCGGTTATGCAAAAGATGAGGTTTTCGGGTATAACGAGAAAGCACGTAAAATCATTGCGACGTTATGGTCACGTGTAAAGGTCGTCGCAAGTAATGCAGAATAGAGGCGTTTTAAATGAAAGATGAAGAAGTTATACAAGCTGCCCGTGGCAATATGGGACCCTTATGTAAATCATGTCCTGTATGTAACGGAAAAGCTTGTGGCAATACGATGCCAGGCCCAGGTGCCAAAGGCAGTGGACTTGGAGCTATTCACAATTATGAAGCCTGGCAAAAGCTGTATGTGAATATGGATACTTTAACCGAAAATGTCGAAGCGGATACGACTTGTACCCTCTTTGGCAAAACCTTCCGTTTACCTGTATTTGCCGGTCCCGTAGGACATGTGGATCTCCATTATGGCGATAAATACGATGATGTCAGCTATAATGACATCTTGATTCCAGCTTGTAAAGAAGCAGGTATTGCCGCTTTTACCGGGGACGGCATGAAGCCTTTAACCATGGAAGCAGCCACCCAGGCCATTGCCGAAAATGATGGCATTGGGATTCCTACCATTAAACCATGGGGCAAAGAAACTTTCTTAGAAAAATTTGCCTTAGTCCAAAAGAGTCATGCCTTTGCGGTAGCGATGGATGTCGATGCATCGGGTCTACCTTTCTTAAAAGGCATTGTTCCACCTGCTGGAAGAAAGACCGAAGCGGAATTGAAAGAGATTATTTCCTTAGCTGATGTACCCTTTATTGTCAAAGGGATTATGACGGTAAAAGGGGCCATCAAGGCTCGAAATGCCGGAGCAGCTGCCATTGTCGTTAGTAACCATGGTGGTCGAGTATTAGATGGCGTACCAGCCAGCGCAACAGTCTTACCAGAAATTGTGGAAGCCGTGGGAAAAGATATGAAGATCTTTGTCGATGGCGGTATTCGTAGTGGTACGGATATCTTTAAAGCCTTGGCCCTTGGTGCTGATGCAGTATTGATTGCCCGTCCTTTTGTCAACCGCATCTATGGAGCCCAAGAAGAAGGTGTGCAAGTATATGTAGATCGTCTTCAATCGGAACTCAAAGATACGATGGAAATGTGTGGGGCAAAAGATCTTGCGTCCATCACAAGTGATATGATTCGTAAAAGCACAGACTAGAAATTAGTCTGTGCTTTGACTATAATGAGGCCATGGAAACACTTGAAAAATTAATTGCGGCTCTTTATGCCGAACCAAGCAATGAAAACAATAAAGCCATTCTTATTTACTTAAGAAAACTCTGTAAAAAGAATCAAACGATTCTCATCCCGGTGCAAGAAGATCGACCACTACGTTTGACGATGGAACAAGGGGATAATGTCTATGTTGCTTTTACCAATCTGAAAGAAAAAGAATTGGGTCCCAGCTGTGAAGTGAAAGAAGAAAGCTTAGCAGAAATCCTACGTCTCAGTAATGTCAGTGAAGCGGTTAGTGGATTGAGTATCAATCCTTGGGGTCAGTCTTATTATTTGCCAAAAGTCTATTGTGAAATGATTTTAGATGATAAGAATCTGGAAAGTGAAATCAAAATCGTTCAAGGCGATATCACCACTTTTACGGGAGATTGTATTGTCAATGCCGCCAACGAGGTGGTGGTCGCCTCTTTCCTGAAAGACGGCATCAGCTTTCTCGGCATGAGTGATGTGATAGAGAAAACAATGGAGCAAGCCGCTTTCGTGGCGAATCCGAGTTATGAGGACTATGTAGCGACCGACGAAGAAGCAAGAAGAATCGCTTCCGAGCTTGTGCGCCGGCAAAATCCTCAGAAATAATTTGTAATTAGTAATTTGTAAATAATAAACATGGAAACATTTTTGATTCGTGCCCTGCAATTGATAATGAGCCTTTCGTTGCTCGTCATCATTCATGAAGGCGGGCATTTCTTATTTGCCCGTTTG
>ENA-OVGB01002550-OVGB01002550.1-human-gut-metagenome-genome-assembly--contig:-NODE-2550-length-12681-cov-3.253604_pt1 | contig 12681 bp, 13 predicted proteins | sample MGYA00237767_ERZ505413 | MGnify/ENA primary metagenome ERZ505413 (study PRJEB26158, sample SAMN06016410) | human gut metagenome | biome: human gut; feature: ankylosing spondylitis patient; material...
CCCCGCCATACGCGACATGCTGGCCGAAGACGCCCGCGCCGCCTACGAAGGGGATCCGGCCGCCACAAGTCCCGGCGAAACGGTGTTCTGCTATCCTTCCATGCTCACCATGATCCATCATCGCATCGCCCATGAACTCTATGCCCTGAATGTGCCCATCATTCCCCGCATCATCGGAGAAATGGCCCATTCCCGCACGGGCATCGACATTCATCCCGGCGCGCAGATAGGCGAAAACTTCTTCATCGATCACGGCACCGGCGTGGTCATCGGCGAAACCTGCATCATCGGCAAGGGCTGCCGCCTGTATCAGGGCGTGACTCTCGGCGCGCTCTCCTTCTCCAAGAACGAGGACGGCTCCCTCGTCAAGGGCATTCCCCGTCATCCCATTCTGGAAGATAATGTCACGGTGTACGCCGGAGCCTCCATTCTCGGCCGCATCACCATCGGCAAGGGCTCGGTCATCGGCGGCAACGTGTGGCTCACGCACTCCATTGAGGCCGGGCGGACCGTCCTCGCCGCGGAAGAGCGCGGGACGAAGATCATCTGATTTGCGTCCTCAAACGAGACCCGCTTCGCTTACGCTCTCGTTTGAAGGGGCTGCGGCTCGCCGCAGCGCACTCGCTTACGCCGGGCCCCTTTTTTCATGTCCTCTTCCCCTGAAAAAGCTCCATGCAAGCCTTCCAGGCATCGGCCGTTTTCTCAGAGCCTCGGAGGCTCCGGCCGGAAGAAGAACTTTCGTGCCTCAGGAACGCCAACGTTTAAAGAAGCTCATTACCGGCCGAATACGGCGCTCCTCTCTTCCCTCGCTGTCATGTTCCCGTCACACTTTCAGGCCATACTGCCCGCCAAAAGGAGCAGCTCATGACAGCAGAAACATCCCTTCGCGTCGCCGTGGCCGGCGGCGGAAGCTGGGGCACGGCGCTGGCCCACGTTCTGGCCGTGGCCGGACACGAGGTCACCCTCGTCCTGCGCGATGCATCCGTGGCGCAGGCCGTCAACACAAGGCATGAAAATCCTCGTTATCTTCCGGGCAAAGCCATACATCCCGGTGTGAAGGCATCCACCTCTCAGGATGCTCTGCAGAGCGCGGACCTGCTGGTCATGGCCGTCCCCTGCCAGCATCAGAGAAGCTGGCTTGAAAACGCGCGCAGCTCTCTTCCCCGCCGCTGCCTCGTGGTCAACGCCTCCAAGGGCCTGGAAAACGGGACCTGCCTCACCATGAGTCGTGTGGTCGCCGAGGAACTCGCCCCGCTTCATCCGCGCTATGCCGTGCTTTCCGGCCCGTCCTTTGCCGCCGAGGTCATGGACGGACAGCCCACGGCCGTGGTGCTCGGCTGCGAAGACGAGAATGTCGGCGCAAGACTTCGGGAAATCTTTTCCACTCCCTTTTTCCGTTGCTACTCCAGTACCGATGTCACGGGCGTGGAAACGGGCGGCGCGCTCAAGAACGTCATGGCCATTGCGGCAGGCATAGGCGACGGCCTGGGATTCGGCTCCAACGCCCGCGCGGCTCTCATCACGCGGGGGCTTGCGGAACTGTCCCGACTCGGCACGGCCATGGGCGCAAGGCCTCTCACCTTCATGGGGCTCTCAGGACTCGGCGATCTCGTGCTCACCTGTACCGGCGGACTTTCCCGCAACCGTCAGGTGGGACTGCGTCTCGGCCGGGGCGAAAAGCTGGAGGAAATCGTCGCGTCCCTCGGCATGGTGGCCGAAGGCGTAAAAACGGCCGTGGCCGCAAGGGACCTTGCCCGGAAGCTTCACGTTTCCGTGCCCGTCACCGAGGCCATGTGCCGCGTGCTTCATGAAAATGCCTACCCGGCAATGGCCGTGCGCAGTCTCATGGAACGGCCGCTCAAGGAAGAACAGGAGTAAAAAGACGGCCGGCCCTCTTTTCCCCGTGCCTATCCCGGGAAGGGCCGGGAAACTTGCGTTCCTGACGCCCTTCCTCCGGCCCCGACGCCGTTCTGCACGTCGCGCTCCCGGAACTTTGCCCCAGCTCAGGCCATCGTTCCGAAGAAGAGTATGCCCCCTTCCGTCCTTCCCCTCTATCTGCCGGAGCTGGCGTTCTTCAGACGAGTGATGTTTCTGTGCGGCGGCTCGCCGAAAAGACGCTTGTACTCACGATTGAACTGCGTCGGGCTCTCATAGCCGACGGCAAGTCCGGCGCTTGCCGCGTCCACGCGCTCCGCAAGCATGAGCCGCTGGGCCTCGAAAAGACGCAGTCTCTTGTGAAACTGCAGAGGACTCAGACTGGTCACTTCCTTGAAATGCCGGTGGAACGTGGATGTGGCCATGTTCACGCGCCGGGCCAGCTCCTCGACCTGAAGGGGAGAACGGTAGTTGTCCCGCAGCCAGGTGACGGCCTGCGCTATCTGCATGCTCTGAGACCCCAGAGTGTGGAAGCGGCGCAAAAATTCTCCCTGCGGACCGATGAGTATCCTGTAATAGATTTCGCGGACGATCATGGGCGCAAGCACGGCAATCTGCTCCGGCCTGTCCAGAAGCTCCGTCAGGCGCAGGAAGGCATCGAGCACGGACACATCCACGTCGGCCACGGACACGCCGCGAAGCGGACCTTCCTCCGTCGCGCCCGAAACGGGCGGGACTTCCGCCGCCAGTCTGGCAAGCATGAACTTGTCCACTTCCAGCGACAGACACAGAAAAGGAGCCTCCTCCGTGCCGTCCATGACATAGAAGGAGCTCGGCACGTCCACGCCCACGACAAGACACTGCCCCTCGCCGTAGACATATTCCTCCGTGCCTATGACGGACTTCTTCCGGCCCTGAAGCATGACGCCTATGCACGGATGATACAGGCTGTTCTCAAGCACGTCATGCGCGAGCCGGCGCGACATGCTCAGGCCCGGAACTTCCGTCTGCCTCAGGCCGTTCTCCGGCATGTGGCGCAGCACCAGTTCCTTGAGACGATCGTTGATACGCTTCCATTCATTCATGCGAACCTCCCTTGCCGGACCCCCGCTCCGCACACCGCAGCGCTCCGGACGCATCTTCTCCCTTAAGAGAACAAAATGATACGTCCGTCCCCGGGAACCAGACAGATACGATTCCTTCTTTTTCTTGCCTGATCCTCTCATGGCTCCGCCCCGAAGTCCATTTTCGACAAAGCCCGCGATTTCGGCTACAAGGACCTGTCTGTGCAACATCAATAAGGCCTTTGTCATGGAACTTTCCCTTGTCGTCATCGTCATTTTGTGCCTGTTCTTCTTCCTTGCCGGTTTCGTGGATTCCGTGGCCGGAGGCGGCGGCCTCATCTCCACTCCCGCCATGCTTCTGTGCGGCCTGCCGCCCCATGTCGCTCTCGGCACCGGAAAGTTTGCAAGCACTCTCGGGTCCCTCACCTCGCTGTGGACCTTTGCCCGCAATCATCTGGTGGTGCTGCGCATCGCTCCCGCAGGCTTCATCTCGGCCTTCATCGGCGGCATGGCCGGTTCCACACTCGCCATGCACGTGGACAGCGCCCTGCTCGGCAAGCTCCTCATTTTTCTGCTGCCCATCGGCATGGTCATCTCTCTGTTTTCGGGAAGACTCGTCAGCGAAGAAGGAGAACTGCCGGAAAGACATCTCTTCACCCGCGTCATCATCATGGGCTTTTTCATCGGCGCCTACGACGGCTTCTTCGGCCCCGGCACGGGCAGCTTCTTCATCATAGCCCAGCACCTCGTTCTGCGCATGGGACTTGTGCGCGCCTCGGCCACGGCCAAGGTGTTCAACCTCGCTTCCAACGCCGGAGCCTTCACCATGTTCGCCTCCGGCGGCGTGGTGCTCTATGCCCTCGGCATTCCCTGCGCCGTGGCCAATATTCTCGGCAATCAGCTCGGCACGCATCTGGCCATCCGCATAGGCACGCGCATGGTCAGAAACTTTCTCTACGTCACCCTCACTCTGCTCCTCATCTCGCTCATCTACCGCTTTTTCCTTGCCTGACAAAAAATTCCGCCGAAGGATGAAATCCCCCTCTGGACACACTTTCCGATTGCTGACATTATCTTAACGATAATATTTCCTATCAACCTGAAAGGAGCCCCATGCTCTTCATCGAGAAATGCAAGGAGTCGGTGATATCGGTCGTGCCGATAGTCATTCTGGTCCTCCTGCTTCATCTGACAGTTGCGCCCCTCGGCGACGCCCTGCCGAGATTTCTCGCGGGCGCCGTGCTCTTCATCATCGGACTCGGCCTGTTTCTGGTGGGCGCCGACATCGGCGTTCTTCCCGTGGGACAGAAGGTCGGCTCCACGCTCACCGGAAAACGCAATCTCCCCCTCATGCTGGTCGTGGGCTTCGTGGTGGGCTTCATCATCACCGTGGCCGAGCCCGACGTGCAGGTGCTGGCCGCCCAGGTCACGGGCGTGGCCCCGGTCATTGCGCCCATGGCCCTCGTGTGCATCATCGCCGCAGGCGTGGGCTTCTTCGTGGCCGTGGCCATGGGACGCATCATTTTTCAGCTGCCGCTCAAGCTTCTGCTCTTTCTCTGCTACGCTGCGGTCTTCCTCTGCGCTGCCTTCACGCCCGATCTCTTTCTCGGCATAGGCTTCGACGCGGGCGGCGCCACCACCGGCCCCATGACCGTGCCCTTCATCATGGCGCTCGGCGTGGGCGTGGCGGCGGTTCGCGGCGGCAGCCATGCCGGAGACGACAGCTTCGGCTTCGTGGGACTGGCTTCCGTAGGTCCCATTCTTGCCGTGCTCATGCTCGGGCTCTTCGCCTCTCCCTCCGCGCCGGCCGCCGCCTCCGCCGCAGAAGAAATTCCCATGGGACTTGCCGCACACTTTCTGCATCTGCTGCCGGAAGTGACGCATGAAGTGGCCATGGCTCTCGGTCCGCTCGCCGTGCTCTTCCTGCTGTTCCGCCTCTTTCTCATCAGACTTTCCCGCAGACAGACGCTGCGCATGGTCATGGGCCTCGTGTACACCTTCTTCGGCGTCGTTCTCTTCTTCCTCGGGGTGAAGGGAGGCTTCATGCCCGCAGGCGACGCCCTCGGCGCGCTGCTCTCCGCTCCTGAACACCGCTTTCTGCTCATTCCCGTGGCGCTCGTTCTCGGCGCCGTGGTGGTCTGCGCCGAGCCCGCCGTGTGGATCCTCACCGAACAGGTGGAACAGGTTTCCGGCGGCGCCATACGCCGTACGCTCATGCTGACGGCTCTTTCCGCAGGGGTGTCGCTCGCCGTGGGGATCGCCATGTACCGGGTCATCTCGGGCACCAGCCTGTGGTTCTTCCTCATTCCGGGCTACGGCGCGGCGCTGCTGCTCATGCGCTTCTGTCCGAAAATGTTCACAGCCATCGCCTTCGACTCCGGCGGCGTGGCTTCCGGCCCCATGGCCTCCACCTTCATCCTCGCCTTCATGCTGGGGGTATCCAAGGGCGTGGGCGGCAATCCCGCCGTGGATGCCTTCGGCGGCATTGCCATGATCGCCATGACTCCGCTCATCGCCATACAGCTTCTGGGCATCGTTTTCAGCCGCAGAACGGGAGATCGCGCATGAACAACCATCGCAACGAAAGCGCAGGCAAACTGCTTGTCGTCGTCATGGAAAGACACAAGTGCGACGCCGCCATGGCCGCAGCCAGAAACGCCGGGGCTCCCGGCGGCACCGTGCTCATGGGCCGCGGCACGGCGCAGAACAAATGGCTGCGCCTGCTCGGCCTCGACGACGTGGAAAAGGAACTCATATATTCGCTTCTGCCCTCCCCGCTCGTCCGTCCCGTCATGGACGCCATACGCAACGCTCCGGCGCTTTCCAGAACCCGGGGCATCATGTTCACCATCGACGTCATCGAAGCCTTCCGGCACCACGTTTCCGCGCCCGCCGTTCTTTCCCAGACTCAGGAGGACCTCATGTCTGACCACAGCCCGGAACACTCCGGCTACGAACTTCTGTCCATCATCGTCAACAACGGCAGCGCGGACCAGGTCATGGACGCGGCCAGAAGCGCCGGCGCCACGGGCGGCACGGTCATACACGCACGCGGCACGGCACGTCCGGACGACGCCTCCTTCTTCGGCATCACCATCGTGCCGGAAAAGGAACTCGTCATGATTCTCAGCCCGAAGGACAAAAGCGACCGCATCATGGAAAGCATCAAGGCCGAATTCAGCGACGCCGAACCCGGCTCCGGCATCGCCTTCCGCACGGCCGTGGAATCCTTCGACACGCTGGGCACCAGACGAAGCTGACGCGCCCTTTGCCCGGGCATCTTCCTCCCCGCCGGTCTTCACCGGCGGGGATTTTTTATTATCTGCCACCTAAACGACAGTCCGGAAACATGCCGTTGACACAAGCTTAGGAGCCTTTTATTTAAGTAATTACTTAATCAAATTTCCGTTCCGGCGAAAACCTTTCTTCTCCTGCGTCTTTTCCCGAATAAGGAAGCCGCTTCAAGAAAAACAGGAGGCAGGCATGAGCAGCGCCCCTCTTTATCGAGCGCTTGCCGACGACACAAGGCGCGGCATCGTTCTTCTGCTGCTTCGCGGCAGCTACTGCGTTTCCGCGCTGGCAAGGATGCTGAACGTCAGCGAAAGCGCGGTTTCTCAGCATCTGAAGATCCTCCGACGGGCCGGACTGCTCACGGGACAAAAACGCGGACACTTCATGCATTACGACATCAACCGGGAAACTCTGCTGTCGCTTGCGCGGGAAATCGAAGCCATGGCCGCCACGACGCGTCGGCCGGAAGCGCCCGACTCCGACGGCCTCAGCCGCAGAACATGCCCGGAACACTTCAGATTTCTCTGCCACGGGGCAACGCGCCTGCGCACGCTGCCCATGGCTCCCGTACCTGAAAAGGAACACTAGTCATGTCCACAGCCGCTCTTTATCTCTTCACCGCCGTTCTGCTTTTCCTCTCCTTCCGAAAGGACAGACAAAAGACCCGGCAGGCCCTGAAAAAGGCCTGGAAGTCCTTTGAAAACATTCTGCCCCAGTTCCTTTCCATCCTGGTGCTCATCGGCATCATGCTTGCCGTGCTCGACAGGGAAACCATCACCAGGCTGCTCGGTGCGGAGTCCGGCGCCGCAGGCATGGCCGTGGCCGCGCTCGTCGGTTCCGTCACGCTCATTCCCGGCTTCATAGCCTTCCCTCTGGCCGCCTCGCTGCTCTCTTCCGGCGCGGGCTACGGACAGACGGCCATGTTCCTCACCACGCTCATGATGGTGGGACTCGTCACGCTGCCGCTGGAAACGACCTTCTTCGGCAGACGCCTTGCCGTCATGCGCAACGCTCTCGCCTTTGTCTACGCCGTCATTTCTTCCGTCATTCTGGGGGTGCTGCTGTGATCCTCACGCTCTGCCGCCGCTACCGGATGTTTCTGATCCTTTTCGGCATGAACATCGCTCTCGTTTTTCTCGAACCTGCCGTCGGACGGACGGCCTTTGCCCTTACCTGGAACAACGTGCTGGAAATGCTTTCCTTCCTGCCGCCCATTTTCGTGCTGCTCGGCCTTCTCGACGTATGGGTGGACAGGGAGACCATGATGAAATACATGGGACCGGGCTCGGGAGCCCGCGGCATGCTGCTGGCCTTCATCCTGGGCTCCGCCGCAGCCGGACCTCTCTACGCAGCCTTTCCCATGACCGGCGTCATGATGAAAAAGGGCGCGAGCATGTTCAACATCTTCATCTTCATAGGCGCCTGGTCCACCACCAAAATTCCGCTCATCATGTTTGAAACCGCCACGCTCGGCTTCCGATTCATGGCCCTGCGCCTCGTCTTCAATATCGCGGGCATCTTCCTCATTGCGTTCATCCTCGAAAAGGATATGCGCAGACATCCCTCCGAAACACCGGCAGAGCCACGCCCCGAACATCGTCCCTGACCGCTCTTGCAAAGCAGAAAGCGGTTCTCCGACACCTCGAAGAAAACACCTTTGACGAGCCTCCCTGCCGTCGCGTATGCTCGCATGCAGGGTCTTTCCGGCCGTGCAGAGCTCTCGCCGATCCTCTTCGGAACGGACGATTCCCAGCGTCAAAGCTGCGCGGTCATACCGTGATTTCCGGGCTTCACGCCCTTCCCCCATGCGGCATATGACCGCCCATATTTCCATGCGGAGAATACATGCGCGGAAGAATAGTCTACGTCATGGGCGCGTCCGGGACCGGCAAGGACAGTCTCATCCGGGAAATGCGGCAACGCCTCCGCGGCCTTCCCGTCACCATCGCCCGCCGCTACATCACCCGTCCGCACTCCGATGACGGGGAAAGACACATCGCCGTCAGTCACGAAGGCTTCGCCAAACTTTCAGACCGCGGACATTTTGCCCTGCAATGGTCCGCCCACGGCTGCCGGTACGGCATTTCCCTGCGTACGGAGCGAGCCCTCGAACACGGTATTTCCGTCATCGTCAACGGTTCCCGCACGGCATTTTCTCAGGCGGCACGCCGCTACCCGGACCTTCTGCCCGTGCTTGTCACCGCTCCCTCGCATCTGCTGCGCGAAAGACTCGCCAGACGAGGCCGGGAATCGAAAGCGGAGCTGGAAGAGCGCCTGTCCGCCGCCTCTTTCGACATGCCGGATGACGCGGCCTCGTCCTGGATCCTCATCGACAACTCCGGTCCGCTCGCAGAGGCCGCCGATGTTCTGGAAAGGGCCCTGCGCCGCGCCCTCTTCATGCCTTCCCGCTGAGCTTCCCTGCACAAAGCCCGGAAACATCCTTCCCGCCAGAGAATCCGGGCACGGCTCGTCCGCGTTCTTTTCCCGGTCTGCGGCTTGCGTCTTCCGCCTCAAAAGGCATCGCTTCTTTTTCCCGGACCTGCTTGACAAAGAATGTACGCCAGTCTATTTCAAAAGTAAGTTTTCGAGTCGGTCCGGCTACAGCGCAAGCCACGCCTCTCCGACCTGAGTTTCTGCTCACAGGGTGGTTTCTGGAAACGGGGCCGCCTCCCGAATGCCGTTCCGGCTGGAAAGAAAACGCTGCGCCTGCCCATGCCCAAAGAGTGTTCCTCTTCATGGTTCTGGTGTTTTCGACTGTGAGCAACACCGGAAACGCGCTTTTGCGCGGCATGGAGAATCGCATGAAAAGATTTCCCCTTTTTCTCAGTGTTGCGGCTGCCCTTCTTCTTTCTCTTCCTCTCTGCGCTCACGCCGAAAAGGCCCTTCACGTGTACTGCGGGGCAGGCATGACGAAGCCCTTCGGCGAAATAGCCGAAGCGTTCACCCAAAAAACGCAGGTGAAGATGGAAGTCACCTATGCCAACGCCGGACAGATCCAGTCGCAGATCAACACCGCCCGGGAAGGAGACCTCTTCATCGCCGGAGCAGCGGAAGAGCTGAAGCCCGTGGAAAAGTACGTGTCCGCAAGGCGCGACCTCGTCAGGCACATCCCCGTGCTCGCCGTAGCGAAAGGCAATCCCAAAAACATCAGAGGCATCAGGGACCTCGGCAACAAGGATCTGCGCGTGGTGCTCGGCGACGCCAAGGCCACGCCCATAGGCAAGATTGCGGACAAGGCCATTGCCGACGCCGGTCTTGCCGGAAAGGTGAACGTAGTCAGCCGCGGCGTGACGGCGCCCTCCATCTTCAATGCCCTCAACGTGGGCGAATGCGACGCCGTCATCGTATGGAAGGAAAACGTTTCTCCCGCCATGGACATCGTGGCCGATCCCGCCATGGACGCCTATGTGAAGACCATTCCCGCAGCCTCGCTCTCCGTGTCCGTCAATCCCGAAGGACAGAAGCTCTTTCTGGACTTCCTGAACTCCGATGAAGCGCGCTCCATCTGGAAAAAATACGGCTACGTCGTTCTGAACTGACCGTCCGGGAACCGCTCTCGAAGAAAGCCCGCCTCACGGCGTTCCGCGCTCTGAAAGACGGTTCCCTCCTTTCCGTCGGATTCCCCGCGTCCTTTTTCTCAGGACCTTGAGCGCCATGAAACAGAAGATATCCCTCTTTGACGGCGCAAGCCTCGTCATCACCCTTCTTACGGTCCTTTTTCTCACGGCGTCCGTCGGCACCATCATCATCGGAGGACTGCCCTTTCTGCCCGCCGCCTTCCGCTCGGCAGAAGTGCTCTTCTCCATAAAACTGAGTCTTGTCACCTCCACGCTCTCCACGATGCTGTGCTTTCTTGTGGGCATTCCCTGCGCCTATGCTCTGGCAAGGTGCAACATGCCGCTTCGCAACGTCTGCCGGCTCGTGCTGGAGCTGCCTCTCTCGCTGCCGTATCTTGTGCTCGGCCTCTGCCTGCTCATGATGTTTTCCTCGGAAGCGGGCAGGATGCTCAAAGCCTTCGGCATACGCGTCATCTTCGAACCCGCGGGCATAGTCATGGCGCAATGGCTCGTGAACATTCCCTTTGTCGTTCGGCTCATGCGCACGGCGCTGGAAGAGCTGGACGGAAGGCTGGAATTCATTGCAGGCACGCTCGGCGCCTCGCGCTGGCAGCGATTCTGCACCATTACCCTGCCCTTGTGCCGCAACTCCATTCTCATGGCCGCCATACTCACATGGTCCCGCGCCATCGGTGAGTTCGGCGCAACGCTCATGCTCGTAGGAGTCACCCGCATGAAAACCGAAACGCTTCCGGCCAGCATCTACCTCAACATAAGCACGGGCGACAACGGCATGGCCATGGCCTCGGCCGTCATCCTTCTTGCCATATCCGGCGCGGCTCTCATGCTTTCCACGCTGCTGCACCGCCGCATCGAGGGCCGCATGGAAGGAGAACTGCGGTCATGATGCCTCTGGCTTTCGACGACTTCTGCCTCACAAGAGGCAGCATGCACATCAAGAATATTTCCTTTTCCCTGGAATACCGGGAAATATTTGCCGTTCTCGGTCGAACCGGAGCAGGAAAGACACTGCTTCTGGAATCGGCGGCGGGATTCTATCCCCCGGAAAGCGGAAACATTCTCCTCTACGGCACTCCCGTGAGAGACATCCCGCTCACGGAACGCAGGATAGGCTTCGTCTATCAGGACTACGCCCTCTTTCCTCACATGAACGTAGAGGGCAACATAGCCTACGGTCTGCGCGTCCGGCATACGCCCCGCACCGTACAGGAAGAGAAGGTAAGGAGCATTGCCGCCCTGCTCGGCATAGAGCATGTGCTGAAAAACTACCCGCAGACCCTGAGCGGAGGGGAAAGACAGCGCGTCGCCCTGGCCAGGGCCCTGGTGCTCAGGCCGCGTCTGCTGCTTCTCGACGAGCCGTTCTCCTCCCTCGATCCGTCCACGAAAAAAAAACTTTATGAAGAGGTTCGGAGCATCCCGCAGAAGTTCGACTGCGCCGTGCTCTTTGTCACGCACGACTTTCGGGAAGCGCAGATGCTCGCCTCCCGCATAGGCATCATGGATCACGGAAACATGCTCTGCATACGCCGTTCAGAGGATCTTTTCGCCCGCAGCGACGATGCGAAGCTCAATGCCTTTCTTGGACTGGAGGACAACGCATGACCACGCAGGAACTCTACAGACGACTCAAACAGGAACTGGAACGCCTTGTCCGCCTTCACCACCTGGACGACAGTCCCATCATGTTGCAAAGTCGGGGGCTTTCCCCGGAAGAGGCCATAGGAAGGACCAGACGCAAGGACTATCCCATTCTTGCGGGCAGGGAAATCATGCTTCAGGCCCGCTTCGGCGCTTCTCTGGGCCAGGCCTTCACGGATGCTCCTTCCGACTTCTGCGGCACGCTCGACGAAGTGCTGGCCCTCGATCCCGAAAACGACGTCCACAGCCGGGGCCTGCTCGTGGCCTCGCTCAACGCCGTCATGCGTCACACCGGAGACATCGACCATACCGTTCACTGCCGGAACGACGATCTGGAACGATGTGCCGAATCTTACGCCGCGCACGTCCGTGCGCACTACGGCGCTCCCCGCATCACGCTCGTAGGCTATCAGCCCGCCCTTACCGCCCGACTTTCTCAGGAATTTCCTCTGCGCGTGCTGGACATGAACCCTCAGTTCGTGGGCAGTGTGAGATCCGGCGTCACCATAGAAAACGGCAAGGAAAGCTACCGAAGCGCCGTACTCGACTGGCCGGATCTTGTGCTCTGCACGGGCAGCACCTTATGCAACGGCACCTTCGTCAACTTCGTCGACATCGGAAAGCCCGTCCTCTTCTTCGGCATTTCCGGAGCGGCCGCTGCCCGTATCTTCTCCCTTCCCCGCTTCTGCCCCTGCTCCTGCTGACAGCAGAAGTTCCGGTATTCCGCCATGACGGCATGTCGAAAATCCCGACGCGCCGGCTCTCTTTTCCGACACGATACAGGTCACGCGCTCCGTGTCCGACAGGCACGGTCCGGGAGGATTTTCCGCCTCAGGAACCTTTCTCAACGTCATTCAGCATGCGCCGCTCTTCCGGGACCGGATCGGCGCTTTTTTTTTCGCGTGCTCATCCCTCCCCCCCCTTCACGACGCCCCAGAACTGCTTATTAACAATGACAAGGATACTTTTTAAAAAAACGAAAAAAAACTTTTCCCTGTAAGGACGATGTAAGATTCCCGTGCTCTACTGTCCTCAAGTGGAAAAGGCAATCACTGAAAACACATAGATACCATACTCACGGAGGCTATCATGACCATGCATTCCATCAGCAATAACGGCTCCTCTTCCCGTCTTTCCGTCGCTCTCGGCGCGGCTCTCGCCCTCTCCCTCGTACTCGGCGCTTCCACCGCTCTCGCCAAGGGTCCCGACGGCGGGTACAACCGCGGCGGCGGCTT
>ENA-OVGB01002553-OVGB01002553.1-human-gut-metagenome-genome-assembly--contig:-NODE-2553-length-12668-cov-3.348767_pt1 | contig 12668 bp, 11 predicted proteins | sample MGYA00237767_ERZ505413 | MGnify/ENA primary metagenome ERZ505413 (study PRJEB26158, sample SAMN06016410) | human gut metagenome | biome: human gut; feature: ankylosing spondylitis patient; material...
CAATCCGAAATGATCAAAGAAGAAAAAAGGATTGATATTTTCTTCTTTTTGTAGTAGTATAGCAACAGAAACGATGCAAGTCAATAGACACATTTCATAATATTTGATTGGATTATTATTCGTTTACGACTAAAAAATTCGCATATTATTAGTAATATTAAAAAACAATACGTGCAGACAGGAGTGCGAAGCATATGACAAAGAAGCTTGCCTTTCTCGGCTACGGCCTGCGTTCGAAAACCATGCTGCAGGCCTTCCGGGAGATCGAGGCGGATATTTCCGTCGCCGCAGTCGCGGACCCGCGCTGGGAGCAGATCAAAGAGGAAAATGCCGGAGATCCGCTGTTCGCTGAAGCGCGGTATTTTGAAAACGCGGACGCGCTGCTGGGGAGCTGCGAACCGGACGGCGTATTCATCGGCACGCGCTGCCCGCTGCATACGCCGCTGGCGGTCGAGGTCCTGAAGCGGGATATCCCGCTGTTTCTGGAAAAGCCCGTCTGCATCAGCGAAGCGCAGTACCGGACGCTGCGTGAGGCCGCAGAGGGAAAGCTGGACCGGGCCGTCGTGTCCTTCCCTCTGCGCGTGGCGGATATCACCGTCCGCCTGCGGCAGCTGGTCGAAAGCGGCGCGCTCGGGCGCGTCACCATGGTGCAGGCCGTCAACAATGTGCCCTACGGCAGCGTGTACTATCACAGCTGGTACCGCGACCCGAGCCTGACCGGCGGGCTGTTTTTGCAGAAAACGACGCATGATATCGACTATATCTGCCACGCCGCCGGGCTGACGCCGAAGCGTGTCTTCGCGCACACCGAGAAGCTCTATTATAAAGGAGACAGGCCCGCCGGGCTGCACTGCCCCGACTGCCCCGACTACCGCACCTGCGTGGAGAGCAGCTATGTCGTCGGCAAGCTGCGCGGCGAGGACGTGCAGGGCGATTGCTGCTGCTTCGCCGTGGATACCGGCAACGAGGACGTCGCCTCGGCCATGTTCCTTTGCGAGGACGGCGCGATCATCAGCTATAATCAGAACTTTACCGTCAAGCGCACGGCGGCCAGACGCGGCTGCCGCATCATCGGAACAAAGGGCAGCGCCGAGTTTGATTTCTATACCGGCGTCATCCGCCATGACGACTATGCATTCGATCAGACCGCGACGATCCAGATCCGGCCCACCGGCGGCAACCACTTCGGCGGCGACCGGCGGCTGGCGCAGGATTTTATGAACCTGCTGGCGGGTGGAACGCCGTCGTCGGATCTTTTGGGCGGTCTGCGCAGCGCGGCGTGCTGTCTGGCGGCAAAACGCTCTGCTGAGACGAATTGTCTGACTGATATTCTGCCTTAAGGAGAGAGCACATGGAGTTGGTTCTGACGCTGGACGTCGGCACGACGTCCGTAAAAGCCTGCCTGTTTGACCGTCAGCTCCGGCAGACGGCGCTGACGAGCCGGGAATATGCTCTGCAAACGCGCGGCGTGTGCGCCGAGGTGGAGGCGCAGGTGTATCTGGACGCGGCAGCACAATGCATTCTGGCGCTGCCCGCAGAGGCACGCGCAAAGGTCTGCGCGGTCGCGCTGACGACGCAGGGCGAAACGCTGCTCTGCGTGGACAGGCAGGGAAAGGCCCTGCGGCCCGCGATCGTCTGGCTGGACAGCCGGGCGGAGGCGCAGGCGGCGCGGCTTGCCGCCGCGCTTGACCGGCAGCGCTTTTACGAGCGCACCGGCCTGCCGGAGCTGAGCGGCGCGCTGCCGCTGGCGAAGCTGCTCTGGCTTCGGGAGCAGGAGCCGGAGAGCTGGGCGCGGACCGACAAATTCCTCCTGCTGGAGGATTATTTGATGCTCTGGCTCACAGGCCGGGCGGTCACGGAAAAATCACTGCTGACCTCCACCGGGTATTTTGACCTGCAAAGCGACGATTACTGGGACGAGGCGCTCGCGCTGGCAGAGCTTGACCGGACGCGCCTGCCGCAGGCGCTTGCGTGCGGCAGCATTGTGGGGCCGGTTCTGCCGGAGGTGGCGGAAGCACTGGGATTGCCTGCCTCTGCCTGCGTCGTGACCGGCGCGATGGATCAGACCGCTGCGGCGCTGGCCGCAGGCTGCACCCGCCCGGGCACGCTCTGCGAGACGACGGGCACGGCCATGGTCGCCGCCGCGTTTACGGCCCATCCGCAATTTTCCGAAGACCATCATGTGACCATCTACCGCCATGCCATGCCGGGCGCGTATTTGTATCTTCCCATCAGCAACACCATCGGCATGAGCCTGCGCTGGTTCCGCGACGAATTCTGCCGCGATCTGGACGGCGGCTATGCTGCGCTTGACCGGCTGGCGGAGCAGGTGCCGCCGGGCGCGCAGGGCGTGACATTCCTGCCGTATCTGGCCGGGTGCGTCGATCCCGACAATCTGCCGGAGGCCTCCGGCGGCTTTTACGGGCTGCGGCTGTCCAGCACAAGAGCCGCCTGCGCCCGTGCGATTCTGGAGGCAGCGGCCTTCCAGCTGCGCGATTTTCTGAATATGCTGTCTGCGCTCGGCTGCACGGCGCAGACCGTGACCTCGCTCGGCGGGGGAGCGGGGAGCGCGCTTTGGATGCAGATCAAGGCGGATGCCTGCCGCCGCCCGTTCCACACGCTCTCCACGGTGCAGGCCACGTCGCGCGGCGCGGCCATGCTGGCCGCAGGCGCGCTTGGCTGGGCGCTGCATGACGCGGAGGAGCAAACCGTCTATCAGCCGCAGGCGGAAACCGCCGATGCGTATGAAGAAGCCTACGCGGCCTACCGGCGCGTCTATGAGGCGCTGTATTTGCAGAAAGGATGAGAGACATGACACAGAAAAAACCGAAACTCGGCGTTCTGGCTCTGATGCTGGAGGACTATCTGCCGCTGTTTCCTGGCATCGACCGGGCGCAGACGGCGTATGTAAACGAGGTTCTGGACGGCCTGCGGGACGCGGCGGAGTTCATTTTCCCGCACGCAGCCATGAACCGGGCGCAGATCGAGTCGCTCGTGGCGCAATATAATCATGAGAAGCTGGATGGAATTCTGATCCTGCTGCTGACCTATTCGCAGGGGGCGTATCTGGTGCGTGCGCTGGAGGAGAACCACCTGCCGCTGGCCCTTGCCCTCATCCAGCCGGAGCAGACCGTCCGGCCGGACTTTATCGAGTGGGACTATACGGTCAATCAGGGCATCCATGGCAGTCAGGATCAGGCGAACGTCATGACGCGCATGGGCGTCAACTGCGTCTATTACGCCGGGAACCGCTGCGACGGCTCGTTTGTGCGGTTCGTTGCGGATTTTGGCCGCGCGGCCATGACCGTGCGCGCCATGAAGCGGATGCGCATCGGCGTGATCGGCAAGCTGCCCGGCATGGGGGACGTCATTACCGACGATATGGCGATCTACCGCTTCCTGGGGCCGGAACTGGTCTATGACTCTATCGGGACCGTCCGCCGCTTCTGCGCCGAAGTCGAAGAGGACGCGGTGCGGGCACAGATGGACGCGGATCAGGCCGTTTTTGAGCTTGACCCCACGCTGGACGAGCCGACGCACGCAGAGGCGGCGCGGATGTATCTGGGCCTCAGGGCCTATCTGCAGTCCGGCGGCTTGTCCGGCTATACGCTGCACTACGGCGAATGCGGCGAGGATGGCCGTTTTACGCAGCTGCCGCTGCTTGCGGCGTCAAACCTGCTGGCCGACGGCTATGGCTACGCCGCCGAGGGCGATTCCACCGCCGCCGTGCTGGTGGCGGCCATGCAGACGCTCTGCGGCGCGGCGGGCTTTACGGAAATGTACATGATGGACTTCAAACGCGAAGCGATCCTGATGTGCCATCAGGGCGAGGGCAACTGGAAACTCTGCCGCGCCGACCGCCGCCCGTATCTGAAAAACAGAGTCCTGTCCGAGGGCGGACTTTCCAATCCGCCCACGCCGATCTTCACGCCGGAGCCGGGCCGCGCGTGCATCCTGTCGCTGACGCATCTGACGGCGGACCGCTTCCGGCTGGTCTGCGCGCCGGGCGAGATCCTGCCGGACGCGGATCTGCTGCACGTGGATATGCCGTATCTGTTCTTCCGGCCGGACAGCGGCGTGCGCAGCTGCGTGACGGCATGGCTCGAACAGGGCGGCACACACCACGAGGCGCTCGTCCTGGGCGACCGGCTCGACCGCATCCGCCTGTTCTGCCGCCTTTGGAATGTTGAATTTGTACAACTGTAAGAGCATAAGGGGGAACCGATATGATCAAAAATTTCAGCCGCAGTTTAGAGTCGCTTCTGGGCGCGGAGTATACCTCTGCCGTTTGCCGCGCACGCGCGGCGCTGACCGGAGAATCGGAGCAGGCGCTTGTGAAGCTCGCGCAGGAGCCGGTCGAATTTTATCCGGATCCGTTTGCCGCGCGTCAGGAGATTCTGATGGAGCAGGTCGGGCGGCAGCTCTGCCCGGCCGCGCAGGCCGTCTCGGCAGAGCCGGGCGCGCCGACCGATAGCTTTGCCGCCGCACAGCACTATGCCCCCGCGCCGCTCAGCGCGCTCGGCTGCTTCCGCCTCGGCGAGGACGGACGTCTGTATTTTGCCGGAAAGAGCGAGCACTATCACATTCCGCTCGGCCACGGCTTCCCGGGCTACGCGCTGCTGGACAGGGCGCACGCGCTTGGCATTCCCAACGCCACGCATAATAATACGCGCGGATATATCACGCGCCTGCTCGAACGCCGCCTGATCGCCGCAGCCAACGGCCGTCCCATGGACGAGCCGCTGCCGCAGACGCTTCTGCAGGCGCGGCAGCCCGGCGTTCTGAACCGCGTGCTCAATCTGGAAACGGGCTCTTTGGCAGTGGAGGCGGCGCTCAAGATGATGCTCAGCCGCTTTGACACGCTGGACGGCTCCGCGCCCGCGTATCCTGACCGCATTCCGGTGTTCCTTGTCATGGCGGATAACGACGGCGGCGTGACCGCCGGATACCACGGCACGACGATTCTGGCGCAGATGCTGCGTGGCCTGTGGCCGTCGCTCGCGGAAAAATGCAAAGACGCGCTGCGCGTCGAGGCCGTTGCGATCAACGATCCCGAAAGCTTCCGCAGCGCCATCGAGCGCTGGAACACGCCGCCCTATAAGACGGCGGGCTTCTGCCACGAGCTGATCATGATGAATTACAGCGGCACGCGTCTGGATCAGGCATATCTGACCGGGGCCTACCGCCTGTGCCGCGAAACGGACACGCCCGTGCTCTGCGACGAAATCCAGTCCAGCGCATGGTACGATACGCTCTTCCTGTTCCGCAAATACGGTCTGCAGCCGGACTTCGTCTCCATCGGCAAGGGCTTCCCCGGCGGCCTGTATCCGGCCAGCCGCCTGCTGGTCAGCGGCGCGTTCGACTGCCTGAGCCAGTTCGGCGCGCTCGTCACCAACGGACAGGAAGAGCTGGCAAGCCTTGCGTATCTCGTCACGATGGAATTTGTCAGCCATAACGGCGCGCATATCGAAGCGGTCGGCAAGACCTATCACGATGCGCTGCGCCAGCTTGCCGCGCGCCATCCCGCGCTTTGCAGCGGCGTGGAGGGCGACGGGCATATGAGCGCCCTGTGCTTCCATCAGGTGCCGGACGCGGCGGCCTTCGCCGCGCGGATGAACCGCGAGTTCTGCGTCGACATCAGCGCCCAGACCTACAAGGCCAACTGCCGCCCCGTCGCGCTGACAAAGCTGCCGCTGCTGGTCACGGAGCCGATGGTGGGGAAGCTGATCGCGTGGATGGAGCAGTGCCTGTCCGAAATGGAGGGCTGAGCGTGGAGAAGACCATCAAATTCGGCGTCATCGGCTGCGGGCTGATGGGCCGGGAGTTTGCAAGCGCCTCCATGCGCTGGCTGCATCTGCAGACCGACCTGCCGCGCCCACAGATCATCGCCGCGTGCAGCCGGACGGACAAAAGCCTCGACTGGTTCCGGCGCGTGCCAGACACGCGGTATTTTTACCATGATTATCACGAGCTTCTGGAAAATCCGGAGGTCGAAGCCGTTTACTGCGCCGTGCCGCACGACCAGCACGCGCAGATCTATACCGATATCATCCGTTCCGGCAAGCATCTGCTGGCCGAAAAGCCGTTCGGGATCGATCTGCCCGCCTGCCAGCAGATCCTGAGCGCCATGCGGGAGCATCCGCAGGTCTTTGTCCGCTGCTCGAGCGAATTTCCGTATTACCCCGCCGCGCAGCAGCTCTTCCGCTGGTATCAGGAGGGCTTCTTCGGCCGCGTGATCGAGGCACGCTTCACCATCAAGCACGCGTCGGATATGGACCTGAGCAAGCCCATCAACTGGAAGCGGCAGCTGAAGACCAACGGCGCGTATGGCTGCATGGGCGCCCTCGGCATCCACACCCAGCACCTGCCGTTCCGGCTCGGCTTCCGGGTCGATTCCGTGAGCGCGCAGCTGGCCAACCTCGTCCCGCAGCGGCCCTGCGGCGACGGCTTTGCGCCCTGCGAGACATATGACAACGCGATTTTGCTCTGCGGCGCGCACAATGCGGCGGGCGACCGGTTCCCGATGGTGATGGAAATGAAGCGCATGGCCCCCGGCTGCACCAATACGGTGGAATACGAGATCTACGGGCTGGACGGCTCTGCGAAATTTTCCACAGAGGACGCAAACGCCGTCTGGTACACGCGCAATCAGGGCCGGGAGCAGGCGTGGAGCCGCCTGATACTGGGGCAGAGGACGCTCTTCCCAGTCATCACCGGCGGCATTTTCGAGTTTGGCTTTTCCGACGCTATGCTGCAGATGTTCGCGGCGTTTATCGCCGAACTCTGCGGCGAACCGTGCGCGTTCGGCTGCTTCCGGCCGGACGAGGCGCTTTTGAGCCACCAGCTGCTCACCGGCGCGCTGCGGGCCTATGAAACGGGAAGCGTCGTCCGGCTTGACTGACGCGGAAGGAGGCGGTATTATGATGGACATATCTTCGGCCCCGCACGCGGCGGATGCCGAGCACCGCATGATCTACGAGCCTGCGGACGCCTTGGGCTTTACGGCGTGGACGGACTGCTTCGACTATCAGAACGGGCGGCTTGGCCTGTCCTTTAAGGAGATCCGCCGAGCGCATGACGCGGCCTTTGTGCCGCCGAGACTGGAAATGGGCGAGGCCATCGGCGCGCCGGTGTCCTATTGCTCGGCGGAATGCGGCAGTGCGGATACCGTCTCGGAGCGCGTCTATATGGCCTCCGACGACGGCGGGGAACACTGGTACGAGACGGGCAGGTGCCCGCTGGCCGAAGGCTCGTTTCTGAACGCGGGCTTTGCCGACGGGCGGCTGGTCGGGCTGGACGTGGGCCGCGTCAACGCCGCGCGCACCGGCTGGTGCGACTATATTGCCGTCCGGGAAAGCACGGACGGCGGCAGCACCTGGACGGAAACGGCCCGTCTGCTGGAGGGCTGCGCCGTCTATCTCTGGCGGCTGCGCCGCCTGCGCGACGGCTCGCTTCTCGTGCTTGCCAGCTTCTACGGCACGCCGTGGGGCATTGGCTGCGAACGCGCAACGCGCAACACCATGCTTCCCGGCGAAACGTATCTCAATAAAATTCAGACTTTTTTCCTTCATAGTACGGACGGCCGGAGCTTTTCGGGGCCGCACTATGTCCTTCCGGGCATCGGCGCGCATGAGTACGACGCGGCAGAGCTGTCTGACGGACGGCTTCTGTTCGTGGCGGGGGCGACGTGCAGGGCACGCCGGTCGGGCGGCAGCTCGTCCGCCGCTCGGCGCAGGGCTTCATCAACGGGCCGCTGCTGCCCATCGGCGCGGGCGCTCCGCCAGAGCCTGCGAAAAATCCGCAGGGCGGCTTCGTCCCGGAAAGCATCGTGTGCCTGCCGGGCGATGTTCTCGTCGGTGCGCGGCGAGGCAAGCCCTTCAGCTGCTCCGGCGATCTCGGCCAGACATGGACGGTGATCGAGGGCGCGGGAAACGGACTCTATCAGCCGTGCATCCGCCTGCTGCCGGACGGACGCGCTGCGGCCTTCGGCCACTGCGGCGCGGACAGCGCGGTCGGGCAGACGCGCATGGCGATTGCCGCCGATCTGTTCCGGCTGGACGGTGCGCCTCCCGCGGGGTGTGAGCTGTCTCTTGAACGCGTGCTTTCTGCGGACGGGAGCCATTACGGCAACGCATATACGGCGCGGCTGACCTGCAAGGGAAGTCCTGTCGCCGGGCGGCGGGTGACGTTCCGGGTCGTGCCGTTCTGGACGGAGGACGGAGCGGTCAATACCCTTGCGCAGGAGCAGGCGCCGATCAGGCTTTCCGTCGTGACAGACGCGGACGGCCTCGCCCATGCGGCCTTTCCCGCGTTTGACGCCGTCCGGGACATTCACTTTGCCTACACCATCGACGCCTTTGCCGAAGCCGCGCCCGGACAGGCATCCTGCGTCAGCGCAAGCCGCTGCGAGCTTGCCATGACGCCGTACCGCCGCTGCCGTCACCCGTACCCGGCCTATTTTGCCGAAAACACCCTCTATCTGTCACCGGAGTTGGAAAAAGCGTTCCCGGACTGCCGCCGCAGGCTTGCGGAGGAAGCGGGACGGGATGTTCCCGCAGTTCCGGACGCGCCGCTTCGGCAGGCACTTTTGGATGCGGGCGTATTGCGGCAGACAGAGGACGGCCTCCGGTGGATCGCGCGCGTACACGGTGCGCAGGCGCTCGAGGCGGTGCTCCCACAGCCGGATGGCGACTGGTATATCTGAAATTCCGCGTATGCGCGGAACGCAAATTATAAACAGGAGAGAGCTGCTATGAAACTTGTAGTATTGGACGGTTATACGGAAAATCCCGGCGATCTGAGCTGGGCAGAGCTGGCCGCGCTTGGCGAGCTGACGGTCTATGACCGCACGTCGTATACCGAGTCCCCGCTGATCGCGGAGCGCATCGGCGACGCGGAGATCGTGGTCATGAACAAAACGCCGATCTCCCGCGCGACGATCGACGCGTGCCCGAATATCCGGCTGATCGCGGTGCTTGCGACGGGCTATAACGTTGTGGATTACAACTACGCGCGGGAAAAGGGCATCCCGGTCGTGAACGTGCCGGCCTACGGCACAGCGTCGGTCAGCCAGTATTCCATCGCCCTTCTGCTGGAGATCTGCCACCATATCGGCCATCACAGCGCGTCTGTCCATGCGGGCAATTGGGCCTCGAATCCCGACTGGTGCTATTGGGACTATCCGCTCATCGAGCTGGAGGGCAAGACTATCGGCATCATCGGCTTTGGCCGCATCGGCCAGGCGGAGGGCCGCATCGCGCGGGCGATGGGCATGCACGTTCTGGCATATGACGTCTATCCGAACGACGCCGGGCGCGCCATCGGCGCGTATGTCGATCTGGACACGCTACTTGCGCAGTCGGACGTAGTGTCGCTGCACTGCAATCTGACGCCGGAGAACACCGGACTCATCAATAAAGAGAACATCGCGAAAATGAAGGATGGCGCGATCCTCATCAACAACGCCCGTGGCCAGCTGATCGTGGAGCAGGACGTCGCCGACGCGCTGAACAGCGGCAAGCTGGCTGCCGCCGGGCTGGATGTAGTCTACACAGAGCCGATCCGCCCGGACAATCCGCTCCTGACCGCGAAAAACTGCATCATCACGCCGCATATCTCCTGGGCCCCGAAGGAGAGCCGCCAGCGGATCATGGACGCCACGGCAGAAAACATCCGTGCCTTCCTCGCCGGAACGCCGCAGAACGTCGTCAATCGCTGAAGCGCTGAAAAACCCGCTGCCGCCTGCTCCGCAGGGACAGCGGGTTTTATGCGGCGGGGATTTTCGCTGCGCCTGCGTGCCGTTTTGCGGCGTTGCAATATTAACAGAAATATGGTATGATGTTCCCACTTACCGGAAGGGGGAACTGCTTTGCTTTATCTGCTGCTTGCGCTGTTTACGGCGGCGATCGTCGCGGTCGATCAGCTGACAAAATATCTGGCTGCGGCCAATCTCGTGGGGAAGACCGTCACGCTCATCCCCGGCTGGCTCCAGCTGCACTACATCACGAACGACGGCATGGCGCTGAGCCTTCTGCGCGGCGCGCGGTGGCTGTTCGTGGTCATGACGGCGGTGTATCTCGCGGTCGTGATCTACGTGCTCGTGAAAAAATGGTTCAAAAAGACGCCGGAGCTGTGGTGCATCGCGGCCATCACCGGCGGCGCGATCGGCAATTTCATCGACCGCATTTCCACCGGTCTTGTCATTGACATGATCTGCATCCCGTGGTTCTCCACGTTCAACGTGGCGGATCTGTTCATCACGTTCGGCGCGCTGGTCCTTGTGATCTATATTCTGACGAAGGATAAGGAGCTGCTGGCCGACAAGCCGAAGGAGCAGAAGAAACCGCATGACGCTGACGCTTGACAGAGACGGCGAACGGCTCGACAGCGCGCTCAGCCGCCTCGTGCCGGAGCTGACCCGCAGCCAGGCCCAGCGCCTGATCGAGCAGGGTGCGGTCACGCAGGCCGGAAGGCCCGTCAAAAAGAACGAAAAGCTCCCCGCCGGGACGGCGCTGGAGCTGGAAATTCCGGAGGTGCACGAAACGCCCATCGCGGCGCAGGACATTCCTCTGGAGGTCTGCTATGAGGACGCGGACGTGATCGTCGTCAATAAGCCCAAGGGGCTTGTCGTCCACCCGGCCCCCGGCCACGCGGACGGCACGCTCGTCAACGCGCTGCTGGCCCACTGCGGCGACTCCCTGTCCGGCATCGGCGGGGAAAAGCGCCCCGGCATCGTCCACCGCATCGATAAGGACACATCCGGCCTCATCATTGCGGCCAAGAACGACTTTGCGCACGCCGCGCTGGCCGCGCAGCTGAAGGATCACAGTCTGGCCCGGACGTATGTGTGCATTGTCTGCGGCAAGGTCAAAGACGATTCCGGCACCATCGATGCGCCCATCGGCCGCCACCCGGCCGACCGCAAGAAAATGGCCGTCACGGAGAAAAACAGCCGCAGCGCCGTGACGCACTGGCGCGTGTTGGAGCGCTTTCCCGGCTATACGCTCGTCGAGTGCAAGCTGGAAACGGGCCGGACGCACCAGATCCGCGTCCACATGGCCTATCGCGGCCACCCGATTTTGGGCGATATGGTCTACGGCCATAAAAAGCCCGAGCTGGGGCAGGACAGCCAATGCCTGCACGCAAAGGAGCTTCGCTTCGTGCACCCGCGCACAGGACAGCTCGTAACCGTCTGCTGTGAGCTGCCGGACTATTTTATCGCGCTTCTGGAAAAGCTGCGCGCAAGGGCTTGACATTCCAGTCCCGTTCTGCTACCATGATGCCATCTTCGAAATGAGGTCGTTATGATGTACGTTTCCGCCATGTTCGCGTTTCTCTTTACCTTTACTGGCTTGCAGTAAGGGTGATTTGTGATGCGCAGAAACGAAGTCAGGTTCGCAACGCGGCACAGATTACGCTGTGCCGCGTTTTTCGTTTGTATTTTCTGAAAGGATGGATATCGCTATGGAACTTTCTGATTACAGGACACAGATCGACCGGATCGACGCGGAGCTTCTGCGTCTGTTTGCCGAGCGGATGCAGACGGCTGCGGGGATCGCATCATATAAAAAAGCGCACGGCCTGCCGGTTCTGGATGCCGGGCGGGAGCGCGAAAAACTGGCGCAGATCGTAAAGACCGCGCCGGAGGATCTGCAGGAGGAAGCCGTGAGCCTCTACCGGCTGCTGTTCTCCCTCAGCCGCAGCTATCAGCGCGATCTGCTGGACGAAAAGACGGCGTTTCCGGCACTTTTGAAAACGGCGCTGGAAAACACGCCGCAGCTGTTCCCGCCCACGGCGGCCGTCGCCTGCCAGGGCGTTGAGGGCGCGTATTCGCAGCAGGCCTGCGATAAACTCTTCCAGCATCCGAGCGTGTTCTTCTGCGCAACATTTGACAAGGTCTTCTCCGCCATCGAGCAGGGCCTGTGCCAGTACGGCGTTCTGCCGCTGGAAAACAGCACGGCAGGCTCGGTCAACGCGGTGTATGACCTCATGCAGAAGCACAATTTCTCCATTGTCCGCAGCGTCCGCCTGCGCGTGGATCACAGTCTGCTGGCGCTTCCAGGCGTAAAGCTGTCCGAAATTCGCGAGGTCGTCTCGCACGGACAGGCGCTGGAGCAGTGCTCCGAATTTTTGAAGCAGCTGCCGAACGTGACCGTGACCCGCTGCGAAAACACGGCGGCGGCAGCCCGCATGGTCGCCGGAGCGGGACGGCGCGATCTCGCCGCCATCGCCTCGCCAGCCTGCGCGGAAATTTACGGCCTGCAGCCGCTGCAGGAGCGCGTGCAGAACGAGCACGGCAACTACACCCGCTTCATCTGCATCGCGGCCAAGCCCGAGGTCTATCCCGGCGCCGACCGGACGAGCCTGCTCGTCACGCTCGCCAACGAACCCGGCAGCCTCTATCAGGTGCTGGCCCGCATCTATGGCCGGGGCATCAACCTGACAAAGCTGGAAAGCCGCCCCATTCCAGGCTCGGACGACACGTTCCGGTTCTACTTCGATCTCGAAGCCTCCGTCTACTCACCGGAGCTGCCGAAGCTCCTCGGCGAGCTGGAATCCGTCTGCGAACACGTCTGCTACCTCGGCAGCTATTCCGAAACGGTTTGAGATGACCGGAGTCAGTCTGAACACACGAAAAGGCTCTCCCTTGCGCGCAAGGGAGAGCCTTT
>ENA-OVGB01002557-OVGB01002557.1-human-gut-metagenome-genome-assembly--contig:-NODE-2557-length-12662-cov-12.202427_pt1 | contig 12662 bp, 10 predicted proteins | sample MGYA00237767_ERZ505413 | MGnify/ENA primary metagenome ERZ505413 (study PRJEB26158, sample SAMN06016410) | human gut metagenome | biome: human gut; feature: ankylosing spondylitis patient; material...
AGTTCTCCGATAAGGACAAATACGAATTTATGCTGCTGGACAGCTACGGCGGCGTCATCGCGTCGTCCAGCGGCACCGATGCCGAGGGCATCCTGAGTAGCGCCGACTTTGAGCGGGCACAGGAGAACGCCGACGGCATGGGGATGGCCATCTACCGCACCGCCAGCAATGAGATGGTCATGGCCGTCTGCTGTCTGGTGCCCTATGCAGCCGAAGACGTGGCGGCCATGCGGCTCGTCACGAGCCTGACCCTCATCCAGAACCAGCTGAAGAGCGTCTTCCTCATCAGCATCGTGGTGATGGTGGTCATTCTGGGCTTTACGGTGGCGTCCGGTCTGTATTTCGTGCGCAGCATCGTGGTCCCGCTGGGGCAGGTGGAGCGTACCGCCGCCAGCATCGCGCGGGGAGAACTGGACGTTCGCCTGCCCGTGACCGGCGACAGCCGCGACGAGGTGGACCGCCTGCGCGGCACCATCAACCAGATGGCCGAGGGGCTGGAAGAGACCGAGAAGATGAAGAATGAGTTCATCAGCTCGGTGTCCCATGAGCTGCGCACACCGCTGACCTCCATCCGGGGCTGGGTGGAAACGCTGCGCACCCTCGACGACCCGGAGGACGAGAATTACCGCAAGGGCTTGGAGATCATCAACAACGAGACGGCCCGCCTGTACAACATGGTGGAGGAGCTGCTGGATTTCAGCCGCCTGCAGAACGGCCGCCTGAAGATGGACTGCCGCCTGCTGGACCTTGTGGCCGAGCTGACGGACGCCGTCCTCTTCTGCGAGGCCCGCATCCAGCGGGAGGGACTGCTGCTCTCCTACAACGAGCCGGAGGAGATGATCCCGGTCTATGCCGACCCGGACCGCCTGCGGCAGGTGTTCATCAACATCCTGGACAATGCCATCAAGTATTCGGCCCCCGGCGGGCGCATCACCGTGAAGATCTGGCAGGGTGAGTATAAGGCCTTCATCGAGATCATCGACCAGGGCCGGGGCATCCCGCCGGAAGACCTGGAAAACGTGAAGACCAAGTTCTACAAGGGCAGCAACTCGGTGCGCGGCAGCGGAATCGGTCTGGCGCTGGTGGATTCCATCATGACGGCGCTGGACGGCACGCTCGACCTCAAGAGTACCCTGGGCCGGGGCACCGTGGTCACGCTGGGCCTGCCCCTTTATAAGCGCTGAGAAGATTTAGACACAATTTTGCGGTACAATGAGAACTGCAAAAAAATCACCCGCCCGGCTCAGCCGTGTGCGGGGACAGGAGACATGGATGAATCAACCAAAACAGGAACGTTTCAAAACGAGCGTGGGCGGGCAGGCCCTGATGGAAGGCATCATGATGCGCGGCCCGAAGAACATCTGCTGCGCGGTGCGCAAGCCGGACGGCACCATTGAGACAAAGATCGAGCCGACCCCCACCCACGGCATCTGGACGAAGATCCCCCTCGTGCGGGGGGCCATCTCGATGGTGGAGAGCCTCATCATGGGCTACCGGTACATGATGTATTCCGCACAGGTGAGCATGGGCGACGACTACGACCCCGAAGAGGAGGAGACCGCCTTTGAAAAATGGGTGGGCGACCACCTGGGCAAAAAGGCCGAGGATGTCCTGCTGGGTGTTGCCGCTGTGCTGGGCGGGCTGTTCGCCATCCTGCTGTTCACGGTGCTGCCGACCGTTCTGGTGGGCGGCGTCAACCAGCTGCTCCCGCTGGGCCGGTGGAGCAAGGTCATCCTCGAAGCGGTCCTGAAGGTGGCCATCTTCCTGAGCTATATGGTCGCCATCTCTAAAATGAAGGAGATTCACCGCGTGTTCGAGTACCACGGGGCCGAGCACAAGACCATCGCCTGCTATGAGGCCGGGGATGCGCTCACCGTGGAGAATGTCCGCAAATACACCCGCTTCCACCCCCGCTGCGGCACCAGCTTTCTGATCCTGGTCGTCATCGTCAGCGTCTTCCTGTACAGTGTGCTGCCCTGGTCCAGCACCGGGCTGCGGGTGGTGTTCAAACTGCTGCTCCTGCCGGTGGTCATGGGCATCAGCTACGAGCTGCTCAAGTGGTGCGGCCGGTCTGACAACCTTGCCACCCGCATCATCCGACAGCCCGGCATCTGGGTGCAGCATCTGACCGTGTTTGAGCCGGACGACAGCATGATCGAGGTGGCCATTGCCGCCGTCACGCCGGTTCTGCCCGAGGACCCGGAGGACGGCAGATGGTAACCGCAGGGATGCTGCCCCGGGCAGCAGTCCGGGAGGTGGAGGCACGCCTGTGCGCCGCAGGCTGCCCCGACGCGGATTTTGACGCGGCCGAGCTCTTCCGGCTGGCAGTGGGCGGGGATGCCCGCCTTGCCGATGCTCCGCTGAGTGCAGAGCAGGCAGAGCGGCTGGAAGCCCTGACGGCCCGCCGCGCGGCCCGGGAGCCTTTGCAATACCTTTGCGGCAGCTGGCCCTTCCTTGACTTTGAGCTGGCTGTCGGCCCCGGCGTGCTCTGCCCCCGGGCCGATACTGAGGTGGTGGCCGAAGCCGCCGCCGGAATGCTGGCTGGGGTGGAGGCACCCCGGGTGCTCGACCTCTGCGCCGGCACAGGCTGTTTGGGGCTGGGCGTGAAGCGCTTCTGTCCGGCAGCACAGGTCACAAGTCTGGAGAAGAGCCCTGCGGCATACCGCTATCTGGAGCAGAATGCCCATCTCTCCCCGGTACTGACCATCACCCCGGTGCAGGGAGATCTGTTCACCTACTGGCAGACCCTGCCGGAGGGGCAGCTGGACCTTATTGTGTCGAACCCGCCCTACCTGACCGCCGCCGAGATGGGCGAACTGCAGCCCGAGGTGGCGCAGGAGCCTGCCATGGCGCTGGAAGCGGGGGAGGATGGGCTGGTATTTTACCGCGCCATTGCGGAACACTACCAGAAAGCTCTGCGCCCCGGCGGTGCCCTTGCCCTGGAGATCGGCTGGCAGCAGCGGGAAGCTGTAACGGCCCTGCTTGCCGCCAACGGGTGGACGGACATCGCGTGCAGAAAAGACTTTGGCGGCAATGACCGCTGTGTGATGGCGAGAAAACAATAAAAATATCTACAACTTCCTGTTGTAATATCTGTAAAATGTGTTATACTAGTACCGAAAGAATTGGAATGCCCGCGCCTGCGTTTGGCCGCACCGCGCCGGGAACAGATGACAAAGGAGCATGACACTATGGCAAAAAATCAGAACAACAACGTTGCCCCGGCGACCCAGAAGACCGATCCCGGTGCCAAGAAGGATGCGCTGGCCACGGCACTGGCCCAGATCGAGAAGCAGTTCGGCAAGGGCGCTGTGATGAAGCTGGGCGACAACGCCGCCATGCAGGTGGATGCCATCTCGACCGGCAGCATCGGCCTGGATCTGGCACTGGGCGTGGGCGGCGTGCCCCGGGGCCGCATCATTGAGGTGTACGGCCCCGAATCCAGTGGTAAGACCACGCTGGCCCTGCATGTTCTGGCCGAAGCCCAGAAGAAGGGCGGCGATGTTGCCTTCATCGACGTGGAGCACGCGCTGGACCCTGTGTATGCCGAGGCGCTGGGCGTGGACATCAACAACCTGCTGGTCAGCCAGCCCGATACCGGTGAGCAGGCCATGGAGATCTGCGAGGCGCTGGTGCGCTCCGGTGCCATTGATGCCATCGTTGTGGACTCTGTTGCCGCCATGGTGCCCCGTGCCGAGATCGAGGGCGAGATGGGCGACAGCCATGTGGGCCTGCAGGCCCGCCTGATGAGCCAGGCCATGCGCAAGCTGACCAGCGTCATCGGCAAGACCAACACCGTCTGCATCTTCATCAACCAGCTGCGTGAAAAGGTCGGCGTGGTCTACGGCAACCCCGAGGTCACCACCGGCGGCCGCGCCCTGAAGTATTATTCCTCTGTCCGCATCGATATCCGCCGCGTGGAGGGCCTGAAGGATTCTTCCGGCCAGTTCATCGGCAACCACACCCGCGCCAAGATCGTCAAGAACAAGGTGGCTCCTCCGTTCCGTGAGGCTGAGTTCGACATCATGTTCGGCGAGGGCATCTCCAAGATGAGTGAGCTCATCGATCTGGGTGTCAAGCTGGGCATCGTTCAGAAGAGCGGTGCATGGTTCAACTACGGCGATATCCGCCTGGGTCAGGGCCGCGACAACGCCAAGCAGTTCCTGCGCGATAACCCCGAGATCGCCAACGATATCGAGGGTCAGGTGCGCGCCAATGCCGACAAGCTCTATGCCACCCGCCGCCCGGGGGGCAAGGCTGCCGCTGCCCCCGCAGAGGGGGAACCGGCAGCTCCTGCCACAGCAAAGGAGCCGGTGGTCAAGGCTCCCGCCCGCAGCAGCGAGAGTGAGCTGGACATCATGGTGGAAGAGTAAATGGCCTTTTACAGCCGTGGCCGCCGCCCGCTGGCCGAAGAGGAAAAATCCACCGATGCCGCCAAAGCCCGCACCCGGGCCATGGAGCTGCTGGCCGGGCAGGAGCTTTCCTCGGGCCAGCTGTATGAGCGGCTGAACCGTCGCTATACCCAGCAGACCAGTGCCGCCGTGGTAGCAGAGATGGTACAGCGGGAGTATATCAACGATGCCCGCTATGCCGAGACCCGTGCCCACGCCCTGCTGGCGGCAAAAAAGAGCCGCCGCGCCGCTGCCCAGAATCTGCGGCAGAAGGGGCTGGCCGCAGGCGAGATCCAGCAGGCGCTGGATGCTGTTTACACCCCCGATGTTTCTGGCGAGGACCCGGAGCTGGAAGCCGCCGCCGCTCTGGTGGAAGGGCATTACCGCAAAAAGCTGGAAGCGGGCCGCAGGGATCTGGTCATTGCGGCCCTGCAGCGGCGGGGATTTTCGTATTCCGTCATTAAGAAAGCCATTCGCAGGGTGGAGGAGGGGGAATAACCCTCTCAGTCAAAGCCTGCGGCTTTGCCAGCTCCCCCGAAGGGGGAGCTTTTCCGGAGCAAATCGTAAAAAATCAAAAGCATCCCTCAAAAGAGAAAGAGAGTATCATCCCTTATGAAAATTGCATGTATTTCCCTTGGCTGCCCCAAGAACCAGGTCGATCTGGACGTGATGGTGCACATCCTGCTTTCGGCCGGTCACGAGACGGTGGCCGACCTGGGTGAAGCCGATGTTATTCTGGTCAACACCTGCGGCTTTATCGAGAGCGCCAAGACCGAGGCCATTGAGAACATTCTGGAGGCCTGCGCCTACAAGCAGCAGAACCCGGAGCTGAAGGTCATCGTCACCGGCTGCCTGGCCGAGCGTTACCGCAGCCAGATCGAGGAGGAGATCCCCGAGGTGGATGCTGTGGTGGGCTGTGCCTCCAACAAGGCCATTGACACCATCGTGGCCCGCCTGTTCCAGGGTGAGAACCATCTGGAAAGCTACGGTGCCAAAAAGGACTTCCCGCTGGGCGGCAAGCGCGTTATTGGCACGCCCGCCCACTATGCGTACTTAAAGATTGCAGAGGGCTGCAACAACCGCTGCCACTACTGCGCTATCCCGGGCATCCGCGGCCCGCTGCACAGCCGCGATCTGGCCGACTGCGTGGCCGAGGCCCGCTGGCTGGCCGGTGAGGGCGTGAAGGAGCTGATCGTGGTGGCCCAGGACCCCACCGCCTATGGCGAGGACTGGGGCAAGCCCGGCAGCATCTGTGAGCTGCTGGACAAGCTGAACAAGGTGCCGGGGCTGGAATGGATCCGCATCATGTACGCCTACCCGGAGCGCATCACCGATGAATTCATCGCCGCCATGAAGCGCAACGAGAAGGTGGTGCCCTACCTTGACCTGCCCATCCAGCACTGCAATGATACCATCCTCAAGAACATGAACCGCCGCTCCACCCGTGCGGAGCTGCTGGAGGTCATCGGCAAGCTGCGCCGCGAGATCCCCGGCATCACCCTGCGCACCACCCTGATCGCAGGCTTCCCCGGCGAGACCGAGGAGCAGTTCGAGGACCTGTGCAACTTCGTCAAGGAGGTCAGATTTGACCGTCTGGGCTGCTTTGCCTATTCTGCCGAGGAGAACACCGTGGCTGCAAAGATGGACGGCCAGATCGATCAGGAGACCAAGGACCGGCGCGCAGAGCTGGTGATGCAGATCCAGACCGGCATCATGGCCCAGAAACAGGCCGAAAAGGTGGGCCAGACCGTCCGTGTGCTCTGTGACGGCATCGACGAGGAGAGCGGCCTGTACCTCTGCCGCACCACCGGCGATGCCCCCGAGGTGGACGGCAATGTCTGCGTTTCCAGCGAGGAGCCGCTCTACCCCGGCCAGTTCTATGATGTGCTGGTGGAGGACAGCGACCTTTACGATCTGTACGGCACGGTTGCAAAATAACAAATTGGAGGAATCTATATGAATCTGCCCAATAAGCTCACCCTGACCCGCATCATTCTGGTGCCGGTGTTCATGGTCTTCGTTTCCCTGACCCAGATCGGCACGGAAGATTTCAACCCCACTTGGTATCTGGTGGCGGGCATCATCTTTGCCGCGGCCAGCTTTACCGATTTTCTGGACGGCCATCTGGCCCGCAAGTGGAACATGGTCACCGACTTTGGCAAGTTTGCCGACCCGCTGGCCGACAAACTGCTGACCACCGTGGCCTTCATCTACATGCTGCGGGACGGCGTGTGCAGCCCGGTGGTGCTCTGCATCATCCTGGCCCGTGAGTTTGCCGTGTCCGGTCTGCGGATGGTGGCCGCCGGTGCTAAGGACGGCAAGGTGATCGCCGCCAATATGTGGGGCAAGGTCAAGACTGTGCTGCAGATGCTGACCATCATCTTCTACTACTTCGGCACCGCATTGACCTGGGGCAATTTCATTATGATAGGCGCTGACTGCGTGTTCCTCTCCTACTGGCTGTGCTGGCTGGTGGCCATTGCCACTGCCATCTCCGGCATCAAGTACCTGTGGGACAACCGCAGCTTCATCAATACCGCAAAATGATCAAGAAGATCGCCATTCTCTGTTCCATTTTTCTGAACCTCTGCATCGTGCGGTGGGAGCCGGTGGCCATCCGGATGACCTGGGAAGCGGTGGGCAGCCAGACCTTCACCTTTTACACCGAGAACTCCAATGTCTTTGCGTTCTTTGTCTGCCTGCTGGTGGCGGTGTGTCAGGTGATCTGCCTGTTCACGGGGCGGCAGCTGCCCCGCTGGGTCAAGACGCTCAAGTACATTGCCACCTGCTGCCTGACCATGACCTTCCTGACCGTGGTGTTCGTGCTGGGGCCCTACTGTACCGACCAGGGCGGCGTGGTGTTCCTGCTGACCGAGAGCTCCATGCTCTACCACCACCTGCTCAACCCGCTGTGTGCCTTTGTCTCCTTTGTCCTGCTGGAACGGGAGCCAAAGCTGCCTGCGCGGTGCGTTCCGCTGGCGCTGGTCCCCACGATGCTCTATGGCTCTGTGGCCCTCTGGGCCAATTACCAGCGGCTCATCACCGGGCCTTACCCGTTCCTGCTGGTCTATCAGCAGACCACCCGGCAGACGGTGCTGTGGTGTGCGGCCATCCTGGCCATGAACCTGCTCTATGCCTGGCTTGTTTGGCGGCTGGGCGGGAACTGCCGCAAAAAGAGAAATGTGGGCTTGCTTTTCAGAAGCTGAGATGCAAAAAAGGCTCTCTGCCGGTTTTGGCAGAGAGCCTTTTCTCGTGTTTTGCTTACAGCAGGGGGATCCCGGCCTTTGCGCAGGCCGCGCGGGTGGCTTCGTCCCAGACGCTTGCCTGTACCTCGCCGATGTGGGCGCTGCCCAGCAGCAGCATGCACAGACGGCTCTGGCCGATGCCGCCGCCGATGGAGTAGGGCAGCTCACCGTTCAGCACGGCCTTGTGGAAGGGCAGGGCGCGGCGGTCGTCGCAGCCAGCCATGGTCAGCTGCTTGTCCATGCTCTCGGGGCTGACGCGGATGCCCATGCTGCTCAGCTCGTAGCTGCACTGCAGGGGCTCGTTCCAGAACAGCAGGTCGCCGTTCAGGTCCCAGTCGTCGTAGTCGGGGGCACGGCCGTCGTGGGGCTTGCCGCTCTTCAGGGGAGCACCGATCTTCATCAGGAAGGTGGTGCCGTTTTCCTTTACAAAGGCGTTCTCGCGCTCCTTCGGGGTCAGGTCAGGGTACTTGTCCTCCAGCTCCTGGGTGGTGATAAAGGTCACGTTGGGGGTGTGCAGTGGCAGATCCTGCAGCTGGGGGAACATGGCGTGCAGGTTCATCTCGGTGGCGCAGACGGCCGACACGATGGAGCGCACCACGTTCTTCAGGTAGGCCTCGCTGCGGTCCTCCTCGCGGATGACCTTCTCCCAGTCCCACTGGTCCACATAGACGGAGTGGAGGTTGTCCAGTTCCTCGTCCCGGCGGATGGCGTTCATGTCGCAGTACAGGCCCTTGCCCACACGGAAGCCGTAGTCCTTCAGGGCCTTGCGCTTCCACTTTGCCAGCGACTGTACCACCTGTGCCTCGATGCCGCTGTCCCGGATGTCAAAGGTGACCTTGCGCTCCACGCCGTTCAGGTCATCGTTCAGGCCGGTGGAAGCCTCCAGAAACAGCGGAGCCGACACGCGGTAGAGGTTCAGCGTGGCACACAGGGTGTCGGCGAACAGCCGCTTCACGGTGCCGATGGCACGCTGGGTGTCGTACAGGTTCAGCGCGGGTGTGTAGTTCTGCGGGATCATCGTTTTGCTCATAACAGTTTACCCCTCTCTTTCCGTTCCCCACCGCCGAATTGCGGCACCGGAACGGCTTTCCCTTTAATACAGTAAATTATGGCACAATTCCAGAGCGTTGTAAAGGGGAGAACACAAAGCCGGTGCAATTCGGGAGCTTACGCCTCTGCCACGGCCTCGATCTCGCACAGGACACCCTTGGGCAGATCCTTGACAGCAACGCAGCTGCGGGCGGGCTTGGAGGTGAAGTACTTTGCGTAGACCTCGTTGAAGGCGGCAAAGTCGGCGATATCGGCCAGGAAGCAGGTGGTCTTGATGACCTTGTCGTAGCCGGAACCGGCGGCTTCCAGGATCGCGCCCACATTCTTGCAGCTCTGCTCGGTCTGGGCGGCGATGCCTTCGGGCACAGTGCCGTCCGCAGGGTTCACAGGGATCTGGCCGGAGGTGTAGACAAAACCGCCTGCGATGAAGCCCTGGGAGTAGGGGCCGATCGCGCCGGGAGCCTTTTCAGTAGCGATGACTTTCATGGAAAATACCTTCTTTCTGTGTGTTTGATGGAGCTTTTCTCTTCGGGGAGAAAAATTCTGCTGCTTGAAGTCTACACCATGGGGCGGGATGTGTCAATCCGGGAGGGACTTTTTGCCCGCGCGGCCTTTACAAGCGGGCAAAAAGGCGGTATCCTTAATCTATTGATACACCACCCTTCAGGAGGAACCCATGGATATCCGCCAGCTGCACTATTTTCTGGTTTTGTGCGAAGAAATGAACTACACCCGCGCGTCACAGCGGCTGTTTCTGTCGCGGCAGGCCCTGCGGCAGAGCATCACGGCGCTGGAAGCCGAGCTCTGTGGCCCGCTGTTCGTCAGCGCCCACCACAAGCTCTCGCTCACCGAGCGGGGGTTGAGCCTGCAGCGCCATGCGGCCCCGGTGGTGGAGCAGTTTCAGCAGATGCAGGCGGCCCTCCATGCGGAGATCCAGTCGGCTCAGCCGGTGCGCATCGGCATCAGTGTCTCGCTGGTGCCGGACTACCTGCCCGGACTGGAGACCCAGCTGGACAAGTTCCGCCAGCAGTACCCCCACATTGAGATGCGGTTCCGCCTGCTGGAAAACGATGCCGTGGCCGATGGTGTGGAGCAGGGCGAGCTGGACGCGGGCCTTGTGATGGATCTGGGCACGGCGGCTCCGGTGCTGGCCCGCACCACCCTGCGGGCCGACCCGGCCTGCCTGCTGGTGCCGCGCGGCCATCCCTTCTGGGAGAAGGAGCGGGTGCCGCTTTCGGCCCTGCGGGGCCAGCGGGTGCTGCTGCCCAGCCTGCGGCAGGATCTGTTCAGCCCCCTGTGGGATGCCTGCGCCCGGGAGGGCTTTGCGCCCAACGCGGAGATCGGCCCCAGCTTCTATCAGGCGTATTATCTGGTTCAGGAGCAGCTCTGCACCTGCCTGACCCGCTACGAGCCGGGGGCACGGCGGGAGCTGGACCGGGTGCGTGACGTGCTGCTGGAAGATCTGCCGCCCCTTTGCGTCTCGATGGTGCAGCGGCGCGACCACAACTCGGCCTATCTTGACCTGCTGCGGGGCTACCTGATGGAGGTCATCGGGGGAGCGGCATCCCTGCCGCCCCGGCGGGGCCGCCCGGCAAAGCCCTTCTACAACTTCCCGGTGCTGTCCAGCGCCGCCCCCAAGGCGGCACCGCAGCACCCGGCTCCGGGCACCCAGCTGCCCTTTGCGGGCGGGAACAACTTCCGGGAGCTGGGCGGCTACGAGGCCGACGAGGGTAAGCATGTCAAGTGGGGGCAGATCTACCGCGGCATTCCCACGGGACTGCTGACTGGTGCGGCTGACCGTAAGCTGCTGGACAGCCTGGGCCTGCGGCTCATCCTGGACCTGCGCAGCGAGTCCGAGGCAGCGGAGCAGCCCGACTATGTGCCCGATGGCGCGCGGCTGGTGCGCATCTGCGGGCTTTGCCACCCGGACGGAAGCGAGATCTCCTTTTCTCCCGGGGACATTGAAAAGCTGCTCAAGGGCAAGAAGGATGAGGAGCATAACCTCGCCGATGCCATGTATCAGCAGATGCTCTTCCGCAATAAGGCCTACAAGGAGTTGTTCCGGGCGCTGGAGGCGGGCGAAACGCCGATCCTGTTCCACTGCTCCGGCGGGAAAGACCGCACCGGCGTGGCGGCCATGCTCATCCTGCTGGCGCTGGGGGCTTCCGATGAAACGATCTGTCAGGATTTTGTCCGCACCAATGTCTGCCGCCGCCCGGAGCTGGAAAAGATCTGGGCCGCCCATGCCGAGGAGATCGAGGCGCATCCCGAACAGAAGCAGTTCTATCAGGGCATTGCCGGTGTCCACCCGGAGTCTGCCCCCTTTGTGTTGGACACCATCCGCAAAGAGTATGGCACCACCGATGCCTATCTTGAAGCCGAATACGGCCTGACCCCCGCCCGCCTGATGCGGCTGCGGCGGATGTATCTGGAATAAGATGATTTTAAATTTCGGGATAGCGGAGCGTCTGCGGACGCTCCGCTATCCCATTTTCACGGGGAGGGAACGTAACGGCAAACGGCAGCTGCTGCGCCTTTTCTCGTGAAAAAGGGATTCCCTCTTGAAAAAAAGCCTATTGTCCGATACACTGAAGATAACGAATCTTATAAGAAGGAATGAAGCTGACCATGGCTGCAAAAACGCCCGCCCAGTGGAAAACACTGTTTGAAAACGTACCCTTCCACCGCGAAAACTACTATACTGGCCCCCTTGGGCCGGACTACACCCCCGGCGGCACCTGTCTGCGGCTGTGGGCACCCACCGCCGAAGCGGTGACCGTGACCTTATACCATAAGGGAGACGGCGGTGCCGTGCTGGGCACAAAGCCCCTTGTGCGCGGGGCGCATGGGGTGTGGAGCATCTGGCTGCCCGGGGAGCAGCACGGCCGCTACTACACCTTTGCCGTCACCGTGGACGGCATCACCCGCGAGACCGGCGACCCCTACGCCCGGGCGGCGGGGGTAAACGGCGTCCGCAGCATGATCGTAGACCTTGCCCGCACCGCACCCTCCGGGTGGGAGCGGGATGTGCGCCCCAATATCCCCCCGGCGCAGCGCGCCGTGTGGGAGGTGAGCGTGCGGGACTTCTCGCAGGATGCCGCCAGCGGGGTGCGCCCGGCGTGGCGGGGCAAATATATGGCCTTTACCCAGCAGGGCACCACATTGCACGGCGATGGCATCCACCCCACCTGCCTGAACTACCTCAAGCGGTTGGGGGTAAAATACGTCCAGCTGATGCCCATTTTTGATTTTGGCAGCGTGGACGAGGCAAAACCCCTGCTGCGGCAATATAACTGGGGCTACGACCCCACCAACTTCAACGTGCCGGAGGGCAGCTACTCCACCGACCCCACCCGGGGCGAGGTGCGTATCCGGGAGTGCCGGGAGATGATCGCCGCCCTCCATGCGGCGGGCATCGGGGTGGTGATGGACGTGGTGTATAACCACACCTACCGCACCGAGAACCCCCTGAACAACACCGTGCCGTACTACTTTTTCCGGCAGAACCCGGACGGCAGCTTTTCCAACGGCAGCGGCTGCGGCAACGAGTTTGCCAGCGAGCGCCCCATGGCGCAGCGGTACCTCATCGACTCCATCCTCTACTGGGCAAAGGAGTACCACATTGACGGTTTCCGGTTCGACCTGATGGGCCTGTACGATGCCGAGAGCATCAACGCGGTGCGCGCTGCGCTGGACAGCCTGCCCGGCGGGCGGGATATCCTGCTGTACGGCGAGCCGTGGCAGGGCGGTGCCAGCCAGCTGCACCGGTACGAGGCCAACAAAGCCAACCTTGCCATGCTCAACGAGCGGGTGGGCATCTTCTGCGATGACACCCGGGACGCCATCAAAGGCGGCTGCTTCGATGCCCGGGAGCCGGGCTATGTGGAGGGCAAGCCCGGCAGCTTCTGGGATATCGGCGCAGCGGTGGCGGCATGGTGCCGCAGCGACCGTCTGCCGCCCCACGCGCCCAGCCAGA
>ENA-OVGB01002561-OVGB01002561.1-human-gut-metagenome-genome-assembly--contig:-NODE-2561-length-12644-cov-3.871793_pt1 | contig 12644 bp, 9 predicted proteins | sample MGYA00237767_ERZ505413 | MGnify/ENA primary metagenome ERZ505413 (study PRJEB26158, sample SAMN06016410) | human gut metagenome | biome: human gut; feature: ankylosing spondylitis patient; material...
AGCATAATATCAAGAATTGCAAGGTCAAGTTCTTCTTGCTCAATACAAGTCAGAGCGTCCTTTGCAGAGTTAAATTTATATACGATGTAATTCTCGTTTTGCAGATAGACTTCAAGAAGATATGCTATATCGTGTTCATCGTCAACAACAAGAATTTTTTCGTTCATCCTGTTCTCTCCATTCTTTTTATATTTATCAATTAAGTATAACAAATTCCGTATTCGAACTCACAAAGAATTTTCAAAAAATATATTAAAATTCTCCTAATATGTTTCATTCTATTCTTGTTTATCTCATCGCATAATAAGGCATTCCATAATCTCTATTATAACGCAAGCAACCATTCCCTCGGTTTCTTACACAACAGACAGATTCAAAAGTGAGAACTAAAGACGACTGCTTAGACCAATCGGTCTAAGCAGTCGTCTTTTTCTAACAATATTCAATAATGTGAAATCTTTGCTGATTTCCTTATCAAAATCAGTCCTCTGTCATCGCTTATTAAGCTTTCTGCGCCTGCTGTAAACGGTAACGCCTATCACACCGCCGCAGGAAATGAACAGTATGGCAAACCACAAGGCAAGATTGCTGTTATCGCCCGTTTGCGGACTTATGGTATCCTTGCCGTCCGCCGGCGTTGTAGTATCAGATTTATCTCCTTCGGTTGGCTTTGTCTGCTCCGAAGCTACCTGCTTAACTTCAAAATTCGTGTTGCACTCGCCGTCAGTATAGACAACCGTTAATTTGTGTGTGCCGACAGAAAGTGTTTTGAGGTAATCGGCTTTTAATGTAATAACAGTAGAGCCGGAAACTGCCGTATAATTCTTCGCATCAATCAACGTCCCGTCAACCTTAACGCCTGTGAATTTATCGAAATCGCCGTTTGCACGGAAAACAAGCGTTCCATCGCTGTTCTGCGTCCATGTGCCGTTTGCTCCCTCGATAATTTTGTAATCCGAAGCACCTGCCGCAGTAGGCATCATGGTAAGGTCGGTTTCGACCCAGAAGCTCTGGGTTTCATTCTCATCGCCTATGCGAGTGTACTTCACTTCCTGACCGTTGATTTTCAGCTTGGCATCGGGTGAGAAGTTTCCGTAATATGCAGTCACATATACCCCGTAATGATAGGTCTTTCCAGCTTCAAAAGTAGTGATTTTGTTTTTATAAATCTCGCCGCCCCACTCCGGCTCTGTGGAAACAATGCCGGTATTCTCATCTAAGCTCCACCACTCGCAACGGAATGCATACTGATCGTTTTCAGGCACCGTTCCGGTAAAGACAGGTTTATCGCCGTCCTTAAAGGTCAAGGTTGCATTATTGATTTCTATAACTTCAATTTCCTTTGGCTCAACCGGCTTGGTCGGTGTAATTGTTGCAATACCAGTAACATACACAGATTGTCCGTCCAGATTCACACTAATATTTTGCTGCTCAACCGTCCAACCATTTACAGTTACTGTCAGTCCCGAATCTGTTGCTGCGAAAGTCCGTCCGTTTTTCGCTTTCAGCATAAGGAAATATACATATTTTTCCCCGCTTTCAAATTCCGTGATGGTCGGAAGAGAACCGTGTGCACCGTTGTCGGAATACCAGGCGGCAACGGGTTCGTTGCCTTTGAACTGCTGCCAGCATTCATAAGCGATTTCATATTTATCGGCATCGGCATTATATACCTCGGCGGTTGCCTGTGGGGCATCACCCGGCTGATAGTTGAATTTCATATTCTGGACAGCGGCAGAGGTGATGGTGCTTGCCGGCTGGCTGTTTTCCTGCACGGTCAGGTCATAGGTGTAATTATATTTATGATATTCGTGCATATCCAGAAGTTTAGTGAAAGTACCGGTTGCATCCGGGTGCTCATTGAAATACTTCTTTGCTGCATCTAAGTCCATGCCAAACTCGACCGGATCACCGGACGTGGGAATGAACGTATAAAGCTCTGCACTCTCAAAATGGTCAAGAATCAACTGCCCGCTCTCGTTTTCACGTGCAAGGGTCCCCTTGTCTTGATACGGTGTTTCGATCTCGGTCTGAAGCCTTGCAATATTGCTCTGCAACATGCCTACGCCTCCTTTGAGAAACTCCTCGGTACTTTTACTTACTTGTGTGGTTTCGACCACCGTACCATCGGAATCCTTGACGGAAACATTGGCGGTTACATTGACCTGCGTGTGGTATGTGTGATCGTAGTCATTAGAGTACGTTACACCTTCAGGAAGATAATCCGGCTTGGGTAGCTCGCCGGCATACGCCGTAATCGGCACAATCGACAGCACCATGCACAGAGCCAGCAAGGATGTCAGCAATTTTGTTTTAAGTAATCTGTTTTTCATAGTTTAAAAATCCTTTCTTAAAGTTTTTGTCCGCATTCGGAGCAGAAGGCACTGCCCTGTGTAATATCTGCACCGCAATTCGGGCATTTAGTGATGAGCTTTGTTCCGCAGTGGTTGCAGAACTTGGAACCGGCGGAGAGCTGTGCTTTGCAGCTCGGACACACGATCATTCCCGCAGCCACCGTCTGACCTGCGCCTGTCACAACCACAGGCTGCCCACCGGTCATAATGGTAGTTTCGATGACCTGAAACACCTCGCCCGGTAGCTTTTTCTGTTTGAATGCACCCATTCCGGCGGTGATCGCCAGCGGCCATGCAACAAACAGACCGATTGCTCCGGCGCCGATTTTATCCGACCACTGCCCTTCGCCGATGTTTACATTCAGCTGATTTCCCATAACCGTCATCTGCACGGTAACGGCAAGCCGCATTCCGGTCAGCGTTTTCCATCCGTCCTTCGGCTGGCTCGCCTGCATAACATAGCCCTCCGTAGTCTCGGAGCTTTGCACCTCCATACCCTTCTCGGTGCGAAAGAACCCCTCTAAACGGGTAACGATCTTTTGCTCATCCGTGCCGTTTAACATAAATACTCGTGACTCATTCATTTGGTTGCCTCCATTTTTCTGTTATTTATAATTACAAATCAAGCTTTCGACTTTTTTATCCAGCACCTCGTAGATCGCAAAAAGCACATATTTCCGGTTGTACGGAAGTGTGGTTTTTATTGCTTTTCAATATACCCGCTGATAGGTTCGGCATACATATTGTCGTCGGTCACTGCCTTGTACCGCTTGCCGTCGTACACATCGGTAAAGCCGTTCGTAGCCTTGTAAATTTCGCCGGTTTCGGTGTCGTATACACGCTCGTAACCGAGGGTAGCATCGCTCTGTTTTTGGCTCATAATGTCCTGACTTTTATTTCGGCTTTCCCATGAGGACATAATGCCGTCCATTGTCTGATTAAAGTTCTGACTGATCTGCTTTGCAAGTGCAACTTTTTCGTTGCTTGCCTGATTGGCGGCACTCACAAAGCTGTCGGAATACTGAAGGGTCTTAAAGCAGTCGGCAAGCACGCTTTCCCACTCGATGAAGGTATCCTTTGCGGCGGTGATCGCCACGATGTTATAGGCCATATAGTATCCGCCGTCTGCCGTCTGCAACTGGTAGCCTATCACATTACCGTCGGAAATCGTAAAGCTTCCGAAATCCACAACAGACGCGGAAAACATTCCTTCACCTTCCTTGCCGTTATCGCTAAAGGTGGCTCGCAGAAGCTCATCACCCATAGCAACCGATTTCATACTGCTTGTAGAGGCGTATCGGTCCGTTACCGTAAAGTCGCCGAATTGCGGGAAGGTATATCCGGAATAATCGGTCTCAACCTCAGATACAAAAGCCGCATACTGAGGGAAAATTTTGAAAAAGCCTTCGGTTGAGGGATTTTCAAGTACGGGAGCCTTTGCAAAAAGCGCCGCCTGTGTATTGCCCATACTGTAGTTTTGCTGCCATGCGTTTTTGCCGGTCTGACTGTGCAGAAGAATATCGGCTTTGAGCAGCACAAACATCTGATTGAGCGGCTCGTTCGGGTCGCTTACCCGAATACTGTGGTAGATATTTGTTCCGCCGGTCGTGACCGTCCAGCCTTTCGGAATGGTCATGCTGAAATCGGCACTTTCGTATTTTTCGGTCTGCACAGCTTTTGCCGCCGTTTGCGTTACTTTGACTCCGCTCTCTTTCTGTTGCGTTACTTTGACTCCGCTCTCTTTCTGTTCTGTTTTGGTACCGTCGTCGTTTATAACGGTTTTACTGCCGCAGGCGGTAAAAAGCAAGGTCATAACCGCTGCAAGAATGAGTGCTGCAATTCTTTTTGTATTCATGGTGTTCCTCCTCATCTTTACTGCTTGTAGTCACAATAGAAGCTGCAAGGATTGTATTGTTGATATTTGTTATATCCCTCCGTGATGACCTCGGAAACGGGAAGCATCGTATAATTCTCGGTGATTACATGACTTGTACTGATGTTACGCACGTCCTTATAATACACGGTGAGCAGATCAAGCTTTCTTAATTTCAGATTGCAGTTGAGGTGCTGTGCTGCCGGATAATAGGGTGATACCGAGCCGTCCGGTGCAAGCTGCGCTTGTTCATCATTGTCATCAAGCGGTTTTGAGGCATATACGATCTCGTAAAACGCACAGTTGGTTACAAGAATATTACTGTTAAATAATCTTGTAGGAGTTTCGTTTCCGATGGCGGACAAATCAAGGTCGAATGCGATGTATTCTCGCCACCCCATGTCCCAATACCGGTTCCAGCCGGTTGTTCCTTTATCGAGAGCTTTTCCCGAAAAGAGCAGACTGACCTTGCCGTCCTTAAAGACGATCATAGGAATGCCGTTATCGTAAACTCTGTCGGCATTTAAGTACTCAGCCGTGTGATCCTCTAATGTTTTCCCATCCGCTGCATAGCGGTATACCTTCTTAAAAAGCGGATACTTCGCATTGTCAAGCGGTGCGGTCGAGAACGGTACGGCGCTTATTTTATATCCCGAACCGTCTTTTAAGTACATACTGCCCATTTCACCGTCATAGGTCAGCTGCCAATACCGCACATCTTTTCCGGGCAGAGTGCCGATCTCCTGAATATTCTTTCCGTTTGCAAGCAACGAGTTAAAATTTGCCTGATACAGCTTCCCGTCGGATACGACAAGATCATTTACGCTCTTACTGTAGCCGTGATCCAGATTGCAGTCAAACTCGGCGTATTCGTGAATGATGTTTTCTCCGCCTTGAAACTTCTTATAATCCGATTGATCATACGGTATTCCGCGTTCCTTCAAAAGCGCCTGTTCCAACGTTACCGGCTCCGCCTGCGTTGAAGCGTTTTGTGAAGATTTAGTGTTTGCTGCGGAGCTGTCTGTCTCCGGAGTCTTTTTTACACAACCGCACAGCGTCAAACTCACAAGCAGAAAGACCGCAAATATCCGGGGGAGAAAACGTTTGTTATACCTTTTAATCTGATATAAGCGCTTGTGTTGCAATTCATATCCCTCCTAACCGTCTTTGCTTATAATTATACTTACAGAGTGCCGATTTTGATATAAGGGAAGTCCGCCATTCTGCTGAAAATAGGGTGGCGGAAGTCCGCCATTCTTAAAATTTGGGGCAAAAAGCTGTTTTTCACTCTGAAAAAGACATAAAAAATCCGCCCTCCGTTTCCGGAAGGCGGCAGAGCAAATGCCAGGGTGAAAAATTATTTATTGTAAAGATTGAGCAGTCCGACACGGGATTTTACACCGGTCTTTTCGTAGATAGCGGAAATATACCGTTCCAAAGTTCGTCTGGAAACATACAGGCTTTCAGCGATTACCTGAACGCTGTCATCTGTATTGACAAGACAGCCGAACACCTCAGTTTCTCTTTCCGTGAAAGAAAACACTTCTGAGAATTTTCGCAGCTTTTCTTTCTCGCTGACAGCATCAGATGCATCTGTAATAAACTGTTCCATAAATGCTTTCTTTTGAAAGGTATATGCTGCCGCCACGATACTGACTGCCACAAACAAAAACAGCACAAGAACAATGACGGCAATACTGCTGTCGGAGGACAGCAGGGTTAAAACGAGATTGGCAATGACGGCGGCGGTGATATTATTAACTGCACGCCCCATTCCTGCCCACAGCTCAGGTGTTTTCATATGACTGGAAAGCTCCATAAAGCCAGAGGTAAAGAATACGGCAAAAAATCCCGCCGACAGATAGAAAACAATCAGGCCTATCAAAAACGGTCCGGCAAGTTTAAGTACGACGATACATATGGTTGACAGCACCATCACACAGTACATAACAAGCCCCATATATTTGCGATTCTTTATGTCAAACACAAATCCCGCCGACAGACCGCTTAGCGCAAGCAGGATTCTCGGCCATTGTCCTATGTCAACTGTTCCGTTTGCATGAACAAGCGTTACCGCACTGTCAAGCGTACTGAAAATAAATGTCATCAGCACTACAAGCAGAATAATAAGAATACCGACTATTGATCCCTTTGTGTGTTCTCCAGTATTGCTTTCGCTCTTTTCTTCATCCGATGACGCTTCTGACTTCTGACCATTGCTTTCACAATAAACACGGTCGTTCTTTATCAGCATCCAAACAAGCAGCAGCAAAAATACCGATAAAATGATTGCTTCCGCCGTTTCCGAACGAACAAGATTGTTGTTTGCAAACTGGAGCAGGATACCCAGCGCATAGGAAATACCCACAGTCCTTGCCAAATACCTGTCTGTTTTCATCATACGCATGGAAACATAAAAAACGGCGCTGCCGGCCAAACCAAGAAGCAGAAACAAAACAAGTCCCGCTATGAATGTTGCTGTATAAGCAGTCCCCATACAGATGAGGGCTATGCACAGAACGGATGCAAGGCTGATCATAACGAAGCATACTGCTTTGAGACGGTTTTTACAAAAGCGGTTCAATAACGGATACAGCAGAAAGCCTGCCGTACTTACTCCGAGTGCATAATTCTGTGCCAAGACGGTTTTATCCTCTGATACCATGCTGGAAAGCACATCTACATATAGATATTCCGCACCTAAAAACAGAAAGGTGAACAGTCCCATCAGAACAACAGCATTTATGTAAGGGATTCTATCCTTCTTTTTCATATCCTTGTCAATGAGCAGATTCCAAAGTTTCTTATAACTCACAGTCATACAGATTCCCCTCGTTTCTGAAATTCTTTTTTGTAATAGCAACGGTAACTGGCAGAGAAAACAGCCCGTGCATTTAAATTTAATTCAGCATATCATATTTCAGCTAGTCCAGCCCATCCTTTATCCGATCCTGTATATTGACCAGACACTGTAGAAGAACAGGAATATCATCAATCCAGTGGCTCCTGTTCATGTATTCAAGCTCCATCACGTAGTTCTTGCCTTCTATATTGTAGTACCTTGATATGACCTGGTACGAATCAGTGCCCGAAAACTCTATCTTGACACGCTGCCTTTTATCTTTTATGGTCTTGGCCGTGATACAGTTCGTGCACAGTTTATTTCTCTTCCAAAATGAATAGCATGGGCTTTTTTCTATATCTTCTTCGTGCATGTTACACCCTCTTCGTCAGATATATTTCTCCTCGAAGCTTTCTATGCACATCGGCTTGTCAAAGAAATATCCTTGTATGTAATCTATTCCCATCTTTTTAATTATAGCATATTGTCTGTCAGTCTCAACTCCCTCCACGCAGACATGTACTCCTATTGTGTTGGCAAGCTCTGTAACCATCTTGACAAATGCATCAGAAAAATCATCCTCCCCAAGATGTTCAATGAAGCATTTATCTATTTTAATGATATCAAGAGGCATCTCCCTGATATGGTTGAGTGATGAATATCCCGTACCAAAATCATCCAGTGCAACCTTAACACCAAGCGCTTTTATCTCACTGAGTATCCGCTTCATGCGCACCATGTCATTGATTGCCAGACTCTCTGTCACCTCAAGACACAGATTTCCCGGTTCTATGCCCACCTCGTCAATTATACCTTTGATTTTCTTGACTATGTCATTCTGCAGCAGCTGCACCACAGACAGATTTACGTTGACCTTGTAGTCAGGATGTCCCATGTCATTCCAGTACCTGCAGTGCTTCGCCGCCTCTCTTAATACATGCTCCCCGATTGGGTTTATAAGCCCAAGATACTCAGCAAGCGGTATAAAGTCAACCGGATTTATAAAGCCCATGGTTGCTGAATTCCATCTGACAAGAGCCTCTGCACCTGCACAGACATCCTCCCCCTTCACGTTTATAATCGGCTGAAAGTACACGGTGAACTCATCGCACTCATTCATTGTGGCTTTTCTCATGTGCTTTTCCAGGTCAAGACGCTTTGTGCTTGTGCCATCAATACCCTCGTTGTAGAACTCTATACGGTTTTTTCCTTCTTTCTTAGCATTGAAAAGAGCTATATCAGCTCTTCTTATGACATCCTCCACAGTGCTTGCATCTGTCGGGAAAAATGCCACACCGGCACTTATTGTACAGTAATAGTCCTCTCCCTTCAAGAACCACGGTCTGACAAATATCTGCTGTATATCATTAATGATACTCTCCAGCCTGTCAACAGAGCTGCCTGTCACTATGACGATAAACTCATCGCCACCCATCCTGTAGCAGTGGTTCTCAATTTCCTTCACCTGTGTCAGGCTGTGCGATATAGCTTTTAAAAGCACATCTCCGTACTGATGGCCAAGCCCGTCATTTATATGCTTGAAATCATCCAGATCTATATAAATCATCGCACCTCTGGTGTCGTTTTTCACTGAATCATCTATAAACTTAGCCAGATCCTGCTCACATCTCATCCTGTTATATAGCCCTGTCAGGAAATCATTATTGGCCTGGTTCTCAATGCGCTGCTGATAACGCTTCTTCTGTGTGATGTCATACAGTGTAACGAGCTGCACATTGCGGCCATCCACCCACACTATGCCTGTGCGATGAATATCAAACCACTTATCCTCCTCCGTCACGTAGACCTCTGTAAAGCTCCGGCTCTCTGCCGTATGGGAAAAAATATATTTTTCCAGCTTGTTCTGTTCGATAATATTTGAAAGCAGCTGCTTACAGTAATTATTCATGTAAAGTATCTCTGACTTAGACATATCAGCCACGTATATACCGCAGCCGGAGTTTTCCAGTATCGCTTCGAGCGAAGCATAGGAGCCTGCAAGCGAGTTGGTTGTTATCTTTTTTGTGAGAATACTTTGAATGACGCGCTTCGTATCATTTAAAAACTTCACATCATATTTTTCCCAGCTTCTGTCATCCTTCTCATCAAAAAAGCACACATACATCTGAGTCCTGTTATCTATATTTACAGGCTGGAATATGGCTGCCCTCATAGCCTGCTTTTCCATGAAAAGGCGGAATTTCTCCGGCATCACAGAGTCTGATGATATAATGTAAGGCTTTCCGGTGAAAAAAGGCACCTCGGTAATTGATATTGTATCAAACGGCTTTCTGCCATAGCTTACAATCACATCCAAATGCATGCCGTCCACGTTTTTGCGGATGATAAAAGCACCGGTAAGCTTTATGGTAGTAACTGCACTCTCCAGTGCTTTTTGAGCCATATCAGTAAAGCTTCCATCCATCTCAAGCAGTTTTATAACAGAATTGATAGCCTCAAGCATATGAAACTGTTTCTTGATTTCCTCATCTGACTTCCTGATAAGCGAAAGTGCCTCATTCGCAGCATCCTCATCTCTCATTGTGATCAAAAGCTGTCTGGTCATAGTCTCAAGGAACTCAATTGTTCTGTTAAAACGTGCTTCACTGGTAATAATTATGCCATCAGGAAGCATGTTTCTCTCATCATTAGACATCTGCTCATCAATTGCCGCAGCTATAACCCAATATATATCGTTGGTATTGTCCACTCTTACAATCAGACCATACAGCCTGATATAGTCCTTATCCAGAGGTTCATCTATGAGATTCTCAACCCTGCAGTCCGACAGTCTCAAAAGAAGGTTTTCGTATTTCTCCTCACCAATAAAGGTAAGCATACTCTTCCATTTATCGTTACATTGACACACCTCTGTCATGACTCCATCCTTTTTTGTCAGACACGACAAATATATTCCGTTGACCATGCAGAAATAATCCTGTATTTTTTGAAAAAGCTTGGAATCTGACATATTTTCCTCCTAAAAACTCACGCAAATCAATCCTCATACCTGATAACAAACAAATAAAAGTCATTCTTATCGAGAATACATGTCTCCTGAAGCAGACGGTATTCGACACGCAGCCTGATTTGTTTCTTCACAAACCCAATCTCATTTGAATACATGACTATGATTCCGCCGGATACCAGATGCTCTGCGGCCTTGTCGAAAAACCTCTCGTAAAAAAGCTCCATCTCCGCCTTGGTCTGTCGGTTACGAACCGGCATATCCGTAATCAGCTCATCAAATTTGTAGTCATGTCTGAAATCAAAGAAATCCCTGTGTATAAAATTAATTCTTGTTTTAGCAAACGCAGCATTCTCTCTGCCCATAGTGATTGCATCTCCATAGGTATCTGTAGCATATATCTCGCGTGCCGGGACTAAATGTGCGCGCTCTATAAGCAGTGTCCCAACTCCGCAGAACGGATCCATGATTTGTGCCGTTTCCTTAAGATACGGCTTTGCAAGTGAAACAATAAGTGCCGCTTGTGACGGATGCATCGACGTAGGAAGCACATTCTTTCTGTACGCAAATCTATTATCCTGTATGGAACATAATCTCATGCAGACAAAAAAATTATCATTTTTTGTCGGTATGAGCTTAATCACCACGTCGTAATCATTTGGTGAATTGATCATCCTGCCCGCAAAATGCATATCGATAGCTTTCGCAAGCCTGCTCTGGTACGCCGCATCTGCCGTGCTCTCAATACGATAGTAAAACGGACCACCCTCTCGGTGCATGCGTCTTAATATATCATACATATCTGACTCTGCAAGAAGTCCGGCTGCTTCCTGTGCATCCTTTGGCAGAAGCGATGCTGCATGTATGGTAAAGTACATTTTTCTGAATGTGCGCACCTGCATGATAAGAGGTATATTGTCAGTCTTTACAAGCACTCCAAGCGGATGCAGCTTTGTATCCTTAACCGGTATCTGACGTCGTACCACCTCTCTGTGAAGGCGGTTTGTCATCAGAAGCAGCTCAGCCTTTACTCCCTCGAGCACAGGTGTATGGTGCTTTATCCCATTATATTTAATCAGGATTTTATTTATCTCGTTTAATTCTTCCTCAATATGCTTCCTATTTTCAGCTGTGACCGTCATATGCTCAAGCTCTTTTGCACGCTCCATAAGCTGTGGCAAAAGCTCTTTGCAGTCCAGCTGTGACAGCGCCGCAAGATATGAGCCCTTTACAAAGCGCATCTGTTCAGCCTCGTATGCTTTAAAAACCTCATCAGAAAGCTGTGACATATGAAGATCTCCTATCAGAAGCGCTGCGTTCTTTCTGGTTTTTGCATCGTCTGCTCCCATAAACGACACAAGCAGCTCATCTTCTCCTGCAAGCAGCTTTAGAGCCTCTGCTAATGCATTTTCATCTTTAATCTCCTGTCTGAGGCTGCTCAGATTCTGACGTACATTCTCTTTTTTTAACAGATTTCCGATAATTTCCTTCATTTTTTAAATCATCCTTTAATTTATTGTATATTGTCAGTTTTGGCTTGCCTCTTCCTTTGGCACACCATTTTCTTCGATGTATGTATCCAGATCCTTGTGAAACTGCTCCCACGCATCCTCATGCTCCACGAAGTATAGCGGACACTTCTTGCCTGTCACATCGTAGTGCCTTATTACATCATCAGCACTCAGATCATACCGACCCATAAGCCATGTGGTGAGCTCTATAAGTGACTGATATGTGCTGTCGTTGAACTTTCCTGTCTCATCCTCTATACAGCACTCTATCGATATTGTGTCACTGTTTCTGTTATTAGATGCATACGATATCTCATTGCAAGGTATGCACTGCACTATCTCACCCTCTAATCCTATAACAAAGTGTGAGCTTGCTTTGGTCTTTTTGGTCTCTGCCAGACCATTGAAATAGTCTCTGTTTTGTCTGGCTGACGTACCCGGATTTGCTGTATAATGGACAACTATGCCGTTTACCTTCTCTAGTGCCTTCTGTGGTCTGGAATACGGATTGGGTGTCAGCAGCTGTACATCAAGCTTTGGCTGTATAGGATTGTAAAGCGTACTGGTCACCTCTGCCTTTACCTCTTCCTGCTTTGCCTTTTTGCCCCTTAAAGCTCCCACTATGATTATCGTTGCAATTATAAGTATTATCACGCCTATAACAATGCCATTGTTAATAAGCTGCTTTCTTCTGACCTGGGCGCGGTGTCTCTTTCTATATTCTTCGCGCTTTCTCTGTCTTATCTTTTCATACTCGTCCATTTAATTATCCCCGGTTATCTCTTTTGTTTGCTTTTATATATCTATTCCAAGCTTTTATAAACATTTGCATACATATAAGAGTATATTAGCACAAATCGTCTTATTATGCCACATAAAATAATACAAAAGCACCAGATATTACGACGCAACATAATACCCGGTGCTTTATTATAAATGTATATTCTTATTATTAATCACACTTAATCTCGTGAACCCATCCATCCGGTCCATCAATATGGCCCATCTGAATGCCTGTAAGTGTGTCACGAAGCTTCTTTGTGACAGGTCCCATCTCATCCATACCGCTTGGGAAGCAGATTTCCTTGCCGTGGTC
>ENA-OVGB01002563-OVGB01002563.1-human-gut-metagenome-genome-assembly--contig:-NODE-2563-length-12638-cov-17.164031_pt1 | contig 12638 bp, 15 predicted proteins | sample MGYA00237767_ERZ505413 | MGnify/ENA primary metagenome ERZ505413 (study PRJEB26158, sample SAMN06016410) | human gut metagenome | biome: human gut; feature: ankylosing spondylitis patient; material...
CGGGCGCGAGATCATATACCGGCATTCCTCGAGCGCCACAAGGTCATCCTCGGTCTCGAGCAGGAGCTTGAACGCGCCGGAGTCATCCTCTGCCTCGAGCAGATCCTCGCCCAGACGCGGGCCGCATTCGATCTCGTCGGAAATGTCGATCGTCGGATCGATGAAGTGCGCGTTGGTGCCGTCGGGCGCGAGAATAAAATCGTCGTGGTCGCGCACGATGCTGCGGCAGTCCGCCTTCTCGTCGAGTGCGCGCAGGAGCGCCGGAACGCTGTCTCCCTCCGCCGGAACAACGATCTCCGTGTTATAAAGCGGCAGGTTTTCGTCGATCCATGCGGAACGCACACGCCGAGCGACAGCCGCGCATAGGGCGCGGTCCTTTCGAGCGCTTCAGAGAGCTCCTCCATGCTGCGGGCGCGCAGGATGACGGTCGTCACGCCGATGCGCTGCAGAACGCCGATGGCCGCGCGCACGTCCGTGCCGTCCGCGAGGTGTCCCTCATCGTCCTCGAGCGTCAGCTCCGCGATGACCGTCCGGCCGCAGATGTCGCCGAGCGCCAGCACCGCTGCGCGCAGAGCCGCAAAGGTCTCCGAGCCGCGCAGATAATAAAATGCAGCGTCCTCGTGCAGTCTGTCGCGAAAAGCGTCCTTGCACAGACCAATATAGTACAGCGTTACCGGGCGTTCGGTGTCCTCATCCTCTTCGTCGGGTACAGGCGGGCAGTCGAGAGCAATGCCGACCGGAAGCGGATCGAGCGTCCTCTCCCATTCGTCGCAGGCGGCTCCGTCCGGGGCGACCGCCCCGGCAAACCGGTCCGGGTGTTCCCTCCATAAGGGAACGTCGTCCGGAGAAGTGAGCATAAGCTGCGGCTTTCGGCCGCTCTGACTTAAAGGTACGTCCACGATAGTTGTTCCTCCCATGCAGACATTTTAATATATCTTTGTGTCGTTTTTATGAATTTCGTTTCCATGTTCCGTCCGGACGCACGGAATACTGCTGCGGCTTTGCCGCCGCGAGACGGCAGATCTCGAGCGCCGACTGCATCTGCATATCGAGCGTGTAGGTCTTGCCGGAGAGTGCGGAGATCGCGTCCGAAAGCGCGGAGAGCATCTCGGGCGAAGCGTAGGCCGCCGCCGGCAGGTCATAGCTGCTGCAGAAGCCGTTCACGGCATCGAGCACATCGCCGTTAAAGGTGTTCGTCGGCTCGCCGATGAGGCCGAGCAGCTGAAGACGCTCGGTCATCGCGTAAATATTGTCCGAGACCTCGCCGAAGTACATGGTCCCGCTCGTGTCGAGCGCATGGAGTGCGTCCTCGCGCACGCTGACCGTGCTGTTGCCGACCTGGATGTCCGGGGTCAGGCCCCTGCCCTCCCAGCAGCCCTGTCCGGGCAGCTCCATTTCGAGCGTCGTGATGACCAGCTTGTCGCCGTTGATGAGCGGCAGGTGCATCTGCCCCTGTCCCTTGCCGTAGGTCTTGCTGCCGATGAGCGTCGCCGAACCGGTATCCTGCAGGCTGCCTGCCAGCAGCTCCGCCGCGGAAGCCGTGCCGCCGTCCACCAGAACGACAATCTTGCCCAGCGGCAGCGCATTGCCGGTCGAATAGGTCTGCTCCAGACCGCCCATATCATCGCGGTAGCGCACGCCGGCAAGCTCTGCATCCTTGACCGGTGTCATAGCATTCGCCATTTTGAGCGCCGCGTCGATCAGGCCGCCGCCGTAAAATCCATCAAGGCCAAAGTCTCCGACATTGACAAGATGAAGGTGGAGGAACAAAAGAAGGCAGCCCGGTCAGGGTACGACATGGACATACTTCCGCCCGACCTTGTAACGTACAGCAACGACGCAAAGACCCTTCTGGAAGATTTACAGAGCCGGAATGAAAGAATGTTCCTGCTGACCTTCCTTGTGGTAAACATGGCCCCGACCCGCCGGGAGCTGGACAATGACCTGTTCACGGTGTCGGGTATCGTCCAGAAATACAACTGCACCTTGAAGCGGCTGGACTTCCAGCAGGAGGATGGTTTTCTTTCCAGCCTTCCGCTGGGCCATAACGGCATTGAGATCAAGCGCGGCATGACCACCAGCTCCACGGCCATTTTCGTTCCCTTTATGACGCAGGAGCTCCGCATGGATGGCGAAGCCGTCTATTACGGGCTCAACGCACTTTCCCATAACGTCATCATGGCAAACCGGAAAAAGCTCAAAAACCCCAACGGCCTGTTCCTCGGCGTGCCGGGCTCCGGCAAATCCTTTGCCGCAAAGCGGGAGCTTGTGAACGTGTTCCTTGCCACCCGTGACCGGATCATTGTGGTGGACCCGATGGGCGAATACTCGCCCCTTATCAAGCGGCTGGGCGGACAGGTCATCGAGATCGCCCCGGACAGCCCCCACCACATCAATCCGATGGACATTGACCTGAGCTTTGACGAGGAAAACCCGATGGCGCTGAAAGCCGACTTTATCCTGTCGCTGATGGAGCTGATCGTCGGCGGCAAGGACGGCTTGCAGCCGGTGGAGCGGACCGTCATTGACCGCTGTGTGCGCCAGATGTACCGGGAACATTTGCAGGACCCGGAAACAAGCAAAATGCCGACCCTCCAAACCCTGTATGACCTGCTCTGTTCCCAGCCGGAGGGCGAGGCGGTACGGCTGGCAACTGCCCTTGAAATCTATGTGTCGGGTTCCCTTAACGTGTTCAACCATGAAACCAATGTGGACCTGAACCGCCGTCTGGTATGCCTTGACTTAAAAAAGCTGGGGGCCGGGCTTCGGACGATTGCCATGCTCATTATGCAGGACTTGGTAAACTCGCAGGTGTCCATGAATTTCCTGCGCGGTATCGCTACATGGTGCTACTTCGACGAGTTCCATGTGCTGCTGCGTGACCGGCTGACGGCAAGCTATTGTGTGGCGATCTGGAAAATGCTCCGTAAGAAGGGCTGCGTACCCAGCGCCTTAACGCAGAACGTGAAGGATTTCCTTGCCAGCCCGGAGATTGAGAACATCTTTGAAAACTCGGACTTCCTTGTGCTGCTCTCGCAGGCACAGGGGGACCGGCAGATTTTAGCCAAACAGCTTGGGATCAGCCCCCACCAGCTTTCCTATGTGACCCATACCAATTCCGGCGAAGGGCTGCTGTTCTTCGGGAACACCACCATCCCGTTTGTTGACCGCTTCCCGCAGAATACCGAGCTGTACGCCATTATGACCACCCGCCCGGAGGACAAAAAACAGGAAATGAACCGGGCATAACACACTTCGGGCCATGATGGCCCGAGGTTTGGAAAGGAGGGATACATCATCGGAAAGAAACCGGACAAACGGAATTTTCAAAGGCCGGGGCCGACGGAGGATACCGGGGGCAATCGCCCCGGACCGGCTGAACGGGAAGGGCCTTCCCCCGCACCATCCCGACGCCTGCGGTTTGAGGACGAGGATACCGGGCAGGACAGTCCTTCGGGCCACGATGGCCCGAAGTCCAAAAGCGGCAAGTTTCAAGAGGACAGCCGGAAAAGCCGTCCCTCTGACCGCATGAGGCAGGAAGATGAAGCGGGCGGGCCGCAGGATACCGGCAAGGCACAGGAGCCGGAGGGCTCCGCCGAGAAGGCCGGGAGCAAAAAGGACAAGTACCAGAAAGCACAGGCAAAAGCGGAACACGCCGGGGAAAAGCTGGGAAAGGCCCGGGAGAAACTGGACAAGACCGAGGCAAAACGGGCAGCGAAGAAGCCGCCGGGGCTTGCAAAAAAGGCAGTCCGGGGAGCCCGTACAGAAGCGTGGTTCTATGTCCACAACAAGATACACGAGGTTGAGCATGAAAATGTGGGTGTGGAAGGAGCCCATAAATCCGAGCTGGCCGCAGAGGCCGGAACCCGGAAACTGACCCGCTATGCCAAACGCCGCTGGCAGGAACACCCGGCCCGGAAGGTGGCAAAGTGGGAACGGAAGGACATAAAAGCCCGGGCCAATGTGGATTTTCAGAAGATGGCCTCCGAGCACCCGGAGCTTGCCAGCAATCCGCTTTCCCGTGTGCAGCAGAAATGGAAACTGAAACGCCGGTATTCCAAAGAGGCAAAGGCGGCTGCAAAACAGGGCGCAAAGGCCGCAAAGAAAACCGCTGCCGCTTCGGGAACTGCGACCCGTCGGGCGGCGCAGTTTGTGACCCGTCATCCCGTGGCGGTGCTGGTCCTGCTCCTGCTGTTGCTGCTCTGTTTTCTTGTGTCGGCGGTAAGTTCCATTTTCCCCACGCTTGGCAGCGGCCTTGCCAATGCGTTATCCGGCACCTCCTACGCCTCGGAGGATACGGACCTGCTGGGGGTGGACGAGGACTACACAGCGCTGGAAAACGAGCTGGCGCAGACGGTAGCGAACATCGAAAGCACCCATCCCGGCTATGACGAGTACCGCTATTCCGTGGACGAGATCGGCCATAACCCCTATGAGCTGGCGTCCTATCTCTCGGCAAAGTACCATGTGTATTTCCGTGAACAGGTGCAGGACGAGCTGCGGGAGATTTTCGAGGCACAGTATGAACTGACCTTGACGGAGGAAGTTGAGATACGCTACCGCACCGAAACCAGCACCGACCCGGAGACCGGGGAAACCACCACCGAGGAAGTCCCCTATGAGTATTACATTCTCAATGTGACCCTCACAAACAAGACGCTGCCCGCCGTGATCCTGCCGAGGCTTAACGAACAGCAGCGGGAAATCTACACCGTTATGCAGCAGCTCAAAGGCAACAAACCCTATCTGTGGGAAGGGATTTACAACGGCGGCGAAGATACCGGCCCCAGCTATGAGATACCCGGCGAGGCGCTGGATGACCCGGCTTTTGCGGCGCTCATGGAAGAAGCCACAAAGTACATCGGCTGGCCCTATGTGTGGGGCGGCTCCAGCCCGTCCACCTCCTTTGACTGTTCGGGCTTTGTCTGCTGGGTGTACACGGCCAGCGGCGTCCACAACCTGCCCCGTACCACGGCGCAGGGCATTTACAACCAGTGTGCTATCATTTCCCCCTCCGAGGCAAAGCCCGGCGACATTATCTTTTTCACGGGAACCTATGACAGCCCCGGCCCTGTGTCCCATGTGGGGATTTATGTGGGCGACGGGATGATGCTCCATTGTGGTTCGCCCATCCAATACGCAAACATCAATTCAAGCTACTGGCAGACACATTTCTATGCCTTCGGGCGTTTGTGAGCCAGAGGAAAGGAGTCCTTGCATGAACAAGATCGACAAGCTCGATAAGGAACTGGAAAAAGCCCGGGAGAAGGCTGCCGAGTGGCAGGCCAAAATCCGGGAGCTGGAAAAGCAGAAACAGGAGGAAGAAAACAGCCAGATCGTGCAGGCGGTGCGCTCCCTTAAACTGACGCCCGCCCAGCTGATGGCATTTCTGAATGACCCCAAAAACAGCCTTACCGCTTCGGGCCATACTGACCCGAAGCCGGAGGCACCCGAAAAGGAGGACACAGCCCATGAAGAAAATTAAATACCGCAGGCTGGCGGCGATGGCTGCCAGCCTTTTGTGTTGCCTGATCTTTACGGTCCCGGCCTACGCCCAGAGCAGCGAGCCGCAGCCGGAGACAGCTCCCGCCCCGGCAGAAACCGAAGCGGAGCCGGAAACCCAGAACCCCTTTACCCCGGACGGGACGGGAACCGTGGTGGACAACGCCACCGACGAGGACGGTAAAGAGTTCTACACCATCACCACAGCAGACGAGAGCGTGTTTTATCTGGTGATCGACAAACAGAAAACCAGCGAGAACGTCTATTTCCTCAATACCGTTACCACAGACGACCTTCTGCCTCTTGCCGAACAGGGTAAGGAACCGCCCAAAGAAGTGACCCCGGAGCCAGAGCCAAAGCCCACCGAACCGGTGGAGGAAGTACCGGAACCCGAGCCGGAGAAAAAGGACAGCCCCCTTCTCTCTCTGCTCCTGATCGGTGCGGTGGTGCTGGCCGGCGGTGGAATTGGTTACTATTTCAAGATTTACAAGCCGAAGCATGAGGCCCCGGATTTGGAAGATGATTACTGCGAATATGAGGACGGGGAGCTGGAGGAGATCGCAGAGGAACCCGAGGACGAAGATACCCCGCCGTGGGAGGAAGATACGGAGGAATGAGAATGAATTTTACAAGCAGCCCTTTTGAACGAATGATGAAGGAAGTACCGCACCCCGGCTGGGACAATGACGACCCTTGTAAGGGATGCCGTTACTACAAGGAGTGCAAAGGAAAGAAAAAACAGTGCCGGAAGAAGTTCCGGGCGCTGATCGTGGAGCCCCGCCCTTCGGGCCATCGTGGCCCGAAGTCTTAAATGGACGCCCGGGAGCTGACCCGTGACGAGAAGAAGAAAATCCGCACTCTGGTCACGGGGATGTGCGCCAACTATGACCGGGAAAGCGGCCTGTGCCTTCCTCTTGACTGTGCCTGCTATATGCTGCACAAGTGCTGGACAGGGGCGTACTGCCGTTACTTCCGTGAGGCTGTCCTGCCCCTTAACCTGGAGCTTCAAGCGTCGCTGACAACGGAAGGCATCTCCCCGGAGCTGCGGGCCTGTGCGGTCTGCGGAAAGGCGTTTTTGCCCGAGGGGCGTCAAGCCTACTGTTCCGACGCCTGCAAGGCCGAAGGGAACCGCCGAAAAAGCCGGGAACGCATGAGGAAAATGCGGGAGAAAAGGCCGGGCGGCTGTTACGATTTGCCGCCTCCAAAGGCTTGACATTCCGGGCTTTTTTGAGGGTGTTTCCGGGGTGGGAATATCTTATTACATTTCTCCCCGGTCTGCCCTCTTATTTCGTAACATCCAGCACTTCGGGTCATGTTAGCCCGAGGCACAGAAAGGAGGTATCTCTTGGAGACAGTACAAGGATATGTGATTTTGAAAGCTGCCACCTTTGAAACCGGACACGGCTTTGCGCTGGGGCATAATCCGGGAGCGCCGAGCCCCTTTGTGACCTGGCAGTTTACCGAGGGGGAAAACGGCCATCGGGATTACTACTGGGGCCGCTATGGAACCAGTCAGGCGTGGGCGCAGAGGGACTTTGACCGCCGGGTGGACGACTATCAGCAGTTTTACCATGCGGCGGTCAAGCATACCGAGCTGGGACCGGAGGGCGTTTACCGCTATTATTCCACCCAGCGGCCCGTGGACATAGGAACTTACCCGAAGCCGCCGGATAACCAGCCTCTTTCCATCGTCAACTACGATGACGACAGGCGGCGTCCTGTGGCAGACGGCAGGCTGATGGCATGGGGCGAACTGACCTACGCAAAGCCGCTGACCGAAAAGCAGATGGAGGATTATGAACTGAAACCAGCACCGGGCAATCCTGACCGGGTGCGCCCATCCATTACCGCCCGGCTCAAAGAAGGAACCAGAGGGCAGGAACCCCCGAAGGAGCCCGGCCAGAAGCGGAGCCATAAAAACCATGAGGAACGATAAAGGAGGATCGCCATGCACGAAAAAGACAACTATCTGAAAACCGCCGAGCTCTCCACGGAGCAGAACTGCAACATGATCGACGGCGTACCCAACAACACGCCTATCCCACCCACGCCCCCGGAGTTGGACGCAAAACCGCTTGATAAGGTAAAGGAGCCCAAAGAGCGCCGGAAAGGCCGGGAGCTGGAACGCTGATGGAGAACCGCAAGCGGAATGTCCATCTGCACGTCATGGTAACGCCGGACGAGCTGGCAGCCATCCATGAGCGGATGGCCGAGGCGGGCATTTCCAACGCCGGGGCTTATGTACGGAAAATGGCTCTGAACGGGTATATCCTGCACATCGACCTTGCGCCCGTAAAAGAGCTGATCTCTCTGCAACGGCGCTGTTCCAACAATCTCAATCAGGTCGCCGTACACGCACATACCTATGGCATGTACCCGGAGGAAATCGACGGATTGAAGCGGGACTATGAAAAACTGTGGGGCGAGGTGTCAAAGGTACTGCGGGAGCTTTCCGAGCTGGTGGCAAAGTAAGACGAGGGCGGCAGGTTCCGATGTTGGGACCTGCCGCCTTGTTCTTTTTACCATCTATATCTATGTTTCCGAAAATGTAATTCCCGAAGTCCAGCCTCTTTACAAATAGACGATAGAATTTTTAGTATTTCTTCTCGTGTAGAATTAAGCCATTTAGCAAGCTCACGATCATAGAAACAATAAGCGACATCTTCGCCTGTGCCATATGTCGAATAGGCTTTTTCCTTTTTGGCTATTTTCAATCGTCTGCGAATTGCTGTTAGCATATCAGTGATAGTATAGAGTTTTTCTCTCCATAAAGAGTTTTGGACAGAAGATTTTCCATCAGCCTGTTTTAATATGGAGCCATCACGAGTTCTTAGTACCCCTGTATTCAAGGCAATTAGCGTATCTTCAATCGCTTTATCAAAATCCTCCATTCGACCTTCTTGATAAATGTCATCTTGAAAGGCTGGACGATCAAAGCACTCCAAATAAAATTGGACAAGCTCTTTATCTTTTTCAAAGGCAGGTGTGGAAGAAGTAGTTTCGACTTCCAAAATTGCTGTCTGTTCTGCAAGCTGCTTCCAACTTTGTAGCAGTTCTTTAGGATAACGAGTAATATCCGTATCAATCAATTTAGAACAAGACTGGCATAACCAAATTCCATTTTCAAACGACTTTCTTTCTTCGGGTGTCATAGAAGCGTCATAGCGTGGACCGCCTTGAGCCGCTGCACAGATATGAGCTGCTACCCCTATATTTGTAATTTTTTCAGGATTGGTATTTGCCCCACAAGTCAACTTTCGGCAAGCAGGATTACTACATCTTCTACCAACCCGATTTGCCAGTAATTCCTTTGTTGCTGAAGTAAAGTCGTCTCTGCTGTTCCCCATGTTCATCACCTCGTCTAACCAAAATATTGATTTCATTATATCATAACTTTTTAGATAAAACCATCAAGCTTCGGGCCAGCATGACCCGAAGTTTTAGGACAGGATTTACTAATCTTTCGCAACATTTATGTCCCCGGGCAGGCATGATAAAATAGAGGTAGGAAGGATAGATAAAGGAGGTTTTGAAGATGAAGATACTGCTGAAAATATTGGTTGCTCCCTTTGCTTTAGCGTTGTCCCTTCTGGCGGCTCTGCTGGTGTTCCTGTTTGATATTTGTGCCGTCCTGCTGACGATTGCCTCTGTGATCCTGGCGGTGCTGGGTGTCGCTCTCTTTTTCACGCCGACGCCCATAGGCGGGATTGTATTTCTGTTTCTTGCCTTCCTTCTTTCGCCGTATGGACTGCAAGCGGCGGCGGGCTCCCTTCTTTGGGCGCTGGACGGAGGCAAATCCGCTCTGTACCGGTTTCTGGCAAGTTAAGCAGCCTCGGGCCATACTGGCCCGAAGTCGGGGCGGTCTGAATGGGCCGCCCCTTTCTCATGGAAAGGAGGAATGATTTTTGGCTACCACAACTTTGTTACAGCGCCATGCGGGCGAAGGCGAAACGATTGCTGAGGCTATCCGGGATTGTCTGGACTATGGCAAGGACCCGGAGAAAACAGAAAGCGGAAAGTATATCTCCGCTTATGAATGTGATCCGGCCACCGTGGCGGACGAGTTCCTTTTGGCAAAGGCCAGCTATGCCGCTATGACGGGCCGGGAACAGAAGAAAGAAAATAATGTGCTGTGCTATCAGATACGACAATCCTTCTATCCGGGCGAGATCACCCCGAAGGAGGCGAACCGTATCGGCTATGAGCTGGCTATGCGCTGGACAAAGGGGCGGCACGCTTTTATCGTTACCACGCACACCGATAAGCAGCACATCCATTGTCACATTTATTACAACTCCACCACCCTTGACTGCACCCGGAAATTCCGAAATTTTTGGGGCTCCAGCTTCGCCCTTCGGCGGCTCTCTGACAGGCTGTGCCTTGAAAACGGGCTGTCCATCGTGGAGAACCCGAAGCCCCGGAGCAAGGGCAAGTATCGGAACTATGGGGAGTGGCAGAAAGACCGGAAAGGGCCGCTTTCCTATCAGGACAGGCTGCGCCTTGCCATTGATACTGCGTTGGCGGAACGCCCCGCTGATTTGGACGAATTTCTCAATTTGATGAAGCGGGCCGGGTATGAGGTCAAGACGGTTCGGGGCGGCGGTATCAGCTTCCGGCTGACCGGGCAGGGACAGGAACGCTTCACCCGTCTGCGTGCCTCCACGCTGGGGGACGGCTACGACTTGCAAGATGTTCTGTCCGCCATTGAGGGCAAAGAAAAACGCCCCGGGCGCTCGGAGCGGAAAATCAGTCTGGCGGTGGATATTCAAGCAAAGCTGGCTGCCGGTAAGGGGCCGGGATATGAACGCTGGGCGAAGGTATTTAACATTAAGCAGATGGCCGCCGCTCTTGCCTATATACAGGACAATAACCTGACCGATTATGAGCAGTTGGCGAAGAAAGCCACCGAGGCGGCAGACCGTTTCCATGTTATTTCCGAACAGGTCAAGCAGACGGAACAGGCCATGAAAACCAATGCCGGGCTAAAGGCCGCAACGGTTCAGTATGCCAAAACCCGCCCAGTCTTTGAGCAGTATAAGGCGACGAAGTACAGCCGGAAATTCCTTGCGGAGCATGAGGCCGACCTTGAACTGTACCGGGCTGCACAAGCGGAAATGCGCTCTCTGCTGGGCGGGGCGAAGCTCCCCAAAATGGATGTGCTGAAGGAAGAAGGCCGTAAGCTCACAGCAAAGAAAAAACAGCTCTATGGAGAATACCAGAAGGCACGACGGGATATGCAGGAGATCGTCACGATCAAGGCGAACATTGACACTCTGATGGGCTACACCGAGCCGGGAAGAAAGCAGGAAAAGGAGCGTTAAGGTTATGAAAATAAGGAGCAAAGCGACGCTGACACTTCGGGCCATGTTGGCCCGAAGATACGGGTTTGGGGCGAGCCCCAACAAGCCGCCTTTGTGCCACTTGTGGCCACAGAGGCATTGCTTGCCACTTAGCGGCAGCCCCTAAAATGGCGCAAAAAAACAGAGGCCCTTATTCTGGAACCTCCGTTTCTCTGGCTTTCTTAATGCCCTCGGCTGTGGCTTCTATTACAACAAGCTCTTTTTCATTCATAGAATTTAGGAGCACATCAATGTGCTTTCTGCAAGAGCTTGACCTTGCCCCTCCGTCCGCATGAATAAACTGGTCAACTGAAACGTCAAACATGGTAATGAGTTTAACAAAAAGGTCGAAACTGGGATACTGACCTTTGTTCTCAATCTTCATAATGGTACGGGAGTCACGGTCTACTAATTCCGCAACATAGGCTTGTGTCCAGCCCTTTTCTTCTCTGGCTCTTTTGAGCGCTGCCCCGAGGCCGTGAAAGTCAAACCTTCTTTCATCTTGGTTCATTCTCATATCACCCTATATCATTGTACATTTCGGGTTGAATTATGAGAATGTAATGAAATTTGATGTAAGGTAGTATTTTATTTCTTGTTTTTGTCTGTCTATTATAAGTTAATATATTTCTATTGGAATAACAACTTCTACGCTTAATCCGTGCGGGGCAGTATCAGAAAATTGAATTGTGCCTTGATGTATTTTCACAATCTGCCGCACGATTTTAAGACCCAGCCCATGCTCGATTTCTCCCGTTTGCTTTTGCGTACTGGAAATATCTCTGTCGTTATTCAATGTGTTTAGTTGCGGCTCACTTATTCCACAGCCATTGTCTATTACAGAAAAGGTACACGTTCTATCACAGCTTCCTACTGATACTTGTATCCTACACCCGTTTGGATTATGGACAATACAATTCCTGATTAAATTGCATAACATCCGATTTAGTAAGGATTGATCGCCAGTAATAGTGATAGCTTTTCCGGGATTATCTTCTGATAGCTCTAATTCATATTTGTCTGATAGGCCATCATTCAAAACTTCACTTACGGCTTGCCTCGCCAATTCTACCGGGACAAGTGTTTGCTTTTGCATAGGCTGCATGGAATATTCCAGTTTTGTAGTCAAATTCAAATTCTCAACTAAATTCTTTAGTTTTTCGCTATGTTTGCGGATAATTTCCGCTTGCTTTCTGGTGGTTTCCGGCAAAGAAGAAGTTTCTTCAATTTCGCTGGCATACCCTAAAATCATAGAAAGCGGCGTGCGTATATCGTGAGAAATACCCCTGATCCATTCGGCGCGGGTGTTATCTTTTTTTAGTAAGTAATCACCGGCTTTATTCAAACCGGCATTGATTTCTGCTAACTCCCCGTTTTCTTCCAGATGAACGGGATGCCCGGATGAAAGATGTCGTATGCCATTCAAAATCGGCTCCATAGCTTTTTCAATCCGGTGGGCATTTCGGACAAATAGATACAACATTAACAAAACATTGATACAGACAGCGGCTAAAAATCCAAACGCTATCGGCCGAACATATTGAGTTTTGATGGAAGTGTAGTAATTCGTTACATATCCCTGCGGGAAACCAACAACTAAAAGGCTGCCTTGTCGATTCCAAATATTAACTGGATAACTGTTAAGATACCAACGGCTGAACATAGCAACGTCCGTTGTGGAATAGTGGCGCGGCAATTCTTCCGGCACATTCATTTCCCAAATTATGTTTCCATTTTCATCCAAAATCATGGCCCATGCGCAAGCATTGTTTAACATGTCCTCTGCCTGTATATCGG
>ENA-OVGB01002564-OVGB01002564.1-human-gut-metagenome-genome-assembly--contig:-NODE-2564-length-12624-cov-14.403612_pt1 | contig 12624 bp, 10 predicted proteins | sample MGYA00237767_ERZ505413 | MGnify/ENA primary metagenome ERZ505413 (study PRJEB26158, sample SAMN06016410) | human gut metagenome | biome: human gut; feature: ankylosing spondylitis patient; material...
CCCGCTGGATGAGGGAGGTACCCAGGTCCACCAGGTTCTGCGTGTTGGCCGGGGCCTCCGGCTGTGTGTGCTCCTGTTCCATGTCTGCCATTTCTTGCGCCTCCTAAACCGGAATTTCTGTTAGGGTGCGCGGAATAGGGGTTCTATAATAAATGTTGGGGTCAGGTGAAGAACCTGACCCCTTAATTATGAAAAAAGTTGAGCATAGAGGAAAAATCCCTTATCATAAAAGTACCACCAATCACAACAAAGGAAAGATCTCTATGCTCAATAAAGATTATACCGCAAAACTGCTGGACTTGGAAGACGCGATTATTACAAATGTTGAAAACATTTCTGGAGAGGTACACATTTTCCTCGAATTACCCAGAACAAAGCACCCGTGCCCAGCCTGCGGCGCGCTCACTGACCGTGTACACGACTACCGAATGCAGACGGTCAAGGATGTTCCCTTTGGCAGGAAAACGCTGCTGCACCTGCGTAAGCGGCGTTATCGCTGCATGTGCGGCAAGCGCTTCTTTGAGAAAAATTTCTTTCTCCCAAGATACCACCGAGTCACCAGCCGATTGGTCGCTGCGATCATCGGTGCGTTTCATGAATTGGTACCCGCTTCAGAAATTGGCGCACGCTACAACGTCTCTGGGGCGACCGCAGCGCGATATTTCAAATACGTCGCCTTTAAGCCGACCCAATTGCCGGAAGTGCTCTCCATCGACGAATTCAAGGGCAACTCCGGGGGAGAAAAGTACAACAGCATTATCGTGGATGCTGAAAAGCACAAAGTGATCGCTTTGAGAACGATCTTATCAAATATTTCTCACAATTCCCATCCAAAACCGGTGTAAAATACTTTGTCTGTGACATGAATCCTCATTTTCGAGCGGTATCCAAAACCTGTTTTCCCGGCGCTGCCATTGTCGCGGACAGGTATCATGTGATCCGCCAGGTCTATTGGGCGATGGAACGTGTCAGAAAGAAGGAGCAGAAGAAACCCTCCGCCAGATTCCGAAAATACTTCAAGAGATCCAGATGTCTTCTGATGAAACCAATGGCAAAACTCTCGAACGAAGAAATGGAGCGGCTGGCTCTTATGTTTGAGATCGCGCCCAGACTTGCGGACGCATATCGACTAAAAAATGAGTTTCTTGACGTGATACGCGCCAAATCATCTGCGGCAGGAAAACCGAAACTGATCGATTGGCTGCGGTCTGCTGAGACAATGGGCCTACCAGAATTTTCTGATTGTATCAAAGCATATCGCAACTGGTTCCGCGAGATTTTGAACTCTATGGATGTACCCTGGTCAAACGGCTTCATCGAAGGCTGCAACAACAAAACGAAAGTCCTGAAACGTGTATGCTTCGGCATGCGTAATTTCCATAATTTCAGAAGACGTATCCTGTTTTGCCACACATAAAAGCAGTGCCGAGAGTACTCCCGGCACCGCTTGAGACGATTTCCTTTTTCTCTACCCCAACTATTGACGTAGAACCTCTGGAATTCAACGGACAGATCGTCACCTTTGAAGTGCAGAATACCAGCGTTTCCACCGGCGTATCCATTAAGAAAACCGGCCCTGTGCAGGCTGTCCCCGGTCAGCCGATCCGCTACGTGTTCTCACAGATCAAGAACAGCTCCAACGTTGCCCTCGACTCCTTCTATTGGCGCGATCAGCTTCCCGCGCAGGTGACGCTGAGCAAAATCGTCACCGGCAGCTACAATCAGCCGCTTTCCTACAAGGTGGTCTATAAGACCAACCTCTCCGGGGACTACCGCACTTTGGCGGACAACCTGAGTACAAGCAAGGTTTACGTATTGGACGCCCGCCCCGCTGTCCTCGGCCTTGCCGCCAATGAGCGTGTTACCGAAGTCATGTTCGTGTTCGGAAATGTAAAGGCGGGCTTTGCACAGGTAGAAACGCCTTATATCTACGCCACTGCCCGCAGCGGTCTTGCCAACAATGCCAGCGTTGTGAATGTGGCAGATGTGGGTGGCCTTTACAATGGGCAGTGGATTCAGGCGGTGTCCCGCTGGCTCACTACCGTCTACACCAAAACAACGGTGAAGCTGCCCAAGACGGGGTACTAAGCCTTGCGGCAGAATGACTTTCGCAGCGCTGCCCCTGTGTGGGCGGCGCTTTCCCCGTTGGTCCTCTGGCTGGCGGCAATCGCCGCCTATGCCTACGAGGACGGTATGAACCTCTTTCAATGGATGGGGCGTTTCAGCCAAGTGCTGGAGCGCCCCTTTTCCATAGGCTGGACGCCCTACACACTGAAATATATGCTGGGGAGCCTGCTGCTTTACGGCTGTGGCGTCGCACTTTACTACTCCAGCCGGGAGAACCGGCGACCGGGCGAGGAATACGGCAGCGCTAAATGGGGCAATCCCAAGGAACTGAACCGGAAGTATATGGATCACCAGCATAAGGACGCCAACATCATTCTGACCCAGCGCGTCCGGCTGGGCATGGACGGCTATATCACCCAGCGCAACATGAATGTTCTGGTGGTGGGCGGCTCCGGCTCCGGCAAGACCCGTTTTTTCTGCAAACCCAATATTTACAGTGCGAATTGCTCCTATCTTATCACAGATCCCAAGGGCGAGCTGCTGCGCGCGGCAGGCGCTTTGTTGGCAGCGCAGGGCTACGAAGTCCGGGTGTTCAACCTGATCGACCCCAGCCAGTCCGACGGATACAACCCCTTTTCGTACATTCACAGCGAAAAAGATGTGCTGACCCTCATTGATAACCTCATCAAAAATACCACGCCCCGCAACGCTTCCAGCAACGACCCCTTCTGGGAGAAGGCGGAGATCGCGCTGGATTCAGCCCTCATGCTCTACCTCGTCAGCGAAGCGCCCCCGGAGGAACAGAATTTTGAAATGCTGATCTACATGATGAACTTTGCCGAGGTGCGGGAGGAGGACGATCAATACCGCAGCCCGCTGGATATGCTCTTTCGGGCATTGGAGGAGGAACAGCCCAACCATGTGGCGGTGAAGCAATATAAGGCTTTCAAGCAGGCGGCGGGCAAGACCGCGAAATCCATTTTGGTAAGCGCCGCCGTGCGGCTGGCCACCTTCAATATCCCGCAGTATGCCAGAATGACAATGGTGGATGAGATGGACTTTGGCAGCCTGGGTGAGAAGAAAAAAGCCATCTTCTGTGTGATTCCTGTTGATGACAGCAGCATGAACTACCTTGTGGGAATGCTCTACACCCAATGCTTTCAGGCACTTTACCGCAGGGCGGACGAGAAGCACAACGGGCGTCTGCCTGTGCCGGTGCGTGTCATTCAGGACGAATGGGCGAATGTGGCCCAGCCGGAGAGCTATCCGAAGATTCTGGCTACCTGCCGCAGCTACAATATCGGGCTGAACATCATCGTGCAGAACATTCAGCAGATCAAGGCGCTGTATGAAAAGGAATGGGAGAGCATCATCGGCAACTGCGACACGATGCTGTTCCTGGGCGGCAAGGAAAGCTCCACCCTCAAGGAGATTTCCGAAACGCTGGGCAAGGAAACCATCGACCTTTACAACACATCGGATACCCGCGGCAACAGCCCCTCTTTTGGCACGAACTACCAAAAGACTGGAAAAGAGCTGATGAGTCGGGATGAGCTTGCAGTCATGGACGGCAGCAAGTGCATCTTACAGTTAAGAGGTGTCAGACCGTTCCTGAGCGATAAGTTTGATATTACCAAACATAAGCGGTACAAGGAACTTTCGGATTTCGATAAGAAAAACGAGTTTGACGTAGAACGCTATCTGAAACACGAACTGCGACTGCTCACCACGGAAGAATTTGACCTTTATGAAGTGGATGTGACCGAACAGGCACAAGGATAAGGAGGTACATATCAGTAGCAAGAGATACACCCTCCCACCCGTTCGGGCAGACCCTGAACAGGTGATCCGTATGACCGACACGAAATAACCACCATCTATCATGTGATTCCAAAAGGCTGACTTTATTGAAAATGAAAGGAGAAGCCAGAATCGCAGGAAGCGGGCAGCACCGAAGATGTGCCAGCCCGCTTTCCTTTTGGAATCGCAAATATTCATCAAATCTGCGGTCTGGCGAAAATAATATATGGAATTCTTTAATCAGTCTATTACCGTTCTGCAGACTCTCGTTGTGGCTATTGGCGCAGGTCTTGGCGTTTGGGGTGTTGTCAATCTGATGGAAGGATATGGCAACGACAATCCGGGTGCAAATGCTCATGTGCCATAAAGTAACACACTGATAAATGCAGACAGCCAACCTCTATTCCGTATAAAATGGCATATATGGCATTTCAAATATGTGGTTCAGAAGTAGAAGAAAACTGAAAACAGTATTCCACAATTTGAAAGGATAGAGGTAATTGAGCATGGAAAAAACAGTATATATCACAGAGGAAGAACGGGAAAAGTGTCGCAAAGTGATTGATGTGTTTGAGGAACTGTACGAAATAGAGGACGAAGATATTTTGTTGGTTGATGTTGGTAGGTATGGCTTTGTTAAACTGCAATGCTATACAGCGTCACATGGCTTTGAGGAGCTTGACACCTATACAGACAGTAACAGCTTATTTGAGGGGCTTTGGGAGGAATGGCTTAGTCTAAATGTATTTTTGCTTGCGAGAGAAATGCAGTTAGCTGATGTTCTTTATGATGATTTATTCAACAATCTTCCAAAGGAAAAACAGTCAGAGCTTACCGGGAGAAAAGACTACTTTGCAAAAAAGGCGGGTATCACTCTGTAAAATGAATTTTGCAGAAAGGAAACGCTCTATGTAGTGGATAAAAAAAGATTAGAATGGCTCTGTATATAATAACATACAGGGCTTTTCTTTTCCGAACCAACGACCAAAAGACAAACATTGTGGAAATGTGCATAACAGGCTATGGAATCATGGATAACTCTATTCACAGCACATGGAAAAGCTAAAGTGCAGCTTTCCCACGTCCTGCAAACAGAGTTACCCACAATTCCATGATACAGTCAGTTATACACATTACGCACAATGCCGACTACTACGGAATCCAACTCATTTTTTCACAGAACAAGATTTGCTTTTACAGAAAGAGATTATAGGTTGGAATGGAGATACGGGAGCCTGCATAGAGCACAGTGGAAAAGTTGAAGAAACTGATTGAGGAAGAATTTGTCGGGCTTGTGTTTCTGTCTGCTGAAGATATGGAGTAATAGCAAATTGGGACATAGCGGTATAACTGCTTTGTCCCAATTTGTTTATTGCTTAAATTACACGTCCGTATTAGAATTGATATGCTTGCAGAAATCAAATATCTAACATACTTCTTCCCACTATAATAATACCATACAAATTTTATAAATACAAGACTGTTTATATAAGCTGACACATGCTAAACTAGCCTAGCAATGTTTCAGTAAAACTTTCTTTCATTTTTCAAGGAGGTCATAATCATTATGGGGAATAATCAGACAGAAAAAGCGTTTGAAGAAAAAAGATTAGCACAAACAATCTCTTTAGCCGAGGAACAATTAAAGCAGGCAAAAGAAGCGGCAGACAAAAAGAAATCAGAAATTATCGAAGCCAAAAAAGATGTGCGTGAAAATACAGAACACGGCATTACATCACTGTACACATCAGACGGTTTCGAGGCACTTGTTGAATTAAGCCAATATATCAATCCTGTTACAGACAAAATTATAGATTATGAAGAAGAAGAACATAAAATACTTCTGTTAGAAAAGATGATAAAATCGCCCTATTTTGCCCGAATTGATTTTAAATTTGATGATGAGGACGAATTTGAAAAAATATACATTGGACGTTCTTCTCTACGAAAAAACAGCTATCAAGAGATGTATGTTTATGATTGGAGATCGCCGATTGCCAGTGTTTTCTATCGTTTTATGACAGGCGAAGCGTTTTATGACGCTCCATGTGGACGAGTAACAGGTGAACTCAATTTGAAACGCCAATATGAAATAAAAAACGGAATACTGGAATATTTTTTTGATTCAGATGTTCAGATTGTTGATGAATTTTTAAGGCAATTACTGTCACAAAACACTACTGCTAAAATGAAAGCTATTGTTGAAACAATTCAGCATGAACAGGACGTGGTTATTAGAGATATGGAAAATGACCTGCTAATGGTACAGGGTGTAGCGGGAAGTGGAAAAACCTCTATTGCTCTCCACCGGGCTGCTTATCTTATGTATCAAGGTTTACAAACAAAGCTGTCCGCAAATAACATTATGATTATTTCCCCAAATTCTATATTTGAGCAATATATTTCAAATGTATTGCCCGAATTGGGAGAAGATAATGTTATTTCTTCCGTGTTTGAAGATATACTTAGTGAGTTATTAAATGGCAGGAAAATTCAGTCAAGAAATGATTTTTTAGAAAACTTGATTGTCAATTCAAAATACAAGGAAATTTCAAGAAATAGTATAGAATTTAAAACGTCAAGTTTTTTTAGGGAAATTTTAGACCAATTTCTCATTGATATACCCCGCCAGTGGATAGAATTTGAAGATGTTTATTATGAGGGAAAATGCGTTGTAAGCGGGCAAATTCTAAAAGACAAGATATTAGGAAGACCAGAAACACCATTAGGCATAAAATTAGAACAATTAGAAGATTATATTTTAGAACAAATATTTGGAACAGGAAAAGGGCGGGGGCATAAAGAAGAAAAAAATCTAATCAAGCAGGAAATACAGAAATTTATAAAAATTGACATTGTTGAATTATATAAAATATTATTTAGCAATGAAGCCTATTTTTATAGCCTGCTGCAAAATAGCAATCCGTCACAAAACATAAAAAATATTTGGAAATATACTAAGGAAAATTTGGAAGCAGACAGCTTGTATTATGATGACGCAATAGCAATCGCTTATTTGTATTTAAAAATATACGGAACAAATAAATATAAAAATATTAAGCAGGTAGTCATTGATGAAGCACAGGACTACTACCCTCTCCAATATGAAATATTTAATTTGCTTTTTTCTAATGCCAAATTTACTATTTTAGGAGATATGAAACAGACTCTTGCCAAAAAAGAAGATATTTCTTTCTACGAACAAATTCAAAAAATATTGAACAAGAAAAAATCTTCTCTTATTATGTTGGATAAAAGTTTCCGTTGTACGAATGAAATTTTAAATTTTAGTTTAAAGTTCATTGAACAAAGTTCACAGATAAAAAGTTTTAATCGGAATGGCGATAGCCCAAAAGTATATATTGCTGATAATTCCGAAATCTTCATTGATGAAATTGTTAAGGAAATAAAATTATGCCAAGAGAAAGGGTTTCAGTCGATATGCTTAATTTGTAAAACCGAAAAAAATTCAACCTATCTATTTAATAAAATTAAACACAAACTTGATATTCAATTAATTAAAAATGGGAGCGTATCAGATTTACAAGGCGTGTTTATCTTACCAGTATATATGTCAAAGGGATTAGAATTTGATACTGTCTTAATTTGTGATGCAGATAGCCAAAACTACCATGATGAAGATGATAAAAACCTCTTATATGTTGCCTGCACAAGAGCGCTTCACAAACTTAGCTTATTTTGTGAAAATGAGGTTAGCCCGCTGATATAGATAAATTTACAATATATTGAATTGCCTAAATGCCAAACGCAGCGTAAGTGCATATGAACAAAATGATAATAATTAGACAGACCATCTTTCTCTTTTAATGGCATTAAATTGACATTACGCTCTCTATCATATATATTTGTTGCTTACTGTCAAAAACACGACAGAAAAATATAGTTTAAATTCAACGGATAAAAGAGGTAATGAACATGGGGAAATTACTACTGCTGACACTTAACGAACAAGAGGAAACAGCGATTGACAAAATCATATCGGCAATATCTGATTATATACAGATTGAACCCATGCAGATCACAACCGCTTCCGTGTTATCTTTTCCGGGACTGGAAATAAAGCAGAACCAACGCCGGGTATTTCAAGACGGGGAGGAAGTAAGCCTTACCCGCCTTGAATACAGTACCCTTGTATATCTTGCTTCCAACCCCGGCATTGTCCTCACACGGACACAAATATTTGAAGCCGTTTGGAACATGGAAAGTGAAAGCTGCCAGTCAAGCGTTGCAAATGTGATTTACAACCTGCGGAAAAAAATAGAGCCGGACAGCCGCAAGCCCATTTACATAAAAACCGTTTTAGGTATGGGCTACAAGTTTGCTTCCGGGGAATGACAACAGAATAACCGCCGCCCGTTACAGCGGCATACCATGACAGGAAATCAGAAAAGGTTTCCTGTTTTTTTGCGCCAAAAACCGCGCTGATTTTCCAGCTTTGTCGAAAAGTTTTATCAAAAAGTTTTTCAAAACTTTGCCATATTTGCATTTCTCTGCGTAGTAAGGAGTAAAGGGGGAGTTTCGCCGTTTTCTTAGAGCAAGATTCTACCACAGTACCAAATTTCGCCTACCGGCTCATTTTGTCCTATGGGAATCTTGTTGGGGTTGCCACCCCAAGCCCGCCTTTTGCGGCTTGCGCCGCTTGAAAAAATCCACCCACGAAAGGAGGTTCACAGCCATGAAAAGATACAACACGCCCCACCGAAGCCGGGTAATCAAGACACGCTTGACCGAGGAAGAATACGCCGAGTTTTCCGAGCGTGTCACCCTCTGCAAAATGAGCCAAGCCGAATTTATCCGACAAGCCCTCATTAAGTCAAGCATACGCCCGGTCATTACTGTTTCCCCGGTCAATGATGAGTTACTCTCTGCCGTTGGGAAACTCACAGCCGAATACGGGAAAATCGGCGGCAACTTAAACCAGATTGCCCGCTGTCTGAACGAGTACGGCGCACCCTATAACGCCCTCTCCCAAGAGGTACGAGCCGCCACAGCGGAGCTTGCCGCCTTGAAGTTTGAAGTCTTGCAGAAAGTAGGTGAAGCCGTTGGCAACATTCAAACATATCAGCTCTAAAAATGCCGACTATGGAGCTGCCGAGCAGTACCTAACCTTTGAACATGACGAGTTTACCATGAAGCCCACACCCTCAACCATTTTAAGGTGATCGGCGCGGCGGCGCGGGTATTGGACGGGAAACAGCGTCTTGAAGTGCTGCATGGGATTTTCCACCCGGACGGGGAACGCTTTAACTTTGCGTGGGAATGGCTACCCGCAAGCGGTCTTTCTGTCAAAGACTTTATCGCGCCGTCCTCTTTCCGATTTGGCGACGGGCGAATGTTTCAAATGGGCGGCAAGTTTGGCGTAGTTTCCTTTTTGCAGATCGTCGCGCCGGAACTCTCCGACCGTATGCTTGCCGACTTCATGGACGCGGAAAACGGGATTATCGTCAATCTGCACATTCAGAGTATCGACCACAACGAAGCAATCAAGACGATTAAGCGCAAGATTACCGACCTTGACCGTATGAAAATCGAGGAACAGAAAAAAGCAATCCGCAGCGGCTACGACATGGATATTATTCCGTCCGACCTTGCCACCTACGGCGGGGAAGCAAAAAACCTACTCCGCGATTTGCAGAGCCGCAACGAAAGAATGTTTCTGCTTACGCTGCTTGTCTTAAACCTTGCAGATACCAAGCAGAAATTGGATAACGAAGTATTTGGAGCGGCGGCAATCGCGCAGAAATACAACTGCATTTTGACCCGCCTTGACTACCGGCAGGAACAGGGGCTTATGTCCTCTATCCCGTTGGGGGAAAACCTTATCCATATCCAGCGCGGCTTGACGACCAGCAGCACCGCCGTTTTCGTTCCCTTTACGGTGCAAGAGCTGTTCCAAAGCGGCGAAGCATTGTATTACGGCTTAAACGCCCTTTCCAACAACATGATTTTGTGCGACCGAAAGAAGCTGAAAAATCCCAACGGCTTGATACTCGGCACACCGGGCAGCGGCAAAAGTTTTTCTGCAAAACGCGAAATCACAAACGCTTTTCTTATCACGTCCGACGACATTATCATTTGCGACCCCGAAGCCGAATATTACCCCCTTGTCGGACGTTTGAAAGGACAGGTTATCAAGGTTTCGCAGAACAGCACGCAGTACATTAACCCTATGGATATTAACCTCAATTACAGCGAGGGCGACACGCCCATAGCCTTAAAGAGCGATTTTATCCTTTCCTTTTGTGAGTTGATTATGGGAGGTAAAAACGGGCTGGAAGCTGTCGAAAAGACCTTGATTGACCGCGCTGTTATCAGCGTGTACCGCAACTACCTTGCCGACCCGAAGCCGGAGAATATGCCGATTTTGGGCGACCTCTACGACGAGATCAAGAAGCAGCCGGAAAAGGAAGCGCAGCGTATCGCGGCGGCATTGGAACTCTATGTAAACGGCAGCTTGAACATTTTTAACCACAGGACAAACGTTGACATTCATAATCGCCTTGTCTGCTTTGATATTAAGGAACTCGGTACGCAGCTTAAAAAAGTCGGTATGCTTATCGTCCAAGACCAAGTATGGAACAGAGTAACGGTAAACCGCAGCGAGGGCAAGGCGACGCGGTATTACATCGACGAATTTCATTTACTCTTGAAAGAGGAACAGACCGCAGCATACAGCGTCGAGATTTGGAAGCGTTTTAGGAAGTGGGGCGGTATTCCGACAGGTATCACGCAGAACGTCAAAGACCTTTTGACGAGCAGAGAAGTTTCAAACGTTTTTGAAAACAGCGATTTTGTCTATATGCTCAACCAAGCACAGGGCGACAGGGAAATCCTTGCAAAGCAGCTTAACATTTCGCAGCAGCAAATGACCTATGTAACCCATTCCGACGCGGGCGAGGGGCTTATTTTCTACGGCAACGTGATTTTGCCCTTTATTGACCGTTTCCCGCAGGATACGGAACTGTACCGCGTCATGACGACCAAACCCGGCGAGGTGTCGGCATGAGGATAGAAACGGACAAAATCTATTGCGGCGACAGCTTGCAGGTGCTTCAAACCTTGCCGGAAAACGCAGTTGATTGTTGCGTAACGTCCCCGCCCTACTATGCCTTGCGGGACTATGGCGCAGACGGGCAGATCGGACGGGAAGCAACGCCGGAAGAATATGTTTCCCGCATTACGGCGGTATTCCATGAGGTAAAGCGGGTGCTTACGCCGGAGGGGACTTGTTGGCTGAATATCGCGGACACTTATTGCGGCACAGGCAGCAAAGCCGACCACCAAGACCCCAAATATCCCAAAGGCAGGAACGGGCAGCAAGTGGCGTTCAACCACCGCGCCCCCGGCTGTAAGCCCAAAGATTTAATCGGTATTCCGTGGCTTGTAGCCCTTGCCTTGCGGGGCGACGGTTGGTATTTGCGCAGTTCTATCATTTGGCACAAAACAAACCCCATGCCAGAAAGCACGCGGGACAGGCCGACCCGCTGCTATGAATATGTGTTTCTGCTTACCAAGTCAAAGAAGTATTACTACAATTGGCAAGCAGTAGCCGAGCCGATAGCCCCCACAACGGCGGGGCGGCTGAAAAGCGGAGTTAGCAAAGGAAACAAGTATAACGTTACTGTTCCGGGGCAAAACCAGCCGCAGAAAATCAACCGCCCCCGCGAAAAGGGCGCATACGCCGACGAGTTGATTTGTCCCGTCCGCAGCCGTCGCAACGTTTGGCAGATCAACAATGTCGCGTATCATGGCGGGCATTTCGCAGCATACCCGCCCAAACTTGCGGAAACGTGCATTTTGGCGGGCTGTCCCGTGGGCGGGATTGTCCTTGATCCGTTTTTAGGCAGCGGCACCACCGCAGCGGCGGCAAAGCACCTTTCCCGCCGCTATATCGGCATTGAGTTAAACCCCGACTATTGCACCCTTGCAAAACAGCGGATTGGAGGTGATGAAGATTGAGCAAGGAATGGAAAGCCCCCGACAAGGTAACGCAGAAAATGACCCGCGACGGGGCGGTTGCGGAAAACCTCACGACGGGCGAAACAACGAGTATCAGCGAAAGGCCGCAGGAGGAAAACTATTCCCAAGCCCCTACCGCAGCGGCAGAAAAGGCTGTTGACCGTATCGGCGCAGAGGTTGAACGGCAAGCGGCAAAGGGCGCAGGGAAAAAAGCCCTTGACGCGGCGCAGCTAAAAACCCATACTTCCCGCTTGCAGTTTTCCGAAGCGGAACGGGCAACGCCGGAATTGCAGAAATCTATCCGTAAATCCGAGAAAGCGGCAGACCGTTTAGACGCAGCGCGGGCGGCTATCCCCAAGCAGACCAAAATCAAGAAAGAGCGCGTTTTTGACGAAGCGAAAGGCAAGGCAAAGACGCGCCTTTCCTTTGAAAAGACGGATAAGCCCCCAAACGGCAAGTTGCGGCATAACCCCTTGTCCCGTCCGGCGCAGGAGTTGAACAGCACCGTACATGGGAAAATCTACGAGGTTGAGAAAGAAAATGTCGGTGTGGAAAGCGGGCACAGGGTAGAACTTGCGGGCGAGAAAGCGGGCGGTATGGCGGCGCGGACGGTAAAGCGCGGCATACGCAGCCACAAGCTGAAACCCTACCGGGCAGCGGCGGCAGCCGAGAGAAAGGCGGTAAAGGCAAACGCCGATTTCCTCTATCAAAAGGCGCTGCACGATAACCCCGCCCTTGCGCACTCAAACCCGATTTCCCGTTTTTGGCAGAAGCAGC
>ENA-OVGB01002571-OVGB01002571.1-human-gut-metagenome-genome-assembly--contig:-NODE-2571-length-12607-cov-11.186823_pt1 | contig 12607 bp, 11 predicted proteins | sample MGYA00237767_ERZ505413 | MGnify/ENA primary metagenome ERZ505413 (study PRJEB26158, sample SAMN06016410) | human gut metagenome | biome: human gut; feature: ankylosing spondylitis patient; material...
AATCGAAATACTCGTCCGGACGTCCCAGCTCATCGAGCATATCGACAACCGTCTCAAGCAGAGGCCCAGCATCCCCAGAAATCCGCCCCGTATCAGCAGCAAGCCCAACAGCCTCATCAAACGAAAGCAAATCAAACTCAAAAGGAACGGTATACAAGCCGGAACGCTTAGGCATTTTTAGAACCGCCATTCATAGAAAAATAAAACAGTATAGGTTGAGGATAGTCAGCGAAAACGCCTCTGATGAGCCAAGGTGCCGTGAAACAAGGGCGCATAGGGCTTATGCCCATGCGCCCGAAGTTGAACGGCAGATTGGCCATCAGAGGCGTTTGCAGCGTCGAGTCAGCCGCCGTTCGTTAGAACGGCGGAATAGGTGTCCGCAGTAGCGAGCAATGCCCCAAACCGCGTCCCCCAGTAACGCCTACGAGAAGTCAGCGACCTGAGCAGTCAGCGCCACCAGGATCTCCTTGAGCTCAGCTGCACGGTCCCTCTTCTTCTGAACCACCGCGGGCGCGGCCTTAGCCACAAAGCCCTCGTTGGCGAGCGTCTTCTCGCAGCCGGCGAGCTCCTTCTGAGCAGCGGCGATCCCCTTCTCCAGGCGCGCCTTCTCGGCCGAAAGGTCGACCTTGCCCTCGAGCACCACAAAGACCTCGACGCCGCTGTCGACCACGGCGATGCTCGCGGCCGGCTTCTCGACGTCGGTACCCATGACCAGCGAAGCGGTGTTCGCCAGCGGCTCGATGGTCGAACGCAGGCTCTCGAGCTTCTCGATGTCCTCGGCGCCGGCGCGCACGACCACGTCGAGCTCGGCCTTGGGGCTCAAGCGATAACGCGAGCGGCAGACACGACGGTACGGCACAGCTCAAACGCGCGCTCGGCGTCCTCGTCTACATACTTGGCGTAGTCGGCGGGCTCGGGCCACTTGGCGATCATGAGCGCCTCGGCGCGGTCAACGTTGCCCTCGGCGTCCAGATCGAGCACGCTCGCCGGCATGTTGTCCCAGATCTCCTCGGTAACAAACGGCATGAGCGGGTGCATCAGGCGAATGGAGGTGTCGAGCACAAAGATCAGGTTGCGCTGCGCCTGCAGACGACCCTCGCCCTTCAGGCGGGCCTTGGTGACCTCGACGTACCAGTCGCAGACCTCGTTCCAGAAGAACTGCTGCACGCCGCGGGCCATGTCGCCAAAGGTGTAGTTCTCGATGCCCTCGGTGACCATCTTCACGGCCTTGGCCAAGCGGCTGAACATCCAGGCGTCGGCCGGCGTCTCCACGACGGGCTCGCCGGGCGTATAGCCCTCCATGTTCATAAGCAGGAAGCGGCTGGCGTTCCAGATCTTGGTCACAAACGACTTGGCCTGGTCGGTGCGCGGGCTGTCGATGAGCTTCTTGGTCTTCTTATCGATGTTCGCGTCGAACTTGACGTCCTGGTTGTTGGTGCACAGCGTGAGCAGGTTATAGCGCATGGCGTCGGCGCCGTACATGCCAATGAGGTCCATGGGGTCTACGCCGTTGCCCTTGGACTTGGACATGCGGCTGCCGTCCTTGGCCAGGATCGTCGGGTAGATGACGACGTCCTTAAACGGCACCTCGTCCAGGAAGTACAGCGAGCTCATGACCATGCGGGCGACCCACAGCGCGATGATGTCACGCGCGGTGACGAGCGCCGTCGTGGGGTGATGGCCCTCGAGTAGCTCCGGCTTTTGCGGCCAGCCCTGCGTGGCGAAGGTCCACAGCTGCGAGCTGAACCAGGTGTCGAGCACGTTCTCGTCCTGGTGCACATGGTGCCCGCCGCACTTGGGGCACACGTCGGTGTCCTCGGTAAGGGCGTCCTCCCAGCCGCAGTCCTCGCAGTAGAACACGGGAATGCGGTGACCCCACCACAGCTGGCGGCTAATGCACCAGTCCTTGAGGTTCTCCATCCAGGTGGTGTAGGTCTGCGTCCAGCGCGCGGGATGGAAGGTGACCTTGCCGGAGTTGACGGCGTCCAGCGCCGGCCCCTTGAGCTTGTCGACGGCCACGAACCACTGCTCGGACAGCCACGGCTCCAGGGCGGAGTCGCAACGGTAGCAGTGCATGACGGAGTGGTCGTGCTCGTCGACGTGGTCGAGCAGGCCATGCTCGTCGAACCACTTGATGACGGCCTCGCGGCACTCGTCGCGGTTCATGCCGGTGAACTCGCCGTAGCCCTCGACGACCACCGCGTGCTCGTCGAAGATATTGATCTGCGGCAGATCGTGGGCCTGACCCATGGCGTAGTCGTTGGGGTCGTGGGCCGGGGTGATCTTCACGACACCGGTACCCTTGGTCATGTCGGCGTGCTCGTCGCAGACGATGGGGATCTCCTTGTTCAGCAGGGGCAGGATGACATGGCAGCCGTGCAGATGAGCATAGCGGGGGTCATCGCCGTTGATGGCAACAGCGGTATCACCCAGCATGGTCTCGGGACGGGTGGTAGCCAGTTCCAGCATCTCGCCGGTCTCCTTGACCTGGTAGAGCAGGTGCCAGAAGCTGCCGTCCTTTTCCTCATACTCCACCTCGGCGTCGGAAATGGAGGTGTTGCAGTGGGGGCACCAGTTGACCATGCGGTTGCCGCGGTAGATGAGGCCCTTGTCGTACAGGCGGACAAAGACTTCCTTGACGGCCTCAGAGCAGCCCTCGTCCATGGTGAAGCGCTCACGCTCCCAGTCGCAGCTGCTGCCCAGCTTCTTGAGCTGGCTGACGATGCGGTTGCCGTACTTGGTCTTCCAGGCCCAGGCGCGCTCCAGGAAGCCGTCGCGGCCCACCATTTCCTTGGTCAGGCCCTCAGCACGCATGGCCTCCACGACCTTGGCCTCCGTAGCGATGGAAGCGTGGTCCGTGCCAGGCACCCACAGGGCTGCATAACCCTGCATCCGCTTGGTGCGGATGAGGATGTCCTGCATGGTGTTATCCACGGCGTGGCCCATGTGGAGCTGGCCGGTGACGTTCGGAGGGGGCATCACGATGGTATAGGGCTTCTTGTCGGGGTCGGCCTTGGTGTGGAAGTAGCCGCCATCCAGCCAGAACTGGTAGATGCGGTCTTCCACCTGGCTCGGATCATACTGTTTTGCGAGTTCTTTCATAGTATCCTCCCAGATGAATAAATAACGTGGGACAAAAAAGCCGCCCCACGGAGCGTTCCATGGGACGGCTGTAATATAACCGCGGTACCACCCAAATTGCACACAGCTTTCTGCCGTATGCCCCTTGATGCCCCGATAACGTGGGGCAGACCCGGAGGCGACTACTCCTGTTTCCCCGCCTCTGCTCAAAAGCGACAGCACGCCGCACTGCCATACCGGGTTTTCAGCAGCCCCCGGCTCTCTGGATGGCGAAAACGACGCACACTCTTTTTCCTTGCATTTATAAAAAGAATATAGCGTTTTTTGTGCGTTTTGTCAATCTCTTTTTGTCCGGAACAAAATTTTCACAGCTGCCGTTCAGCGTACGGGCCGCGCTCAGACCGCCGTTCTTCTGCCGGATGGGCCGGACGTGGCTGTCCCGCCCTGCCATTCAGCTTTCCCTCCTTTTCATGACCGCCGTGACACGGCCCTTGAGCTGATTGAACTCCGGCGCGTTCCGGTGGAGCACCACCATGACAGCCCCGAACAGCAGCGTATACAGCACACCGTCCAGCAGAAACCAGCCGATGTTCTTCGCCGGGCAGAAGCTCACCCATCCGTAGGACACAGCGGCCAGCGCCGCGACGACAGCGGCGCGTTCGGCGTAGCGGACAAAGTAGTCTTTCAGCTTGCCCTGCCAGTCTTCCCGGATGCCGTAGCGCATCAGGATGTAAGGCTCCATCCAGAGGCAGGTCGTCGCGGTGCTGATGACCGTTCCACCCAGAATGCCTGCCACGCCGAACTTCTGCACCAGCAGCAGCGACGCTGCCAGATTGATGGCCGATTCGAACAGCGGCTTATACCGGTCGTACCAGAACAGGCCCTTGGCTTCACGGAAGAGCAGGTTGACCTTCCGCTGACCCGAAACATAAAATTCCGTCACGAGGACGGCGACTGTCGCCGTGGAGAAGCAGTATTCCGCGCTGAAGCAGAGGGTGATAAAAGCGTTGAACAGCGCGAACAATCCCGCCGTCCAGTAAGCGTAAATGACGAAGAAGAGCAGATCCAGTTCCCGGTAGATACTGTACACCCGCGTCTCATCCTCGATGGCTCCCAGATTGCCCAGACTTCCGGTAAAGGCATTCGAGAATTTATCCATCAGGTTGTTGATGCCGGACAGAACGAGCTTGTAGTTGGAGTAGATGCCCACTGACAATAAACCCACGAAGCTGGACATCAGCAGGCTGTCCGTGTTCCGGACGATGACCGTTCCCAGCTTGTGGAAGCTCATGGCACCGACGTTCCGCAGGATGCCGTGAAATTTTTCTTTTTCCGGCAGCTCCCTGCACTCTTTCAGGTAGGGAAATTCCTTATCCACCTTGACCGATACGATGATGTTCGGGATGAACTGCATCACAAACTGCACCGCCAGATAAAGGATAAAGTTTCCGGTCAGCACGATGAGGACGATTTGGAACAGAGTCTTGACCGCGTCGCAGAGCTGCGCCCAGAGGTTGCGGACATAGGCTTTCTGGTAGGCCAGATAGATGGAGTTTTTATAGCTCAGCAGATAGGAGCAGACCGAGTTTGCCACATACATCAGATAGATGAGCCGCAGATGCTCGATGCCGCTGCTGTCCTTGATGAAAAAGCCCAGAAACGGCATCAGTGCAAGGCCCACGAGCAGCACCACGACCGCCACGATACGGTAGAGGAGCCGGTAAAGATTCATCAGCTGCGCCAGCCGATGCTCATCATTCTTCGCAGCCGGCTCATACAGGCTGTATATCATCGCCGTGCCGACGCCAAGCTCTGCAAGGTTCAGGATGCCCAGCACATCGGTGAACAGTCCGTTGACACCCAGATATGCCGCCGACAGATAGTGGATGAACACCATCCGGCTGATGAACAGCAGCACCTGATTCATGAGCTGTCCACCCACATTGACGACCATATTGATAAGGGTATACCGTGTCCGCATTTTTCTTATGTCCCTTCCTTTTCGAGTGTGGCCCGCTGCATTCGCTGCAACAGGGTCCACAGGGACCCTGTTCGTTATTCTTTATTATAATATTATCTCATTGCGGCGCTTTCAACGATTTATCTGTATTTCAGCCTTCCGCGTCCAGAAGCTCCGTTTTCAGCCGGGCAATGAGCCGCTCCATCAGGGCCACACGGTTGAAGGGGGTCATGAGATAGAAGCCGTCGGCGTAGGGCAGAGCCTCCCGGGCCATCTGCATCGACACCTCAAGGCCCAGCGCCTCGCCCTGCTCCCGGTCGAGGCCCGCGAAGCGCTGGATGATGTCCTCCTCCACATGGATGCCGTTGATCTCGTTTTCCATAAAGATTGCGTTCCGCTGGCTGACCACGGGCATGATGCCGGCCAGAATTTTAGCCCGTTCGCCCAGTGTCTGCCGGGCCTTGCGGAGATTTTCCACCGCCTGTGCCGACAGCACCGGCTGGGTCAGGAAGCCCGACATCCCGTTTTCCAGCTTTTCCACAGCCCGGCGCAGCTCCACGTCAAAGTTCCGGGCGTTGAGATTCAGCGCACCAAAGACAGTCATGGCCGAGGGCATCTCCCGGCCCTCCCCGGCCAGCGAGACGATGTACTGGGCCAGTTTGCGGGAGTTGAACTGGTAGACATTCTTCACCTCGTCCCGCTCTGCGGTGGGGATGGGGTCGCCGGTAATGGCCAGCACCTCCCGCACGCCCTCGGCGTAAAGGCCCAGCAGAAGGGCCTTGGTGGCGTTGAGGTTGCGGTCGCGGCAGGTCATGTGGGGCAGAGCACACATTCCCAGTTCCCGGTGTACCCGGCAGGCCACGAGGGAGGAATCCATCCGGGCCTGTGCGATGGGGCAGTCGGCGATGGTCAGCAGGTCAGCGCCTGCGGCCTGCAGCCGCCGTGCGCCGTCCAGATAGTCGCTCAGGTCGGCCACCCGGGGCGAATCCAGTTCAATGGCGATGACCTTCTCACCTGCGTTCAGTTTCCGCAGGAAAGTGTCGTCTTTTTCCACCGCCGGTGCAGTCCCGGTGGAAAGTTTCGCTGCCGGAGCAGCTTCGGTCTGCTGGGGCAGGGCATCCAGCTCTGCACGCAGGGCCGCGATGTGGGCGGGCGTCGTGCCGCAACAGCCGCCCAAAATACGGACGCCCGCAGCGGCGATCTGCCCCATCTCCCGGGCAAAATACGCGGGCTTGCCCTGATACAGCACCCGCGCCCGGGTGACCACCGGATAGCCCGCGTTGGGCATCACCGACAGGGGCAGCAGCGTCTCGCCAAGGCTCTGCACCAGTTTCTTCATCGCGCCGGGGGCCGAGACGCAGTTCAGGCCCACGGCGTCTACCACGCCGCTCTGCTCCATCCGGCGCAGCAGGTCGCGGAACAGCAGACCCTCGCGGGTGTAGCCGTCCGGCAGCACCGCGAAGGACACCATGACAAAGGCGTCCGGCACGGCCACACGCAGTGCCTTTACCGCCTCCACAATGCCCACATCGGAGCTGAGCGTCTCGAACAGAAAGTTCTTTGCACCCAGTGCGGCGAACTGCTGCGCCACAAGGCCGTAAGCGCTGCTGGCCGGGGCAGCTTCGGTGTCCGGGGCAGGGCCGAGGTCAGCAAAGACGGCGGCGTCCTTCTCCGCAGCGGCATCACAGGCCAGCTTCCAGCCCGCCTCGGCCAGCTCTTCCCAGCCCGGCATCTGTGCCGCCGCCATCCGGGGCAGACCGAAGGTGTTGGTCTTGATGGCCTGCGCACCTGCGGCCAGATATTCCGCATGGACTTTCTTCACGCCCTCGGGGTCGGTGAGGTTGGCCATTTCGCAGTCCGCGCCCGGTGCCGCTTTATAATAGGTACCCATGCCGCCGTCGAACAAAAGCGGCTTGCGGGCAAGATACTCTCGGATGTCCGTCATAGAAAGGTTCTCCTTTTTTATTTTCCTTGATTTTATAAAGAAATTCAGGTATAATTTTTGTATGAAAGTGAGGTGCTTTTGGATGCCCAAGATTCGTTCCAGCGCAGACCTGCGCAACAACTACAATGAGATCTCCACCTTCTGCCACGACTACGCCGAGCCGGTGTTCATCACCAAAAACGGCAAAGGCGACCTTGCCGTGATGAGCATCGAGACCTACGAGGCCCTGACCGCCCGGTTCGATTTGTATGCGAAATTGCAGGAAGGTCTGGATGATGTGGCGGCGGGAAGAACGCGCCCGCTGGATGAGTTCATGCAGGAACTGCAAAACAGAAGGAGTCTTCGATGAACTACTTTATCGATGTTGCCGCTTCTGCTCAGCGTGACCTTGCAGATGCCTTCGACTATATCGACCTGACCTTGAAAAATCCCTCTGCTGCCGACAAGTTGGTTGCCATCGCATGGAAGAAATTCCGTTCTCTCGACACCTTCCCACAGCGTTTTTCACTTGTGAATGACCCATTTCTTTCCTCTTTGGGAATCCGGCTCATTCCAGTTCAAAACTATCTTGCATTTTATAAAGTCGACTCTTCCACCCAGACCGTCCACATCCTCCGCTTCCTGTATGGTCACAGCGACTGGCAGGCTATCCTGCGGGTGGATATTCTTCCAACCTGAGCATTCTCCCCGGCCCTTTGCCGGGGAGAATTTTTATGCAGTCATCTTCAGTTTAATGAAGTTTGCGCACTTGTCAAGCATTTTTGCCCCGAAGCAGCCCATTTCGCTTGCGCCGAAGCCGGTTTTGTGCTATTCTATGCATATTTACAATGGTTGGGAGGAATGTATCATGCGCCACGCCGGCACACAGGAAATCGAAACGCCTCGGCTGCTTTTGCGCCGCCTTATGCCGTCGGATGCCCCGATGATGTACACAAACTGGGCCAACGACCCGGAGGTCACCCGCTGGCTGCGCTGGACGCCGCACAAGGATGTGGCCGAGACGCAGGAGCTTCTGAGCGCATGGGCGCTGCTCTATCCCAACGAGGACTACTACCAGTGGGCCATCGTGGAAAAGGCCACCGGACAGGTGTTCGGTTCCATCAGCATCTACAACAGCCTGCTGGGAGAACCGGCACAGCGAAATGAATGGCCGGGATTCGACCTCTCCGAGGGCATCTGGGAGCCGGGCTACTGTATCGGCAGAGCATGGTGGGGCAAAGGCTGCACCACCGAAGCTCTGAACGCTCTGGTAGAATACTGGTTCAAGAATACAGACAGTAATTGGCTTGCCTGCTCCCACGCCGTGGAGAACCCCGCCAGCGGCAAAGTCATGATGAAAGCAGGCTTTGTCTACGACCACGAGGCCGTCTACCACAAATTCGACGGTACAGCGATACCCTGCAAGTGCTATGCCCTGACGCGAGAATACTATAAGGAGCAACCTCTCCGTCAGCGCTGACGCGCTGCCACCTCCCCTATTGAGGGGAGGCCTTGGCATTTCGTAGAGCTTTTTCTCTTCGCCAGAGGCTCCCCTTGGTAGGGGAGCTGTCGAGCGATAGCGAGACTGAGAGGTTGGCTCCACTAACAGAAAGGAATCATTTTGAGCGAACTTTACGATATTTTAGTCGAAACTCCCCCGACGAAGGTCATCCTTCTCGCCCTCGACCAGGGCCTGTGGGACTGCGAGCGCAGCCTTGCCGAGCTGGCTGCGCTGTGTGAGGCCAACCACATGGAGGCCGTGGCCGAAGTCACCCAGAAGCGCCAGACCCCTGAGACCGGCATCGTGCTGGGCAGCGGCAAGCTGGAAGAAGCCGCTGCGGCCGCAGCAGAGCTGGGGGCCGAGTGCGCCGTCTTCGACGGTGAGCTGACCGGCAGCCAGATCCGCAACATCTCCACGGCCCTCGGCGGCCTCGAGGTCATCGACCGCACCATGCTCATCCTCGAGATCTTCCGCAGCCGTGCCGTGACCAACGAAGGCAAGCTGCAGACCGAGCTGGCGCTTCTGCGCTACCGTCTGCCCCGCCTGCAGGGCATGGGCGAAAGCCTGAGCCGTCAGGGCGGCGGCGGTGGCGGCGGCGGTGGCGCCCGCCGTGGTGCCGGTGAAACGAAGCTCGAGCTTGACCGCCGCCACGTCCACGCCCGCATCGACGCACTGGCTGAGAAACTGGCCGAGATGGAAAAGCGCCGGGGCGAGAGCCGGAAAGCCCGCGCCAAGACTGGAATGCCGGTGGTCAGCCTCGTGGGCTACACCAACGTGGGCAAATCCAGCCTGATGAATGCCCTCTGCGGCCCCAGCGTCGCCGAGGCCGATATGCTCTTTGCCACCCTCGACCCCACCAGCCGGAAGCTCGTCCTGCCCAGCGGCATGGCCGTGCTGCTGGTGGACACCGTCGGCTTCGTCTCCCGTCTGCCCCACAATCTGGTGGAAGCATTCAAGTCCACGCTGGAAGAGGCCGCATGGTCGGACGTCATCGTGCGGGTGGCCGACGCCGGCGATGAGCAGCGGGAAGAGCAGCTGGCCGTCACCGACGAAGTGTTGGACGGCCTCGACTGCGCCGACATTCCCCGCCTGACCGTCTACAACAAGTGCGACAAGCCCGGCGCGCTGAGCTTCGACCCCGACATCCTGCTCACCAGCGCCAAGACCGGCTACGGCCTCGACAAGCTGCTGGCCAAGCTGGACGAGACCCTCAGCGACCGCGTCCACACCATCCGCGTTCTCCTGCCTTACGATAAGCTGGGCCTCGCCGCCCCCATGCGGGAGCGCGGCAGCGTCCAGCTCGAGGAGTACCGCGAAGACGGCCTCTACCTCGAAGGCATCGTCAAGACCGAAGACCTCCACTGCTTCGAGGGCTATCTGGTCTGAGGACCCGCATACGAAAAGAACCGGACTCCGCGGAGTCCGGTTCTTTTGCCTTTCAAGGCATCAGCCTGCGGCAGGAGGCGCTTCCTCTGCGCCCATCAGCTGGTCGTACCGGCCGGTGAACACCCGTTCCGGCAGGGCCGCCGTCAGGGCGAGGGCGGCGGTGAACCGCTCCTCATCGGTCAGTTCTTCCTCCACCGGTGGGAAGTGCGCGAGCACTTCGTCCAGCTGCTTTTTGACCTCCCGGGCCACGAAGATGCCCCGGTCGGTGAGGTAGATCTTGCCGTAATACTCCTTGACGATCATCCCCCGCTCCATCAGCAGGTTCATCACCCGCACCACCGAGGGTTTGGTCACGCCCAGCTTCTCGGCGATGCTGCGGGAGCTGATGTCAAGATGGGTCTGCGAGACCTCATAGATCGCGAGCAGGTACCGCAGGTGTGCTGGCGTCAGTTCCATCTCGTATCACTCTCTTTTCGTTATATCACACGAACTTTTGGTTTACAAAAGGGGCGCGGGCCAAAGCCTTGACCCGCGCCCCCTTCTCCTACGCGATTGCTCAGTGGCAGCCACCGCCGCAGCTGCTGCAGTTTCCACTGCAACCGCTGTCACAGCCGCCGCTGCATCCACTGCAGCCGCCATGCTTATGAGAGTGCCAGGTGATCCAGCCTACACCGCCAAACACGATGGCTCCGACGATGATCGTCGGCAGATTGAAATTAGCAGCCAGAAACTCCATCATAACAATGCACTCCTTTCAGCGCGTTTTGAGAAGTTTTTTACTTGATCTTGGAAACGTCGATCTTGACCTCGTTATCGTTCACATACTTGTTGGGACGGACCATCAGGTAGATGAAGGCCACCAGGATGACAGCAGCCACGATGGTGAAGAAGTTGAAGCTCAGCTCGCCGGTGATGATGCCGCCCAGCTGGTACACGACCAGAGCGGAGCAGTAAGCCAGTGCGCACATATAGCCGATGGCGAATGCCGTCCACTTGCCGTTGTTCATCTCACGCTTGATAGCGCCCATAGCAGCGAAGCAGGGAGCGCACAGCAGGTTGAAGATCATGAATGCGTAAGCGCTCAGAGCGGTGTAATCTGCCGCAACGAGGTTCCAGATCTCATCGCCGTTCTCAGACAGCTCCTCGCCGCCGAAGTGATACAGGACGCCGAAGGTACCGACGACGTTCTCCTTTGCGATCAGGCCGGAGACAGAAGCGACGGTAGCCTTCCAGTTGCCGAAGCCCAGAGGAGCGAAGATCCAAGCGACTTTGGTTGCGATAGCAGCCAGAACGGAGTTGTCCTGATCCTCCACCATGCCGAAGACGCCGTTCTCGAAGCCGAAGCCCTGCAGGAACCACAGGACGACGGTAGCAGCCAGAATGACGGAACCTGCACGCTTGATAAAGGACCAGCCGCGCTCCCAGGTAGCACGGAAGACGTTGCCCCAGGCAGGGATATGGTATGCGGGCAGCTCCATAACGAAGGGAGCGGGGTCACCCGCAAAGGCCTTGGTCTTCTTCAGGATGATGCCGGAGCAGATGATGGCAGCCATGCCAATGAAATAAGCAGAGACAGCCACCAGAGAAGAACCGCCGAACATCGCACCTGCGATGAGGCCGATGATGGGCATCTTTGCGCCGCAGGGGATGAAGCAGGTGGTCATGATGGTCATGCGGCGGTCACGCTCGTTCTCGATGGTACGGGAAGCCATGACGCCCGGGACGCCGCAGCCCGTGCCGACCAGCACGGGGATAAAGCTCTTACCGGACAGGCCGAACTTACGGAAGATACGGTCCATGATGAACGCAACACGCGCCATGTAGCCGCAGTCCTCGAGGATAGCGAGGAAGAAGAACAGGATGAGCATCTGCGGAACGAAGCCCAGAACCGCGCCGACACCGGCTACGATACCGTCCATAACGAGGCTGTAGACCCAGCCTTCCTCGTTGACGCCCATGGAGGCGAACAGCTTCTCCAGCAGCACCGGAATGCCCGGTACCCATACACCGAAGTCAGCCGGGTCCGGCTCCTCAGCGGTCATGGTTTCCTCAAAGGTTGCGAGGTTTACGTCCTCGGTGGTAACCTCACCGGAGTCCTCGTCCTCGAACTCGGCAGTGCCGACAACCGATGCAGCAGCCGGGTCTGCCTCGATGGCAGCAGCTGCGTCAGCGATGGCGGTCTCGTCAGCCTCCTCGGCCTCGAGCGCCTCGGTCAGAGCAGCAGTGTCGATGCCGGCCTCGTCAGCAGCCTCGAGCCATGCATCGCGGCGGGTGATCTGGTCGTCGTACTCGGCGGTTGCTTCCTCGTAGTCGGCAGCACCGATGGTGAACAGATGCCAGCCGTCACCGAACACACCGTCGTTCGCCCAGTCGGTAAAGATACCGCCTGCGGTGGTGACGGAAACGTAGTAAACCAGCCACATGACCAGTGCGAAAATCGGCAGAGCGAGGATTCGGTTGGTAACGATGTGGTCGATCTTATCCGAGGTGGAAAGACCGGTTTTCTTTTTCTTTACACAGTCCTTGACCAGCTTGCCAATGTACTGATAGCGCTCATCGGTGATGATGGACTCCGCGTCATCGTCAAGCTCCTCCTCAACGGCGGAAATGAGCTTCTCGATCTTGTCCTGCACGTCCTTGCCGAGCGTAAAGCGCGCCTGCACCTTGCTGTCGCGCTCGAACAGCTTGACAGCGAACCAGCGGCGCTGTGCCGGCTCGGTAACGTCTGCAATCAGCTTTTCGATCTCGGTCAGCG